>Ga0209164_1000199_pt1 | contig 189801 bp, 165 predicted proteins | sample MTBNYHSulfiMetaG_FD_187458 | JGI IMG/M metagenome (GOLD analysis project Ga0209164, IMG submission 187458) | Enrichment culture microbial communities from rom New York Harbor, USA that are MTBE-degrading - MTBE-NYH (New York Harbor Sulfidogenic)... | ecosystem: Environmental > Aquatic > Marine...
TGACAGAAGCCCATGTGCTGGCGTGCCGATCACGATGTTGAAACCACCGACTGGAGAGCCGTGTGCGGGAGAACCGCACGCACGGTTCGGAGGGCGGGGAGGGTTTAAACCCTTCCCGACCCCTATCGCTAATGGCGTATTTTCGGTTTTTTATGAGACCATCACTCTTAAATTACTTCAAAACTATCCGAACGGTCGAACGTTTCCTTTCGTGTCCACTCCGGAGATGGTTGAAACCCATCGCCTTCAGACGAAGCAAAGTTCCTTTGTCGCAAAGCGACTGGTCATTCCGGCCTCCGAGCCGGAATCCAGCTGTGCCGCCGGGCGCAAAAAGCCCGGATTGAACGAAAATGAAACTTTCTACATAAAGTTTCATACGAGTAAATATGTCTTGACAACTTTACAAATTAAGGTTAACTAAAATATGAAAAAACAAAAACAACGGAGAATTGCCGGAAAGATGCCGATACTCAATCCGAATGCCCCCATTCCGCTCTATCACCAGTTGGCTGATATTATTCTGACCCGCATACGCGGCGGCGAATATGCGGACGGGATGCGAATTCCTTCCGAGCACACCCTGGCCCGGGAATATGCCGTCGGTCGACCCACTGTCCGCCAGGCAACGGAATTGCTGGTCAGGAAAGGATTCCTGGCGCGCAAACGCGGCGCCGGGACGTTTGTCAGGGAAAAACCGGAAGAGGTCGATCTGTTTTCATTTGCCGGCACCCTTTCATCTTTTTGCGAAAAGGGGATATCTCTTGAAATGCGAATCCTGCAGGCGCCCCGGCTCAAGAAAATCACCGGGCCGCATGAAAACCCCTTTTCCGGGCAATCGGCTTTTTTTCTTTCACGTCTCAGCCGGGTAGACGGACTGCCTGTCCTGATAGAGGATTTCTATCTCCATCCGGATGTTTTCAGCGGCATCGACCAAATCGATTTGCAGGGTCGGTCGCTATCACGGATTGTGGCGGAACAGTATTACCTGCACCCGGTCGGCGGAAAGCAGATCTTTGTAATCGGTTATGCCGGCAAAAGGGCGAAAGCTCTGGCCGTGACCAAAGAGACCCCTCTTTTGCAGGTCAAGCGCTTCCTGCATTTTCCGGTTGCGCAAAATCTCATCTATTCAGAGCTGTTTTGCCGTACCGATCGCTTCGTTTTTTCACAGACATTAGGAGGAACCGGCCATGATTGAGCGGGGATACCACGGCGGCTTCGGCGGGGCATACCTGCCGGAAGTCCTGGTTGCAACCTTTGACGAACTTGTCGAGACCTTTGAAAAGGCCCGGAATGATCCGGCCTTCTGGCGGGAATACAGCGAGATCATGTCGACATACTCCTGCCGGCCGACGCCGCTCACCTTTGCGCAAAACCTGAGCGAACACCTGGGGGGCGCCCGTATTTACATCAAAAGGGAAGATCTGAACCATACCGGTGCGCATAAGGCCAACAATGTGATGGGGCAGGGATTGCTGGTCAAGCGCATGGGGAAAACCCGGGTCATCGCCGAAACCGGCGCCGGCCAGCACGGGGTTGCCACCGCTACGATGGCTGCCAAATTCGGATTTCACTGCACCATTTATATGGGCGAGGTGGATGTGGCCCGGCAGCGGCCGAATGTATTCTGGATGGAGCGGCTGGGCGCCGAGGTCATACCGGTGCGGGAAGGAACCCGGATTCTGAAGGACGCCATTAACGAGGCTTTCCGCGACTGGGTCAGTCACATGGATACCACTCACTATGTCCTGGGAACGGCCTGCGGACCGCACCCGTTTCCGGAAATGGTTTCCTATTTTCAATCCATTATCGGGATCGAAGCGCGCAAGCAGGTTTTAAAGTATGCCCGCAAGCTTCCCGCCCGGGTGTATGCCTGCGTCGGCGGCGGCTCCAACGCTATGGGGATTTTCAAGGGCTTTATGGATGATCCGGTGGAACTGGTGGGGGTCGAGGCCGGGGGCTGGGGACTCAACAGCGGCGAACATGCCGCCCGCTTGTCCTCCGGAGATGCCAGTATCGGCGTGGCGCAGGGATATAAAACCTATTTTCTGCAGGATAGCGACGGCCAGATGAAGGAAACCCACAGCGTCGCCGCCGGACTCGACTATGTCGGTGTATCGCCGATCCTGGCAAATCTCAAGGAGACCGGCCGGGTTCGATTTGAAGCCGCAACCGACCGGGAGGTGATCGACGCCCTGGCGCTCACCATCCGAAAGGAAGGCGTCATCCCCGCCCTGGAGTCCGCCCATGCGTTTGCGCAGGCGTTCAAAGAGGCCCCGAACCTGTCGTCCCGGGATGTGATCCTGATTAATCAATCCGGCCGGGGGGATAAGGATATTTTTACCGTGGCGGATGCATTCGGCGACCCGAAATGGAAAGAATTCATCCGGCGCAAAGCGGAGGAGTACCATGCTTGAATCCTATATAAAGCAACGCAAAACCCAAAAAGAGATACTCCTCATGACGCATATCGTCCTGGGGTATCCTTCCTTTAAAGATTCCTACGACATCATCGCCGCCATGGTTGCGGCGGGCGTGGATTTAATGGAACTGCAGATTCCTTTTTCCGAACCGATTGCCGACGGCCCGGTTATTCTGCACGCCAATCAGAAGGCCCTTGCGGGAGGCGCCACGGTCCGGAAGTGCCTTGATTTTTCAAAGGAAGTCTCGCGGACATTTAGCATCCCCTTTTTGTTCATGAGCTATTACAATATCCTGTTTAAGTACGGGGTCGAACGATTCTCTTCCGAAATGGCTGCAGCAGGTCTGCGCGGGGCGATCGTGCCGGATTTGCCGCCGGAGGAAGGCCGGGAATATCTTGCGGCCATGGGAGCAAATGATCTGGCGCCGGTTTTCATATTTTCGCCCACCACGCCGACGCCGCGCATGCAGTATCTGGCGTCGTACGGACGCGGCTTTATCTATTGCGTCGCCCGCAAAGGCGTTACCGGCATTGCAACCGATTTTTCCGGGAGCCTGGAGCCTTATCTGAGCCGCTGCCGCACGGCCACCCACCTGCCGCTGGCGCTTGGTTTCGGCGTTAAGGAAAAATCGGACGTCGATTTTTTAAAGGGCAAGGTCGACATTGCGGTCATCGGCACCCAGACCATTCGCCTGGTGGACCGGGCGGGTACCGCGGCCGTGGGGGAATTCATCCAAAGCCTTTACTGAAATAGCTTTTTATTGACTTTGATTACGGTTATTTGTTAGAATCACAGCCGATTTATAACCAATCCATTGAAAGATCATTCTCCTGAGATACAGCCTGAATCTGCCTAAAGTCTACTAATGGGTTCTATTCTCCTGTTGTTGCTCAGGCACTAAGCGCTGAAGCCTCTTTTTCAAGTTGAACTTGAGCCTCTTTCTGTTTCAGAATTCATCCGTCGAAAAAATATCATCTTTACAGAGGAGGAACATATGTCAACCGAATATGAAAGGCGGGAATATGATCGTCTTTGTTCCAAAACACTTATCATGTACGCTAAATTTATTGAAAATCAATTCAGCTTTTACGGCGCTAAAATGCATAACTGCTGCGCGGGCGGCATGTATTTTGAAACCGACTACCCTGTCCGAAAGGGGATGATCGTCTCAATCAGGAGGGCGGATTATTCTGCTGATTGTAAAGGCGTGTCAACTTACACGGAACACAGGGCTGAAGTGAAATGGTATAAGGCGATACGGGATGCGGATAAGCCATATTACGGAGTCGGGGTCAAATTCTCCCAACCGGTTGGTGTGCCTCCGTTTTTTCAAAATGGCTCTTGATGTCGGTCATGCGCCATTCTTGAAGAAACATCGAACCGTCGGGAGAATCGGCCGATGGCAGTAAAAGCAACCTTGCAGGTATCCGGCCAAAGGGTCGAAAAAATGAAAAATACTACGCAGGGATATTCCAGGGAAAAAAATCAGCTGCGGCTGACCGGCCCGGATTACCGGGAAATTTTCGATGGACTGAACGATGCCATCTTTATTCATGATATCGAAACCGGCACGGTTGTCGGTTTCAACCGTAAAATGTGTGACATGTGGGGATACCTGCCTGAGGAGATGAATGGAATCCGTATCGGAGAAATCAGTTCAGGCAAACCCCCTTATTCCCAGGCAGATGCGGTGAAGTGGATAAAGAAGGCGGCAACGGAGGGGCCGCAAGTTTTTGAATGGCTGGCAAAAACCAAGAGAGGTCGCCTCTTCTGGGTTGAGGTAAATTTAAAATACACACATTTTGCCGGTGAGAAACGTATCCTTGCGGTTGTGCGGGATATCGCCCGACGCAAAAAAACCGAATTTGAATTAAAGCAGGCCAAGGAAAATGCGGAACTGCGGATAAAGGAATTGTCCACGATCAATCGGTTTGCCATGGCGATCGGCTCTACGCTCGATTTACAGGAAATCCTTCAGGCCATATGTAAGGAAATGGTCGATATTTTTAAAGCCCGCAACACCGGTATTGGCCTGCTCAACCGCGAACGCACGCTGATTGAACTGGTGGCGTTTCACACGGTCAGCAAGGCGGAGCAAGATTCCATCGGGCTGCGGATCCCCCTTGCAGACAATGCTTCAACCCATTATGTTTTGGAAACCGGCCGGCCGATCGTTGTGCCGGACGCTCAAAACAACCCGCTGACAGCATCCCTGCATGAAGTTTTCAGAGGGCGCAGGACCCAGTGCATCATGGTTATACCGCTGCTGGCCAAGGGTGAGGTCATCGGAACCATCGGCATACCCACTTCGGAAAAGGGTCGCATTTTTACTTCGGCTGAAGTGTCCCTGGCCCAGACGATTGCAAGCCAGATCACCAGCGCGATCGAAAATGCACGTCTCTTCGCAAAATCTGAAAAAGCCAAAGATCTGGCTGAAAAGGAATTGGAAATCGGACGACAGATCCAGGCCGGCTTTTTTCCAGAAGAACTGCCGAAGTTTCTAAATTGGGAAATTGCCGCGTATTTTAAGCCGGCGCATCAGGTGGCCGGCGATTTTTATGACGTCTTTCAGTTCGATAAAACTGAAAATGCAGGGTTGGTTATCGCTGATGTGTGTGATAAAGGCGTCGGGGCGGCACTCTTTATGGCTCTTTTTCGCAGTCTCATCCGCGCCTTCGCAACCCAGAAATACAAAGGCAATTCGGACAGGGACGAATCGCCCGTTTTTTTGCCGGTTGAGATTTTGCAACAGACCATCAGGCAGACAAATAACTATATCGCCAGAACTCACGGTCAAACCAATATGTATGCAACCCTGTTTTTTGGTGTTTTGAATCTTCGCACCGGCGTGTTGAATTACATCAATGGGGGACATGAAGCGCCTGTCATTTCAAGTCCGACAGGCATTCGTTCTCAGCTGCAGACGACCGGCCCGGCGGTAGGGATGTTCCCCGATATGGTATATGAAACCCGGCAAGCGATGCTTTATCCGGGGGATATACTTTATATGTTTACAGATGGTGTGATCGATGCGCAAGGCCCGACCGGTAATTTCTACACCAGAAAGCGTTTGTTGCAATTATTGTCACAGCCGTTTCCATCGGCCAAAGCTTTGCTGAATCGTGTTCGAATCGAAATTCATGATCATATTTCAGGATCGGAAAGATGGGATGATGTTACTATGATGGTGATCCGGAGAAAATAGAAAATTCGCAGGTGATAAAACGGATTTTGAACGCTTGCTCCAGCGGGCGTTAAAAAAGTTCGCTAAAAAACAGGATTGATTTTTTTTAGAGCATTGCAGCGGAAAACCGCTTCAATAAAAGCCTTAACTTTAACAAGGTCTTTTTGGCCGGGAGCCTTTTCGACTCCTGAGCTGACATCCACGGCGGCCGGACGGCATGCGGCGATGGCCCGGAAGACATTGTCGGGGGATAGCCCCCCGGCAAGGATGACCGGATAGGTTTTGCTGATTGTCCGGGCCTGCCGCCAGTCCCATGTCAGGGCATTGCCGCCGGGCAGGACTCCGGCGCCGCATTCCACCAGGAAAGCCGATGTCCGGTATTTCCAGGCTTCCGACAGGGCCGGGGCGCCTGCGGCAAAAAGGGCTTTGATGACCGCAACGTGTCGATTCATCAACGCCTGAACCAGTTCCGGCGATTCCCGGCCGTGCAGCTGAACGGCCGTCAATCCGCAGCGATCGACCTTTTGCATGACATGGTCATAGCTTTCGTTGACGAATACGCCCACCTTTCCGACTCCCGGGGGGAGCGCCCTGCAGATATCCCGGGCCAGTTCGTCGCTTAAATGACGGGGGCTTCCGGGAAAAAACACGCACCCGATGGCGTCGGCTCCCAGATCCGCACAGGCCGCGGCTTCTGCCGCGGAAGTCAGGCCGCAGATCTTGACCTGCGGTTTGTATAAGGGGGGGGGTGATGGTTTCATATAGTGTATCCCATCATAGAGTCCTATTTTTCAGGGCCAGAACAGAGATTGTTGGCTCTGCCGAATGAAGTGCAAAGATTCTAAATCCGAAGCACGAAATCCGATATCCGAAACAATATTTAATGATCAAAATTCAAATGATTCAAACAATAGACTTGTCTGACCTCGTAAATACGATTTTGTTTTTGTCATTAGGAAATTTGACGTTTTAATTTATTTCGCATTTCGATATTCGGATTTCGAATTTTTTATATTTCAATCGGCCATTGTAAGGCTATCAAAACAGGCCCCCCTGAGGTCGGAAACCGGCGGAAGGTCCAACCCTATGGCTGCATCAGTGATTTCAGAAACTTTTCCGGGTCCCCGGAGCGCATCAGACTTTCTCCGATCAGAAAGTTGAAGATTCCGGCCTGCAGATTTTGTTCCATATCCCGGCGTGCGGCGATGCCGCTGGCGGCAACAACCGTTTGCTGCGGTTCCAGGAGTGATTTGATCCGGACGGCGGTCCGGATATCGGTTTTAAATGAACTCAGATTGCGGTTATTGATGCCGATGAGTTCGGCGCCGGACCGGTTGGCCGTTTCAACATCCGATTCGGAATGCACTTCCACCAGAGCGTCCAGGTGCAGACCGCGGCAAAGATCCAGATACTCCTGCAGCTGCTGCCCGGAAAGGATTCGTACGATCAGAAGAACCGCATCGGCGTTCAGCAGCGCGGATTCATAAAGCTGGTATGCGGAGACGATGAAATCCTTTCGCAGGACCGGCAGCGACGTTGCTGCCCGTGCGGCCGTCAGATCCGTATCACGACCGTGAAAATAAACCTGTTCGGTCAGAACGGAGAGCGCCGCCGCGCCGCCGCGTTCATAGGCGCGGGCATATTGCACCGGGTCCAGGTCGGGACGGATCATCCCCCGGGAAGGCGAAGCCCGTTTGATTTCAGCAATGATGTTGATTCCGGCCGGACCGGGCCGGGCAAAGCGCTCCTTAAACGGCCGACGCGACCTGGGCCGAACGGCGTCGTCGCGCAGGCGGTTTTCCGGAACTTTCTTTTCAGCCGCAGCAACGGCCCGTTTTTTAGCATCGATAATCCGGGTTAAAAAATCGGTTTGCATGGTTATGCGTTTTGTCCGGTAAATCGGGCCAGGGCTTCCAGTTTGGCAAGGGCTGCGCCCGTATCGATGGCGCTTTCAGCCAGGCGGATGCCGGTCTGAATATCTTCGGCCTTGCCGGCGGCCGCCAGGGCGACGGCGGAATTAAGCAGGACGATGTCCCGCCGGGGGCTTTTTTCGCCCTTGAGGATCCGCATTGTTATAGCCGCGTTCGTTTCGGGATCGCCTCCGGCCAATTCGTCGGCGCCGGCCGGTTTGATGCCGAACTGTTCGGGGGTGATGTCATAGGTGCGGATCAGGCCGTCCTTGAGTTCGGATACCCGGGTGGGGGCGCAGACACTGATTTCATCCAGGCCGTCATGCCCGTGGACCACAAAGGCTCTTTTGGCCCCCAGCAGTTTCAGCGCATTTGCAAACATTTCCGTTAATTCCGGTCTGTAAACGCCGAGAAGCTGGCAGTTGGCCGCGGCCGGATTGGTCAGGGGCCCCAGCATGTTGAAGATCGAACGGATACCGACTTCTTTTCTGGCTTTGGCGGCAAAGCGCATGGCGCCGTGAAAAACGGGGGCAAAGAGAAAACCGATGCCGACTACGGCAACCGCTTCTTCCACGATTTCCGGATCCGTGTCGATCCGGACGCCCAGGGCTTCAAGCAGGTCGGCGCTGCCGCACCGGCTGGAAACCGAACGGTTGCCGTGCTTGGCCACGGTGACGCCGCAGCCGGCCACCACCAGGGCGGTGGTGGTGGATATGTTGAAGGTGTTGGCGCCGTCCCCGCCGGTTCCGCAGGTATCCACAATGATCGCGGCGGAATTCTGTATCCGGCGGGCCTTGCGCCGCATGGCTTTGGCGGCGCCGGCCAGTTCTTCAAACGTTTCCCCCTTGGTTGCCAGGGCGGCCATGAATGCGCCGGTTTGGGCATCGGTGATGTCGCCGGAAAATATTGCCGTCATCATCTGCGACATCTCGGTTTCATCCAGGTTTTTTCTTTGAATGATTTTATTCAGTTTATCGCGAAACATGCGGGGTGTCCTCCTTGGTCATTTTTAAAAAAATTGTATCAATTTAGCTGTTTCTCAAACCCAATCAGGCTCATCGTATTTCAAATAGGCAAACTATTACAAAAATTTCTGAGCAGACGTTTGCCCACCGGCGTCATGATGGATTCCGGGTGGAACTGGATCCCTTCGGTGGCGTGCCGCCGGTGACGGACCCCCATGATTTCACCGTCTTCGGCTTCGGCGCTGATCATCAGGCATTCCGGCAGATTTTCACGGGCGATTGCCAGGGAGTGATAGCGCATGGCCTGAAAGGGACTCCGAATCCCCTGATAGATGGACGTTCCGTCGGCACGGATCGCGGACGTTTTGCCGTGCATCAGTCTTTTCGCCGGGACGACTTCGGCGCCGAAGACCGCGCCGATGGCCTGATGTCCCAGGCAGACCCCCAGAATGGGAATTTTGCCGGAAAAGCGCTCAAGCACCGCCATGGAAATTCCCGCTGATTGCGGTCGTCCCGGTCCCGGTGAAATAACGATCCCGGCGGGGTGCAGCGCTTCTATTGCGGCGACCGTGGTCTGATCGTTTCGAAAAACGCTGACCGCTGCGCCCAGTTCTTCAAAGTACTGCACCAGGTTGTAAGTAAACGAGTCATAGTTGTCGATCATAACGATCATTGGTATTCCCCCTTCAGGCCCGGATCAGTTGCAAGGCTTTTTGAATGGCCATGGCCTTGTTTTCGGTTTCAACCCGTTCCCGCTCCGGATCGGAATCGGCCACGATGCCGGCGCCGGCCCGGACCGTCAGGCAATTGTTCTCAATACAGGCGGTGCGGATCGTAATAGCCATGTCCATGTTGCCGGAAAATGATATATACCCGACGGCGCCGCCGTAAGGTCCCCTGGACGCCTGCTCCAGTTCGTCGATGATTTCCATGGCCCGGACCTTGGGGGCGCCGGACAGGGTCCCGGCCGGAAATGTCGCCCGCAACAGGTCCCAGGCATCGAATTCCGCTTTGAGGTCGCAGCAGATGTTTGAAACCAGGTGCATCACATGGGAATAACGTTCTACGACCATCAGGTCCGTTACTTGAACGGTTCCGGTTTCAGCCACGCGCCCCAGATCGTTGCGACCCAGGTCTACCAGCATGAGATGTTCGGCCCTTTCTTTTTCGTCGGAGAGAAGTTCATCCGCAAGGGATCGGTCTTCCTGCTCGGTTTTGCCTCTGGGCCGGGTGCCGGCGATGGGGCGAAGGGTAACGATGCCGTTTTCCAGACGAACCATCGTTTCCGGTGAAGAGCCGATCAGGGCGGTGCCGTCGAGATGGAGAAAGTAGAGATAGGGCGAAGGGTTGACAAATCTCTGGGCGCGGTAAAGCGACCAGAGGTCGGGCGCCGGGCTGCAGCCGAACGGCTGGGAGATGACCGTCTGGATGACATCGCCGGCCAGGATATATTCCTTCACCCGGCGAACCATGGAGCGGTAGCGTTCCTCTTCCCACTGCGCCGCCAGATGACATCCGGCCGGATTTGGATCATAGCTTTTCCCCGGCAGGTGATCTTCTCTTTTCTTCAGAAAGACGCTGATTTTTTCACGGGCTTCCGCGAAAACCTGACCGGGTTCCGACTGCTCGTTCAGAAAACAGATGGCCGCCACCAGGAGGGTGTGTCGGATGTTGTCGAAAATCAGGAGGCCGTCCGGTATGATAAAATGGGCAATCGGTTTTTCAGGGGGCATCCGGTTGGGGATTGCTTCAAAAAAGGATACCATTTCATAGGTCATATATCCCACCAGACCTCCCCAGAAACGGGGCAATCCGGGAACCTGCGCCCCCCGGTACCGGCTCATCAGCGTCCGTAAAACCGAAAGCGGGTCTCCCCCGTGGGGGATTTGCCGGAACTGACCGTCCTGTTCGATTTCAACTTCGCCGGGGTATATCCGCACGTGGCTGCGGATGGAAGTGCTTAGAAAACTGTAGCGACCCCAGCGTTCACCGCCTTCAACGCTTTCAAAAAGAAAAGCGGGTTTCCTGCCGTCATATATTTTACCGAGCAGCGAAACCGGGGTTTCCGTATCCGCCAGGATTTCAACACATACCGGTATGACGTTAAACCGCTTTGCCAGTTTTTTAAATTCACTTGCTTCCGGGAATTGTGACAGCAGCATGGCATTCCTTTCCTTGAACGACAAAGGGCCGTGGCGTTTTCCACGGCCCTTTATTCAAACAAAAAGGACCGTGGGGGCTGCCCACGGTCCTTGAAATGTTTGCCTTTGTGTTGAAAATCAGGCTGAAACGGTTCCGTCGGCAGACCCATTCCTGTGAATCCACCACCACCAGCCCTTAAAAGTGATTCTGTTATTTCCGCTTGCGCTCGTCATGGAAATCAATTAGCTTTACTCCTGAATTGTTTGTGACCATATAGAGTACATCTGAATTTGTCAAGTCAAAAATTAAAAAAGGGGTGGAGTGTTCATTCAGCCATGATTGCGGAAATACTTTCAACCGGCGAAGAAATCCGGTCGGGCGCGACCGTGGACACCAATTCCGCTTACATCGCCCAAAAACTGGAGCAGGCCGGCATTTGCGTGACGCGGCATACCTGTGTGGGGGACGATCCGGCCGCCCTGGTTTCGATTTTAAAAGAAATCAGCTCCCGGGCGCAAATCGCTGTAGTAACCGGCGGCCTCGGGCCCACGGCTGACGACTTGACCGCTGCCGCCGCCGCCCGGTCAGCGGGGGTTGAACTGGTGCTCGATCCCGCCGCGCTCGATGCCGTCCGATCGTATTTTGAATCGCGCGGGCGGACGATGAGCCGTTCCAATGAAAAGCAGGCATTTTTTCCGGCCGGCGCCGAACCCCTCATGAATCCCATCGGAACCGCCCCGGGATTCTGTTTTCAGATGGATCGATGCCTTTTTTTCTTTATTCCCGGGGTCCCTGCTGAAATGCGCCGGATGCTGTCCGACAGCGTCCTGCCGAGGCTGGAAATCCTTCAGGGGAAAGACAAGGCATTTGCATTTAACCGGACCATAACGACGTTCGGCCTGACCGAATCGGCCGTCGGCGAGCGCCTGGCCGGTTATGAAAAAATGTTTTCAGGAATAATCTTGGGGTTTCGGGTCAGGTTTCCGGAAATTCATGTCAAACTTTACGGGCGCGGTCGGGATGCAGACGCTCTGGCCGCAGCACTGCAGGCAGCCACGGACTGGGTGACGGCGCAGCTGGGGGAGAAAGTGCTTTCGGTCGACGGCCGTTCCATCGAAACCGTGGTCGGCCGGCTTTTAAAACAAAAGGGCGCCACCGTTGCGGTCGCTGAAAGCTGTACCGGCGGATTGATATCGCACTGGCTGACGAATGTTCCGGGAAGCTCGGAATACTTTCTATTTTCCGGGGTGACCTATTCGAATGACGCCAAAATACAAATCATGGGAGTACCCGCGAAGATCGTCAAACAGTATGGCGCCGTCAGTGAAGATACGGTCCGGGAAATGGCGGCGGGCGCCCGGCGGATTGCCGGGGCGACTTACGGCCTTGCCACCAGCGGCATTGCCGGTCCGGACGGCGGAACCGTGGAAAAACCGGTGGGGACGGTCTGCATCGGACTGGCGACCCCGGATGCGGTGACCGGGAGACGCTTCCATTTTCCCTTCGGGCACCGTTTGAGAAACAAAGAAATCTTTGCGGCAAGCGCACTGGACGTGCTGCGGAGGGAACTGCTGAAATGACGCTGATCTATACCCTTGCCGGTTTAATGATGGTCTATCTGGTTTTAACGCTGTGGCTGACCTATATCGTCCATCAGGTTCCCCGGAAGCCGGTAGCGGATCCGCCCGACTGGGGTAGCGTAACGGATGCGCGCATTCCCACGCGGGAGGGCGGTTTCCTGGAAGTCTGGCGAATTGAGCCGGATAGTCCCGCCCGGGGCGTCGTCGTATTTGCCCACGGCTGGAGCCGCAACCGCGATCGGATGGTGGCAAGGGCACGCTATTTCGGCAGATGGGGGTTCAGCACCGTGATTCACAGCGCCAGGGACCATGGCGGCTCCAGCCCGCGCCGGTTCATGAACGCCATGAAGTTTGCCGAGGATATTGAGACCGTCCTCGCCTGGGTGGGCGAACCGTTGATCCTGTACGGCCATTCCGCCGGCGCGGCCGGCGCCATCATCGCCGCTGCCCGCAATCCGGAAAAGATCCGACTCCTCTTTCTGGAAGGGTGCTATGCCGATACCAGAGAGGCGCTGTTGAACCTGTATCGCTGGTATAATCATTTTCTGGGAACTTGTTTCGGTCCCATGATTCTTTTATGGATGAATCTGATGTACAAAAACGGCCTGGATAAAATCAGTCCGAAACGACTGGCCCTCAAGGTTAAAGCGCCGGTGATGATCATCCACGGTGAGAAGGACCAGCGCTTCCCGGCCGGATATGCGACTGAACTGCAACGCTGTTTTCCAGGAGAAGGCGCCGAACTGTATCTCGCTCCGGGAGCCGATCACAGTGAATCCAGTAAAACGCCGGGGTACGCCATCGCTGTCAAATCATTTCTGGAGCGGCATGGCTACAAGCTCACATGATGTGTCTTGAGCAAAAATCGACGGATTCAATGAGCATTCAGGCCGGATGGCTGATCGACGGCAGCGGGGGCCGAATACAGGAGCATGTTCGGCTCCGTATTCAGGACGGGCTTATCGCGGCAGTGGCTGCAGCGGACACGGGCCCCACAGAATCGTCCGAAGTCCTGGACCTGACCGGATGCACTCTTTTACCCTGTTTGACGGACAGCCATGTCCATCTTTTTATGTCGGGCACATCGGATCTCAAGATCCGGGCGGCTCAGTTGGATGCCCCCTTCAGCGCCGTAAAAAAAGTGATCAGCCGCCATATTGCAGCCCAACTCCTTACCGGCGTTACCGCCGTCAGGGATGGGGGCGACCGCCACGGCCATGCGCTGCGCTATCGCGATGAATGCCTGGACGCGGCCAAAACCCCTTTTCAGCTGCAAGCGGCCGGCAGAGCCTGGCATACTCCGGGCCGCTACGGCAGGCTGATCGGCCGGGAAGCAGCAGCCGGCAGGCTTGCGCAAGCCATCGCCGCTGAAGAGGCTGAAATCGATCAGGTAAAAATCGTCAATTCAGGCTTGAACAGTCTGGTGAAGTTCGGGCATCAGACGCCCCCTCAATTTACCCTTACGGAGATGCAGGCGGCCGTCCAAGCCGCGCGGTCCAAAGGCCTTTCGGTCATGGTCCATGCCAACGGAAAAATTCCGGTTGAAATTGCGGTTTCAGCGGGGTGCCGTTCGATTGAACACGGGTTTTTCATGGGAAAGGAAAACTTAAAACAAATGGCCGTAAAGGACATTTTCTGGATTCCGACGGCCGCAACCATGAAAGCTTATTGTGACCACTGGAAGCGGGTCGGGGAAAACCCGGACGTGGCCCGGCGGAACTTGGAACACCAGATGGAACAAATCGCTGCCGCACGGGAACTGGGGGTTCCCATTGCAGTCGGAACGGACGCCGGCAGCATCGGTGTTCAGCACGGCAGGGGGATTATCGAAGAGTTGACAATTCTGAAACAGGCCGGCCTGCCGATCCAGGAGGCAATCCGGTGCGCTACCGCAAACGGCGCCAGGCTCCTGAATCTGCCGGACCCCCATGTGCTGACCCCGGGACGGCCGGCGTCGTTTATAGTCGTAGACGGCAAACCGGACCGATTGCCGCATAGCCTGCTTTCAATCAAATTTATCAGTATCAGGGGGGGTTTTACGAACCCGGCGTCGTCCCGCCTGCAGCCTGATTGCTCTAATCGATGAGGTCGTGATAATTCGCGCGGACAATTCCTCCCCGCCTGAGATTTTTAAGATAGCAGGCGTAATTATCGCGACACCTTGAGATAAGACCTTTTAAATAACGAATATTGTTATCGATAGCTTCCGAATACAGGTCGCGGTCTTCACCCCAGCGATCTTTGAAATGCAGCCGCATGGATGCGGCGATGCCGCTGAAATCTTTTGCCAATCTTTTTCGGGCGACGGATTCATAAAAGGTTTCCGTTTTTTGGAGAAGTTCCAATTCAGAGTCAAATCCCGGTAGTTTCGCCTCCTCAAATTCCTTATAAAGAAGCAGCAGTTTTTCCAGATAGCAGCGGTCAGCCATCTGTCCCAGAAGATCGGCCGATCCCACAATTTTACCGAGGATTTCAATTTCCGTATTGCGAAAGGAGATGTTTTTGGGGTTTAGGCTTAAAATCGTGCACCGGATCAGGGCGGCGCAATCTGCAATGGTTTGCGGAGAAAAATTTTTTTGGGACAGATAGCGGCTCATGACGGCAATACTGCGTTCTTCGTGGCCGAGGGTATAAACGGCGCCGGACCCATACGGTTCGTTTTCCGCAAGGATGAGGCCGGTATCATGGAAAAGAGCGGCGGCAAATCCCAGGATCAGATTATCACAACTGAAAACATGCCCATTCAGGAAACAGCCGTGCATGAGCCGGGTTGCCGCCAGAACGACCATATTGGTGTGTTCCAGGTCATGGTACCTGGTGTTGCTGGCGCGAAAACCGGGATACTCCCCGTTAAAGAGTTTGACGACATCCAGATAGATCTTATTAAAAACCGCATCCTCCCCTTGGGGAATGATCAGCGAATGGATATACTTGAGTTCCTTTAAAACTTCCTGCGGGTTTGCATCGGATACAAGGCAGTCAAGTCGAGTCATCCATACTCCTTTTCGGGACAGCTTCCCAAAATGGATCCGTCCGGCCAAATCCGGCCGATATTTTCTGAAAAAGGGGGGTGGTGCTTTTAAAAAAAAGTTCGACCGGCGGTTGCCGCCGTCAATCGATGTAACCGTTCCGGTCCTGCATGAAACTCTTATATATCCGGTAGTGTTCCGTATTTTCGTATTTTATGGCGCCAAGGGGGCTTTGATCGAAACTGAAAATTTCAGACCCCGGACATGCCATCAGAATCGGGGAATGGGTAGCGATAATAAACTGAGCATGGCCGGCCCGGCTCATCCGGATCAGCAATTGCAGGAGCTCCAGCAGGCTTCTGGGGGAGAGGGCCGTTTCCGGTTCATCCAGCAGGTAGAGTCCTTTAATGCTGAAGCGGGACTTAAAAAAAGACATCAACGACTCGCCGTGGGATTGGGACAGTAGTGATTTTCCTCCGAAATAGTTGATAATTGCCGGGTCTGCCTGTGCCCATGAATCCAGTGCGCGGGAAAAATTCTGAAATATTTGTGAGGCAAAAAAAGAGCCGGGAACCTCACCATCCTGCCATTCGACCCTGATGGCAAGCGGGAGCTGATCTTCATACGGACTTTTTTGAAAGCGCGGTGTTTGCATTCCGCTCCAGACATGGATGCCGCATTTTTGGGCGACGGCTTTCAGCAGGGTGGATTTGCCGGAACCGTTTTCACCCACAAAGAAACTGACGGGCAAATCCAATGAAATTGATTGGGTCTGTATGAAAATATCGAGATTGAACGGATAGTGCTCCCGGGTTGGAAATTTCCGAGAATCGATGGTAATTTTTTTCAGGTGCATGCCGGTTTTTTAACAGTCCGAAATGTCACGAATCCAGTTTGGCCCATTTGTTTTCATGGGTCAGGCGTCCGCTGATGCCGCAAGTGGAACATTCGACCAGCGTCGGCCTCTCATCGGTTTCGATTTTGATGGGAGATTTGCAGCTGGGGCACTTAATTATGGTCTGTTTCTTGTTAACCGGTTCGGCGGTTTTGCCGGGTTCAGCGGTTTTGCCTTCCTTCTGGGCACCCGGTGCGCCGGCTTCGACGGCTTTCATAATGGCTTTGCGGACAGCCCCGCGGTCGTCATTTCCGCCAAGAATCTGCAGCTTTTTATATTGATCTTTGGTGATAACGATTTTGACATCCAGCGTGTGCGTATTTTCCATCGCCTTGTTGAGTTCTTCCAGGGCGGCTGCCAGGCTCGCAAATTTCATCTCGCCGGACTGCATCTTCTCCTGTATTTTTTTTGTGAGGTCTTCGGCAGAAAACCACTCGCCTTCGTATTTTATTTTTGCGTCATCCAGATTGATTTCACTCATATAACCTCCTTGGTTGTTATTGATCAAGATTCTTTTTGATCAATATTTCATTTTTTGTCAACAATAATTATGATTTACCTTCGGCCATTTTATCATGCAGGAAAATCCGGTGATGTTTTAACCGGGTCTGAGAATCGATTGCAAAACCAAACGGCATAAACCGACAGCATATATTTCCGTCTGATTTTATGATATGGGAAGCGATGTCCCTCAGAAAACAGGCGGCAACCAGGATTCAGGATAAGATTTAACCGGCCAACCGAAACCGGCTAAAAAGAAAAACAGGAGCGTACCGTAGTGGTTGTGAAAAAAGGGGAGTTGCTGGACCTTAAGGTGTCTGATATGGTTTTTGGCGGCAAAGGCCTTGCCAAAATCGACGGATTTGCGGTTTTTGTCGATCAGGCGGTGCCGCTGGATGCGGCTACCGTCCGAATTGTCAAAAAGAAAAGAAACTATGCGGAAGCCCGCATCGTCAGCCTGTTGCAACCTTCTCCCTACCGGATAGCTGCGCCGTGCGTTTACAGCGGCTATTGCGGCGGATGCAAATGGCAGTTTCTCAGCTACGACCGTCAGTTGTTATACAAGCGGCAGCATGTCGTGGATTGCATCGAGCGGATCGCAAAGATTGACGGTGTCCGGGTTCATCCTGCCGCGGCCTCCCCCCGTCAATTTGAGTACCGCAACAAAATGGAATTTTCCTGCGCAGATAAAAGGTGGCTGCTGCCGGATGAATTGGGCCGGCCGGATATTGACGACGGTTTTGCGATCGGTCTGCATGTTCCCGGAACCTTCCATAAGGTTATTGATACTGCAGCCTGTCTGTTGCAACCGGCGCTCGGCAACCGGATTCTGAACGAGATCAGAAGTTACATCAAAGCGTCGGCCGCACCGGTTTACGGACTTCGCAGCCACGAGGGATATTGGCGCTTTGTGATGCTGAGGCATTCCGTCAGTGAGAACCGATGGATGGTCAACATTATTACCGCCGCGGAAGATCGCAGCCAGGTGCAGCCGTTGGCCGAGTGTCTGACGGCGCGGTTTCCGGAAGTTGTTTCGGTGGTGAACAATATTACGACCCGCAAGGCGGGGGTTGCCGTGGGGGAGTACGAAATTAAACTGGCCGGACCGGCAGCTATCCGGGATAAAATCGGTTCCTTCCAGTTCGAGATTTCCGCCAACTCCTTTTTTCAGACCAACACCCGCGGGGCTGAAAAGCTTTTTGAGGTCGTTCGGGAGTATGCCGGACTCGGCGGGCATGAAACCGTTCTGGACCTTTACAGCGGCACCGGCGCTATCGCGATTTTTCTGTCCGGAGCCGCCGGAGAGGTGATCGGGCTTGAAATCGTTGAAAGTGCGGTGAATGACGCCGTCAACAACTGCCGTCTCAACGGGATTTCCAACTGCCGGTTTGTGGCGGGGGATATCAGGGAAAGTCTCGTACGGATTGGCGCCCGGCCTGATGTAGTAATCATCGATCCCCCCCGCACCGGGCTCCATCCGGACGTGGTCAAACAGATTATCGCCATGGCGCCGGACCGGATGGTGTACGTGTCCTGCAACCCCGCCACTCTGGCAAGGGACCTGGGCCTGCTGAAAGATTGCTTTACCGTGAGGGAAGTCCAGCCGGTGGACATGTTCCCGCATACCTTTCATATCGAAGCGGTGGCCCGCCTGGAAAGCAATAAGTGACTGTCTGACATGCCGTGGTTTCCCGGGCGACAGGACCTGAAAAGCGGACGGCCCGACCGTAACACCTGAAAAAGAGTGAATTTCCGATCACATTAAGTTTTTTTCCGGAGGATGCGATGGAGACATTCCAGGAGTGGTTTCACATCCACATCGGCGGAAATCCGGAAACACACCGCAAAGGGCATGCGCGGGCCGCGACGATGGGATTAATGACGGGGGCTGTCGTTATGCTCTATCTGGATGTAACCCTTGGCTGATTAAACCGTAGAGTAGGGAGGGTTATGCCCTCCCTACTCTACGGTAAATATATGGGAATATTTATTTCATCACATAAAAGAGAGGGTGTGTATGCGGGCGATGAAAATTAAAAAACGTATGGTGCTTGCGGTTCTTTTTCTGTTTTTCGGCGCTTCCTTCGGCTGCGCCACACATCGACAGGTAATGGCTCTTGAAAAAGAACTCAAACAGTTGCGCGATAGGGTCATTCAGACATCAACAGAGGCTAAGGTAAAAGGGGAGGAGAACTACCGGTTGTCAGCCCGGTTCGTTGAAAAAGCGGAAGCAGCGGCTGTGAGAGCCGAAATGGCGGCTATCAAGGCCGAATCGGCAGCGATGAAGGCTGAACGATCGGCAGAGATATTTCTGTACGAAGAAAGCGGCAAGCGCCCCTGATTTTCATAAGACCGAAAACAGATTCATATAATCATACAAAAATCTAGAACATAAAAATTTTTCTGTTTCAGAAAAAAACGATTGACAAAACAAAAATAGATATGGTTATTATAACGACATAACCTTTATGTAGTTTTTTGAAATTTACCTCAAAGGTTTGTCTGTCACACTGAAATCATGATTGATCTGCCCAAATTAAATCCAGACGATTATAAACCATTGTACGCTCAGTTAAGTGATGCGTTAATTCTTTACATCCGTGTTCAAAGATTGAAACCGGGAGATCCCATTCCTTCCGAGACCGAACTGATTCGTTATTACGGTACCAGCCGCATGACCGTTCGATTGGCCATCCAGCGACTGGCAACCGAGGGGTTGATCAAAAAGGTTCAAGGCAAAGGGACCTTCGTTGCCGAGCCGAAAATTCGTGGTGTTATCCGCGGTGTTCGCTCGCTCGAGGATAGCTTTGCGGAACAAGGGATTGCCATTACCAACCGGCTTTTACAGGCTTCAATTGAATTTCCGACCCAGATTTTTTTGGATGAACTCAATTTGTCGCCTGGCAGCCGTACCTACAAAGTCAGGCGGCTTAAGATCTTCGGCGAAACTCCGGTCTGCATTGAAGTCAGAAATATACCACTGGATATTGCTGATAAATTTTCAAAAGAACAAATCGATACGATTCCGGTGGTTGAACTCATGAACAGCCGTCCCGACACGGAAATCCATCATGTCAACTACCGGATCGTTTCGTCGGTACTGCTTGAAAGAGAAGCGGAAATTCTGCAGGCGCCGGAAGACTCGCCGGTATTGGTTCAATTTATGACGCATTACAACCGCCAGAAAAAACCGGTTATGTCAGGCCGACTGACCTTTCTGGCGGATCGGGTCGAAATCCGCTTCGAATTTCACAGCAACGGTGAAAATATTAAAACCATCAATTTTAAATCAGAACCAACTGTTTAAACGAAAGGAGCGAAATGGCAATCAGATATATTGATGCGGATCTATTGATTGTCGGCGGGGGAAGCGCCGGCTGCATGGCGGCTATCCGTGCTCTGGAGCTGAATCCCGGCCTCAGGGTGGTCATTTTTGAGAAAGGAGATATTAAATACAGCGGCTCAATTGCCAGGGGAATGGATGCACTCAATATCGTGGCGATACCCAATTTTACAACTCCGGAGCTTTATCTGGAGGCCATTTCTATGGCAAGCCAGGGAATTGTCGACGCCAAACCGAGTTTTGAAATGGCCAGACGTTCTTTTGAGCTCTTAAGGAAGCTGGAAACCTGGGGGGTTTATTTCCCGACGGATAAAGACGGCAAGTATTGCACCCTGCAGTATCATCCTAAGGGGAATTTTCTTGCTCAGATGGAAGAGCCGGACCTGAAGGTGATGATTTCCCGCAAATCTCAGGATCTCGGCGCTGTGGCAGTAAACCGCGTGATGGGTCATCGCCTTCTGATGGACGACGGCCGCGCGGCTGGCGCCATTGGAGTGAACGTGCGAAGCGGAGAACTGGTTGTTTGCCGGGCAAATGCGGTGATTCTTTCCGCCGGCGGGCAGGCAAGGTTCACACTGCCCAATTCAGGATATCTCTATGGCACTTTCGACTATCCCGGAAATTCCGGAGACGGGTATGCCATGGCGTTTGAAGCTGGAGCAAGGCTGACGGGCATGGAACATACGCGGCGGACGATGCTGATTAAAGATGCCAATATCCCGCTGCTGGCCATTACCATAACCCGCGGCGGCAAAATGCTGGATATTTTTGATAATATCCTGATGGAGTGGAGCTGTCACGATCATAAAAAGGCAAATGCGGCATTCAAACACGGCTACGGGCCGCTGCGGATCCGGATAAGCCATCTTACCGAAGAGACGATCCAGAAGATTGAAGATGTATTATTCACGACGGAACGGCCAGTCCAGAAGCGATTTTTTGAGGGTCGCGGGATTGATTTTAGAAAATCGGATATCGAACTTTGGCCGACAGAAGACCAGCTCTGCGGCGGCCATGGATTAAGCGGTCTGGTGGTCAATGAAAGGGCTCAATCTTCCATTCCGGGACTTTATGCTGCCGGGGACGTTGCCTGTGTCCCTAAGCAGCATCTGACTGGTGCTTTTGTTTTCGGAGAGGTGGCCGCCGAACAGGCGGTTCGATTCGTTTCAGAAAACCTGAAAACCCGCCTGAATGAAAATCAGGTTGAACAAGCAGTAACCCTCCGGGATCAGCGCTTCGCTTCCGGTGGTCGTCAGATTGATGTTCGTCAACTGGAGTTTAAGGTTCGCCGGCTCATCGGCGACTACGTGGTTTCGCCCAAAAATGCATACAAACTAAACCGCTGGATGGAATGGGCGGAACGGTTCCGAGGCGAAATCGACAGCCAGGTCCGGATCACGAATGGTCATGAGCTATCCAAGCTTTATGAAATCGAGAACATCGTACAATGCGGTTGCTTCTGCGCCCGAGCTTCTCTGGAGCGAAAAGAAAGCCGCTGGGGAAACAGTCATTTGCGCACGGACTATCCCGACCAGGATGATACCAACTGGCTCTGCCACCTGGATCTTGAAAAAGGTGAAGCTGCAAATGAAGTACGACTGAAACGGCGATCTATCCAGATGTTTGAGGGAGAGGAGGTTTTTTCATGATTTCGGATCTTAACATTCAAGTTAACAGTGACCTTTGCGTTGCCTGCGGTACATGCGTCGATCGATGTATCATGGACAACCTGCGCCTGCACATTCCACCATGTCGCATAGAGTGCCCGTTGCATATGAATTGTCAGGGATATATCCGACTGCTGGCACGCGGAAAAGGGGAGCAGGCGGCTGAAGAATTACGAAAGTTTACCCCTTTCGGAGGCATCCTCGGAAGGGTTTGCCACCATCCCTGCGAACCGGTTTGCGAACGTAATAAAAATGGTGATGGGGCCGTCAATATTCGCGCCATCAAACGATACCTTGCCGATAATTTCCCTCAAATAACCCGGTCGCTTCCGGCGGTCGGTGCGGATACGGGCAGACGCATCGCCATTGTCGGTTCCGGACCGGCGGGGATGATGGCGGCATATGACTTAAGGGTTAGCGGTCATGCAGTTACAGTCTACGAAGCGGCTGCCGAGCCGGGAGGAATGCTGCGCTGGTCTATTCCTTCCTTCCGTCTTCCGGTGGGCGAAGTCCATGCGGCCATTGATATGCTTCAGCAAATGGGAATTCTTTATAAAACCGGGCAAGCTTTAGGTCGCGACATAGAACTGAAAGATTTGCTGAAAGACTTTGACGCTGTTTTGCTGGCAACCGGGGCCGGAACACCGTTGCAATTAAAGATCGAAGGGGAAAATCTCCCAGGCGTTTGGCAGGGCCTCGATTTTTTGAAAAATATTAAGGAAGGAAAACAGGCTTCCATCGGTAAGGACGTTATCATCATCGGCGGCGGAAATGTTGCTGTGGATGCCGCCTTGACCTGCGTGAAACTGGGCATAGCGGATGTTAAAATCGTTTGCCTTGAGAAGTGCAATGAAATGCCGGCATTTCGAGCGGAGCTTGAAGAAGCTGTCGAAGAGGGCATCCAGATCGAAAACGGCTGGGGCGCCCGCAGGCTTGTTCAAACCGATAACGGCAGAATCGGTCTGGAGATATCCGAATGTTTGACGGTGTTTGATGCGCAAGGCGCTTTTTGTCCGACCCTCGATAAAGACTGCCGTCTTGGGTTTGAAGCCGATAGCATTATTGTCGCCATTGGCCAGCGACCGACTGAACTGGCAATACCGCCTGAATACGGCCGAAAACAGCCGGCGGTTGATCCGGCTACGCTTCAGTCTGCAATGCATCCCAAACTATTTGTTTGTGGAGATGCGCAGACCGGACCACGGTCGGTCGTGGACGCTATGGCTCAGGGTCGCGAGGCGGCGCTTTCGATCCACCGATATGTAAGCGGCGAAAGCCTGAACTGGGGCCGAAATTATTATGTTGAAAACGGCCAGCTCCTCTATACCGAACCCGATCTTTCCCGTGTTCGGGGAAAAGAACGAAGGGAATACGAACGTTTGCCTGTCAAGGAAAGGACCCTGACCGGCGAGGTCGAAAGCAGCCTTTCTCCGGATGCGGCACTGCAGGAGGCCGAGCGCTGCTTAAGCTGCGGGCGTGCATCCGAATTGAACCAGACCTGCTGGTTTTGCCTTCCCTGTGAAATCGAATGCCCGGAGGATGCGCTTGAGGTCAGGATTCCTTATTTGGTCAGATAGTATACTTGTAGAGCATTGTGGTAACTGACCGGCAAGGTGGTTTATTATTCTGAGATGATATTTTTACAAGAAAGGAGATACTATCGTGGACCGTCAAAAAGAAACGGCTTTTCAATTTGTCGGCATACCCGACTTCCCGACCAAACCTCGGGACACCGGTTTGACGATGATACTGGAATATGGACTGGGCTTGCCTTATCAAAAAGGGTTGGTGGAAACCGCCGGCCATTTCATCGACATGGTAAAATTTGCCACCGGTCTTTCGAGAGTTCTTCCACGTGACGTCCTGATGCAGAAAATCAAACACTATCGGGAAAATGGAATACACTGCTTTCCGGGCGGCCAGTTTCTCGAAGTCGCCTTTCTGCAGAAGCGAGCGGAAGCCTACCTGGAGGAAGTTCAATCGGTCGGGTTTTCACATGTGGAGATATCTGAAAACTGCATTGACTTGTCGCCCAAAGAAAAGGCCGAAATTATCCGTCGTGCGGTCGATCTGGGCTTGACGGTCTTGGGTGAAAGCGGCAAAAAGCTGGATACGGGCGAAGTCGGCGGTATGATCGCAGATATTCAGAATTGTCGCGATGCGGGCGCTTGGAAAGTATTTGTAGAAGCTGCGGAATTGATCCAAAACCAAGAGTTGAATCTTGAGCTGGTGGAGAAACTGAAAAGTGCCGTGGATGTCGGATATCTGATTTTCGAAATTCCCGGGCAGTGGATGAAAGGCATGAGTTTCAGCGCGCAATATCATTTCTGGAAGCTGCTCATCCATCACATCGGTCCGGATGTCAATCTGGCCAACATACAGGCGGAGGAAATTCTGCGCCTTTCTCTAATGCGGCTCGGTCTCGGTGCGGACACTTCTCTTGAAAAAGGCGCGTTTGCCATGTCTAAAAAGGGCCTGTTGGGTAAATCCTGACGATGGTGCATTTAAGTAAGAAACACGATTGTTTGGAAGGTTCAAGCAGTGGTTTCTGCGACAGGAGATGGGTGGTTGAATTATTTAACTTTTAACGTGGGAGGTTTTAGATGAAAAAAATTTCAAAACTTATGCTGCTGACATTGTTTGTAATTGTTTACCTGCTGCAGGGTGGGGGAATCTTTGCGGCCGAGTTTCCCAGCAAACCGATCACGATGATCATAGGCTTCGGCGCCGGCGGGATGACTGACGTCACCGGCCGGCTGTTTGCGGAAAAGATGGGCCAATTTCTCGGTCAGAAAGTGATTGTTGAAAACAAGCCGGGGGCAGGTGGATTTACGGCGCTTAAAGGTGTGTTAGACGGACCTGCCGATGGGTATACCTTTGTCAGTTTCAGCACTTCTACTGCGGCGGCAACCCTTCTGGTCGGAAGGCCGATGGAAATCGGCAACATCGGGCTATTGGGAAGCACGATGACGCAGGAAAGGGTTCTTTTTTCAGCAAAGAACGCGCCTTTCAAGACCTTTGATGAGATGATCGCTTTTGCCAAAAAAGAACCAGTGACGTTTGCCAGCGGAGGTTCTATCTGGGCGGACCAGGTGGTTGAAGCGATGGGCAAACAGTTTGGCTTGAATCTGCGTATGCTTCCGTTTAAAAGCGGGGCCGAGGGATCGGCGGCAATCCTTGGCGGCCATGTGATCATGGCCGAAACAGGCGTCGGAACCGGCGCCTGGCAGTCCGCATTAAAAGGCGGACTCAACGTGATAGCGGTTTTGACGGACGGCGATCTGAAAGACTACGGTTTTCCGCACATCCGCAGCATCAAAGATCACGGCGTCAAACACTTTGTCAGGATGTATTATGGGTATGCCGTTCCTGCAGCCGTTCCTGAGGATCGGCGCCGAAAGCTTGAAAATGCCGTGAAATTTGCAGTGGAACACCCAGAAGTAGGACAAAAGATGAAAGAAATCGATCTATTTCCGAAGTTCATTTCATCAGCCGACTATAAACCTATAGTTGAAGCGGTGTTCAAAGAATCGGCCGAATTGACAACTTATCTAAAAAAATAAGCGAATCAGAAGCCGGCCGGCTTATTAAATGAGATCCTTTCTTTTACGGCGGACACAGTGAGCGGGGCGTCATCTGCGCTCCCTGGGTCTGCCGTGATTGAAGTTTTGATTTTGCAGGGTGTTTCTTCCCGGCAGCCATACAATCGAATTGAAGGGACACGATTCAAATCTCAATGTCTCAAAAGGAATCGATGATGAAAGCAACCGCCGACGCAAAAATGGCCTTGTTTATTCTATCGGTATGCATCCTCCTTTTATTTTGGACCATTCCTGCAAACGTTGAAAAAGGTTCCGCCCGTTTAATGCCATATCTATCGGTTGTTTGGGTAGGGCTGTTTGCTTTCTGGCTCCTTGTTGCAGGACTCAGGGAAAAGCCGCTTCAGGATAAAGAGGAAGAGGCGGCCCTCATTGATAAAAAAGACCTGGGAGCAGGCGAGTCCCGCATTGTTATCCTGCTTTTTATGATCTGGGGCGTCTATATTTTTTTGCTTCCCTTGCTTGGGTTCTATACAGGAGGTTTTTTGACGCTGCTTGCATCCATGCGCACACTGGGAAAACGATCCGGGAAACCATTATGGGTTTGGTCATTCGGCGCGCCTGTCGGGATCTATCTGCTGTTTGAAATCGTTTTACAGTTACGGCTGCCCAAAGGCAAATTGATTGAAACCCTCTTGTCAGTATTTGCCGTTTCATGATTTTATGAATTGAAAGGAAACCACCGACGTGTATGCCCAGCTTGGAGATGCCGTATTTCTGGTTTTTACCCTCAAAAATCTGATTGGAGCAACGATCGGCATTGTCGTTGGTTTTATTTTTGGAGCAATTCCCGGTCTGACGGGGAATGTTGCCCTTGGATTACTGGTGCCGTTTACATTCTATATGGATCCTCTGGTGGGAATTGTTACGCTTCTGGGTATTGGAAAGGGAACGAGTTTCGGCGGCTCCGTTCCGGCCATTCTTTTCAATATGCCGGGAACTCCCCAGGCCACGGCTACCGCCATCGACGGTCACTTGCTTACCCAAAAAGGACGATCCAAAAAGGCCCTGCATATGGCACTGTATTCCTCTGTCGGCGGGGACCTGCTGAGTGATCTATGCCTTTTGGCGATTGCTCCGCCGCTTGCCATGGTCGCATTGAAAATCGGCCCGCCGGAATATGCGGCAATAATCATGTTTTCGCTCCTGATCATCAGTGCTTTTGTCGGATCCTCTCCGACAAAAGGCCTGATTTCGGCCGGCTTCGGATTACTGCTTGGGACTGTCGGTCTGGATCTTTTCACGGCTTCTGATCGGCTGACCTTCAATATTTTGAGGTTGGAAGACGGCCTTCCACTGATTCCGATGCTGATGGGTCTTCTGGTTTTATCCGAAATATTTCTTCAAGTCCGACGAAGTTACCTGGGATCGGAGAAGACCTTGATCGAAGCGGCAACTCAGGAAAACAAGAAACTTTCCTGGAAGGAGCTTAAGCAGGCCTTTCCCACCATTTTTCGTTCCGGAGCACTCGGTACGTTTGTCGGGGCAACACCCGGTCTGGGCGCCACACTGGGAGCTTTTCTGGCATACAACGTATCCAAACGGATCGGCAGAGACCGGGAGAACTTCGGAAAGGGCTCGCTCTTGGGAGTAGCTTCTTCGGAAGCCGGCAACAGCGCCGGGACCGGCGCCAATTTGATTCCGCTGGTTACTTTGGGAATACCGGGCAATGTTGAAGCTGCCCTCATTTTAGGCGCTTTCATGATCCATGGAATAACGCCGGGACCGTTCATAATGGAAAAGCAGGGCACGTTGCTCTATGCGATCTTTTTAAGCCTCATTTTAGCCAATTTCTTATTGCTGGCATTGGGATTTGCTTTCATCCGGGTTTCGCGTTCGATACTGCATCTCGACCGGTCGGTTTTATTCCCCATCATCTTGTTGATGACGACTGTGGGCGCTTACTCGATATCGAAAGAATTTATCGATGTGGGGATTATGTATCTGTTTGGGATATTAGGATATTTAATGCGGCGGTTCGGATTTACGCCGATTCCCATGATCATCGCATTTCTGCTCGGTCCGCTCCTTGAAAACGGCGTCAGGCTGTCTTTGCGTCTGTCGGGCGGAGACCCGTCCATATTTTTTTCTCGACCCATATCCCTGGTTTTTGCGCTATTTTCCTTGGCGACCATTGCCTGGATGTTCTTTGCTGCATTAAAAAAACGTCGATTGCGTAAAGCCGTTTAAAATCATTTTAAGTGAATTATACTCACGCCACAGTCGATTCGACATCGGCGTCAACGATACAGCGGATATATTCGCATGGTTACAAATCTTTAAGAATTCCGATGCTGCGCAAGAACGCCTCCACATCCCGCCAGAAATTTCCCACCCCCGGCAGGCAATCATTATGCCGGCAATCATAAGAAACCAGTTTGGCATTTAAGGCCGCCCGGGAGAGGGTCAGTCCGTGGCGGTAGGGAATGATGTCGTCATGTTTGCCGTGGATAAAGAGAATCGGATTGGAATAGGTTTTGACGACAGCCAGGTTGTCAAAAGGGTCCCGTACGAGTAAAGAGGGGATCAGAAAGTTTTTGGCAAAGGCGTGAACATTGATAAATGTAGACATCAGTATCAGCGCCGCCGAGGGCCGCACCCGGGCCAGGGCGCAGACGGCGCCGCCGCCGAGGGAGCGTCCGAACAGAACGATCCGCTCCGGATCGATGTCGGGCCGCTCTTTCAAGTGGTCATAGGCCGCCGCAAATGCCGCCGTAATGCTTTTTTGCGACGGGCTCCCCCCGGACCGGCCGTAACCGGGATATTCCACCAGGAGTACGCCGATTCCCATCCGGCCGAAGGGGGCCAGTTCATCCGGCCAGAAATCGATCAGCTCCCCGTTGCCATGGGCAAAGATCACGGCCGGTCCCGGACCCCGGCGTTTCCCGGCCGGCGTCAGATACCAGGCTTCAACCCTTCCGTAAGACGTGTCCAGCCAGAGCTGTTCCCGGCCCGGCGCCGTGGCGGGGGGCGCCGGATGAGCAGGTATTATTCCCCGGGGAAACAGGATCTGCCGCTGTAATAAAAAGACCAGACCGGCATAGGCCAAATACAAAAGCAGGACCCATAAGACGAATTTCACGATCGCCATTTTTGTTGCGCCTCTATTTTCCGGAAGGATTTGCATATGCAATATTTAATCGGCTCCGTCGTTAGCGTATCTTTCGATTCCGTATTTGTAAAGCCGTAATTGTGCAGTGAAGACCTTCCGGCTGAAACGGCACGGCGCTGCCTTGGCAACTCGAAAAACCCTTGACAATGTCCCGGACGGGTCGTACATTCGGTAAACGTTTACCACCAGTTGTTAAATGAGGGAATATGCCGACCATTCAGGATGTTGCCCGCCATGCCGGGGTTTCCATCGCCACCGTGTCGCGGGTGGTCAGCAACAGTCCGCATAAGGTTAATCCGGAAACCCGGGAACGGGTCTTGCAGACGGTCAAGGAACTGGATTACCGGCCGAACGCTCTGGCCCGCAGTCTCCAGCTAAAGAAGACCATGACCATCGGGATCATCATTCCCGATATTTCCAACCATTATTATGCCGAGATCGTCCGGGGCATCCAGGATGTGGCCGATCAGAACGGGTATAACATCATTCTGCAGAATACCGAACGTAAAGCGGACCGGATCGTCAAGTCCATTTATCTGCTGCGGGAAAAAATCGTGGACGGCATCATTTTCAGCGGCGGCATCATCCATGGGTATGAACCGCTTTCGGCGTTAAACGAACTCAGGGACCGCGTGGTGGTGATCGGACGTCATGAAGTCAATTTTCCGGCCGTCGTGGTGGATAATATCGGCGGCGGCGCCCTTGCGACACAACATCTGATCGATCTGAAGCATACCCGCATCGGATTTATCGGGGGCCCCCAGAACTCCACCACCGGAATCGATCGGCTCAAGGGGTATAAAGGGACCCTGGCCCAGAATGGCTGCCCGTTTGATGATCGCCTGGTGCGGCGGGGAAACCTCACCGCCAAAGGCGGATACCAGGCGGCCGTCCGGATTTTGAGGGAAAAAGACCGTCCCACGGCGATTTTTGCGGCCAATGACCAGATGGCCTTCGGCACCCTCTTTGCCGCCCGGGAACTGGGGCTGAGGGTGCCCGAGGATCTGGCGGTGGTCGGATTTGACAATGTGCCCCTCAGTACCTATTTTTTTCCATCCCTGACCACGGTTGAAATCCCCATGAACAGCTTGGGGGCGGCTGCCATGGAAATGCTGATGAACCTCATGACGAATACCAATTTCTCCCGTATGAAATGGTTTAAAACCCGGCTGATCGTCAGAGAGTCGACCACAGCCGGAAAAATGTAAAAAAACCTGTTGACATCATCCGCTGTTTTGCATTATTGGTTTGGTAAACGTTTACCATCAGCGGAGACCGGTCGTCCCCGGACGACTTTAACTCCCTTTTCTGATTACGACGACTGCTGCGGCTGCCGGTTGCGGCGCAATCGATTCAATCAACAATCACCTTGAAAGGAGAAAAAAATGGCAAGAAGAAAAAGCTACAATACATTTGAAAAAAGTTATGACGAGGTGGCGGCCCACCTGAAGCGCAACGACGTCATCATGATTCCGATGGGATCCAACGAAAAGCACGGCGCCCACTGCGTTCTGGGAACCGACTCCATGACGACCATGGGGGTTGTCCGAGTGGCGGCCCCGCTGGCAGACACCTTATACACCCCCATTATTCCGGTGGGTTACTCCCCGCATCATATGGGCGAAGTCAACAAGGGGTCCGGGACCTTGACGTTTTCCGGCACGACCTATCGTGCCGTGGTGTATGATATGGCCATGAGCATGATCTATCACGGCTACAACAAGCTGGTGTTTGTCAGCCATCACGGCAGCAATTCCAAGGTCATCGACGAGGTGCTGCGGAAAATAAGATACGAGACCGGCTGCTTCGTCTGCTGGTACAAGACCCCCACCGAACGGTCCATGTCCATCGTCGGTGAAATCATGACCGGCCCGCCGGAAGACACCCCCGGCTGGCACGCCGGCGAACTGGAGACCAGCACGGTCTGGGCCTGGGATGAGTCCCTGATCGATATGGACAAGGCCAAAAAAGACCGGACGCATGCGCCGGCCTTCATGGGCAAAAAGTTTTCCAAAAAAGACGGCACCGGCAATGTCATGTTCATGGGATCTGAAAATATCTGGGTTCCCATGGAGCACCACGAGTACAGTGATACCGCCACAATCGGCGACCCCTTTGCCGGCAGCAAGGAAAAGGGGGAAAGATATTTCCAGGTTGCCGGAGAGGCCCTGGCGGCCTTCCTGAAAGAAGTTAAAAAGTTTAAAATCAATGTTCCCCTGGAATCGCGGCAATTTAAAAACAGAGCCTAATGCCGATAAACGCGTCCGGTAATGATGTGTTGCCAAACGCACAGGGAAGTGTTTCCAGGTTGTTGACCGGAACTTGACTTCCGGCCTAAGCGGATACGGCAGGGTTGCGGACCCAACCCTGCCGATATCCCGCTGCGGGATAGGGTCTGCCTGATGATAAAACATGTTGCTATTATCGCAACCCTTGACACCAAGGGGCCCGAGGCGGCTTTCATGGCAGGGTTGGTCCGCGAGCGCGGACATGTTCCCATCATCATCGACGTGGGGGCGCTGACGGCTTCCGGCGCGGCGGATTTTTCAAACACAACCGTAGCCTCCCAGGCCGGCAGCAGCCTGGATGCGCTGCTGCGGACCGGTGCGCGGGACGCCCTGATAAAAACCATGGGACTGGGGGCGCGGCAGGTTCTTTTAACCCTGCTGAAAGAGGGCCGGCTGGACGGCGCCGTCGGCCTGGGGGGAAACCAGGGTACCGCCATTGCCGCCGCGGCCTTGCGAAGTCTGCCGCTCGGTTTTCCGAAGTTCCTGTTGTCCACGGTCGCCTCCGGCAATATGCGGCCGTACATCGGCCATGCCGATATCGGGGTGATGTTTTCCGTGGCGGACCTTCACGGTGGTCCCAACCCGGTTTCCCGTGCGGTCATGACCAACGCGGTTGCCGCTCTGTTGGGAATGGTGGAAAGGGGCGAGCCGATTTCACTGGCGGCGAACGCCCGTGCGATCGCCCTGACGGCTCTCGGCAATACCGAGAAAGCCGCCAACCGCATCCATCAGCAGTTACGCCAAAGGGGCTTTCAAGTCATAACATTTCATGCTTCCGGCGCCGGGGGTTCCGCCATGGAAGCGCTCATGGAATCGGGGATTTTCAGCGGCGTTGTCGATCTGACGCCCCATGAGCTTTCCGAAGAAGTGCTGGGTGCGGGGGCCTATATGCCGGTTCGACCGGGAAGGCTGGCGACTGCCGGGCGGGTGGGAATTCCGCAGGTGGTATCCACCGGCGGGCTCGAATATTTATGCTTCGGGCCGAAAGAATCGATCCCCAGCCGGCTGCGCAGAAGAAAAACGTATTTTCACAATCCCAATAATGCCAATGTTAAAATTTCACGCACGGAGATGACGCAAATCGGTACGGTCATGGCCGAACGGCTGAACGCCGCCGCCGGACCGGTTGCCCTCCTGGTGCCGCTTAAAGGCTGGTCGGTTTACGGCAGTAAAGGCGGTCCGCTTTATGATCCCAAGGGGAATGCGCTGCTGTTGCAGACGCTGAAAAAACAGTTAAAACCGTCGATTCCCTACCGGGAAATCGATATGCATATCAACGATCAGGCCTTTGCCGATCTCTGCGTGGAGGCACTCATGGATTTTTTACAGGAAAGGGAATAAAAGATGAAGGATCTACCCATCGGGGAACTGAACTATTACCGCCAGGCCCTGGCGGAGTTTTCCCGGCGTTCGTTTGAACGGCACCTGGTCGGCGGGACCGGCGGGAATGTCAGTGTCCGGATCCCCCAGACCGACCGGGTCTTGATTACACCCACCGGGATATCGCTGGGAGATGTCAAACCGGAGGAGAATATTCTGATCAGCCTGTCGGGGGAAGTGCTGGAGTCCCCCATGGGCCTGAAAGGGTCCAAAGAAACCTCCTTTCACCTGGCGGCCTTTCGCTGTCGGCCGGATGTGGGCGCCATCGCCCACGTCCATCCGCCTTACGCCACCGCGTTTTCCAATACCGGCAAAGCGCTGCCGCTGGCCACCGTTCAGGCGCGCTTGACATTTAAGAATGTACCTTGCGTGGAGTGTTTTCCACCCGGATCTTCGGAGCTTTGCGATTGTGTGACCGAAGGGATTCAGGCCTATCCTGAAATAAAAGTGCTCCTGATGAAAGAGCATGGCATCCTGGCGATGGGGACGGACCTCGGGAATGCGTTTTATCTGGCCGATCTGGCGGAAGATACGGCCAAGATCGCCTATCTGGCGGCGAACATCCGGAACAAATGATCCGGTCAAGATCCCCGATAACCCTGGCGGCCTTTTTGGCCTTGGGCCTTAACGGCATGACCTTTGCCTTTTTCGGGACCGGTTTGCCGGCCCTGCGAACCTATCTGGGAATCAACCTGGAAGCGGCCGCTTTGCTGACCGCTCTGCTCCAGGCCGGGTTTTCGGTTGCTTCGCTCACGGGGGGCATCCTGTCGGATTTTGTGCGTCGCGACCGCATCCTGATGGGGGGCTGCCTTATTCTGGGCGCCGGAACTTTTCTGCTGGGATCCTTTCCGTCGTTTATTGCAACGGTCTGGGTTGTCGTTTCGATGGGGATCGGGGCCGGATTGATCCTCAGCAGTTCCAATGTCATGCTGGTGGAACTGCATCCGGACCGCAAGGGAATGATTCTAAACATTCACCATATTTTTTTCGGTCTGGGATCGCTGCTGGGTCCCCTGATCATGGGACGACTCCTCCTGCGCAACAACTGGCAGAGCGGTTATGACGGCCTGGCGCTAAGCCTGTTCATGATATTTGTGTTCTTTATCTTTGCCGATCCAGCCTTCGATTCCATCAGAAACCGGCGCAACATTCTCCAGGATCTGGGCAAACTGTTGGCCGACAAATATTATATCCTGATGGTGCTGGTGAGCGCACTGGCCATCGGAACACAGCTGGCGCTGATGCTCCTGTCGGTCACCTTCCTGGAAGAAGCCAAAGGAATGACGATTTCAGCGGCAAGCATCGGGCTGTCGTCCTTTTTTATCTGCCTGGTCCTGGGACGGTTGTTATGCAGCTGGCTGAGCCTGCGGATCTGCAACTCGAAAATCGTATTTACGCTGCTGTGCCTTCAGGTGGTTGCCGTGTTCACGGTCTGGCAGGGAAACGGCTGGGTTTCCTTTTTTGCCGTAATTTTGAGCGGGCTGGCCTGTTCGGGTATTTTTCCCGGTCTGCTGGCCCTCAACGGGATCATGTTTTTCAATGTGGCCGGTACGGCCCTGGGGATTTTGTCCACCATGGGCGGCGTCGGCAGCATCCTGATAATCTGGATGACCGGCGTGTTGTCGCAGCGGATCGGCGTTGAATTCGGTTTTGTCGTTCCGGTGATATCCTCGCTGGCGGCATTGATTTTATTTTTGACCAGTTACCGGGCGATCTGTCAAAGTGAAGCCCTGAACGCCGCTTAGCATTCCGGCGGTGTTTCAAGAGATATCAATTAAAACCGATAAAGGGAGACATCATGGACACGTTTTCGATTTACCGTTACATGGATCTGGGCATCGTACATTTCAAGGCTTTTCCGCAGGTGGTCAATGGGGAAGGGCCGGTGGTGGAGACCTTAAAAAAGATCGTTGAAGACGATTTCTGGACGGCAGTGGAAGTCGGCTGGATAAAAGATATAAAAGTTCGCAATGAAGCGCGCAAACTGCTGGACATATCCCATATGAAGGTGTGCTATGCAACCCAGCCGCGGGTTTTCGGTCAGAAACTGAACCTGAATGCCTTTGATCCGGCCGAGCGGAAGAGAGCTCTCAGCGGCGTCAAAAGCGGCATTGATGAGGCTTACCACCTGGGCGCCGCCTGCGTGCGGGTCTTATCCGGCAAGGATCCCGGGGACGATAAAAGAGCCGAAGCCAAAAAGATTTTTGCCGATTCGCTCAAAGAATTGTGTCGTTATACCAAGGAGCTGGGGGATATTCAATTATACCTGAAGATATTTGACCGCAGCATCGACAAGGAATCCCTGATCGGACATTTTCAGGATGCCGCCGATGTGGCCGAGGATGTGTATAAGGAATTTAAAAATTTCGGCGTCCTGTCCGACCTGTCGCACTTTCCGCTTTTAAATGAAAAACCGGAGGAGGCGATTCCGCTGGTCATGAAGTATCCCATGCATTTTCATATCGGCAATTGCATCATGCGGGATCGGCTGCACCCGCTCTACGGCGACCTGCAGCCCCGTTTCGGCATCCCGGAAGGCGAGCTGGATACAGCCGATGTCAGGAATTATTTCAAACTGCTGCTGGATAAAAAGCTGCTCAATCCGGAGAACAAACCGGTCTTAAGCGTCGAAGTCAGGCCGCTTCTGGCGGAAGAGTATCCGGAAGTGATTATTGCCAACGCCAAGCGCGTGATCAAGGGGGCCTGGGCTGCCCTGTAATTTTTTTAATGATCTTAAATAGGACGTTCAATGAAAAAGATTGGTATTGCAACCCATCAACCACACAATCGGGAGGTAAGCGTCATGATGAGAAAAAAATCAAGTTTTCTGTTTGCGGTCGTCCTGACAATGGTCTTTTGCATGAGCCATGCATGGGGTGCGGATTATCCCGCCAAACCTGTTAATTTCCTGATTCCCTTCGGGGCCGGCGGGTCGGCCGACCTGATGGGGCGTGCTTTGGGAAACGGCGCCGCTAAAATACTCGGCCAGCCGGTTGTACCCATCAACAAGCCGGGCGCCGGCGGCGGCCTCATGTACGCGGCGCTGAAGGAGGCCGCCCCCGACGGCTATACCCTGGGGTGGAATTCGACGTCAATTCTGACAACCACCAATATGGGCAACGTTCCCTTCAAATATGACGCGTTTGATAATATCTGCAACATCGGATTTACCGCCATGCCGATTGCGGTTCGGGCGGATGCGCCCTGGAAGACATTTCAGGACTTTGTGGAATACGGCAAAAAAAATCCCGGCAAAGTGAAAATTGGAAATGCCGGCACCGGCAGCGGCACCCATCTGACCGCAGTTCTGATGGCAACAGTCGTCGGCATGCAGGCCATCCATGTCCCCCTGGGTGCGGAACGCAGAATTTCAAGCCTGCTGGGTAAAGAGGTCGAGGCCGTATGCGTGCCCCTGCCCGAAATCGCTCCTCAGGTGCAAGCCGGCCAGGCCCGTATTCTGGCCATGAGCACCGAGCAAAGAGACCCGGCCTTTAAAGACATTCCCACCATGAAGGAATTGGGTTATCCGGCAGTCATGGAACTTTTCCGGGGCATCAGCGCCCCCAGGGGAACCCCGGCGGATATCGTCAAAAAGCTGGAAGCGGCCTTTCAGAAAGGTGCTCAGGATCCGGAGTTTATTGAATTGTCAAAGAAGAACGGTTTCAATATCGATTTCAAGGGAAAGGCTGAATTCGAAAAGTATCTGAAAGTCCAGAATGACAACGTGGCCGAGGCTATCAAAGTCAGTGGTCTGCTGAAATAACACCTTTCGGCGGGGGCGACGCTCCGATCGGGCGAGCCCCTGCTGTTTCGGAAAATGCGCGAATGAAAACCGCCAATATCGTCATCGCCGGATTGCTGCTGATTTTCGGCAGTTATTACGCATTTCTGACGACCCGGCTGCCGACCCGAAACCTGCCGAACACCCTGGGCGTTGATTTTATGCCATGGGTGCTGGTGGGATGTCTTCTCATTTTATCCGTTCTGCTTCTGCTCACGGCTGTTTTTAGAAAACCACGGGAAAGATTTGATCCGAAAATTTCATATAAGGAAGTCGGCGGGATTATTTTCCTGACGATATTCGTATATGCCTATGTCCAGGTCATGCATCTGTTCGGGTTCGTCTGGGTGACTCCCTTTTTCATGGCGGTTTTAATGATCATGACCGGATCGAGAAAATGGAAGGAAATTGTAGTTTTTTCGGTTGTGTCGCCGCTGGTCATCTATGTTTTTTTTCAAAAAATATTCCAGGTGATTCTACCCGGCGGAACCTATTTCTAAAGAGGAGCTTCGATGGAAGGAACGGTCTTGACGGCTTTGCTGGAAGTGCTCCAGCCGCAGAATATCCTGGCCTCCATGGTGGGGGTGTTTTTCGGTCTGTTTATCGGCTCCACCCCGGGCCTTACCATCTCCCTGGGGATGGTGCTGCTACTTCCGCTGACGTTTAAGCTGTCTGCCGTGACCTCCATTTGCCTGATGCTGGGGCTGTACGCAGCCGGCATGACCGGCGGTTCCATTTCGGCCATCCTGCTGAACATTCCGGGGACGCCGTCGGCTTCGGCCACCGCTATCGACGGGCATGAAATGACCAAACACGGAAGGGCCGGCGAAGCCCTCGGGGTGGCCGTCGTATCATCTTTCTTCGGCGGCATTTTCGGTTTGTCCTGCCTGGTCCTGGCGGCGCCCCTGATCGCCAGGGTCGCCCTTAATTTCGGAGCGCCGGAACTTTTTGCAATCGTCCTGCTGGGCCTGACGCTGATCTGCAGTTTCGGTTCGGAATCAACCATCAAGGGACTGATCTCGGGGATTATCGGTCTCATCATCATGACGGTCGGCCTCGATCCCATGATGGGCACCCCGCGGTTTACCTTTAATTCGGTGAATCTGCAGGCGGGCATATCCTTTCTGCCGGCGATGATCGGTCTCTTTGCGATTCCCCAGATCCTGGTGGGAATTGCCGGCAAGGTACAGGTGATCCCGGAGTATAAATCTAAAATTTCGGGGGTCCTGCCGAAAATCAGAAACCTTGTGAAGCTGATAAAATCGATGCTGATCGGTTCGCTGGTGGGGACCGGCATCGGTGCAATTCCGGGGGCCGGCGGGCCGATTGCGGTCTTTTTAAGCTACGATTATTCCCGCAAGGCTTCCCGAAGGTCCGACGGGTACGGCAAGGGGGAGCCTGAGGGCGTGGCGGCGCCGGAAGCGGCCAATAATGCCGTTGCCGGAGGCGCCCTGATTCCCATGCTGACGCTGGGGATCCCCGGGGATCCGGTTACCGCCATCCTTCTGGGTGCGCTGCTGATTCACGGCCTGATACCTGGCCCGCTCCTTTTTCAGCAGGCCCCCCAGTTTGTCTACAGTGTTTTCTGGGCCTATCTCATTGCGAACTTCATGAATTTACTGCTTACGTTTTCAACCATCAAGCTCTGGGTAAAAGTGCTGAAAGTCCCGGAAAGGGTCCTCTTGCCGATCATTCTGATCCTTTGCGTGGTGGGGACTTTTGCCCTGCGCAATACTTTTTTCGATGCCGGCATCATGTTCGGTTTCGGCCTGCTGGGATATCTGATGAAAAAGTACGGATTTCCGATTGTGCCGATGCTGCTGGCCATTATCCTGGGACCGAAACTGGAGGAACATCTGCGCATGTCCCTGATTATCTCCCAGGGTGATTACAGTATATTTGTGACTCATCCCATCAGTCTGGCATTTATCATTATTTCAATTTTTTCATTTATCATGCCGTTGATCAAACCCCTGTGGCAAAAAAAGAAAGTTCTGCCCTGATGAACTTTTGAAAACTGTATGCGGTTTGTCCGGCGACAAATCATTAAAGCTGAAAAGAGGTGCAGACATGTCAAAAAAATATGGCAGTAAAAGTTTTAAAATCCCCAAAACCATGAAAGCCTGGGTCCTGGGTGATCCCAACGAATTGAAGTTGACCCAGAAACCGGTCCCCGAACCGGGGGCCGCCGAGGTCCTGGTACGGGTCGATGCGGTGGCTATCTGCGGCACCGATCTGGAAATTTTCGCCCACGGTCTGCCGGCCCTGATCGAGGGCGGGATGCCGTTTAACAAGAATTTTACCCCGGGTCATGAATACATGGGAACCGTGGTGAAACTGGGCCCCGGGGTGGATGAGTTCAAGCCGGGCGATCGGGTTACCGTGGAAATCCATGCCGGCTGCGGCCGTTGCGAAAGATGCCGGGAGGGGATGTACACGTCCTGTTTAAACTACGGCATGAATTACGGCGATAAGAACAAAGGCCACCGGGCCAACGGGTTTACCACTGACGGCGCCTTTGCCGAGTATGCCGTCAACCATATCAACACCCTGGTTCATGTCCCCGACAAGATGAGCGACGAAGAGGCCACCCTGGTGGTCACTGCCGGCACCGCCATGTACGGTCTTGACGCCATGGGCGGATTGATTGCCGGCAAAGGGCTGGCAGTGACGGGGCCGGGACCGATCGGACTGATGGGCGTGGCGGTCGGCAAGGCGCTGGGGGCTCAGCCGGTGATTCTGACCGGAACCCGGGACAGCCGACTGAAATTGGGTAAAAAGCTGGGGGCCGATTTTGTGGTAAACGTCCGCAAGGAAAACCCGGTTGAGGCGGTCAGACGCATTACCGGCGGCAAGGGCGTCCATTATGTCCTGGAATGCTCCGGGGCGCCGAACGCCCTGAATGAAGCCGCCCAGATGGTAAATCGCGGCGCGCGGATCTGTCTGGCCGCGTTTCCACACGAACCGGTGCCGGTGGATCTGGCCTACCTGGTGCGCAATAACATCTACCTTTACGGCATTCGCGGCGAAGGTCGAAGCGCGACCCACCGGGCCATGGCTTTCATGCAGCAGCGCCGTTTTGACGCCACTGTCATGCATACCCATACGTTTCCGTTTAAAGAGATTCCCACCGCCATCAAGTACGCGCGCGAAAGAATCGAAGACGCCATCAAGGTCGTGGTCAAGATGAAATAACCTGCCGCATTCCCGGATTCTCACTGAAGCTTTGCAGATGCCCTCTCCCCGCTCTCGCGCGAGAGGGCATCTGACCGCATGACGAAAAATCAGCCTCCCGGCTTCCCAGCCAACGATGGCTATGTATTAATTAGCATAACGATTACAAGCGGTTACTTGACATTTACTGAAAATGGCGATAGGTATAAAACCATATCCACCTTTCCCGATTTCCAACATTTTATTGTGCTGATCCGATGATTCTCAATAACCATTTCAATTATTATCCTTAATTATGAAAGGAGAACCGCATGGACAAGATACTGCGAATTGATGTGGGGGCAAAAGGCAGCCCCAAGGCAGGCTTGCAACCGATGGGAGACTACGCCGGCCTGGGTGGGCGCGCCCTGACATCTGCGATCGTCTCAAAAGAAGTCCCGCCGTCCTGTCACCCCCTGGGGGCCGACAACAAATTCGTTATCGCTCCGGGTTTGCTGAGCGGGACGACTGCGGCCATGTCGGGTCGCATCTCGGTCGGCTGCAAGAGCCCCCTTACCGGCGGCATCAAGGAGGCCAACTCGGGCGGGCAGGGCGCCCAGGTGCTGGCCCGTCTGGGGTATTCCGCCATTGTGCTTGAGGGAAAGCCCGTCGACGACACCCTTTACAAGGTCTTCATCAATAAGGACGGCGTAAAGATTGAAGCGGACAACAGCCTTAAAATGCTGGGCAATTATGACCTGGTCGATAAGATGAAAGCCGCCTACGGCGATAAAATCTCATGTATTTCAATAGGGCCGGCTGGAGAAATGAAATTGGCGAGTGCTTCCGTAGCCTTCACCGATATGGAACTGCGGCCGACCCGTCATGCCGGTCGGGGCGGGGTCGGCGCGGTCATGGGCTCTAAAAACATCAAAGTGATTGTTCTGGACGATACCGGCATGAAGATGCGGGCCCCTAAAAATCCGGAGAAATTCCAGGAAGCCAACAAGGCATTTGTGGCCGGGTTGAAAAAACATCCGGTAACCGGCCAAGGGCTTCCGGCCTACGGAACCAACGTTCTGACCAATGTGATCAGCGAGGCCGGCGGATATCCCACCCGCAATTTTAAAACCGGTACCTTTGAAGGGGCTTCCAAGATCAGCGGCGAGACCCAGGCGCAGCTGGAAAACGAACGCGGCGGGGAAGGTTCCGCTACCCACGGCTGTCACCGGGGCTGCGTCATCCGCTGCTCGGGAACCTTTTATGACAAAAACGGCAACTTCCTGACCAAACAGCCTGAGTACGAAACCGTCTGGGCCCATGGCGGCAACTGCGGCATCGACGACCTCGACGCCATCGCCCTGATGGACCGGCTGGACGACGATTTCGGTCTCGATACCATTGAAATGGGCGCCACCATTGCCGTAGCTATGGACGCGGGTGTTGCCAAATTCGGCGATGCCCAGGCGGCCATCAACCTGATCAAAGAAGTCGGAAAAGGAACACCCCTGGGGAGAATTCTGGGGAGCGGCGCCGCTGTTACCGGCAAGGTGTTCGGCGTCGAAAGGGTCCCGGTGGTCAAGGGACAGGCGCTGCCGGCTTATGACCCCCGAACGGTTCAGGGAATGGGCGTCACCTACGCCACCAGCACCATGGGGGCCGATCACACCGCCGGATACGCGGTGACTGCCAATATCCTCGGCATCGGCGGGAGTGTCGATCCGCTCAAGCCGATGGGGCAGGTGGAGCTTTCCCGGAACCTGCAGATCGCCACGGCAGCCATTGATTCCACCGGCATGTGCGTATTTATCGCATTTGCCGTCCTGGACCAGCCGGAAACGTTCCAGGCTCTCATCGACATGCTCAATGCCTTTTACGGGTTGAGCCTCGATGCCGGCGGCGTTGCGGAACTGGGCAAGAAGGTTTTGAAAATGGAGCGCGAATTCAATAAAAACGCCGGTCTGACGGCGGCGCATGACCGTCTCCCGGCATTTTTCTTGAACGAGAAACTGCCGCCCCATAACATTGCCTTCGGGGTGACCGATCAGGAACTGGACCAGGTGTTTAACTTTTAAATGGTGATTACCCGGTTGACGCAATGGGGAGTCCTTTGGAACGGGCTCCCCATTTTTCATGAGGTCGCCATAAAAATGCACATACATCCCTGTCCCAGAGCCTTTGCTGCATGAACGGGGCACGGGGGCTTTAATTTTATTAATTAACTTATATGAATAAAATAAGCAAGATAGCAATTACAGTATCAACCGATAAGTTAATAAAATTCTTTCAATTGCTTGAACTGGGATTTCGGGTTGAAGCGGACGTGGGGTGCAGCCTGAGGGAATTTATCTGCGTGCGGTTGGGTCTGGACGGCCGGTACCTGGAAAACAGGATTCAAACCATTTTTCTGAATCATAATCCCATTGACAATCCGGATACGGCCCTGATTTGCGAGGGGTCCAGCATAGCCCTTTCGGCTGCCATGCCGGGTCTGGCGGGTGCGACCCTGAGGAAAGGAGGCCGATTCGCCGTCATGCGCAACCGGATATCCTGTCAAACGGGTACGTCATCCAAGTCCGATCAGCAAACGATGGTTACGGTAAAACTTTTTAATGCGGTTGCAGAAGATCTGGGAGAAAACCTGCTGAAGAAGGGAATCCGGGTCCAAGACTCGAACTTTAACTGGTTTGCCGACAAACATATACCGGCATTGCAGGCGCATATCCGATCGATCAGCCTTGACGGGAAACCGATCGATGCGAACAGGCTTGCCTCAATCCCCCGGCAGGGAGATTTATTTCTGCAGGTATTTACCGCTTAACAACAGGAGGGCAACCCATGATATGGGATAAAGCAGCCAGGACTTTGCATCCGTCGGAACTACGCGAGTGGATGAAGAAAGACAAACCCTTCATTCTTATCGACGTGCTTCCGAAAGAAATTTACGGGAAGAGGCGTCTTTCAGGGGCGCTGAATGCCTGCGTATATGAAGTGAGCTTTCCGGAACAGGTGGCCGCCATAAGCACGGACAAGAATGGAGAAATCGTTTTGTATGGCTCGAGCGCCAAATCCCTCGATGCGGCAGTGGCGGCGGAAAAACTTTCGCGTCTCGGATATAAGAAGGTTTATACACTCGATGGCGGCGTAGATGAATGGATGAAATCAGGGTATTCCTTTGAAGGAGAGAACGTTTTTCCGCCCGAACGCCTTGGCCAGGCCGTTACCCTCGCGGACCGCATTTATGCCGTCAATAGGGACGAGAGTGTGATCTGGTGGACGGGCCGCAATGGAAATGGACGGCATTACGGCACACTGAAACTCTCCAAAGGTGAAATCCGGGTAAGAAATGGCTCCATTGACGGAACCTTCGAGATCGACATGACCTCGATAACGAACAAAGATCTTGAAGGCGATCCGCTGCAGTCCGTGCTGATCGATCATCTCAGGTCGGACGACTTTTTCTTCGTGAAGTTATTCCCAAGGGCCGCTTTCATGCTCGCTGCCGCAAAGGCAATGGAATCGCCGGTGCTGGGCTCTCCCAACTTCGACGTGGAGGGAACGCTCGAACTTCGGGGAGTCAAAGCGGAGATCGGATTTCCGGCCACGGTAAGCCGAAAAGAGGACGGCTCGGCAAGTATCGAAGCGCACTTCGACCTGGACCGGACCCGGTGGAATGTCCTTTATGGTTCAAGCCGGTTTTTTGAGCATCTGGGGATGCATCTGGTCTATGACTTGATTTCACTAGAATTGAGAATTTTTGTCCTTTAGAGGCAGCAGCGTTCTCCTAAGTTACCATGTTGAGATAACTTTTTGCGGAAATGCAGCCGCTGCAATTCCCCCATCCGGAGCAGGAATTGCAGCAGCATGAAAAAATCTATTCGCACAGTTCGAAGAGGGCCGCGGCCCCCATGCCGCCGCCGATGCACATGGATTCGACACCGTACCTGGCGCCCTTTTGCTGCATCCCGGCCAGCAGCGTGGCGCAGAGTTTTGCGCCGGTGCAACCCAGGGGATGTCCCAGGGCGATGGCGCCGCCGTGAATATTGACCTTGTTCATATCAAGGCCGAGTTCGCGGACACAGTAAAGGGCCTGGGAGGCAAAGGCCTCGTTGATTTCAAACAGGCCGATGTCCTTTAAGTCTATCCCGGCCAGTTTCATCAACTTGGGAATGGCATAACGCGGACCGACTCCCATTTCGTCCGATTTGCACCCCACCGTGGTGTAGGATTTCAGTTTGGCGATGGGTTTCAGTCCCAGTTCCTTAACTTTTGTTTCGCTCATGATGACCGTGGCGGCCGCGCCGTCGGTGGTCTGGGAAGAGTTTCCGGCGGTGACGGTGCCGCCGGCGGCAAAAACCGGCATCAGGCCGGCCAACCCTTCCTGGGTGGTCCCTTCGCGGATGCCGTCGTCAAAATCCTGAATAAAGGTTTCGCGTTTACTGGTGCCGTCGGGCTGAAGTACGAAGCGGGTCGCCGGAGTCGGCACGAGCTCGGTATACAAGCCGCCGGCTTTGGCTTCGGCCGCTTTGCGCTGGGAGTGAAAGGCGAATTCGTCCTGATCTTTGCGCGAGATCCCATAGCGACTGGCTACGTTTTCAGCCGTGATGCCCATGGAAACGTAGAGGTCCGCGCTTTTGCGCGAAAATAAGGGATGCGGCCGGGGCATGTTTCCCGGCATGGATACATAGGTCATGGATTCGATCCCGCCCCCGATGACGACATCCGACCAGCCGGCCATTACCCGCAGCGAAGCCAGGGCGATGGCTTCCAATCCCGATGAGCAGAACCGGTTGACGGTGGCGCCGGACACCTCGATGGGAAACCCCGCCATCTGCGAGGCAATCCGTCCGATGTTGAGGCCCTGTTCGGCTTCCGGGAAAGCGCACCCGACCATGACGTCGTCAACATCCTTTTTTTCAAGGTTGGCGGTTTTTTTCACCGCCGCGTCGAGAATAAAGGACAAGAGGTCTTCGGGACGGGTATCTTTAAAGGCTCCTTTGCTGCGCTTGCAGCCGGGGGTCCTGATGGACGTTACGATATAGGCATCTCTCATGGTTCCTCCTTAAATAAGATGATGATGGTCTTTAGCTGAAAAAAACAAAACCCTAATTTCTGAGGGGTTTTCCGGTCTTGAGCAAATGTTCGACCCGCGCCAGCGTTTTTTCTTCTTTCCAGAAGTCCATGAAGGCTTCCCGCTCAAGCTTAAGGATAACGTCTTCAGAAACTTCACTGTTGTCCCTGACATCCCCGCCGCTGATCACAAATGCGATCCGTTTGGCCAGAAACGCGTCATATTCCGAAATGAATTTGCCGCTCTGCATATTCAGTATTTCCGAATTGACCATTCCCTGGGCGGCCTGTCCGAGCACTTTGACATTGCGTTTGACCGGCGGGGCATATCCGTCCGCCACCATCTTCAGAACTTCCTTCTTGGCTTCGCCGATAAGGTAGTCGCGGTTAAAGACAATCCGGTCGGTGGGTTTCAGAAACCCGTTGGCCCTGGCGTCGGCCGCCGAGGTCGATACCTTGGCCATGGCGATATTCATGAAAACCGGGAGGAAGAACTTGGCAAGGTCGACATCGTTGACGGTGGCCGGGATGGAAGACAGGTAATTTTTCCACAGATTCAAACAGCCGCCTCCGGCCGGCAGAAGCCCTACGCCGATTTCCACCAGTCCCATGTACAGCTCGGCATGGGCAACGATTTTATCGGCCGACAGACAGACCTCGCAGCCGCCGCCAAGGGCCAGTCCATGCGGGGCGGCAACAACCGGAAAGGTTTCATAACGGGCGCGCTGCAACAGGTCCTGGAGCGTTTTTGAGGCGGTTTCAATCAGGGCGTAATTCTTTTCTTTGGCCAGACTGCTCATCATCATCAGATCGGCGCCGGCTGAAAATGCGCTGGGCATGCCGCCGGCCTGGTTGCCGATAACGAGACCGGCGCCGTTGCTGTCGACATAATCAAGGGCTTTATTTAAAAATTCGAGAATCTCTCCATTGAGGGCGTTCATCTTGGTGTGGAATTCGCAGCAGTATACGCCGTCCCCGAGATCCACCAGGGAGGCCGACTTGCAGGTCTCAAGGGTCCGTCCGGCGCCTTTGAGGGCTTTCAGCGAGACGATGTTTTTGCTGACAACCAGCTCCCTGTAAGCCGCCGCGTCAAAGTCGTAAAAGAGCGTTTTGCCGTTTTCGAACTTATAGAAGGATGTATGACCGGCAGCGATCATGTCTAAGACTTTTTTCGGCACCTTGAAACCGTCTTTCTTCATCTTTTCGACGGATTCGGTCAGACCGATGGCGTCCCATGACTCAAAGGGACCCATCTCAAAATTGTAGCCCCACTTCATGGCATTATCAATTTCGACTATGGTGTCGGCAATCTCCGGGATCCGGTCGGCCGCATATATCAGGCCGTAGGCAACCACTTTCCAGGCAAAGCGGGCGCCCTTGTCGTCCCCGTAGATGATCGCCTTGACCTTGTCGGACGGCGTTTTGGCCTTGGCGGCGTTTTGCAGGCAGGGGAAATCCGGCTTGGCATATTCCGTGTATTCCAGGGTAGCCGGATCAATGACCTTGTATATTTTTTTCCACTCGGGGGTCAGGTCGGTCTTATAAAAGCCGCTTTTGGTTTTGTTGCCGAGAAGTTTTTTGGTGATCATTTTTTCGACAAATTCAGGGATGACGAAGCTGTCGCGCTGATCGTCATCGACCACTAGATCAAAGGTGTTTTTGGCCACGTGGCCAAGGGTATCCAGGCCGACCAGGTCGGCGGTTCTGAACATGGCGGTTTTGGGCCTTCCCATGGCCGGGCCGAAAATGGCGTCGACTTCCGGGATGGCCAGCCCGTCTTCCAGCATGAGCTGCATGGCCCTCACCATGCCGAAGACCCCGATGCGGTTGCCGATAAAATTGGGAGTGTCCTTGGCCCAGACGATTCCTTTGCCGAGGATTCTTTCTCCGATGTCGACCATGAAATTCAGGATTTCCGGCAGGGTTTCTTCGCCCGGAATAATTTCCAGCAGCTTCATGTAACGAACCGGATTAAAAAAATGGGTGCCGAGGAAGTGCTGTTTAAAGGTTTTGCTCAGTCCTTCCGACATTTTTTTTAAGGGAATGCCCGAGGTGTTGGAAGAGACGATACAATCATTTTTCCTGACCGGCTCAATCCGCCTGAAAAGTTCCTGTTTGACCTTTAAGTTTTCAACAACCACTTCTACAATCCAGTCGCAGCCGGAAAGCTTGTCAAAATCATCTTCCAGGTTTCCGATGGTGATCCGGGCCGCATCCTGGGGATGCATGATCAGTGCCGGGTTTGATCTGAGGATGGTGTCCAGGCCGGCCTTGACAATTCTGTTCCGGGCGGTTTTATCTTTTTTCTGATCGTCTTTTAAATCTGGTGGAACGATATCCAGGAGTAACGTACGTATCCCTGCGCTGGCAAGCAGCGCGGCAATGCCGCCGCCCATAACACCGGAGCCGATGACGGCCGCCTTCTTGATTTTTCGCATAATAACCTCCCGCCGAATATAAAGTTGATTTATGAATGAGTATTCATTCAATTAACAGAGCTGATAAGAATCGTCAAGAGAAAAAAAGCGTCAACCAAATAAACTTACTATTATATTATTATTACGTTATTACAAATAGATATGTAAATATAGATAGGATTTAAAAGCTCAGGGCTATTAATCGACAATAACTTTAGGCATTAATCTCACAATGAATTTAAATTCATTCAAAAGCACGGGTGGCGACGGCGACGATGGTGTTTCGGGGCAATGACGACTGTTTGAATATCCGGACATTGGATGAAAGAATAAAAGGAAGGGGCTGAGACGGACCCGAAAAAAGTCTGCCTCGAAAATTTAAACAAGCATAGTTAAATGCTTGCGAGGTGTTAAAGTCCTATCGATAACCGCGCGATTGCAGAAACATGTCAATGTCGTCTATTTTGTTTGAATCAATGATATACTCCTCCTGAAGATAAAACCGCTCAAATCCGTCGCAATCGATTTCTTCGGGAATGTCGAAGCCGAAAAGGGTCGGCTGGCAATAGGGGTGATTGCATGAGACGTGATCGTCATCTTCTTCAAAAAAATTGCATTCTCTGCATCTTGCCATCGGTTTTCCTCCTTTCAGGATGAGCCGCCCTGTTTACGCAGATGAATGTATCCGTCTTCCCTTGGGCGGGTTTACCAGCCTCTCAATTTCTGACGCAGGGATCAGCCATTTTTTCCCCATTTTGGTTCCCCGCAATTCCCCGCTTTTCAACCACCGCCGCACCGAGGAGTGCGGAACGCCCAGCTCTTTGGCAAACTCGCTTACAGTATAAACTTTTTTGGTCTCCGGGGTGGGCGTCATTATGATAATCAACCTTCCTGTTCATCTTGAGTGTATCGTTTTATATTGAGCGGTTTATTTAATATATAACAATATTGAATCAAAATGTCAATAAAAAAATTTAATGGGCTTAAAATATTTAAAAATAAGATAATAAACTAAAACATGAATAACAAGCCCAATATGATATAAATAGATTTATTATAGCACAATGATCTAAGTAGATGAATATGAGCGTAAAAGATAAATACGGACGTCAACAGTGATTCTGAAGGAAGGGGGAATAGAAAAAATAGTGACAGGCCGGAGCTCGCCGAATTTACATAGGATGGTGATCTTTAAAAATACAAATTCCAGGCACCAAATTACAAACAACTCTCAAATTCAGATATTCAACAATGAAAATCCCCTCTGGGGGTAATCAAAGTCGAGTTTTCCCGGACCTAAATTTTTACCCAAAATTAAAAGAGATTTTCGCCGGCTGCGATGAAGCGCCGAAAACCCGCGACATCATTACCGGCGGCGGCAATTCGCCGGACCCCTTCTTGAAGGGTTTCAAGATTTGCTGCAATCGAAAGTCTTAGAAAGTGCATGTTTTCCGTGCCGATGGCGCCGAAAGAGCGCCGGTCCATTACCGCAACCTTGTGATGGTAGAGGGCAAACATCTGGAACAGGGTAGAAGGCGAGGTCGCACCTTTCAGTGCTGCCGGCAGACTGTTGAAGGCGTTAAAAACACCCAGCCGTTCGCACAGACCGCCGATGTTGGGAAAAAGATAGAAAGCGCCGCCGGCCTTCTGGCAGGAAACGCCGTCGATGCTGTTCAGGGCTTCCAGGATGACATCGCGGCGCTGTTGAAATGTCCGGGTCATTTGGGCGATCCAGGGGCCGGATTGTGGGTTTTGCAGTGCCTCCCGGGCGCCTTCCTGGTTATAGGGCGGAACACACGAAAAATAATTGATGTTCATGTTTTTAAACGTATCGGCTTCTGCAGGTGTCGGCGTCACCACGTAACCGATTCGGCCGCCGGTCCAGGCAAACGATTTTGAATGGCCGCTGCTGATAATCGTACGTTTTTCCATTCCGGGCACCGAGGCGATGGAATGATGCCGCTGACCGTCGAAAACGATGTGTTCGTAAATTTCATCGGAATATACGCGCACATCCGGTCCGCATTTGGACATGATGACGTCGGCGATGGCATGCAGTTGTTCCTTGGTGGCCACGCCGCCGGTGGGATTGGAGGGAAAGTTCAGGAAGATCAGCTTGGTTTTGGGTGTAATCAGCCGTTCGAGTTCCCGGGGAGTGAAGGTGAAATTCTGTTCCTCCCTGAGATGCAACGGAACCGGAACGGATCCGAAATAGCGGATAAACGATTCATAAATCGGAAAACCGGGGCTGGGATAAATGATTTCGTCGCCGGGGTTGCAGTAAATCTGCTGTGAAAATCCGATCGACGGCTTGCCCCCGGGAAAGACACAGACCTGTTCCGGGCCGACATCCAATCCGCGGGTTGCGTTGATTTGTTCGGCAACAGCTTTTCGAAGGGAAGGGATCCCCTTGGGATCGCAGTAATGGGTATTGTCCCTTTCGATCTGGCGGACGACTTCCGCCTTGACCCATGGGGGTGCGTTGAAATCGGGTTCTCCCAGGTTCAACTTGGCAACCGGATGCCCCTGGGCCTCGACCCTGACAATATGGGGGCCGATTTTAAAAGCGTTTTCGGTGCCGATCATGAGGGTCCGGTCTGAATACAGTGTCATAAAATTCCTTCTAAATTACCAATAACCTGTCATGATCTCACGGGCCCATTCCGGTTCACGTATATTTCCCCTGGGTGCAAACCCGGTCATGTGGGGTTTGAGGTCCAGCACCGGGGTTCCGTCAACAGCATCCAGTCCCTGCACCTTGATATGTAGGCCGTCAACGCCCAGAATCCGGCAGGTTGAAACGCCGATAAGATTCGGCCGGTTCTTTCCGCGCTGGGCAAAGATGCCGACTTTGGGCCAGGCGGGGTTCTCTCGCGGATGTCGCGCAGTCATTTCGATGGTGTTCGGGTCGACCTTGTGGAAATAATAAACGACCACCAGGTGGGAAAAAAAGTCCAGACCTGTGATTGCCTCCGGAGTGAAGCGGCGGCTGTCCATTTCAATATGGGCCTGGACTTCCCCCCAGGCGTCATCCTCTGCATCGGCGCGTCCGCCGCGAACATAAGCGATCGGTTGAATGTTAATATTCATAATTTAATAATTATACGGAATAATGCCAAAGGAATGGAAAAGTCAAGAATAAGTCAGGGAAAATTCCTGCTGCAGGGATGCGATCAGGGATTTTACCGAGAGGATTTCGTTGACCCGGAAGGCGTTGCTGCCGGCAAAGGCGAATCCGTTTTTAAGTTTTCCTTTTTTAGCGGCTGCCAGGGCCAGGGCGATGCAGTAAGGGCTTTCGGCCTGGTTGCAGGTCTTGAGGCATTTATAGGGGCAGTTAAAGGGTTTCTTATGGCCGTTCTCGACTTCATCCAGAAAATGGTTGCGGACAGCACGCCCGGGCATGCCCACCGGGCTATTGATGACGATCAGGTCTTCTTTTCTGGCGAGAATCAGGGCCTGCTTGAAACCGGGGGCGGCGTCACATTCGAGGGTAACCGCAAACCGGGTCCCCATCTGAACGCCGGATGCTCCCAGTTCCATAATGTCGCGAATATCCCGGCCGGTATAGATGCCGCCGGCCGCGATTACGGGAACAAGGACACCGCGTTCGGCTGCCAGCGGCTTAATAGCTTCGACAACTTCTTTAATCAGTTTTTCCAGGGTAAAGTCCGGGTCGTCCAACTGTTCAACCTTAAACCCCAGGTGCCCGCCGGCTTTGGGGCCTTCGACCACAAAGGCATCCGGCAGATAGTCATACTTGGCCAGCCATTTTTTACAGATCAAGATTGCCGCGCGGGCGGATGATACGATCGGAACGAGTTTGGTTTTGGCGCCGTTTGAGAGATAGGACGGCAGGTCCAGGGGAAGACCGGCGCCGGAAAAAATGATATCGATGGATTCTTTAATGGCGGTTTTGACAAGCTCGGCATAATTGGTCAGGGCGACCATGATGTTTACGCCGATGATCCCGCGGGTCAGAAAGCGGGCTTTGCGGATTTCGCGTTGTAAGGCCCTGATATTGGCCTCAACCGGATTGCTGGAAACGTCCGATTCATTGATTCCGATCATGGCGGTGGCGATTACGCCGACGCCGCCTTCATTTGCCACGGCGGAAGCCAGGCCTGCCATGGAAATGCCGACGCCCATACCGCCCTGGATAATGGGTATGCGGCTGACCAGGCCATTCATTTGCAAAGGTGGAAAATTCAAGTTTGTCCTCCTTGTTTTAACAGGCCCCATGACGGCATTCATTTGCCGGTGATGGATGTTTTCGAACGTCTAAGCTTTAAAAATATAACGCAAGCGCTCAAAATTAAAATGGATACTAATAATGAATTATTTGCGAGATGACAAAGGAAAAAAGAAAAATGACAAAAGTTTTACAATTCCGGGTGTGGGAGTTTGCTTGATGTCACGAAGCTGCTGATAGGCGCCTTCCCCCCCAGACAATGATGCCGTCGTCGACCGCGGGCAACTGGTCAACGAGGGAGTCGTTCGAAATACGCCGCTCCTCACCCGTACTGAGGTCCCTGGCATAGATCTCGGCGTTGCCGTCGTGATCGTCGGTCCAGGCGACCAGAGTGCCGCTGATGACGGGGTCTAAGGAGTTGGCTCCTGCGGCATTTGTGAGATTTATGACCTCGCCGGTCTTTACGTCAGTAACGTGTCTTAAACTGACCGCCCGATGAATCGTATGTGAATTTCCTTTGCCATAACAACCGGTGTGCCAACTCCCATGCCAAGTGCCAGAACGACATACTCGATATCAATATGCCCTTTTTTGCTGCCGGACAAATTTTCTCCTAAACATCCGAAAACCGACGAACCCAGTGCCGAGAAGGAATCCAAAAGATAAGGCAGCAGCCGAACCAAGCTTCAGGACAACCCAAACGATTCCGATAATCGGTAAAAGACATATTCTTACGATGCCCCGCAGGATATCATGGTTTGTGATAACATCAGCAATAGGCGGGGAATAATTATAGTAAGCGCGGACAAGATATCGGCCGGTGTCGCTGCCCAGCAGGATGCAATCTCTGAACTCGCGCAGAATCTTAACGTGCGGCGCCATGCTGGACCCATATGCCGCGGTGGCGATAAAACACTCCCCGCCGTCCCCCGAGGGCAGCGGCGCTCCACTATTATTTGGAGAGGCCGCCTGCACCCCGGTAAAGTGATATACCTTGATTTCGATGGCAGCCGGCGTGGCTTCGTTGTGGTTAACCCGTGAACCGGGAACCATCCAGCCTTCGCCTCCGGGGAGAACGTTGCCGACCGCGTCGGAAGCCGGTACCCAGTCCATGCCGTTGTACATGTATAAGACCATCGCGCTCGCATCCGGGTAGCCGGGGCAGGGGATCAACAGTTTAACCGGCGTGGTAAAGACCGTCGGCGGCTGAAGATTTATCGGCACGCCCACGGGGTCTATGCCACTGAACAGCAGGGGCGGCAGTTCGTCCATTGGACCAAGAACCGGCTGCACCGGATCGCTGCTGTTGTAAATTATTTTGCACCCGGCCAATTCTCCGCTGGTTAGTTCGATTCCGGCATCATACACATAATCCGGATCCGCCAGGTCGGGGTCTTGGGGTCCGACGATCCCGCCCGACGGAGAATCCGCCTGGGCCGAATCATGCTGCTCCAGGGTTTCGACCGAGAAACCAAAATTCGCCGGCGCCATCTCTACCCCGTTGACATCCGTCACAGCGATGGAGACCAGGATCGTTGCTCCATATGGATAGACATTGCCGCGGGCGGCATGACTGACCCTGTCATACACGGCCCAGAAATCGGTTGTCGCCCGTTCGTCTTCACCCGGATCGGTTTTGACGATTCTGAGAAAAGGCGGCCGGGAGACATCCAGATCGACCGCGTCCACCTGCAGACCGTCATCGACGTCAAAAACAATGCTGCCGGGAGTCGTCAGATCTACCCCCGCCGCGGATCGGATGCGCACTGCAAAAGAGGCATCATGGCTTATCCGCGTCGTATCGGGATCGACCCCGGCGCCGTCGTGAGGCATAACCGCCAGCAGGTAAAAGGGTCTGCTCGCAATCTCGGCGGGGTTTGTACCCGCAAGATATTCCGCCAAATTACTGTACCAGTCGCCATCCTTATCAACGGAGCCGTCGTCGGACAGTGGATTCAAGCCATGGGCATTTTCCCACGCATCCGGCATGCCGTCTCCGTCATCGTCGAGGTCGGCGCCGTCCGGTATGCCGTCACCGTCAGTATCAGGCTCAGCCGGGGTCGTGACGCTGAAGGTGTCGCTTACACCCCCGATGGTTAAGGTCGCCACTGTCGTGGTGGAGAAGCTGCTGGAGGATGTCACCCTCACCCGCACCGAATCGGTGTTGTTCACCGTGCCGGCTGCGGCCGTCCATTGGCCGCTGCCGTTGATTTCGTACTCCCCGGAGCTGATCGAAACGGTTGCGGCCCTATTTATCCCGGAAACCGTGATGGAGTTTGAAAAGATAACCGTGTTTAAGGCCGCATTCGCCTGGTCCGAGAAGGTGTAGGGATCCGGAGTGGTGTCCGATGTGGTCCAGGAGGTCTTCATTCCGAATGCAACTGGCCCTGCCGAACTGAAGCTGATCCATCCTATATTCTCTCCCCAGGCTGTCCCGTTGAAATTCCCTTCCGCATCGATGCTGACCCCGCCGCCTGCCGGCGCAAAATTGATCCAGCCGACATTCTCTCCCCAGGCATAGCCCGAGAGATTGCCTGCGCCGTCATTGATGACGCCGCCTTCGGACGGCGCAAGATTGATCCACCCTATGTTTTCGCCCCAGGCATAGCCGGTCAGGCCGGAGTCTGTCACGATAACTCCCGGACCATGCGTCTGCCCGAAGTTGATCCAGCCCACATTCTCGCCATAGGCATAACCGTTGTTCGGGTCGATGTTTCCGGTGATCGCAAAGGTCGCTGTCACCGCACAGCCGGTTGTTATCGCACCCGTGGTGTATGTGTTTCCACTCAGCGACCCGCCGCAGCCGCTTACCGAAACCAGGTGATACCCGGTGTCCGGCGTCACCGTAAAGGATATCGTTCCATCCTGGCCAACCGTCTGGGGAGTGCTTGGATCGATGCTGCCGCCGGTACCGCCGGCGCCTATCGACGCGCTAACCGTATATACCGGATTAACTACGATGGTTACCGTTGCCCATTCGGATACGCCGGAATGATAATCAAAAATCCGATAAGCAAAGGAGGTGGTTCCGGTCCAGCCGGCAGGCGGAGTGTAAACAAACGACCCGTCCAACTCAACCGTGAGGCTTCCCTCCAATAACAAGGTATTGGTGGAATCTACGGTCAGGCTGTCACCGTCCGGGTCGCTGTCGTTGGTTAACAGCCCCGGGGCAGTGATGGCAAGCGGTGTATCGATCAGCGTGGTGTAAGCATCCGCGACAGCCACCGGGAGACCGTTAACGTGAGTAAAGGTTGTCGTCACCGTGCAATCAGCCGTAATCAGTCCGGTCGTAAAAGTGTCGCCGGAAAGGATGCCGCCGCAGCCGGTCACCGAGACGATGGAATATCCTGCGTTCGGCGATACCGTAAACACGGTTGTTGCATTCTGACTCACTGTCTGAGGCGTATTGGGATTGATGGTTCCACCGGTCCCGGCCGAAGGGGTTACCATATATGCAGGTATCTGGGCTGCGACATGCACGTTGACTGTCCAGTCCTGGGGGCTTATGTCTACAGCAATCACCGTGTAGGTTACCGGATTGGTGAAGTTGTTGACAGTCTCTCCGCTCACCTGCTCCACGCCGCCTACCAGGATTGATTCCCATGGGGTTAGGGTGAAGGTGGCCACGAGAGCCGTCACATCGGTGCCGTAAGGAACGGTTAGGTCTACCGTATGATTTTCACTATCGATGGTCGCCTCCCCGACTTGTCCCTCCAGGACGAAGGTGGAGATAGGCCCCATGCTGCTCATGATCATTATACCAGAGTTGGCGCCGGCGGAAATAGCCACGAGCATCGCGTCTTCAGGGGATCCTTGGTCTACGGGTAACCACGCATAGTTCCCCCAGATCCAGAGTCGTCCCTGATTGTCGAGGGCCAGGCTGTGTTCGTCTCCGGCGGAGATCGCCACGATACCGGAAAGATAGCCGTCGCCAATGGAATTTCTCACCTGCACCGCCGCCGACGAGCCGGTCGGGTGGGAGCCAGGCCCGCGGCCCAGTTGTCCGACATCATTGTGACCCCACGACCAGACATGGCCCTGATGGTCGAGCGCAAGGCTGAAGTTTTCTCCGGCCGAAACAGTTACGATATCCGACAGATCTGACCCGGAGCTGTTTTTCACTTTAACAGGGAGCGCGTTATTCTGATAAACTTGGCTTATCGGAAAGGCGGTATCATCAAACCACAACTCATAACGTCCCCATTCATAAACGCTGCCGTCTCTGGCCAGCGCAACGCTGTGGTCGCCGCCGGCGCTGACAACCAGGATGTTCTGGAGATAGTCGACCCCGTCGGCATCTTTTACCCGGATCGGATAGGTGCTCCCACCACTCCCATCTATGAGAACAGCGCCTTGTCCGAGCTGGTTTCGCCAGTTATCGCCAAAGGCATATACGGTACCGTCCAGGCTAAGCGCCAGGGCATGGGCTCTACCCATTGCAATGGCGACAATCCCGCTCAGATATCCGCCCCCTTCCATCGGGACCTGCATCGGTACGGGTGAATTCCAGGATGAAGCCGGCAGCCAGGAATCACTCGCACCCCAGATCCAGACGGCGCCTTCTGAATCCAGGGCCAGGCTGTGGGGACTTCCCGCAGCGACAGCCGTAAAGGTCCTGCCTTGGAGACCGACCGGTCGGACGGGAATACTGCTCCAATCACTGGTGCCGTCGCCCAGCTGCCCATAGTCATTGGCTCCGAAAGCCCAGATCCCTCCTTGCGAGTCTATGGCCAGGCCAAAACCTTCGCCTGCGGAAACAGAGACGATGTCGGCAAGGTCTCCGTCGTATTCGATATCCCCCCAGGCATCGAGATAACCGGGCTGGTATATTTTAAGCGTCAGAGACCGGGTGTCTGTGCCCGTGGCATCACTCACCCGGATCGTGAAATTGTAAACTCCCGATGCGGTCGGGGTTCCGGATATCACTCCGCTGCCGAGAGCAAGCCCTGCGGGCAGGCTTCCCCCCTCTATCGACCATGTTCGCACCCCGCTCCCGCCGGTAACGACGATGGGGTACCGATAGGCCAAACCCTGCATGCCCGATGGTAAAAAAGTTGTAATGAGCCTGATCGGCGTTATAATTTGCTGGGTAAACACCCCTGAAATGCCGGCAGTGAAATTGTTGTCGCCGCTGTAGACGGCTGTGATGTCGTAATTGCCTATCGGCAGAGATGAAGTGGTTAAAGCAGCACTGCCGTCGTCATCCAGCGTGACGGTTCCCAGCACCGCGTCTCCGTTTTTAAAGACGACCCTGCCGGTAGGGGGGCCCACCCCGGATAAGGCGGAGCTGACAACGGCCGTAAAAGTTACCGGTGCACCGGTATGCGCGGGGTTGTCGGATGACGTCAGCGTTACTACTGTCGCGGGCCCACGGCTGCCGATCGCCGCACTGAACAAATTGCCGGCCGAGATGACGAAGATACCACCCAAATCTCCTGTCCCGTCGGAATCTTTCACCTTAATGGCAAAAAGGCTCTGATCCAGCGAGGGATCATTCCCCAGTTGGCCGGAATCATTTGCTCCCCAGGCCCAAACCTTGCCGTCGGCGTCCAGGGCCAGGCCATGGTTCCTGCCGGCGGAAATGGCCGCGATGCCGGTCAGATCCGTGCTCCCGGATGTTTTCACTTTTGCCGGGACATATCGGTCCGTGGTGGTTCCATCACCGAGCTGGGCTTTCCAGTTTCCGCCCCAGCCCCAGACGCCGCCGTCCAAAGCCAGGCTATAGCCGAGCCCCGCTGAAACAGCTTCGATATTGCTGAGACCGTTCACCTGTATAGGAACAGCGCTATATGGTGTGGCAGGATCTACCCCTATTTGACCGAATTCATTTTTTCCCCATGCCCAGACGTTCCCATCCCCGTCAAGTGCCAGCGCATGGACCCAGCCGGCCGAGACGGAGGCAATGTTTGCGAGCGCAGGAATCTGAACGGGAGCGGATTGATCGATCAGATTCCCGAGCCCCAATTGACCATTATCATTCACGCCCCAGGCCCAGACCGTGCCATCCGTCTTTAAAGCCACACTGTATGCTTGACCGGCGGAGATTGCGGCGACATCGGTGATAGCGACCTCCAAGGGCAGGGCGCTTTTGTCGTAAGCAGCGGGGTTCTGTCCAAGTTGTCCCCAGTCGTTTTGACCCCAGGCCCAGACGTGCCCGCTGGAATCGAGCGCCAGACTGTGCGAGAAGCCGGCGGAAACCGCCACAATACTGCTGAGATAATTCAGGCCGCCGGCATTCTTAACGCGAACAGGGATCATTCTATCGGTGATCGTGTCATCCCCCAGTTCGCCTGATCCATTGTTCCCCCAGGCCCAGACGCCTCCATCAGCGTCCACTGCCAGGGTGTGACCCGAACCCGCTGAAATCGCCGTAACATTGCCGGGGATAGAAGGCTGGACCGGCGTGTAGCTGTCGAGAATCGTGCCGTTTCCCAATTGCCCACTGTTATTTCTGCCCCAGGCATGCGCCATTCCTCCCCAGGTTGTCGCATGCGCAATGAAAGTGTCGCCCCCCTCTGCCATCAACGAACCGACAATCGTTGAGCCATCGGCAGAGACCGATCTTGCGCTGGCGAAATGGACCAGTGAGGAATCCACTCCATTGGCGGCAAGCCATTGGTTGACGGACTGCATGCCCGTTGCCTGGGTCCAGCGGAAGGCATGCAACACACCTTCGGCATCCTGAGCTTCTCCGACGATGACGGTTCCGTCTGTCGAGATCCCCCATGCACGCGACTCATCTCCTCCCAGGGTCCCCAGATCGATCATGCTGCCGCCCGAAGACCAGCGGAAGGCCCGCTCCACTCCCTGGCTGTTCCGCGCCCCGCCGGCGATAACGCTGCCATCGGTAGAGACACCAAAAGCCTTGGAATAAGTACCGCCAAACGTATCGATGTCGACCATTCCGCCCTGTTCCGTCCAGCGGAAAGCATGCGTGCCGGAATTGGCATAGGACCAGCCCACCACAACGCTGCCGTCTCCGGAAACACCCCACGCCTGAGACCATGGATTTTCTCCCGGGGGGTCCCTCAGGATGCCGAGGTTGACCATGCCGCAGGCTTCGGTCCACCGGAAGGCCCGGCATTCAGTCACGTTGTCGCAACCGTATCCAACGACGATATTGCCATCGAGTGAGACGCCGGTGGCATATGACCAAAGATAATGAGAATAGAGAATGCCAAGGCTGACCATGCCGCCCGCGTCGGTCCACCGGAAGGCCCGCGGATTTCCTGCCTCGGCCGCCCATCCGACAATCACGCTGCCGTCTGCATTGACCCCGTATGCTTGATCTTCCACTGCGCCCCCGCCCCATGTTTGGAGGGCAGCAATTCCGCCATCCTCGGTCCAGCGGACAGCCGGCGAGTAGCCGCCGGCAACGACGCTGCCGTCTGCCGAAACCGCTGGCAGACCGTCAATGTCGCCGAGGTTTCTCCATCCGAATTGAGAGGCTTGCCCCTCATTGAAAGTCGCCGTGACCGTTTTATCCATATCCATCGTAACGGTGCAGCGATTGCCATCTGCCTCGTCACAACCGGTCCAGCCTCCAAAACTTGAGCCGGTTGAGGCAACCGCGGTGATAACGACCGTTGCCGTCGGATCTACCGGAAAGGCTCCGAAGCAACCGCCCCCGGAGCATATCTGATCAGGCGAGCTGGTCAGGATGCCGTTGCCGTTCCCGTCTGAATTTGCCGTCAGGGCCCAGCTCGGAGGAGGCGCCGCCGTGCCGTAAGCTGCAAAGGCAAGTTGTATTTCCATAGCGCTTTCTTTTTCACTAAATCCCCCCGGTCCCCCCTTTGACAAAGGGGGAAAAAAATGGGTCGATGAAAGGGCATCAGGCGGATTTGTCGGGACCAACCTGGATAATGGGATCTTGAATTCATAGACCTTATGCTGGTATCCAACTTTATCAGTGTATGTAAAACCGGGACTTCCCCAGCTCCTCTCCGGCATCGATACCTTGAACTCCTTCAGCCCGGCAGCGGTCTTTACGTACACCTTGGCATAGTCCTTTTCACCGTCCATGGTGTTGTCGGGGGTAAAGTCCATGGCCACGTAGAGGTTTTCATCGTCGTTTCTCACCCAGCCGTAGGTAAATCCGGAGGGATGGCCGGAGCCGGTCCGGGAGTATTCTTTGAAAAAAGGCTTTTCTGAAGCGACTTCTTCCAGATCACCGTCGATTTTCAGAACGGCCCTCTCTGCATGGAGATGGTACGTATAGAACCTGCTCTTGGAGGTCATGGTTTGGTAAAGATTCTCACGGGGAAACTGAAACGGGGTTTTGCCGATGGTCAGGGGCTCAACCCTGGCAACCACACGCAGGGTCGTCTTTGATTCTGTAAGGTGGGCGTTCTCGCCCGCTTTCCCGGGCAGCGGGGACGCTGCTCCTACAAATCCGGGCGGGGCCGTTGACCCTACAGTAGGGCGGGCGTCCTCGCCCGCCGCTTCCGGTTTAAGCGCCGCCGACCCCGGGGTTTTAATGAATGGGAAGATCAGCTCCAGGGTCTGCCGCGAGACATCCACCACGTCGAAGTCTTGCTGGGAAATCTTCTGTTGAATTCGCAAGGAGGTCTCTGAAGGACCGATTTCGGCCGGCGGGGGCGCCGACCCTACGACTACCGCGTGCACCCCTCCCGTAGGGCGGGCGTCCTCGCCCGTCGTGGCGGGCAGCGGGGACGCTGCCCCTACTTCGGGGGGGCTGCCGCCAAGGGACACTGAATCAATATGCGCAGCTCCGCCGCATTTCTGGATTAGCCGGATTCGTACCGTTTCTTGTTCCGACAGGAAGGGGGCAAGCTCGATCCTTTGTTCCCGGAAAAATTGGTCGTAGGCAAGCGTTCCTGCGTCCTGCCAATTATCTCCCCGCCGGATCTGGACCTCAAAGAAGCCGTTGGGCGATGCGCCTTGGCTATCCGCTCCCGCACAAATGCCTGTGGCCACCACTGCGCAGAAGAACAGCGTAATGACAAATAATCCGAAGGACCTTTTTTCAGGAAACATATTTCCCCCTTGTTGCGATTTCGCGTTTCTGTAGGGCAGCCGACCCGGCGGCCTCCTGTTTATCGGCAGAGCCAACGAATCGGCCATCGGTAACGATCAATGAAAACTAACGGCCATCATATCCTTGTCCGCCTCGCACGCACCACACACGGGCTGGGTCGGTTTTCAGAAATGGAACCAAATAGCCGTTGCTGAAATCCACGGTATATGCCTTGTTGGCCTGCTCCGCCAAGCAGGCTGCGTTGTCTCCGCAGGCGGTCACAGGGAAGCTGCTTGCCGACCAGTATAAGCCTGAGCCATCGAATGGCTGCATATTAAAGGGATGACCGACGGGAAGGGCGGGGTTGGAATCCATTTTTACGAGGCTGGATAATTCCTCAACGGCGGGCGATCTCCATCCTTTCCGCCCACCTGTTTCCGACACAAGGCAGTCAAACAATGCCATACCCCAGCCACCAATATAGGTTCCCGGCGAACGCTCCCAGACCAGGCCGGTTTCCTTGTCCAATACCGCCGCGCCGTTCATCACTAGCACAAACCTTTCGGCTGCCGGCAGGACCCGATCCCAGGTAGGGGGGATCTGATCGAGGGTCTTCATGGTTGGACCGGGAGCGGCGGATGGCTCAAGATCGCCTGCAAGCCCGGTGGTTGTAGCGAAAATTACGAAGGTAAGGGCAAAAAAAGTCGTTACGGCCATGATGGATTTACTCTGGTTCTTCATCTTTTGTTTCTCCTATTTTTGTGAGACGGGCACCTCGCCCGCCGGAAAAGTTTAATTGTTCGAAGAATCTGGCCTGCGCGGCGCCTACCCTGCGATCCTCCCCTCCTCAAATAAATGGAATATCCGGACGACTCAGTCACTGAGAATCCGAACACGATCCACCACGGACGCACCAGAAGAGATGTTGAGCCTCCTGCTGCTTGTAGGCAGCGTGCACGCTTCCGTCATAGAGGTATACGACCCACGCAAATAACGGATCATCGACGTCGGTAGATGCCGACCAATAGATGGAGTAGTCGGCGGAGGGAACGTTTAGGAAAGGGTGCCCGGCAGGCAGCTTGGGGCTGCCTGCCACACCGGGATCCAGCAAGCTTGCCAACTCTTCAATTGTGGGAAGCCGCCACCCCATGCGTCCACCAACATTTTTTCCCAGACAGTTAAAGAGTGAAGACTTCCACCACAGAACGGAAGAAGACGGCGACCTCTCCCAGACCACCCCCGTCTCCTTGTCAATCACAGCTTGGTCATTAAAATCTTCCAGGACTACAAAACGCTCTGCTGCCGGGAGTTTCCTGCTCCATGAGCTTGTACTATAGATGTCATCGAGAGTCTTCATCGTCGGGCCGAGGGCTGCGGAAGGCTCGAGATCGCCTGCAATGCCTGTTGCCGTCATAAGTACTATTGAGGCAAGAGCAATAACAGTTACTAAGGCCATGATGGATTTACTCTGCTTCTTCATGTTAGTTTTTCTCCTTTTGTTCAAAGGGCAGCCGTTCCAGGCTGCCGCATTGGTCGGCGAGGCCGCCGACCCGACGGCCTTTGCCAATATTCTACGTTCCATTATTCCAACATTCCCTTTTCGTATGCTCTTAGATGCTCCTTGAACTTCCCGTTATTGGGCTCCAGCTTCAGGGCTTTTTTGTAGTCGTACAGCGCCGCCTGGTACGCGCTTGTTTTCATTCGGCAAAGACCCCTATAGGCATAGGCTTTCCCAATCCGGGGATCGATTACAAGAGCCCGGTCAAAATCCTCGGCGGCCTCTTTCCATCTGCCAAGCCGATACTGGGCAATTCCCCGGTTGAGGTAACTCTGGGTATCGAAAGGGGACATCCCGGCGGCCTTGCTGTAATGTTCGATCGCCTTCGGATAATCCTTCCAATCAAATGCCGCCTTTCCTGCCCTTACACTACTCTGGTAAGCACGATATTTTTCGGCAAATGCAGGGCGGGTGTCCTCACCCGCCGTCTTGATCGGCGGGGCCGCCGACCCTACGACCGGGCGCAAGGTTGCAAAAAACATGGAGGTGAAAATCACCATTGCCAACATCCAAAGAATCTTCATTCTGATTCCTTATACACTGCCTGCGTCCGCCGCATCGGCCGGCCAGGAGGGTGACTCTGCGAATGCTCTCCGGAACTCTTGCTGCCTTTGCATTTTTTGATCGACATGCTGCCGTTATTCAAAATTTCCCACAGCTCATCGATGTTGGTAAATGCTTTTTTCCCTTCAACCCCGACCTCTTCGACAGCCCCGACCAATTCACTGGGCTTATCCGCTTCTTGGCGATAGATGCGAACGATATAGGAATTCAAGCTGATCCTCTTTGTTTTCAGGTTGGAATTACGCTGATGAAGCAAGCCGTTGGTCGGCGGGGCCGCCGACACTGCGACTAATATGGTTCCGGTCCATCAGGTGTTTCGTAGGGCAGCCTCGCCCGCCGGTTCAGCGTCCGGAAATAGGAGGGTGCATTTAAAAATCCCCCCTGAACTCTTATTTTGGAAGAGGGTTACTATGCGGCAGGTAACGGATCGGTAACAGATAGTGAAAAAAAATGGGTTCTCAGCAGTTTTTTTATTCAAGGGTGAGCGAGCGCCCTTACCTCATCGGGCAGCGGGGACGCTGCTTCCACCCAAATGCTACATCCACCTATGCCACGAAAAGCGATAATCCGGCCAATTTTTGACTAAACCTTTGCCCACGGGATTATTCACGATATAAGCCGCAACCTTCCGGATGTCTTCCTCTTTTCGCAGGGCATGATCATAAAATCCCCTTTGCCAGATCCGGGCAGGGGCGGCGGGGATGTGAAACCGGTCGGCGCGGCCGCCGACCCTACGAATGCGTTGTTTTCAAGATTTCTGTCCTGAGGGCTTCGGTCCTGGCAGAGGGGGCAACTCCCAGCTCGGCTTTCAGGGTTTCTTTGCAGCGCTTATAGGCCAACAAACCATCGGCCTGCCTGCCAAGGCGGATATAAGCGGCCATCAGCCCCTGATAAAATTCTTCGGCGAGGGGTTCTGTTTCAAGGCCTTTCAAATAATATTCCGCAGCCTCATGGCTGTTGCCTGATCGTTCTGAAAGTCGGGCCATGCGTGCGATGAGACGGAGATACCTGCTGCGCAATCGTTCCCGGGCAGCGACCGTCCAGGTCTGGTCGGTCTCGGAGTGCAGAAACGGCCCACCATAAAGGGAGAGAGCCCGGGAGACAATCTGGAGGAGGTGGGCGTTCTCGCCTTCCGAGCCGGTCGGCGGGGCCGCAGGCGCCAAGATCTCATCCCTAGAATCGGTCAGCGATGCTGTCGTTTTCAATATCTGCTCGGCCTGGCTGCAAAGCTGTTCAAATGCCAGGCTGTCTATCCAGCAATAGCGATGGTCCAGTGAGACCCTGCCTTCACGCACCTGGATGGCAGCGTCGCTTCCGATCAACCGTCGCAGCCGGATAACCGTTGTTTTTATGGCATTATGCCCGGCATCGCCTTCTGCATACGGCCACAGGATATCGGCGAGCTGCTCCTCCCGGACGTCTTTTGCACCCATGGCAATCAAAGCCTTGAGCAAAAGGAGCGGCCTTTTTTGAGTCTTGCCCGTAGAGCGGACAGTCTTTCCGTTGATCAGCAATTCAAACGTTCCCAGGGTTGAAATCCTTACCGGCCAGGGCCAGCGGTCGATCAAAATCCCCCCCAACCCCCCTTTGTCTAAGGGGGGAGACAAGGGGGTCTTATCAAAGGGGGGAGTTTCATAGGGAAAGGCGGGGGGCGGCAACCGAAGTTTGCGGATCAGATGCTGCACATATTCCACTTCTATCCCTGCTTCCAGGGCGCGTATGCAGAGATAGCTTACTACATCCGGCCTCCAGAAATGGACCATGGTCACATATCCTTTTTGACGTCCTGTAACCAATGCCCTTTGAAGATGTTTCAGCCCTTCTTTAGCAGGGCGGGCGGCCGCACCTGCCGTATCGGTCGGCGGGGATGCCGACCCAGCGAACGTGGCGCGGTGATTCGCAGACAAAGAGAAATAGGCGCTGGCCATGTCGCACAGATAAGCGCAATAGGCGCTGCCGGTCCGGGCGGAAATTTTGGTCGCCGCCTGAAGTTGCCTGCAAGCTCTCTCCCTGTCTCCGGACTGGTAAAGCACCAGGGCCAATGTCAATCTGATCAGTGCTTCGGATACAGGGAGCCCGGCTTCTTCAATGAAACGGAGACTCTCCTTTGCAGATGCTGCGGCTTGGGGGATATCATTTGCAAGGACGAAATACCACGACAGAAAATAGAAATAGTGGGCGGAGTGCGCACGCCGGCTAACGCTTATGGTTTTCTCCATTTTTACGAGATATTCGTGGGCTCCGGCTTTATCGCCCGCATTCAATGCGCTGGCCGCTCCCTGCAAATACAGCAGGGTGTCCATCACATGGACGCCCGATTTTTGGGAAATTTCCAGGCCCTCCGCAACCGCCCGGCCGGCCTGGGCCTGCCATTCTACGGACGAGTTATAAAACATCGCCTCTGCAATTCTTAATACAATCTGCCTGGCAGGTGAGCCCGGTTGGGATTGGACCATCTTTTTCATTTGCTCGATCAGGATTCTGCATTCAGCAAAATCCCCCATCCAGATATAGAAAATAGCGCTGTTCGTGCAGGCCCGCAGCCGGGTGTCGATATTCAGGTTTTCGTCGCACAGGGAGACGGCCGTATTTACCCATTTTCGCACGTGAGGATGAGAGGGCATTCTCCAGGCCAGCGCACCTGTCATGCCGGAGGCCATTCCTGCGGCGATCTCGGGAGAGGGATAGGCAATTTCCCGGTTTGAACGCTCGTCCAGCCAGCCGATCCATTTATCCAGAGGCCTGAAATCGTCAAACTCGAAAAGGAAAGTCTGCACTGCGCCCGACCAGGAAAGAAAGGCCCCTGCATCATTTCTTTGTGCTTCAAACAGACGAAAGGCTTTTTCAAGATGATTCCGGCTTCCGGCCGGATCGGTTCCCATTTGACAGATGCCGAGCCAGTAGCTCAGCCAGGGGACTTTTTCGGTGATCTCCGAGGGGATGGCCGTAAGCCACGCGCGCAGCGTCTGTATCCTTCCCTGGCCCCACAATGTCTTGGCCTGGTTGAGGACAAAGGGAACAAACTCCTGCCAGTCTCCGGCATCGAGCAGCAGCTCGGCCGCTTCTTCAACCAGCCCCGATTCCATTACCAGGGCAGCAGCCTTGTGCCGTATCCGGGTAATCTCGGCAGAGGTGAAAAGCTCCTTTGAACGGGACACAAGAAATTCCCGGAAGAGCCGGTGATAAGTGTAAACAGGATTTTCCTTCAGGCGCCTCTCGATGAAATAGTGGTTCTTTTCCAGTTCTGACAATATTTTCGCCGCGGTTTTAATGCCGGTAAGCATTTCAGCGGATTGCGCCGTCATTGAGTGCAAAAAAGAACTCCTGAGCAGGAATTCCTGCACTTTCCGGTCTGACTTGAGAAAAATTTCGTTTGCAAAATAATCGAATATTTCCGAAGGGGTAAGCTTGTCAAGCAGGTCATAGTCCATGCCGCTGATCTTGGAGCTCGCGATCAGGAGCACCAGGCCGGCCATCCAGCCCTCGGTTTTTTTGTGAAGAACTGAAAGGGTTTCTTCAGTCAGTCGGCGCTCTTCCTTCAGCAGGACCAACTCTCTGGATTCATCTTCAGTCAGGCGAATTTCTCTCCAGCCGATCAGTCCCATCCGATTACTCGCCCGGAGCCTTATAAAGACCGGCGCCGGCTCATTCCTGCTGATAACGATCGAGCTTATTCCTTCCGGGGCAAGGGACAGGCCGGTGTTAATGATCTCGTGAAAACGGGATTCCGGAGGTACGAGTTGATAATTGTCGAATACGATGACAAAGTGGGACCGGCCGGCTCTTGCGGAAGACTTTAAACGGTGAGCGGGCGGGGATCCAGCAATCCTTCTGTAGAACTCTTCGAAAAATCTCTGAGCAAAGACTGAAATTCCCATGAGGTATTCAGGGGTCAGCAACGGCATGGGCTTCCGAAACCTTGGCGCCGCCTTTTTTACCGCCAGACCCATGTAATAAAAAAAAGAGGCGATGTCGGAATCTCCGGCATCCACCGAATACCATAGAGCAGGGAGCTTGCGGTCAAGCAGATAGCTTGCGACCAAGGTGGTCTTTCCGGAACCGGCGGGACCCGATAGCCAGGCAACAGGGTATTTTCGATGGGCGTCGAGGAGCTGGAAAAGCCTTTCGCGCGGGAGAATACCTTCAATCCTCGGACTGCTTACTTTGACCGTGAAAGCGTTTTTGCCGGTTAACGCCATTGCTGACAATCTCCTGAAATAATTATCAAAAAATCCGATTCAAATCCAACCCGATCCTATCCGATGGTCAATATTCCGCATGATTAATGAACGCCTCCAGATAGCGCGATTTTACCTGTCGGCTTGCAAGGACCTGTTTGAACGGCGGCAGTTTCAGGATAACGCCTAATATCCCGGCCATGGCGCGATGACTCCGTAATGCCTGATTGTCAAAAATCAGGTTCTGCAGCTTGCCGCGTTCAATGGCCATGACCACCGCCCTGTGGATTCCATTCAAGGGGGTAATAACCCTGCTCGGCCGGGACTTCAAGTGCAGGCTTCCCGTTGGGCAGGTCCGGACGCAAACACCGCATCCCAGGCAGTAATCTTCTTGCAATTTCGCCACTTTCAATTTGGGTTTGGCCGGATTGTTCGCTGAAACCAGCGTCATCGCTTCGACCGGACAGGCCGTAATGCACCGGCCGCATCCCGTGCAATCGGAGTCGGTTACGACCGGGATAAAGTTGGTTGTGTGAACCGGATTCAGAATTGCAAACCGCCGGGCGGCAATCAGCGCCTCGCAGCAGCACCCGCAGCAGTTGCAAATGAAATTTACCTGCTCTCTTACATTTTCACCGAACTGAACCAGATTGTGCGCATACGCCATCTGCAATAAATCCAGGCATTCTTCCTTCTCTATGGAACGGGCGCAGCCATGTTTAATCAGCGATCCGGCCGTGCTGTTAAATGTCATGCATATTTCCTGGGGCGCCTTGCAGGCCCTGCCCACATGCTGCATCTTGTGGCGGCAGTAACAGATTCCGACACTCCGGTGCGCGGCCTGTTTGATGACTTCGGTAGCCCGTTCGTAATCCAGAACGTGCAGTGCATTCTCATCGGACAAGACGGATTCATTGACAAAGACACGTCCTAACTGGGTCTGACCCTGGGTGAAAAGCTTCCGGACAAAATCTTCTTCAACATTCAAGTACTCATAAAACAATTCGCTTAATAGCTTCTGGTCAATATCATCCCGCACACGCATCAGGGAGAACTCGAAAAAACCGGCCATCGGGGGCGGCAGAACATAAACGGACGCACCATCCCGTTCGATGTCCAGCAAAATAGCCCGGTCGGACAATCGATCCAGTACCTTTTGCGTGCTGCTCAGGTCCATTTTCCAGATGCGGCTGGCTTTTTGCGCTGTGAAAGGTTTGACAGGGATGAGAGAAACCAGTCTGGCCTCTTTCTCGCTGAAAAGCATTTTCAATATTTTAAACAATCGTTCGGAAGGAGGAGCGCCCTGGGGAAACCGATTCAACCGGTCTACCAGCAGGGAGTAGCCGGATCTGGTTGAGTTGTGGGCCATGTTGATATCCCTCCGATCAGATAAATTCCGCGCTCCTTTTCAGTGCTCCGGCCATATCCGATTGGCAGGAATGCGAACTTACGAAAACCGCATGATCTTGTCATAGACAAAGTCGGCTACCTGCTGATCGATTTCAGTGCTTTTTGTTATAAAGACCGATCCCACCCGCCTAAAATCAAAATGACCGTCAGCCATCAGGACCGGGATGCCCTTGAAAGCAGTGGTGTCCGGGCATTCACCGTCATCGATGCGATGATGGTAATAGCCGGATTCGTCATACCAGGTCAGGGCGTGGGGGTCCATGGGTCGGTCGTAAACCAGCTGAAAGCCGATAATATCATTGCTGTCGCTGAACCAGACCACAAGTTCCATTGCCGGATCAAAGAACCACCGGCGCCGGGGTTCGCCCTCGGGCTGCTGCACGTCCTTTATTTCATGCAATACGGATGAGTCCTGTCGTTTACTTCCTGAAACCCATAAAAAATTACCGCCCGGTTCGTTTAAAATGCAGAGAACGTAAAGGAAAGTTTAATCTTTTTCAGAATGAGTGCTCTTTCATAATTGTCATCTTGTTTAGGATATAATCGTTCAAAAATCAAGTCGGTATGTTGAGCGACAAGGTAAAGACATTAAAGCCGGACAGAAAACGGTTTGGCTTAGGTGAGTTTCAGCTTGCCAGGGTGCCGGGCAGGGTAAGGTCTGCTCCCATGGATTCAATCCGGACAGAGGCGATGGTATTTTTCAGGTGGTCCCCGCCGCTGAAACAGACCGGCAGATAGTTGGCGGTGTACCCCTTGAGCAGACCGGAGGCATCCCGCCGGTCTTCGGTCAGCACCGGCAGGGTGCGGCCGACAAACCGGGAGTAGAAAGCCTTTTTTTTGGCGGCGCCCAGAAGGCGCACCTCGTGACATCTGGTTTTGATGACCTGGGCAGGGACCTTGTCGGGAAAGCGGTCGGCCGGAGTTCCCTTGCGGGCTGAAAAGGGAAACACGTGCAGATAGGTCAGAGGCAGTTCCTCAATCAGGTGAAAGGTGTTTTGAAAGGCGGCGTCGGTTTCACCCGGAAACCCGATCAGGACATCCGCTCCGATGGCCGCATCCGGCATGGCGGCGTGAATTTTCAGGACGAGTTCTTTGAAAAATTCGCGGGTATAAGGCCGCCGCATGCGTTCCAGGATGGCGTTATCCCCGCTTTGCAGCGGGATGTGAAAATGTCGACAGATACGTTCCGATGCGACCATGAGAGCAATGATCCCATCGGAAATTTCCCTCGGCTCGATGGAACTGATTCTGAGGCGTTCGATGAGCGCACCGGCATCCACCTGCCTTAAGATTTCAAAGAGACCGGCGGGGGGAGCCAGGTCCAGGCCGTAGCAGCCGAGATGCACACCGCAGAGGACCACCTCGTGAAAGCCGGCCCGGGCCAGCCGGCGGATGTTTTCAAGGACGTGTGCAAAAGGCATGCTGATGCTGCGGCCGCGGGCATGGGGGACGATGCAGAAGGAACAGAAGGCGTTGCAGCCGTCCTGGATTTTTAGAAACGGGCGGGTGCGGCTTTTGTCGACGGTATCCGCCGGTTCAATGAAAGGAGAAGTTTTGGCAGGATTAAAACCGTCACCGTCGGGAAGCGGCGCTGAGCCGTCCGGCATTTTTACCAGCAAAGCCGGGATGGCGTGTTTGCCGGTGTGACCCACCACGCAGCTGATGCCGGAGATCTTTTTTAAAGCTTCGGGGTCGGTCTGGGCATAGCACCCGGTCACCAGAATGTGCGCCTTCGGGTGAATCTTGACGGCCTGGCGAACGGCCTGGCGGGACTGCATAGCCGCTTTCTGTGTCACGGCACAGGTGTTGATGATGCAGACCTCCGTACCGGTTTCATGGCGGTCGCAGCAGATCCAGCCGTGCCTTTGCAAGGCTGCGGAAATGGCTTCGGATTCAAACTGGTTGACCTTGCAGCCCAGGGTAATGATGGTGAATTTTTTCATATTTTTTTACCCTCGAATTCTCGAACCCTGGACCCCTTTAATCGGTATTATTCACTGATCCACCCACCCCCCAGCACTTCGTCGCCCTGATAAAAGACCGCACCCTGGCCGGGGGTGACGGCGGTTTCCGGTCCGTCGAAAGTGACCGTGGCGGTGCGGTCGTCAAGGGCCGTTACGGTTGAAGGCACGGCCTGATGGCGGTAGCGCACCCGGGTCCTGACCTTGAGCGGCGCCGAGGGTGTGCCGTTGATCCAGTTGATGTCCGTAACTCGGCAGCGGGAAGTCCCCAGGTTTTTTTTAAAACCGACGATCAGGCGGTTTTGGGTCTTGTCTATGGTCAGGACATAATAGGGTTCGGCTGCCGGGCAGTTGATCCCGCGACGCTGGCCGATGGTAAAAAGATGCAGGCCGTTGTGCCGGCCGATAATGTTTCCCTCAACATCCACAATTGGCCCGGGTCGGGGCGCAAAACCCGGCTGCCGGGCCAGAAACTCACCATAGCTGATCCCTCGGATGAAACAGATGTCCTGACTTTCCCCGGTTGCGACCGGTTCTAGGCCGGAAGCTGCCGCCATCTCTTTGACGGATGTTTTGCTAAGTTCACCCAATGGAAACAGTGCCCGGGCCAGTTGGTCCTGCTGCAGAAATGCCAGAAAGTAGGACTGATCCTTGGCGCGGTCGGCCCCGCGAAAAAGGTGATACCGGCCGCTGCCGTCGGCGCCGATGCGGGCGTAATGACCGGTAGCCAGACGTTCCGCGCCCAACTCCCGGGCAAAACGCAAGAGCGTTCCGAATTTGATGCGTGGGTTGCAGACCATGCAGGGGTTGGGCGTCAGACCTTTTTCATAACTGTCGCTGAAATAACGGATAACCTCCCGTTTGAACGGGGCGCTCAGATCGATGATTCTAAACGGTATGCCGAGCCGGCCGGCGAGCTCAGGGATCCGGCCGGTGATGGACTCCTTAGGGTCCTTCAGCCGGGGTTCTCCCCCGGGGAGGATGCCGGCGGTTTCATAGCCGGTGAGGAAATGAATCCCGATAACCGCATGCCCTGCCTGCAGCAGCCGGTATGCCGCCATCATGGAGTCGACCCCGCCGCTGATGGCAATGGCTGTCAGTGCTTTCATCCAAAAAATATTGAGTTGACCGGGCGGATGCTCATGGCCCGGGTGGGGCAGGCCGGTACGCAGAGTTCACAAATGCTGCATTTCTGCTGATCAAACTCAACCGTCATTTCCGGACGCTGAACGAAAAGGGCGCCGGTCGGGCAAACGGCCGTGCAGGCGCCGCAGTGCGTGCACCTCTTTTTGCTGCGCTTGATTTCCTGGTCCGCATTTTGAACATGCACTCCCTGGTCTTTAAGGTATTTGACACCGTCCCTGAAATTTTTTTTATTTCCGGAAAGCTCAAGGACCATGACCCCTTCCTTGCGCGGGAGTACGGCGGCGTTCAGAATGTTGAAAGTCAGATCATAAACCCGGGCAAGCTGGCAGACGACGGGTTTTTGCACCTCCGTCTGGGGAAAGCGCAGTATCAGAATTTTAGAGTACACCTGTTACCTCCTGGGAAAAATAAATAAATTCCCTTTCACGATCCCGGGTCCGGCGGGAACATTTTAAAAGAGACTCTTTATTTTTTAATCAAAACATACTACTCTAAAAACAATATGGAGTGATGTCAATATGAACTTTGATTACGAGGGGCATCTCCCGAAATGAATCCATTTGCCTATCGTACCACCGGTCTGGCCATCAAAACCCTTTCCAGTCTTTTAAAAGCCCGCATCTACTTTCATGGGGAAGAAAGCATCCCCAAGGTACCGACCATATTCGTCATCAATCACTTTACCCGGATTGAAACCCTGCTGATGCCGTATCATATCAACCGCCTGACGGGTATACCGATTTGGTCGCTGGCAGACTTCAGCCTGTTTAAGGGTGCTTTCGGAAGATTTCTCGATTCGGTGGGCGCCGTTTCCACCAAAAACCCCGACCGGGATCGCCTGATCGTAAAGACCCTGCTGACCGGCGAGGCTTCCTGGGTCGTTTTTCCCGAGGGACGGATGGTCAAAAGCAAGAAGACCGTTGAAAAAGGCCGCTTCATTATCACGGCCGCCGGCGTCAAGCATCCTCCCCACACCGGCGCAGCAACCCTGGCGCTGCGAACGGAATTTTACCGGCGGCGAATGCGGGAAATACAGAAAACGGCTCCGCAAGAGGGCCAAAGGCTCCTGAATCTGTTTCAGATCGGTTCGATTGAAGCGGTTTTACAAGCCCGTACCCACATCGTCCCGGTAAATATCACCTACTATCCGATCCGGGCCAGGGAAAATACGCTCAGCGAACTGGCGACCCATCTGGTTGAAAGCCTGCCGGAACGGATGAAGGAAGAGTTGATGACCGAGGGAACCATGTTTCTTTCCGGAGTCGATATCGATATCCGCTTCGGCAAGCCCATCGACATCTCACCCTATCTGAACGAATCAAAGATAGTGCGGGATATTTCGAACCGGGGTGCGATCAATTTTGACGATCCCATTCCGTCACGGGCATTGATGCGAAAGGTCTCCGTGCGGGTGATGCAGCGGTATATGTCCGACATTTACAGCCTGACCACCGTCAATCATGACCATCTCTTTGCCACCATCCTTCGGCTGATGCCGGCCCGCAGGATCGATCTGTACGACCTGCGCCGGCGGGTGTATCTGGCAGCAACCCAGGATCTGAATGCTTTCTGCGTCTATTTCCACCGTGCGCTGGAGACCGATCAGATTCATCTCCTGGCTGATGACTGCTTTCACAAAATCAGGGATTTTCTATATCTGTCTATTGAGAAGGGGGTTTTAAGCCGGCAGCAAAACAGTCTTGTCAAAAACAAATCCAAATTCACATCTCCATTGAATTTTCATCGCATCCGTGTCGACAATCCGGTGGAAGTCGTTGCCAACGAGGTGGAGCCGTTAACACTGCTGCAGCGCCGCCTTAAACGGCTGGCGTGGTTGCCGAAATTCTGGATCCGCCGTCAGATCGGCCGCCACCTGCTGAAGCATACTGAAAATGAATACCAAACGGATTATAAAACCTTTTTCAAGGCCGGTGAATCCAAACCGCCGGAAAGCGGCCGGCCCTATCTGATCCGGGGAAGGTCCCGGGACATCGGGGTCCTGGTTATACACGGATACATGGCATCGCCGCTGGAGGTCAAAGAACTGGCGCAATACCTGGGGCGGCTGGGGATCTGGGTATTTGCGCCGCGCCTCAAAGGGCACGGCACATCGCCCGAGGATTTGGCGACGCGAACCTGCAAGGACTGGATCGAATCGGTGGACCAGGGCTATGCCATCATCCGGAACCAGTGCCGCCGGGTCGTCGTGGGCGGATTTTCAACCGGCGCCGGCCTGGCGCTGGACCTTGCCGCCCGGATCAACGAAGTCGCGGGGGTTTTTGCAGTTTCTCCGCCCATGCGGCTGCAGGATTTTTCCGTCAAATTCGTTCCGGCGGTGGATGGCTGGAATCGGATCATGAAAAAAGTGCATTGGGACGGCGCCCAAAAAGAGTTTGTGGAAAACAGGCCTGAAAACCCGCATATCAATTATGTGCGAAACCCGATTGCAGGCATCCGGGAACTGGACCGCCTGATGGAAGCGCTGGAACCGAAACTGCCGGAAATAGCAGCCCCGGCGCTGGTGATGCAGTCGCGTCAGGATCCGGTCGTTGATTACAAAGGGTCCCGCCGGGCGTTCGAACTGCTCGGGTCGTCCGACAAGCAGTACATCCTGTTTAATTTCAATCGTCATGGCATTCTGCTGGGGCCGGGGGCCGAACGCGCGCACCGCGCCATCGGGGATTTCATTATGAATCTGAAGTAATGATTGTTTCGATTGTTGCGGTGCGCTGCGGCCCAAACCCAATCAGGCTGGATGTTTGAGAAGCAGCTAATTGATACGAATTTTCAGACCGCGGCTGCCTTGTCGGCGATGTCCATGATCAGCATGGTGGCCGGATCCAGCTGCAACCCTCCGTGATTTCTTTCCGTACGGCCGCCTTTCAAGACCCGCACATGAATTTCTTCGCCTTCGGGCTGCAGGCCCACCAGCACCTCAAACAGGTCGGCAACATTCTGAAATTCGGAGGGGACGCCGTCGGCATCGGTTTCAACGGTCTGATGGCGGTGGGTTCGAACTGAAAACCAGGCATGCAGGGCATGCTTCAGTGCCAATTGCTTTAAATCCAGCAGCAGTTCGCGAGCGCTCTCCGTGAAGGGGAGTCCGTCGATGATGATCATATTGGGGAAAAATATGCCCTGTTCGGTCAGGTCGGTGAGGCGTTCTTCCAGTTTGGGAACGCTGAACCCCTCGACTTTAAAAGTCATAATAAATCTGTGCGGCAGGATCGTTTCCCAGAGCTGATCCATTTGAACCAGTTGGTATTTTTCAGCAATATGACGGAAGACCTCTTCATACCAGAGGCTGATTTTTTTTACCGGGTCATTCATGCTGATATGCAGAACATTCCGGTTGCTCAACAGGGAATTGAGGGCGAGCTGAACCATCAGAGATGTCTTGCCAACGCCGGCGCGGGCCAGGATGGCGCCGAAGCTCCCCGGGGACAGGATGGTCTCCTGCTCATTTCCCAGGAGCCGCAACGGGTTACGGAGAATCAGGTCTTTTTTGAGCATAAAGAAACTCCTTTCTTTAAGATAGATCACATTTGCCGTAACCGACGCATCGATGGCTTCATCAGGGGGGGTGTCAGGCAACATGCTTTTTTTCTTCTTGAGCCTTTCGGATGATTTCTTCTGTTATCGAAACCGGCACGGTTTTATAGTTAAAAAATTCCATGGTGAACTGGGCCTTGCCCTGGGTCAGGGAGCGGAGCACGGTAGAATAACCGAACATTTCAGCCAGGGGCACCTGGGTTTCAATCACGCACATGGCGCCCTCGTCCTGGGAACCGACGATGATGCCGCGGCGCTGATTCAGGGAACCCATAACAGGCCCCTGAAATTCCGTAGGGGTTTCCACCACCACTTTCATGATGGGCTCCTGGATGACCGGTTTGGCTTTGGCATATCCTTCCAGAAAGGCGCCGCGGGCAGCTGCCTGAAAGGCCATGTCGGATGAGTCCACCGCGTGGGAAGCCCCGTCGTTGATGACGACCTTGACGCCGGTAACCGGAAATTGCAGTTTAGGTCCCTTGGCCAGGCAGTTGCGGAACCCTTTTTCGCAGGCCGGAATAAACTGAGTGGGAATGGCGCCCCCCGTCACCTTGCTTTCAAAGATAAAATCTGCTTCGCCGGTCGGCTCCATGTAGCCGGCTACGCGGCCGTACTGTCCGGAACCGCCGGTCTGCTTCTTATGAATATAGTTAAATTCGGCCATCTGGGTAATGGTTTCACGATAGGCCACGCGGGGCATGCCGGTGGTTACCCCGGCCTTGTATTCACGACGCATGCGCTCGACATAAACCTCCAGGTGCAGTTCCCCCATTCCCGAAATGATGGTTTCGTTGGTTTCTTCATCGACATAGGCCTTGAAGGTCGGGTCTTCCTTGGTAAATCGATTGAGCGCTTTGGACATGTTGATTTCAGCCTTGTGGTCTTCAGGGACAATCGCCAGGGAAATGACCGGCATGGGAACATACATGGACGTCATGGTCAGGCTGAGACCGGGGCTCACAAAGGTATCGCCGGAGGCGCAGTCAATGCCGAAAAGGGCGCCGATAAAACCGGCCGAAATCCGGGTGATTTCTTCCATCTGGTCGGCATGCATCCGGGCCAGGCGTCCGATTTTCACTTTTTTCTGGGTGCGGACGTTGATAATGGTGTCGCCCTTGGCCAGGTTGCCCTGATAAACCCGGATATACGTCAACTGGCCGTACTGGCCGTCCTCAAGTTTAAACGCCAGGGCCACAACGGGCTTGGTAATGTCGGGTACCAACCGGACAGGCGCTTCCTGGTTGTCCATGTCGAGAGCCTGGTTTTCAACATCGGCCGGGCAGGGCAGCAGATCCGTGACTGCATCCAGCAGCGGCTGCACGCCCTTGTTTTTGTAAGCGGAGCCCATAAATACGGGTGTGAATTCCCGGGTCAGGGTCGCCTTTCGTACTGCCGCGGTGAGCAGTTCCTCAGTGACGCGGTCTTCAAGCGCCGCCTCTGTGAGCTCATCCGAGAACATGGCGGCGGAATCGATCAGTATTTCTCTTTGCCGGGCGGCCTCCGCCATGAGATTTTCAGGAATTGCTTCAATCCGGATGGTTTCACCATTTTCTCCGTCGAAATAGACGGCTTTCATTTTGACAAGGTCCACCACTCCCGCAAGTTTGGCCTCAAGGCCGATGGGTATCTGCATGGCAACGGCATTGTGACCGAGTTTTTCCCTGAGCTGCTGGATCACCCGGGAAGGATTGGCGCCGCTGCGGTCGCATTTGTTGATAAAAGCGATGCAGGGGACCTTGTAGCGCTTCATCTGCTGGTCCACGGTAATGGACTGTGATTGTACCCCGCCGACCGAACAGAGCACCAGTATGGCGCCGTCCAGCACCCGCAGGGAGCGTTCGACCTCGATGGTGAAATCGACGTGACCGGGAGTGTCGATGATATTGATTTCATGGTCGCGCCATTCGCAGTAAGTCGCGGCCGAGGCAATCGTAATCCCCCGCTCCCTTTCCAGTTCCATGGAATCCATGGTGGCCCCGATGCCGTCTTTGCCCTTTACGTCGTGGATGGTATGAATCCGCTTGGTGTAAAAAAGGATTCTTTCGGTAAGCGTTGTTTTTCCGGCGTCGATATGGGCGCTGATTCCGATGTTCCTGACTTTTAAGATCTCACTTCTCATGACACTTTTTCCTTTAAAAACAATAGAATAATTCGTTCAATCCCGTTTCGGCAGTTTAGGGATAAAAAAACCCCCGCAAATGGAGTCTTGAACATACAAACCGGCCAGATGGGGGATTGCTATGCGGCTACAATTTAACTTTTTATAATATTTATCAAAATTATATTTGTCAATATGATTTATTCATATTTATTGACAACATATGATTTATCCGTTTTCCTGAAGAGCCTTTAATTCCCGGCTGTTTTTGCGATTCCGTAGTCGCTGATCATCGAACAGTCCGCTTAAAATGCCGTCTGAACTTTTTTTACTTGACAAATCAGCATATTGAATAATAATACCATTTACCTGTAATACTGGTCTGACCAAAAAGGGCGATAGATGAGACAATTCGAAAAAATTACCCAGATTAAGTTTAAAAGCAAAAGTTCAATCATTGCCGAACAGATTCTGGAGTTGATCAGAACCGGTGAATACCCTGTCAGCAGTAAACTTCCGCCTGAACGCATCATTGCCGAACAAATGGGCGTCAGCCGCCCTTCGGTGCGGGAGGCCATCAGTGCGTTGCAAATCGTCGGTATCCTTGAAACCCATCCGGGCGATGGAACCTATATTTCCAAACCCCTTGTCGGCGAGCACCTGTCTTTGCAGGTGCAAACCATTTTAGATCAGAGCGACAGCCCCTATGAAATCATTCAGGCCCGTAAGGCCATCGAGTCGGGCGTCATCCGCCAGGCCATCAAGACGGCGAACGAAGCCGATATCCGGAATATCCGGGAGGCATGGGGGAAAAAGCATGAAAAAGGACTGATAGGTGATTATGACGCCTATACCAAGCAGGGCAAGGACTTTCATCTTGCTATTGCCCAAGCTACCAACAACAACCTGATTGTGGCAATCATGGATCGGCTGCTCAGCGTAACCAATCAACCGCTGTGGCGCAATATGAGATGCCGTTATTATGAGCAAAACCCGAAACGGATTGAACCCATGATGGATGTCCATAAAAAGATCGTGGCCGCATTTGAGGAGCGTGATGCTGAAAAAGCGATTCAGGCACTGGAAGAGGATCTGGATACGGTGCTTGAACAACTTTACAATATGAGTTAGCCTTAACGTTAAAATTATTCTTACCCCGCAGCGATCCACCAGCGTTTGCCGTGGTATCCCTGCGGGGTATTCTTCTTTTAATTAAAGTTAGTTCGATAGCCCGAGGAGGGACTTCTGTGAAAGTAATCGGTGTCCATCTTGACCGCTGTACCGGGTGTAAAACCTGTGAACTGTATTGTGCCACAGAAAGAGGCGGCAATAGTAAATATCTGTTGCGATCGGTGCAGGAAACGCCCCTGCCCCAGGCGCGGTTAAGGGTTGAGGGGTGTAACCAGATGCCGGTAACTCTCCAATGCCGCCACTGCCGGCAGGCGCCGTGTCTGGAAGCATGTCTGACGGGTGCACTGGTGAGGGACCCGGATACGCAACTGGTGACTATTCGTGAAAACCGCTGCATCGGATGCTGGACCTGCACGCTCTTCTGCCCCTATGGGGCAATTTATCCCTGGCCCGAGCGGGGGAACGCCTTAAAGTGTGATCGCTGCCTGTATATGGAAAATCCGATCTGTGTGGATGTCTGTCCGACGAAGGCGTTGGAGCTCGTGGATTTAGACGAGATTGAAGGATTTCTCCATCAGAAAAGGACAAAAATAATTCGGGAGTTTATTTCTTATGGAAACAATTCATCTGAAAACGGTCGATCCGATCAGTCAGGAACTGCTTCGCCTGGCAGCCAAAAATGGAATTGCGCTTAATTGGGACCGATATGAAAAGTTGCAGCCCCAGGATGGTTTTCTGCGCCTGGGGCTGAGCTGTCCGTATGGCTGCCTTCAAGGTCCCTGTAGGATCGATCCCTTCGGTCGCGGGTCTGATCGCGGGCTTTGCGGCATGGACCGCGACACGATGGTGGCGGCGATGTTGCTGCGGATCTGTCTCCAAGGCATCCTGACAATTATGAACGACAGGATGACGTCGGGCGCAAATCCGACCGTGTCTTTTGCGGCCGCGCTAAAGAAATCCGCTTCAAAAGCGATCAAGGGCGTTGCGGTTAACTCCCTTTCCACGGCTGAAATATATAAAAGCGCTGCCCTGTTGCAGCGGCCGGCAGCTTCTTTCGGGGTTCTCCTTGAGCAAACGCTGGTGCTGAGTCTTCTGGCGGTTGGAATTTTGGGACAGAAGGGGTCAGGAGACAAGGGGAAAGGCCTTTCGGTCCGGGCCGGATACGGCCTGCTTTCCGGCGATCACGTCTATATTGCCATTGCCGGTCGGCTGCCGCCTAAACTGGTTGAAGCCCTTGGATCGGCCGTCGCCCGCAAGTCCGGAGATCCGGTCGGCCTCGTCACTTTGGGCGACTGGGTTTCCGCCGGAAACGGTTATCTGCCGATTGCCTGCAGTTCCGCCGAAGCGGAATTGCTGTTGAGCTCACATTCGATTCATTTCCTTGTTGCCGGCACCGGGGCGGACCCGGGTTTAATCGAAACAGCCGCCAAGATGAACGTCCCGACGGCAGAGGCGGTAGACAAATCCGATGCTGCTGAAATCCTGAAATCGGCACGACAATTTCATGCTCAGGCACCCCGGCCGGAAATCATCTTTGAAGCCTATCAGGCCGGTGAGGGGAAGGTTTCGGCGGCAGGCAAGGAATGGACGCGACATGCCGGGAAAAAATCAAAGACCCGGTTGGCGCTGCTGGGAGGATCGGACAGCCTGCAGTATCCCCTGGGGTATCTGCCGGTGGAACTTGCCATGGCTTTGCAGGGCGCCGGCCTTAAGGTTGCCGGTTGGGGCGATGCGGCGATCTGGATGCTGAAAAACGGTCTGACCTCCCGGGAAAACGGGAACCCGGTTTCCATCCTGGATCCCTGCCGGGGGCCTCTGCAGATTATCGAAGACCCGGCGTTTTCCGAAAAACCGGACCTGCTGAAAGGCATCTGTTTTACCGGCAGCAGAGACTGCTGTGATTTTCCGGTTGCACTGGGGCTGGCCTTGCTGGGATTCAACGTGGCCCTTGCCGATCCGATTCCCATTTGGGGCAGCAGCAACGTGCGCAGCCGGCTGGCTGACCTGCTGGCGACAAACGGTGGGCGCTTGACCGGGTTTGATCATCCGGTCGAAGCCCGGGAGCTGTTGGAATGGTTTACGAAATAATCAAGTTGTCCTTGCGGGTCGATCAAACGGGAGCGGTACTATGGATTGTGTGATCATCGGCGGCGGGGTTGCCGGTATGCAGGCGGCCTTCAGCTGCCGCCGGCATTGGCCGCAGAAAACGGTTATCCTGATTGATGCCGAGCAGGAAGTCGGGTATTTTCGAACGCTGTTGCCTCAATTCATGGTGCGAACGCTTGCGCCCAGCAAGCTGTTTTTCTGGAAACCGGAAGATGACTCACGCCTGGTGGTCCGGCCGGGGCTCCGGGCGGCGGCCCTTGATCGGCCCAACCAGAGGGTCCTTCTTGAAAACGGGGAAAAGATTCCCTATGAGCGCCTGATCCTGGCTTCAGGCGGCCGTCCGGTTATTCCCGGTACTTGTGTTCGAAGTTCCGGCAGCGGGATTTTTCCCATCCGGAATCTCACATCGGCCCGGATGGTCCAAAAATGGATACCTGAACACCCCCGGATCGTTATCCTCGGCGGCGGCCTGGTGGGGGTGAAAACAGCGGCACACATGGCTCGCCCGGAGTTTAAGGTAACGCTGGTTGAAAAAGAGGATCAGCTGCTGCCCCAGGCATTATCGCCACAAGCAGCAGCCCTGGTCAAAGCCCATCTTCAGCAAATGAACATCCGGCTGATCACCGGGCATTCGGTTGAAGACATACAGATGCAAGCCGGGGAATTAAGGTCGGTCTGCGTCGGCGGCAACGGGATTGATTGCGGGACACTGCTGGTGGCGGCCGGCTCGGTGCCGGACGTGCAATTCCTGCAGGATTCCGGCTTGCTGATGAACGGGGAACTGGCGGTTACCGCCTCCCTGCAAACGTGCGATCAGAATATTTTTGCAGCCGGGGATGCCGTCACAGTGAAAAAAGAAGGAAGTTATACGCCCTGGACATGGCCCCAGGCGATCACCCAGGGAAGACTTGCGGGCAGAAACATTTATGCTCGGGACGAGTTTCCGTTAGGCATGCTGACACGCGTTAACAGCATGAATTTAAACGGCCTGTCCCTGGTCGTTCTGGGGGCGCCGGTGGCCGGTGCGGAAGTGTTAGCGTATTCACGTCCCCAGGCGGGAATTTATCGCGAACTTTTCCTGAAAAACGGGCGGATTGTAGGCGGCGCCCTGATTGGCGATATTTCCGGAGCCGGTGTTTTACACGCCGCCATGAATGCGGAAGTGGCGGTTGACAGAAATGACGAGGACCTTCTGAAACCCGGTTTGCGGGCGCTCCGGCAGGTTTCGGTGCGATATTCCAAACCCGAAAGAAGGGTGCAGTTGGTTTAAGGGTCATCTCCAAATGAATGGGTGATACTGAAAGGATTCAAACCAGGGTTCAAGGATTCCGGGGTTCAAGTGAAATATTGAAAAACTAAAGGTTAACGAATTATGATTATCTATAAAGAGGTTTGTGTGGGGTGCGGGCGCTGCCAACCCTACTGCCCCATCGGCGCGATTTCTTATGAAGACATGAAAAGCGTGGTGAACCAGGACTTCTGCTATGAATGCGGCAACTGTTTGCGGGTGGGGATCTGCCCGGTGGAGGCCATCCATGAGTCCCCCCAGGTTTATCAGTACCCCCGGGCGCTCCGGAAATATTTCAGCGATCCCAGTGCCACCCATGCCGTTACCGGAATTGAGGGGCGCGGCACCGAGGAATCAAAGACCAACGACGTGACCGAACGCTGTGGTCCGGGGGAAGTCGGCGTCGCCATTGAAGTGGGACGGCCCACCCTGGGTATGGGGTTGGAAGATATTCAGCGCATCACGCGGGCGCTGGCGCGCGGCGGTATTACCGAGATCGAACCGCAAAATCCGATTCACTCCATGATCGCCGACCCGGCCACCGGGGATCTTAAAGCCGAGATGTTGAAAGAAAAAGTGCTCAGCGCAATTATTGAGCTGCTGATTCCGCGGGAACGACTGGCGGATGTGCTCAGGACCGTCAAGACGATTGCCGCCGAGGTTGAAAGCGTTTTCACCCTGGATGTATTTACGATGCTGGAACCCGGGTTGACGATTCCCCGGGAGGTGTTGGATATCATTGCGGCCGAAGGGTTTACCTGGCAACCCAATGCAAAAATCAACATGGGCCTGGGACGCGCTACGGATCAGAATCATAAAATTAATTTTTAACGGTTTGTTTGCGGTAAATTATTTATGGAGCATCCCCAGATGAGTTGATAATCTGGAAAGAGTCCAAGGAGTCAGGGAAAACCGATGACACACAGCTTGCACAGAGAAGGCAGCACCGATTCGCTCGAAAGGGATTACGCCCTTTTTATTTATCCGGCCAGGGGCTTTAACTATAAAGGGTGTGCCCCGAAGGTGCGCCGCCTGGTGGAGATTGTCTATCAGGTCGGCCCGGTCAATATGATTGCCACGACCCTTCGACGCAACATGTACAGCGGTGTCCGGCCGGAGGAAGTGCTGGACAGCATCAAGGAGGGTATCCGGGTGTTCTCGGTTTTTAACCGAAGAGAAAAGATCAAGGAAGTTCTCAAACGGTTTAAAGCGGCTGATGAAGGGATATCCATTGTCGTCAGCGGCCTGATCGACCGCGTGCGGGATATCGCCTTGGAGATCGGACTCGATCCTCATACAATTAATATTTCCTTGGGGGTTCACGGCGGTACGGATCGCCTGCCGCCGGCAGACATCCGGCAGTTTACGACCATGTGCGGTCATGGCATGGTGTCGCCGATCCTCGTCCGGGATGTGATTCGCAGGATAAACAGTGGGAAAATAAGCCCCTGGGAGGGGAGCCTCATTCTGGCAAAACCATGCGCCTGCGGCATCTACAATCCCCACCGGTCGGCGGAACTGCTGGGAAGCCTGGCACCGCTTTACACGGTGGAGCGGCGGTAGCAGCAAATTTATTCCTGCATAAAAAACCTTGTCTTTAGAGATAGGTCAGCGTTAACTGGCTTTCTCGTGGATTCTTATGTTTAAAAAATACAAATTCCAAACAATTTTCAAATTCCAATATTCAATGATGAAAACTTTTTGGGATAAAAAATTGTTCGAGTTTTAGAATTTTGGTCATTGGAATTTGTTTGAGATTTGGAATTTGACATTTGGAATTTCAATATGTAGATAAAATTCTGACAAAGCCCCCTAAAATGACAACTAAAGCCGACTCATCCGGAGTCTGAAATTTGCTTCGTTTTTAAGGAGAGGAGAAAACATATGCCAGTCATCAATCAGGAAAAATGCAGCGGCTGTCGGAGCTGTCAAACCGTTTGCACGGTAGACGCCATCCATTTCAAGAATAAAAAGTGTCAGATCGATCCGGAATTATGCACCGAATGCTATGTCTGCTTCCGAATGAAGATCTGCCCTGAAGATGCCATTGAAACCCAGGATCTGACCGGTTTCTATAAACAATTCCAGCATGTCCTGAGCGATCCGGTTGAAACCCACGGCGTTACCGGGGTTACCGGCCGGGGAACCGAAGAGGTCAAGACCAACGATGTTTCCGGCCGTGTTAAAAAAGGGGAAGTCGGACTGTCCATCGACATGGGACGGCCCGGAATGGGGGTATACCTGCGCGATGCCGAAAAGGTGGCAATGGCCTGCGCCCGGGCCGGCTTTAAACTGGCGCCCCAGGAGGAGACTCCCCTGGCCGCCCTGATGCCAGACCTTACCACCGGAAAAATGATCGACGAATGCTTGAATTATCGACTCCTTTCGGTCATTATCGAGGGGCGCTGTGATGAAGCGAAAATTAAGGATGTACTCAAGGCGCTGATGCAGGTGCAACATGAAATCGACACGGTGTTTTCCCTGGGGCTTATCAGCCGGGTGGATTCGGATGGGAACTGTAAGGCCTTGGAATACCTGGATGAACTGGGCATCCCGCAGCCCCATCGGGGCAAGGTGAATCCGGGCTTGGGGAAGCCTTTGTCGACAGCATAGGCCGTCGTTTCATAAATTCGGTTACGAATTCAGCGCTTCGGATCAAGTGCCGAGTGCGCCAAAAGATTGAGTCATTCGTGCGAATTCACAGCAGGAATTGCAAACCGGAGCAATTATAAACAGGAGAACAAAATGACACATTCATTACACCGATCAGGTGATATTGAATCACAGAAAAAAGACTTTGTCTGGTTCATGTATCAGACCAAAGGGGTAAACGATAAAAACATCAAGCCCAAGGCGCTGGAGTTCATCGCCGTTGCCGAAGCGGTCGGGTCGGAAAACTGGGGGGACGTCAAGACCGGACCGACGGTCTTGTGCTCCCCTGAAGAGATCAGGAAAAACCTGTCCGACAAATCCCGCATCCGGGGTGTTTTCACCCGAAGGGAGCAGGTGGTAGAATTTTTAAAACAGATCAAGGCCAAGGACCTGGGGATGTCGGTCGTGATTGCCGGAATCCTGTCCGAGGTCATCCCGGCCTGTAAAGAAGCCGGGGTAACCCCTCACTCCATCAACTATTCCCTGGGCGTTTGGGGTAAAAAAGAAAATCTCCCGGATGAAACCACCCTGTCCGTTACGACCATGTGCGGGCACCATATGATCTCCCCCAAGTTTGTCAAGCACGTGATGAAACGCGTTCAAAAGGGGAAGATGTCGCCGGAAGAGGGCGCGTTAAAACTCGCGACATACTGCTACTGCGGCATTTTTAACCAGGTCCGGTGTGCGGATATCATCCGGAAAAACCTGCCGGAAAACGAAAAATAACGAGGTAGGCATGACCGATCCCAGAGACCTGACCATCGGTGCCGCTACCGACCGGATGCGCAAAGGTGAACTTACCGCCCGGGAGCTTTTGGAATCCTGCCTGGCACGCATCGATGAACGGGACGATGCCATCCGGGCATGGGTGGAGGTCTATGCACGGGAGGCCATTGAAGAAGCGCACCGGTGCGATTGCGACGCCCGGTCGGGCAAGTGGCGCGGCGACCTCCATGGAATTCCGGTGGGTGTAAAGGACATCATTGATGTCAAGGGGATGTGGACACGCGCCGGCACCTCCATTTATCCCGCGCGTGTGGCTGATGCCGACGCTCCCGCTGTCCGGCGGCTGAAGGCAGTTGGCGCGATCATCGTGGGAAAGACCGAGACAACGCCGTTTGCAAACAATGATCCTACCGTCACGCGCAACCCTTGGAATCCCAGGCATACCCCCGGCGGGTCCAGCGAAGTTATCGGGAATCTGATCGAGGCGCTGGAAGCGTTTAAAAAGGCAGGCGCGAGGATCGTGGAGTTGAAACTGCCGGATGATTTCAGTCGGTTGATTGAAGGCTGGAGCATTATCAAGGGGGTGGAACTGGCTGCCTTCCATCGGCCCTTTTTTGAGCTGCAGGGAGCGCATTTTCCTCCCAAAATCAAGATGCGCATCGAAATGGGGTTTACCGTACCGGGATATCAATATGCCGAAATGGTCCGTGACCGGCATCTGTTTCAGAAGAAGCTGAGCGACGTGCTCTCAGCGGTGGACGCGGCCATTATGCCGGTCGCTGCTACAACCGCGCCGGAAGGGCTCGCCTCCACGGGTTCGAGCATTTTTAACCGGCCGTGGACGTTTACCGGGTTTCCGGCAATGTCCATCCCCTCCGGACTGGATGCGGCCGGTCTTCCGTTTGCCATCCAGATGGCGGCCCTGCCCATGGCGGAGGCGCAACTGCTGTCGGTTGCAGCATGGTGCGAGCAGGTGCTGTCGTTTGACCATCGTCCGCTTCCGTACAACGGAGCGGCTGTATGAAAATCGATCCGGAAATATGTATCGGCTGCGAACGCTGTCTTCCCTATTGTCCGACCGGTGCGATTCACATGCTCAACCGGGATGGGGAACCAGTTGCCGCGATCGATCAGGACGAATGCGTCGAATGCGATGTCTGCCGCGATCGCGCCAGGGTCTGCCCGGTCGATGCGATTTATCTACCGGAAATCAAATGGCCGCGATCTATCCGGGGGTATTTCAGCAACCCGCACTATCCGCATCCCTCCACGGACGAGCAGGGCAGGGGAACCGGAGAAATGAAGACCAACGATGTGACCGGACGTTATCACCGCGGGGTTGTCGGCATCGTTATCGAAATGGGACGTCCGGGGGTCGGGACGACATTCAGGGACATCCAGACGGTTACCGCCGCTCTTGGCCGGTTGGGGGTCGTGTTTGAATCCGACAACCCGGTAACCGCCGTCATGACGGATAAAAAAACAGGCAAGATCCAGCCGGAAGTTTTGAATGAAAAGATCCTGTCCGGCATGATCGAATTCAAGGTTGAAAACACCCGACTGAAAGACGTCCTTGATGCCGTCAAAGGGATTTCAGAAATGATCGACACGGTATTTTCGCTGGATTTGATCAGTCGCGTCGACCCGGACGGCAGCATTCCGACGGATGCGATCGTCCATGCGGCCGGGTTCCGGCCGCGGCCGAATGCCAAGACCAATATAGGCATTGGAAGGCCTTTGGCGCAGGAGCATTGACATGACGCATACGCTGCACCGGCGCGGAAGTATAAAAGATTTGCACGAGGATTACGTCCTCCTTATTTTTACGGCCAAAGGGATCAATCGTGAGGGGTCCGAAGCAAAAATGCGGCGGATCTGGGATGTGATCTCCCGTTATGAAAACGATCTGGTGAATTTCGGCAATCACAACCCCGACCGGAATGCGGCTGCGCTTTACGATATGGAAACATTGAAGCAGGCCAAAAGCCGGATTGCCCACGCGGTTTTCAGAAACCGTGACAGACTTAAGGAATGTTTGCGGGAGTTAAAAGACGGAGATTTCGGGATTTCCGTCGTGGTTTCCGGGCTAACCGACGAGGTCGGGAAGATCTGCGGTGAACTGGGGCTCAGTCCCCATACCGTCAACCAGTCGCTCGGAATTCATGGAAAGACCGAAAAACTGCCGGACGAAACGGCGCTTGAAATTCATACCCTGTGCGGGCATGCCATGGTATCTCCGCATTTGATCCGCCATATGGTCCGCCAAATCAAAGACGGGGAGATCACCTGTGAAAAGGCCGCCGGAGAATTGTCGCGGATGTGCGACTGCGGTATTTTTAACACCCTTCGCGCCGAAAAATTGCTGAAGCGGATGACGTCGGAAGAGAACGCATTATCCCCTGGTCGATGAAATTTATTTGAGATGGCCTTTGATGAGAAACGAAAAGTGAAGCCTCCCATGGAAAAAAAATTGATTATTACCTGCCGGGTAAACGAATATAAATCCCGCAAAGAGAACCCGCACGTGCCGTTCACCCCGGATGAAATCGCCGAAACGGCGGCCGCATGCCGGCAGGCCGGCGCTTCCATCATCCACTTTCATGCACGCAACCCGGACGGAAGCCCCGGGCATGCCTCCGAGATCTATAATGAAATCGTAACGAAAATTCATGAGGCGACCGACATTCTGATCGATTGCACGCTGGGTCAAATTACCGTCGGCGATGATAAAGACCGTATCGACCATATCGCCAAGGCAGGCGCCGATGCGCGGACGCGGCCCGACTTCGCCGCCCTGGATGCCGGAAGCACCAATATCGATGTTTACGATCCCAAAACAAAATCATTTCAGACGGGCAACAAGGTATATCGAAACAGCATTGAAACCTGTCTCTACCTGGCAGCCGAAATGAAAAAGGCGGGGGTCAAACCGCATCTTTCCTGTTGGACGGTTCCCTTCATGCGCGCCATTGAAGCGTTTCTTGATATGCGCGCCATTGAAGAACCGGCGTATGTTCAACTGGTATTGACCGAAGGAGGAATTATCGGCGGCCATCCGGGTACCATTCAGGGCGTTGAAAGCTTAATCGGCTTTCTGCCGCCGGAAAGGGCGATCGAATGGACTGTCTGCTGCAAGGAAGGGAATCTGTTCCCGGCAGGAGCATTTGCCATCGAACAGGGGGGGCATGTCGCTCCCGGCATCGGGGATTATGCCTATCCGGAAATGGGTTGCCCAACCAATGCCGAGCTGGTGCGGCGTTTTGCCGAAATGGGTCTTGCCATGGGTCGTGAAACCGCTACACCTGAAGAAACCCGCGCAATGCTGGGCATCCATTAATCATAGTTCCAACCAGGGAATATCTCTCAACCCGCGCTGCTGGCAGTTCGGGTTTGGGCAGCGGCTGCACGGGAGCAGGTCCAGCGGCGGCAGCCGGGCGCCTTTGACGCTTTCAACGGCATCGACAGCGCGATTTACCTGCGATTGAGTGCCGTCTATGGCCAGGACGACCGCGCCCCCGGCGCCGCCCAAGCCACCGGCGGCGATGGGGACCGCCTCGGCGCCGCTGAGGATCCGGACAGCGTCTGTTTCATCGATTTTTTGTCCCAGAGATGCCGCTATCGGAATCATGCCGCAGGGCATTCCCATAACCCTGGCAGCCCGTTTAAAGCCGGCCTTATGGGCCGCCTGTTTGACGGGTACCGGAATCAGCTTTTCGATTCCGGCAGGAAAGAGGAGATGAAATTTGCGTTTGCGCGCACGCCCGATGACGCGCCCGATGGTTCCGCCGCCGCCGGCCGGATTGGCATAAAGAACCCCGACATTGCCTTCGAGGTCAACCGCATTGGGTGCTTTGACATAAATGTCGTCGGACGACATCTGCTCCAGGATGTCCCCCAGGCGCATTTTTTCCTGCAATTCTCCTTTTATGAAGATCCAAGCATTTTTATTGTCCAAAGGATCCTGCATGCTCTGATCCCGGGTCGCCATTCTTTCAATCGTGTGGCGTGACGCACATAACCCCCTCGGCAGAATCAGGCCGGACACCCAGTGATCGCCCGCATCCGGCAACCGGCCCATCAATGCTTCATAAAGAAAAAGGGTCGTGCTGCTGGGATGGACCACTACAATTCCTTTTTTCAAGGCATTTGCAACGCTGTCCATCGAAAGCAACGCTTTAATTATAAATTTTTTTGATTCGTCGGGTATTAATACAACCTGTGCCTGCATACGGCTCCTCCCGTGTGTTGATCATTAAAATTATTAATTGCTACCATCAACGCTTCAGACAGGTCAAGTCGTTTTCAATTCACAATTTTCTTAGGGGCGCTTCAGGATGAATATTTTCTACCGCATGGTTTGGGTTGACGGGGAATTATTCTTTTGCTCTAATGCCCGAAAAATTTAGAACACCCATTACCGGAGGCAACAGAATGGAAAAAGGACTGACCAAGCGACTGGCTCAATACGTAGTGGAAACGGATTATGAGACCTTGCCGGCAGAAGTGATTCACGCCGCCAAGCGCTGTTTGATAGACTGGCTGGGAGTGGCCCTGGGGGGATCGACCCATCCGGGCGTCGACAGCCTGCTTCAAGTCGCTGAAAGGTTAGGCTCCCCAAACCGCGCGGCGATAGTCGGGCGAAAGCGCAAAACCGACATGCTGCACGCCGCCCTGATCAACGGGTATATGTCCCACGTGCTGGACTATGACGACACCAATCTGGAAAGCTTTGTACATCCGAGCGCCCCGGTCTGGCCGGCGATATCCGCACTCAGCGCGGCCGTACCCCTGAGCGGCAAAGCGTCCTTATTGGCGTTTGTGCTGGGATATGAAGTTGAAAACCGGATCGGACGCGTTCTCTTCAGGCATCATGAAGAACGGGGTTGGCATATGTCCGGAATGGTGGGCGGCTTCGGTGCCGCCGCCGCCGTCGGAAAAATATTGGCGCTGAACGCTTCACAGATAAGCCAGGCGTTTGGAATCGCCGCGACTTATGCCAGCGGTCTGCGTGAAATGTTCGGCACCATGTCGAAATCACTGCATCCCGGGAAAGCGGCCATGTCCGGGCTGCATGCGTCCCTGCTGGTCCAGGCGGGATTTACCAGTTCGGAAAATGTGCTGGAAACCCCGCGTGGTTTTTTTGCGGTGAATGCCGCCGAATATGACCTGGCAGAAGTTCTGTCCGGGATCGGGAAAGATTTCGGAATCTTAAAAAACAGCGTAAAGCCCTATTCATGCGGGGTCGTGGTTCATCCGACGATTGACGGCATCCTCACTCTTCGGAACCGTGAAAAGATCAACCCCCATGAGGTTTCGAAAATAGAGGCTGAAGTGCATCCGATGGTTGCGGACGTTACCGGGAAAAAATCGCCCCGGACCGGGATCGACGGTAAATTCAGCATCTATCATTGCATGGCGGCGGCGCTGGTTGACGGCGCCTGCGGTCCGGACCAGTTTAGCGATGAAAGGGTGCATGCGGACGAGATCGTATCCATCCGGGAACGGACGGGGATCCGGACCAATCCGGACTTTCGGCACGAAGAAGCGCGGGTTTTCTTTCAACTGAAAAACGGGGAAAGATTTGAGGCGCATATCCCCCACGCAAGCGGAACACCCTTAAACCCGGTTTCGGACGAAAATCTGGAATCCAAATATATGCGCATGGCTGAGAAAGTAATCGGAAATGACCAGGCCGGGATTCTGGCGGGGGAGATCTGGAAGCTGGAAGAACTCGACGATTTCCGGCGGATTATCGCTCTGGCTGTTCCCGGTCAGGTTTGATTTTCATCATCAGGATTACGCATATCGCAAAAGATGTGGCAAAAAACAACCAGACGGCGCGGTAATCTCCGAAGGTGTCATAGGTCCAGCCGGCCAGGAACGGGCCTGAAATCCTGGCGGCGGTACCGACCGCCGACATGATGCCCAGGATTGAGCCCAATGCGGTGCGGCCGAAATACTCACTCATGGCGGCATCCCGCAAGGGTGCGGCGCCCCAAGACAACGGGAAAAAAATCAGAAAGGGAATAATCAGCCAGGTTGCCTGAACGAACGTGAAACACAACAGGCTGATTCCGCCAAGGGTATAGGCCAGCGCCAGTACATAATTTTTGGGGTAGGCATCCCCCATCCAGCCGAAAACCAGCCGTCCGGCAATACTCAGCACGGGGGTCAGGGTCGCCACCATTGCGGCCATGGAACGCGAAACGCCCATACTGCTTAAATACGGTATGACATGGGTGATAAGGGCCGTCATGGCCATCAGACGAATGGCGTCGGCAATGCTGATATACCAGAAGGCTCTGATTCTGACGGCATCTTTAAGACTGATATTCCGTTCTTTATGAATGATTGCCCGGGCGTGCATATCCGGCGGTCTCCCATCCGGGTGACAGCCGTATTTTTCCGGGTTCTGGCGGATGAACCCGATTAACGGAATCCCCAGCGCCCACATCCCGATTCCGAGAAGGATGAAAGTGGTTCGCCATTGATATTGATTGATGAGCATGACGGTGACGGGAACCAGAAACCCGCCGACGCCGACACCCGAAGATATGATCGCCAGGGCTTTTCCCATATCTTTCCTGAACCAGTTTGCGACGGCCGGGACTATCACCGGCCAGGTGCAGGCGCTGAAGCCCAGCGATATCACAATCGTCGCTCCATAGAAGGTCTCCAGGGAATGGGTCAGACTCAGCAGGATGGATCCCAGGCCGATGGTGAATGCACCGGCAAAAAGCAATTTTCTGGACCCCAGACGATCCACCAGGAAGCCCATCAGCGGGGCAAATAAACCCTGCTCCAGGCCGCGGATGGAGGCTGCCACAGAGATGGCGGTATAACTCCACCCGAATTCTCTGGATAGGGGTTCAAAAAAAGCCGTAAAGTTGAGTATCACCGCGCCGCTGATATAGAAGGTGATAAAGAAGCAGGCCAATACGATCCACCAGCCATAAAAGATTTTTTTCAACTGTCAACTCCTGACCAGGTTGTCGGCACCCGAATTCCAAGACAAATGCCCCGGCTGAATTGGATTGCCATATAAGGAAATCCGGTCCCTGTTTGCATTAAAATGAAAAAAATAATGCTCCGCCAAAAATATGTTGACAAACGATTGTCGACAATCTACGTATAACCCAACCCGCCATTTTTTTAAAGGTAAATTTCATGAAAAACATCATCAATCATAAAAGTCTGGCTGAGCATATTTATCAGGACCTTGAGAACAAGATCATTACAGGGGCCCTGAAACCGGGTCAGCGGGTCGTTGAAGAGGATCTGTGCCGGTCTTTCGGCGTCAGCCGTTCGCCGGTTCGGGAAGCGCTTCGAATCCTGGAAAGCCAGGGCTTTGTTCAGCGGGAGCCGCGCCGCGGTGTGACGGTTACCAAGATAAACAGCAAGGAGGCCGAAGACATTTATACCATCCGGGCCAGGCTGGACAGCCTGGCCCTGTATCTCGCCATCAAAAGAAATAAACCCGGCGTGGTCCCGAAATTGAAAAAGATACATGAAAGAATGCTTGCCGTTGCCGGAGAGAACAACGTGAACGAGTACTTCAAGCTGAACCAGAAGTTTCATGAATTGATTTTCCGTGAAAGCGGCAACCAGCGCCTGATAAAACTTCTGGAAACATTCGACAAGCAGACCATGCGCTATCGGCGGATGGTTGTGCGTGCGCCGGGATGGATGCAGGATTCGATCAAAAACCATGAAGCCATCATCCGCTGGTTTGAAACCGGAGACCTTGAAAAAGCGGAGAAAATCAGAAAAAGCACCATCATGAGCAATATTCGGCAACGATTTTCGACAAAAAATGCTGAGGAGGAAAAAGATGAGAATTGATCCTGAGAAATGCATCTCCTGTCTGGAATGCATCGACTACTGTCCGATGAAGTGCATCCGGGAAGGAGCGGAAGCAACCGTTATTGATGAGAAGGAGTGCGTGGAGTGCGGGGTTTGTCTGAGGGCGGGGGTTTGTCCGACGGACGCCATTTTTATGCCGGAGGAAGCCTTCCAGTATCCGCGTTCCATCCGCCGTGAATTCAGCGACCCGGGGGTGCAGTATCCCACCCTGAAACAGGGCGGACGCGGAACCGAGGAAATGAAGACCAACGATGTGACCGGCCGCTATCGCCGGGGGGAATTCGGCATGGCTCTTGAGTTCGGCCGTCCCGGCACCGGCACCCGCATATCCGAAATTGAAAAGGTGCTTAAGGTACTTCTGAAGATGGACGTGGAGGTTGAAAGGAATAATCCGGTTTTTCTGCTTTTAAAAAATGAAAAGACCGGCGAAATGAAACCGGAAGTTCTGAACGAAAAAGTCCTTTCGGCCATTCTGGAATTTAAAATTAAAGAGAATCAGCTCGAAGATGTCGTCAACACGCTGCGGCCGGTTCTGGACGATGTCGATACCGTGGTTTCCTGGGGTCTGGCCACCCGTTTTGCCCCGGACGGAACCCTGCCGGTCAGATCCCGCCTGGCCCAGATCGGTCTTCCGGCAAGACCCAATGCAAAAATCAACATGGGCATGGGCCGCCCCGTCGTGGAAGCGTAAGGAGGTTTCTATGAGTCATTCATTACATCGCAATGGTACCACCGAAAATCTGCAGAACGATTACACCTTTTACGCCCGGGCCTCCCGCTTTGTCAATCGGGAGGGGTGCGGGCCGAAATTACGCCGGATTTTAGAGATCATCCTTGCTGAACAACCGGTGAATTTCGGTTCCAGTCAGGCCGGTAAAAGCGCCCGGGCGGGACTCGATCCCAAGGAATATGCCCAAACCCTTGACAAAGCCTACGGGGTTGCCTGCTGTTTTTCCGGCAAGGAGGCGCTCAAAAGGGCCCTGGTTAAATTAAAGGAGGCCGATACCGGGATTTCCATCGTTGCCGGCGGGTTGATCGATGAAATTACCGCCGTGGCCGAAGAGATCGGCATCACCCCGCATACGGCCTTTTTATCCCTGGGAATCCACGGGAAAAAGGCCCTCCTTCCCGAGGAGGAGGTGCTGGAAATGACCACCATGTGCGGCCACGGCATGGTTTCCTTCAATCTGGCCCGGGCCGTCATTAAAAAAGTGCAGTCCGGTGAGATGAGTCCGGAAGAAGGCGGCACCCTTCTGGCGCAACCCTGTCCCTGCGGGATTTTTAATTCGGACCGCTGTGAAGCGTTGTTGCGGGAACTCCGGGAAAAGACATCGTAAAGGCCGACCCGCACGACCCCGAAACAAAACATTTAAATTTAGAGGGACCGGGGTCTAACCGATGGCATGATTATGGTGCAAAGGAGGTGATGGAAAGAATCGTCCGGAATAATTATGGAATGACCAATCACTGAGCATTAATTCAAAAGGGAGGCAGTTATGCGAAACAAGTTAGTTGTTTATTCATTGGCAATTATTTTTTGCGTTGCCGCGGTAATGATTTCCACCGATGCAAAGGCCGAGTATCCCGACAAACCGATCGAATTCGTGGTGCATTCATCGGCGGGCGGCGGCAGCGACCTCTTCAGCCGGACGCTGGGTCATATTCTTGAAACAGAAGGGATGGTCAAACAGAAAATCAATGTCAACAACCGCACCGGCGGCTCCGCAACAGTAGCCATGAATTACATGGCCGACCAGGCCGGCAATCCCAATATCCTCATGCAGTTTACCACCGGTCCCATCAATGCCGTTTTACGCGGATCGACAAAAATGAAGCTGGAGGATATTACCTTCCTGTCCATGATGACCATGGATGTCAACCTGGCTTTTGTCCGGAACGAGTCAAAATTCAAAAGCATGAAGGAAGTGATCGATTTTGCCCGTAAAAACCCGAACGGGGTTTCGATTGCCTACGGAACGGTAGGCGGATCGGAACACATTTGCGCCCATCGGATCCAAAAGGCTACAGGCGTAAAGCTGAACATGGTCGGTTTCGGCGGCGGCGGACCGGCGGCGGTTGCCTTGCTGGGCGGCCACGTTGATGTCGGCTTCGGAAATCTGGAAGAGCAGATGGGGCAGATCGAGGCCGGCAAGATCAGACCGCTGGCGACCATGACGCCGGAAAGGATTGCGGAGTTGCCGAATGTCCCGACCATGGTTGAACAGGGAATCAACGCGGTCTATGTCCAGCCGCGCGGGTTCTGGGCGCCGCCGAAGATGCCCGATTACGCGGTGAAATTTTGGGAAGAGACGTTATACAAACTCTACAATCATAAGGCATTCAAGGATTATTTAAAAAAATCGTATGCCGAGGGAAAATATATGAATGCCGCCGATACCAAGGCGTTCATCACCCAGTTTGTCAAAGAGCTGAAAGTCGATGTGGACGAACTGGGCGCTTTCAAAAAGAAAAAATAGACCAATCCTAAGGGATCCCCGGTCAGGTGGGAGGAGTTATGAAAAAGGGAGATAGAGTATTGGCAATCATCTGCATGGGTCTCAGCATCTGGCTCATTCTCGAGTCGCTGCAATTTGATTACCTGTCCGAGTTCGGACCCGGACCCGGCTTTGAACCCTTCTGGCTGGGGATTATCCTTGGAATCCTGTCGGTCGTCTTACTGGTAAATACCTTTGTGCGGCAAGCGGGAGAAGAAGATCACAAGCCGCGCCTGCCGGGGATGGCGGCCCTGGGACGGGTCGGCCTCATCATGCTGTTGATGGCCGGTTTAGCTTTTGGTTTCAATACCCTCGGATTCATTGTCACCATGTTTTTATTTGTAACGCTGATAATGTTTACGCTGGAACATTTCAGCATCCTGAAAAGCATGCTTTACGGGATTGTGTTAAGCGGATCTGTTTATCTTATATTCGGATACTGGATGGAGATCAATTTTCCCATAGGCTTTTTAGGAATTTAGCGGAGAGAAAAAAATGGATATTTTTGCCAATTTGATTCAAGGTTTCCATACGATCCTGACACCTTACAATCTATGGATGGCGACAGTGGGCTGCTTTTTTGGAACCATCATCGGCATTCTCCCCGGCCTGGGAGCGAGTGCGACCATTGCCATCCTCCTGCCGCTGACATTCGGCATGAACGCCACCTCGGCCATGATCATGATGACGGCGATCTATTACGGTTCCAAGTACGGCGGTTCGACCACCTCGATCCTTGTCAATGTTCCCGGCGAAGGCGCTTCGGTTGTAACCACTTTTGACGGCTACGCCATGGCGCGGCAAGGGAGAGGCGGAGTGGCCCTGGGGATTTCCGCCATCGGATCCTTTGCGGCCGGCATCATCGGGACCTTCGGACTGATCTTCGTTTGTGTGCCGCTGGCATATTTCAGTCTTAAATTCGGACCGGCGGAATATTTCAGCCTGATCGTGATGGGGATGCTCACCATTATTTTCGTGGGTGGAAAGTCGGTCGTCAAATCGTTGATCAGTGCCGTGATCGGACTGTCGTTGGGAATGGTCGGTGCGGATGCGGTTCAGGGCGCACCTCGCTTCGTGTACGGGATACCCCAACTGATCGATGGGATAGATTTCGTTACGGTGGTAATGGGATTGTTTGGCATCGGCGAGGTCCTGGTGTCGGCAGAAGAACACATGAAGACGAAAACAGTGAATGTCAAATTCAAGGATTTATGGCCGACCGTGAGAGATGTTCTGGATTCAAAATGGGCGATCCTGAGAGGGTCTGTGATAGGGTTTTTGGTGGGCGTATTGCCCGGCGCCGGCGCCACTATTTCTTCCTTCATTTCTTACGGTATCGAAAAAGGAGTGGCCAAAGATCCGAGCCGCTTCGGCCAGGGCGCCATCGAGGGGGTGGCCGGCCCCGAGGCCGCCAACAACTCGGCCTGCTCCGGCGCCATGGTGCCGCTGCTGGCGCTCGGCATTCCGGGTTCCGGGGCCACGGCGGTCATGTTGGGCGCCCTGATGCTTTACGGCCTGCGGCCCGGACCCATGCTGTTTACCACCAACCCGGACTTTGTATGGGCACTGATTGCCAGCATGTTTGTCGGCAACATTATCCTGGTGATTATGAACCTTCCGATGGTTCCCCTGTTTGCGATGAGCCTGCGCTTTCCGTACCACTATCTTTATCCGCCGATTCTTATGATCTGCATTGTCGGAGCATTTTCCGTAAACAACAGCGTTTACGATATCTGGGTCATGTGGATCTTCGGCATCTTCGGATATTTTATGAAAAAATACGACATCCCTGCGGCGCCCCTGGTTATTGCGCTAGTGCTGGGACCCATGCTGGAGTACAACCTTTATCGGGCGCTGGCGTTGTCATTGGGTGATATTTCCACATTTTTCACCCGCCCGATTTCAGCAACCCTGATGGCGATTACCGGCTTAATGATCATCGCCATGTTTTTCAAGGCCGTCCGATCGAAACGTTCCATGTTGGAAGAGGAAGAAAATTAAAAAATTTCGAGAACCGTATTACAGGAGAAATAAATGCTGATTGACAAGGAAAAATGTATCGGCTGCGAGGAATGCCACCCCTATTGTCCGGTGGGAGCGATTTCTTCGGTCGAAGCTGAGAACGGAACGGTCAGCGAGATCGACCAGGATGAATGTGTGGAGTGCGGCGCCTGCTTCAAGCGTTCCGGCGTCTGCCCCGTCGACGCTATCTATATGCCGAAGCTTGAATGGCCGCGTTCGCTGCGGGAACCTTTCAGCAACCCCCATATCAAGCACCCCTCCACCACCGGACAGGGAAGAGGCACCGAGGAAATGAAGACCAATGATGTGACCGGCCGGTATGGATACGGCATGGCCGGTGTGGCCATTGAAATGGGCCGCCCCGGCGCCGGCACCTCCATCCGGGATATGCAGACCGTGGCCATGGCCCTTGCCCGGCTCGGCGTGGAATTTGAGCCCAACAACCCGGTGGCTGAACTGATGATGGATCCGTTGACCGGAGCTTTCAAACCGGAAGTTCTCAATGAAAAAGTTCTCTCCGCCATTCTGGAATTCAAGATCCGGAATGAAAAGCTGGCGGAAGCCTTAAATGCCGTGAAGGAGGTCGCCGCCCGGATCGATACGGTTTTTTCCCTCGATCTGATCAGCCGCGTCCATCCCGATGGAAGCATGCCGGCGCTTGACATCGCCAGAGCCGCCGGTTTTACCCCCAGACCCAACACCAAGACTAATGTGGGGCTCGGACGCCCCCTGTACAAGGAGGCCTAATATGACCCACACGCTTCACCGGCGAGGAGAAACAGAAGACCTAAGGGAGGATTTTGTATTGCTGATCCGGATATCCCGGGGGATCAATCAGGCGGGTTCCGAAGTAAAGATGCGGCAGATCTGGGAGGTGCTTTCCCGTTATGAAAAGGATCTGGTGAATTTCGGCAACCATAACCCCAACTGGGAGGCGGATGAGTTGTACGATATGGAAGCCCTTAAGCAGTCTGACAGCCGGATTATCCATGCCGTTTTCAAAGATCGGGAGGCACTCAAGGCCTGCTTGAAAGAGATCAAGGAAAGAGATTTTGGTATTTCCGTGGTGGTATCCGGTCTCTACGAGGAAACCCAAAAAATCTGCTCGGAAATCGGCCTGGCGCCGCATACCGTGAATCATTCTCTCGGCTGCCATGGAAAAACGGAACTGCTGCCGGAAGGTGAAGTCCTGGAGATGAATACCATGTGCGGGCATGCCATGGTTTCCTCCAACCTGATTCGACACCTGTCCCAAAAAGTCGAAGACGGGAGTATGACCTGTCAGGATGCGGCCAGGAAACTGTCCCGGATGTGCGACTGCGGCATCTTCAATACCTATCGGGCGGAGAAGCTGCTGGATAAAATGACCGCCAAAAAGATAATGGAATGATGGAATAGTGGAAGAAAGGAATGTACGATGATTATCGATCAGGAAACATGTATCGGGTGTGGTGAATGCGTATTTACCTGCACGGTTCAGGCGATCAGTCTCGATGAAGACAAGGCCGAGATCGACCGGGAACGCTGCGTTGAATGCGGCAATTGTCTGCGTATAGCGGAATGCCCTACCGGCGCGCTGCAGCAGGATGAGCTCAGCTATCCCCGGGTCTGGCGTAAGTATTTCAGCGACAACCAGCAGCAGTGGCCGGCCGATGTGAAATTTTCGACCGGCTATGGACGCGGCACCGAGGAGTGCAAGACCAATGATCGGACCGGAAGATTCAAGCGCGGATATGTCGGCGTCCTGGTGGAACTGGGAAGGCCCGGGGTGTCCGCCAGTTTTGCCGACGCCGAGAAAGTGGTTCAGAGTCTGATCGGGTCCGGGGTCGCCATGGAGGAAAAGTCTCCGATCTCGGCCTTATTAAAAGACAAGCAAAAGGGTCTTTTCCCGCCGGAACTGAGGGGGGAGCGGGTCCTTTCCTGCATTGTCGAAGGGATCGTGAAGATCGAGGACCTCGAAAAGGCGCTGGCGGCTGTTACGGAAGCCTCAAAGAAAATCGATACGGTTTTCAGCCTGGGCCTGGTTACGCGGCTGAAAAATTTTACTTCCCCGATTGCACCGGTGCTTGACAAGCTGGGCCTGCAACCCCGGCCGAACGCAAAAATAAATCTCGGTTTGGGTCGACCGCTTATCGAAGATTAAGGGAAAGGAGCTTGAGATCATGAGTCACGCAGGGCATCGTTACGGAACAGTTGAAGAACTTCAAGATGACTACAACATCCTGGTCAAGCCAAATCACGATCTGGATGATGTCAACGAACAGACCAAGGAAGATACGATCCGCAAGACGCGGGAAATGGCCGATATCGCCTTCAAAAACGGGGCGGTCAATCTGGGGCGCAAAATCGGCTGCACCGGCAGGGGAGATGATTACGAGAAAGTAATGGGCTGGCAGAGCACCCAGGGATTTTACTCCGCCTTTACGGATAAAAACAATATCAAAGAAATATTAAAGCAATACAAAAAGCTGGATTACGGCATATCGGTGGTGGCCGGCGGCCTGATCGACGAAATATTCGGAATCTGCAAAGAAATCGGACTGGAACCGCACACCATCCTCTATTCACTGGGGGTTTGGGGCAAGACCGAACTGCTGCCGGACAGGGACCATTTAAAGATTACCACCCGCTGCGGCCACCATATGATTTCTCCGGAGATGATCGATCATTATGTGGAAAAGATCAAAGACGGCAGCATTACGCCGGAAGAAGCCGGCAGGAAACTGGCCGGCCCCTGTGTCTGCGGCATATTTAATGTGCCCAAGACGGTTGCGGAAATAAAAAAACTGGCTGGAAAATAAACTGATAAAGGTGAATTATGAAAAAAAAGATCGTGGTATTCGGCGCCGGCGCAGTCGGAGGGTATACCGGCGGGCAGCTGGCAAGAGCCGGGCAGGATGTTCTGCTGATCGATCCCTGGGCGGAGCATGTTGATTGCATTAAACGGGACGGCCTGCATCTCAAGGCTCCTGACGGAGAATATGCGATCAAGGTGCCGGCCATGCACCTGCATGAAGTTCAAAGTCTGTCCAAAAACCCGGTTGATATCGTGATTATTTCGGTGAAATCCTACGATACCGAATGGGCGGCGACCCTGATGAAACAGTATTTAAAACCCGATGGGTTTATCGTTTCGCTGCAAAACAGCATCAACGAGGAGCGTATTGCCGGAATTGTCGGATGGGGTAAAACCGTCGGCTGCATCGCCAGCGGCATCAGCGTGGAATTGTATCAACCGGGGCATATTGTACGGACCATGGTTCCCGCCGGAAAAGGAAAGCTGGTTTTCCGGGTGGGCGAGGTGCATGGACGCATTACCGAACGGGTCAAGTATCTGGCGGACATCCTAAGTGCGGTGGACGGAGCCAAGGCAACTCCCAATCTCTGGGGTGAAAGATGGACAAAACTGGTGGTCAATTCAATGAACAACGCCGTTTCCGCGGTCACGGGGCTGAACAGCATGCTGATTGTTGAGCGGGATGGGCCCCGGCTGGCATCCATCAAGCTGGGGGCTGAGGCGGTTCAGGTGGGCGTGGCACTGGGATTCGACCTGGAGGTAATCCGGGGGATGACGGTTGAAATGCTCATGGCCGCCGGCAGAAACGAACCCGCGGCAATTGCGGAAATTCATAATAAACTGCTTGATACCACCAAGCATAGGACCGAAGAAAGCCGTCCGTCAACGGCTCAGGATATTCGCAAGGGACGCCGCACTGAAATCGATTATATCAACGGACTGGTTGCGCAGAAAGGGAAGGAAATCGGTCTGCCGACCCCGGCCAATGAGAAGATCACGGCTTTGATCAGGCGGATTGAAAGCGGTGAACTCAAACCGAACCCTGAAAACATTAACACGATCATAACCTGAATCTGGCATGAAAATTGATGAGAGGTTTTTTTAAGTTGTACACGAGGCTTCAGAAAAAAATAAAATTTTATCGAAATATTAACAGATGGTAAAAGCAGCGTGTCACACATTTATGTTAACGATCTGCGTTCATTAACACCAACACACCATAAGGAGGAATTTAATGAAAATGTTTAGTCGGCGTTTTTTGAGTATCACCATCAGTGCGTTGATTATGTTGTCGGCATCGGCATCCCCGGCCGACGATTTTCCAACAAAGCCGTTGACCATGGTTGTTCCGGCCGGGGTTGGCGGGGCTAACGATATTGCTGCGCGCCTGATGGCCCCCTTTTTCAGCAAGGCAGTCGGACAGCCGGTCGTCGTGGTCAACCGCCCCGGCGGCGGTAACCTGGCCGGCCATGTTTACTTTTTGCGACAACCAGCCGATGGGTATACCATTTTAAGGAGTTCATCGTTTGCTTATTTTACGACAAACATTTTATTACAGAAAGCCGACTTTAAGGTTGAAGATTTCCAGTATATCAACATGACCGATTTCGGCACGACGATCATCGGCACTTCCAACACCAGCCGGTTTCAAAGCATCGACGATTTGATATCGGAAATCCGTACCCGTCCAGGAAATGTCAGCGTCGGACTTCAGCCCACGCAGGTTGACAACATCAACTTCCAGTTGTTTTTAAAAGCATTGGGGCTTTCGCCAGAATCCGTCCGCGTGGTTACTTACGACAGCGGCGGACCGGTTCGTAACGGCATGGCGGGGGGGCAGTTTGATGTCGGTGTGATCGGCGACCAAGGGATGGGGCCGCGCAAAGGCACATTCCGTCCGCTGATGACCTTTTCAGAGGAGACTTCACAAATGTGGCAAGTCCCCACAGTGCTGGAGGTCATGAAAAAGCACGGCGTTGCCGATTATCCCAATGTACTTCCGGGCTCCATGCAGGGATTTCTTGTTCATAGCAAGCTCAAAAAGGATTATCCGGAACGCTACGCATTTCTGGTGAAAACGCTGGAGAAACTTTTCAATGACCCGGAGGTGATTGCGGCGCACAAAAAAATGGATCGAGGCGTCGAGTGGTTGGGTCCCGAGCGTTCCCAGGAACTTATGCTCAAGGCTCATAAAATGTTGAGCAATCCTGAGCTTATCAAAATGCTTCAACCGAAATGAGTCAACGACGGCGCCGGACGGATGGCCGCCGGCGCTATCTGTAAAAGCAATAAGGGTTTCATGAAATTAAAGGAGGCCGCATGCGGGTAGGACCGTGGAAGATCCGGGTCGACTGGGGGCACTTGATCTTCATTACAGTGATAGCCGTCTTAACCGCGTATTATTTGGCGGAGGTGCTGTCGGTTTCGCGGCATATCAACAACACCATTTTGGTCAGGCCCTTTTCCATACTGGTGCTGGGCCTCTGTCTTTTGGTTATGGTCGGCAGCGTTCATTTTGATCGTGCCGAGATATCTGCTGCTGCAGGCGAAACCCCTCCACCGGAGAAAGGAGACTCAGCTCAGAGCCGTGCCGACATCATCCGGTCGGTTGTTCTTCTGGCGGGGTTGGGCGCATATGTGCTGGTATATCCGTTGATTGGCATGGATCTAACCACTTTTTTGTTTGTGGCCGGGGCGCTGATTTTGCTGGGTGAACGGCGACCTGTTTTTACGCTGCTCTATGCCGCCGTTTTTACGGTGATTATTGCCGGCGGCGCCCGCTGGATGCTTCCCTATCCAATGCCGATGGCTTTTTTTTAGGAGGTTTTCATGCTGAATTACACCGAATTTGCGGCCGGTGTGCTCATGCTGATGAATGATCCCTTTACTTTCGTCATGATTCTGGCGGGCCTGGTTGTAGGTCTGGTGGCCGGATCCATGCCAGGGGTTTCCAACACCATGGCCATGGCCATCTGTCTTCCGATGACCCTTTATATGGATTTTATGCCGGCCGTAATGTTTTTAACCGCCATTTTTACCGGCAGCGGTTTTGGCGGGGCCATCCCCGCTATTTTAATGGGACTTCCCGGCACCCCGCCGGCGGTGGCGACTACTTTTGACGGTTATCCCATGGCACGCAAAGGGATGCATAACGAGGCTTTGGGCATCGGGTTGATCAGTTCCTGTTTCGGGGTGATCTTCAGCTATGTCTTTTTGTTGTTTCTGGTAGTTCCGCTGGCCGCCTGGGTAATGCGTTTAGGGCCGGCCGAGATGCTGATGATCGCCATCTGGGGACTCACCATGATCGCTTCTTTAGGCGGCAAGCATGTGGCGCGCGGTCTGATTGCCGGGGCTTTCGGTTTGCTGCTCGGCACCGTCGGCATGAACACCAGCGGCTACCTGCGCGATTTCAACGTGGATTTTCTACTTGACGGCATACCGGTAGTGCCGGCCATGATGGGGCTGTTGGCGGCTAGCCAGCTTTTTACCATGGTGGGGACTAAATTTCTGGTTACGGACGAACGTTTGCGCAAGGCCAGCTATGGACGGGTCGTGTCGGGTATGGCTTCGGTTCTGCGAGCAAAAAAAACACTATTACGCGGATCGTTAATCGGCGCTTTAATCGGGGCAGTTCCCGGGGTCGGTGGTTCGATTGCCAACCTGATTTCGTATTCGATGCAAAAGCGTTCGGATAGCGATGCTGCAAGTTATGGTGAAGGCAATCCCAAGGGGGTCATTGCTGCCGAATCTGCCAACAGCAGTTCGGAAGGCGGCAGCATGGTGACCATGCTGGCACTGGGGATTCCCGGCGGCGGCGGCACGGCCATGCTGCTGGCGGCGTTTCTGATGCACAATGTGGCCTGCGGACCGCAGTTCATCGCCAACAGCATGGACCTGGTCTACATGATCATTGTCGGAAATTTTTTTCAGGCGATTTTATTGATTTTTGTAGGGATGGCATTTCTGGCCATCGCCGGCAACATCGTGCGGGTGTCTTTAACGGTACTGATCCCGTCGGTGTTGGTGCTGGCGCTTTTCGGTTCATTTTCGGTGACCGGCGACTGGTCTGGCCCCATAACATTGTTTGCATGCGCGGCTTTGGGGTGGATGATGAAGCGGTATGATTATCCGGTCGCAGCAACAGTGGTCGGCCTGATTCTGGGGCGCATGGTGGAAAGCGAACTGATCCGAACCTGGCAGCTGGGTGCCGGAAAGATCAGCTTTCTGGTTGAACGTCCGGTTGCGCTGGTATTTTTGTGCCTGTTAATTCTTTCGCTGTTTCAACCGATGATATCGAACTGGCTGGTTAAGCGTCGCCAATCGGCGGAAACGTCCAAAGGCGGGTCCGATTAAATTTTATAAAGGTTAAGGTAAGGAGGTTGTTTATGTCTGATCCATCCCAAGAATTGTATTATCTTTCCGCAAGCCAGCAGGCCCGGCTGATCAAAGCCCGTGAGATTTCCCCGGTTGATTTGATGAAAGCCAGCCTTGAACGGATCGAAAAGTTTGATGCGACCCTGAGGGCCTGGATAACGGTTCATGCCGAGCAATCACTGGAACAGGCCCGCAAAGCCGAGACAGAGATAGTTGCCGGCAAATACCGGGGTCCGTTGCATGGCCTTCCCTTCGGTGTCAAGGACCAGATGCATGCGCTGGGTTTTCCGACCACGCTGGGATCGCGTGTGCTTGACGACGACGAGATGACGTCGCCCTATGACGCTACGGTGATCAGGAAACTGTCAGAGGCCGGGGCCATTTTGATCGGCAAGCAGAATCTGCACGAGTTCGGCAAGGGCGGTACCATGAAATTTCCATACGGGCAACCCCGCAACCCTTGGAATCCGGGCTATGACGCTTCCAGTTCGTCGACGGGCTCCGGGATTGCCCCAGCGGCCGGCCAGTGCAGCTTTGCAGTCGGCGAAGATACCGGTGGATCCATTCGCGGACCGGCCTCATGCAATGGAGTTGTCGGCCTGCGCCCCACTTTTGGACGGGTCAGCCGTTACGGCGGCGTCATGGCGGCTTACACGAGTGATACGTTCGGCCCACTGGCGCGATCGGTGGAGGATGTTGCTGCGATCATGGAGGTTATGGCCGGCCATGATCCGAACGATCCCCTCAGCAGCCCGCGTCCGGTTCCCCGCTATACCCAATCTCTGGGCGGCAATCTCAGTGGGATGAAGCTGGCGGTAGTGCGTGAAATTGCGTATGTGGACGGTATCCATGCCGAAGTGCGTAAGGGGTTCGAAGCGGCCGTGGAAGTGTTGCGCGGACAAGGCGCGGTTATTGAAGAGATATCGTTGCCGTGGGCCAAATGGGCAGTACCCTTGCAGTTGCTGTCGGCCGACGCGGACGTGGCATCCTGGTTTTTGGCCAACTATCTAAGGGATCGTTATGACCGGTTTGATCCGGGTACCCGCACTCGCTTGGCGGCCGCCAGTTTGATACCGGCCTCGGTTTACAACCGTGCGATGCGGGCGCGCCGCCTGGTGCGCGCCCAGATGCTGGATGCCATGCGTCGCTACGACGCCCTGATTACGCCGACCAATATTACGCCGCCCCGGTTGATTGAAGATACCCGGGAAAAAATCGAAGATCGCGGGGAAGTGGTATCGCGGCTAATTGTGCGTCGGATTGCCCATTACCCCTTCAGCCTGTCGAATGTGCCGGCAATTTCTGTTCCGGCCGGTTTTTCAGAAAAGGGATTGCCCCTGGCGTTGCAGATCGCCGGCAGACCCTTCGGCGAAGCCACCATATTTCATGTCGGTCATGTTTATCAGCAGGCCACCGATTGGCACAACCAGCATCCGGAGCTGGAAAAAACCCTGAATACTGCCGCTCAGACGGACGCGTGAATCAAAAGGAGAATACAATGGAAGTAACCATCGAACAGGTGCGCGTATTAAGTGAATTGCAAGGGCTGAAACTACCGGAGGAAGACTTGAACAACGTGGCTCTCCGTTTGTCTACATGGCTTACGGCCATGGAACAGATCGAAGCGGAAATGGGGTTGCAGATGAACGACGTGGACCCAATTCCACCGGTGTTTCCAAGAGAAGAGTTCTGAATCATAAATTGAAATTTTTTATGGGGATGAAGACATGATTATTGACCAGGAAACCTGTATCGGATGCGGTGAATGCGTCTTTACCTGTACGCTGGATGCGATCGTTCAGGGGGACGGTACGGCCGATATCGATCGGGAGAAGTGCGTCGAATGCGGGAACTGCCTGAGAACGGCGGAATGCCCGACCGGCGCGCTGCAACAGGATGAACTGGCCTGGCCGCGGATTGTCCGCAAATATTTCAGCGATAATCAATTCAAGTGGCCGGAGGGGATGCGCTATACCACCGGTTACGGGCGAGGCACGGAAGAATGCAAGACCAACGACCGCACCGGCAAATTCAAGTACGGCCAGGTCGGCGTGGTGGTTGAACTGGGACGGCCGAACAGCGGCACCTATCTCTACAATGCCGAAAAAATTATCCAAACGCTGATGCAGGCCGGTGCGGAAATGGGTGAAAAGTCCCCCATGACCGCCCTGATCAGTGATAAGGAAAAGGGACTGCTGCGGGAAGATATCCGCAACGAAAGAGTCCTGTCCTGCATTGTCGAGGGCATGATTGAACTGGCCGATCTTGAAAAGACGCTGAACCTTCTCAAGAAAGTTTCCGGGGAAATCGATACGGTCTTCAGCCTGGGACTGGTTACCCGCATGGTCGACGGGTTTGAATCCCCGATCGAACCGGTTATCCATAAAATGGGGCTGACCGTCAGACCCAACTCCAAGATTAATCTCGGTATGGGCAGGCCCCTGTGTGAGGACTAGTTTTAAACAGAAAGGATTTTTTGCATCATGACCCACTCGGCTCATCGCCTGGCAACGGAAGAGGAACTGAAAAAAGATTATGTCCTTTTCGTAAGACCGGCCAAAGGTTTTGACGATACCGACGAAGCGACCATCGCAAAGACCCTGAAACAGACAAGGGAACTGGCCGATATCGCTTACAAGCATGGGCCGGTAAACATCGGCCGGACCGGCGCCGATTGCCTTGCCCAGGGTGAAGATTACGAAAGTATAATGAGCAAAAAGAAGCTTAACGGCTTCATGTCGGTATTTGCCGAAAAGGAGAAGTTCAAAGCGGCATTGAAGGAATTTAAGGAAAAGGATGCCGGCTACTCCGTTGTAGCCAGCGGCCTGACCGAAGATATTTTCGATGCCTGCCGGGAGATCGGTTTAAAGCCCCATACCGTGCTGTATTCTCTGGGCGTCTGGGGGAAAACGGAAATCCTGCCCGAAACCGACTGTTTAAAAATCACCACCCTTTGCGGCCACAGCATGGTTCCGCCGAAAACGGTTCGCCATTATGCCGAAAAAATCAGGCAAGGGGAGATAACCATCGAGGATGCCGCCAAAAAAATTTCCAAGCCCTGTCCCTGCGGAATATTCAATCCCGCCCGCACGATTGACGTGTTGAGAAAGATGACGTCCGAACAGGAATAGGATTGAAATCCTCAGCGGTTCTGGTATATGCTTGAATCGTCCCATGGAGTGAAATTGCCGGTGTCGGCTTCATAACCGTTTTTGTCTGCGGCAGGATGGATGGCAGCATGGATCGGGTTACGCCAGAAATATACGATAAGTACATCAAGGCGCTGATGGATATCAGCCAGGCCATCACTTCGGATCTGTACCTTGAAGAGATCCTGAAACTGATCGTCATGGTGACGGCCAAGGTGACCGGCGTGGAGATCTGTTCCTTGTGGCTGATCGATGAAGACACGACCCCTCCCATCATCCGTCTCAAAGCCACCCAGGCCATCGATCCGGACTATGTCAAAGACCGGATGCTCAAAATGGATGAAGGCGTGGTGGGATTTGTGGCCACCACCAAACGTCCGTTGATCGTCGCCGACGTTCTGAAAGAGCCCCGTTTTAAGGAAAAGGAAATGGCTAAAAAACTGGGGCTGGTTTCAATGGCGGGGGTGCCGCTGCAGGTCGGGGATGAAAAGATTATCGGGGTCATCAACTGTTTTACCACCGAACCCCATGCGTTTTCCGGAACCGAGGTCAACCTGATCACGACGGTGGCAAACCAGGCCGCCATGGCAATCCTGAACACCCAGCTGATGGTTAAAACCAAAGTCATCCAGGAAGAACTGGAAACCCGCAAACTGGTGGAACGCGCCAAAGAGGTGCTGATGCAGCGCCGAAAAATGAGCGGCGAAGAGGCCTATCGCTGGATCCAGAAACGGAGCATGGACACCCGCAAATCATTGCGCCTGATTGCCGAGGCGATTTTACTTTCCGAAGAGCTGCAATAATGGATCATAGCTTCCTGCCGATGAGTTCTATTATGAATATTTTTGAAAAAATCACTTGACAACGGTTGTAAGTTTTACTTAATTATTCGGTGATTAATTTAGTATAACAGAATCACCTGACAACGGCGTCCGGTGTTTACCGAAAACCAGTGACAAAGGCGTCTTTTCCCGATATGTGGAAAGACGCCTTTTTGTTTTTTTACATTCCTTACAGAGGAGAATGATTATGAATTTACATCGACCCAATGCCAATGAAGCGTTAGAAACCAAAAACCGATCCCGCGATGTTGCCCCCCAATCCGGTATATGCAGCCGCTGTATTGACGGCTGCAAGGGAAACTGCGACATGTTCCGGGCTACCTTCCGTGGACGCGAACTCCTTTACCCTCAGCCGTTTGGGAGCATCACGGCCGGTGCAGACAAGGACTACCCGGTTGACTATTCCCATCTGAATATCATGGGGTATGCCATGGGGGCAAAAGGTATGGCGCCGGATCCGGATCTGGCGACGTTCCCGGCGGTGGATACCGAAACGGCTTTTGGCGTGGCCGATAAAGTAAAGATGAAAGTACCGATTTTTACCGGCGCCCTCGGTAGCACCGATATCGCCCGTAAAAACTGGGATCATTTTGCGATCGGTGCGGCGATCAGCGGGATCAGTCTGGTCTGCGGTGAAAATGTGTGCGGAATTGATCCCGGACTGGAACTCAACAGCAAGGGCAAAATCACAAAATCTCCGGAAATGGATCGCCGTGTCAAAGAGTATCGCCGATTTCATGAAGGCTTCGGCGATATCCTGGTGCAGATGAATGTTGAAGATACCCGTAACGGTGTCGCGGAGTATGTCATTGAAAAACTGGGGGTGGAAACCATTGAACTCAAATGGGGGCAGGGCGCCAAGTGTATCGGCGGTGAAATCAAGGTAAATTCGTTAACCCGGGCGTTGGAATTGAAAAAACGCGGCTATATCGTTACCCCTGATCCTGAAAAACCGGCGTTTCAGGCGGCATTCAAGGCCGGTCCCCTGAAACAGTTTGAACGCCATTCGCGCCTCGGCTTTATTGATCAGGAAGGCTTTATGAAAGAGGTGGAAAGGATCCGGAAACTGGGCGCTCGACGGATTACATTGAAAACAGGGGCTTATCCGATGCGGGAACTGGCCATGGCCATCCGCTGGTCCAGCGATGCCAAGATCGATCTCCTGACCATTGACGGCGCTCCCGGCGGAACCGGGATGAGCCCCTGGCGGATGATGGCCGAGTGGGGCATCCCCTCCATTTACCTGCATTCAATGGCCTACGAACTTTGCGAACGTCTTTCCCAGCGCGGGAATTGGGTGCCGGACATTGCCTTTGCCGGCGGGTTTTCTTCCGAAGATCATGTTTTCAAGGCGCTGGCGCTGGGTGCGCCATACTGCAAGGCGGTATGCATGGGACGCGCCTTAATGATCCCTGGCATGGTGGGGAAAAACACCGAAAAGTGGCTGCGGGGCGAAGATGGTGGACTTCCTGCAACCGTTTCACGGTTCGGATCCACCAAGGAAGAAATATTTATGAATTACGAAGTGTTAAAGGAAAAATACGGTTCGGAAACAGACCAATTGCCCCTGGGCGCCCTCGGGATTTACAGCGCCGTTGATAAGATCAAGGTCGGCCTGCAGCAAATCATGGCCGGATCCCGGAATTGGGCAGTAAAATACATCAGTCGCGACGACATATTTTCACTCACCGAGGAGTGTGCTAAAATTACGGGTACACCTTATGTAATGGACGCTTACCGCAAGGAAGCACTCCAGATAATCGATGCGTGAAAGCGGGCCGGCAGGGGATTCTCATGTGCCGCGGGCTCCTGAAACCGCCCGCGGCCTGTCTGCTTTCGGCGGCCGTTTTTTTTGCGGCAAACCAGAGAAATCTTCAAATCCGGGTACGGGATGAATCAGGAATATAATCAAATACCAGCTGAATTTTATTCGCATTTGAAAGTCTTTCATGAACTGATGCGCATTAAGGTCCGTGAAATTTTATTTGTTTCCAGCCCTTACGATGCCTTCGTGATGGAGGAGGATGGAAGCCCGGCATCCAGAATCATTAACGAGTACAGCGGATTAAACCTTAGCCTGCCCCCCCGGGTGACCCGAACCTCTTCGGCCCGGGAAGCCCTCCTGCTGCTGGATAAAAAAAAGTATGACATGGTCATTACCATGCCGAACATTGATGACATGGACCCTTTTTTACTCGGCCTGGAAGTTAAAAGGCTGGACTCGAAACTTCCGGTCATCCTGCTGGCGCAAAGCCCCAAGGGTATTTATCCTTTTCCGGAAGGGAAGGATTGCACGGGCATCGACAAGATTTTTATCTGGTCCGGCAACTCCGATTTGTTGCTGGCGCTGGTGAAAAGTGTCGAAGACCGATTGAACGTCGAACACGACACCCGCACGGCAATGGTCCGGGTGCTGATTCTGGTGGAAGACTCCCCGGTGTATTATTCTTCATTTCTGCCCCTGATTTACAAGGAAGTCGTCAAGCAGACTCAGGCGGTCCTTGAAGTGGGCTTGAACGAAGAACACCGGTTGCTCACCATGCGGGCCAGGCCGAAAATACTGCTGGCGGAAAATTACGAAGACGCCATGGATCTTTGTCAGAAATTCCGCTCCTTTCTGTTCGGCATCATTTCGGATACCCGCATTCCCAGGAATGGCAAACTGGAAGATGATGCCGGGTATGTATTACTTTCACAAATGAAAAGGGAAATTCCCGATCTGCCGCTCCTGATGATGAGTTCAAATTCATCCAACAGGAAAAAAGCGGCTCAAATTCAGGCTGTTTTTCTGGACAAGAATTCTCCGAATCTTCTGCCGGAACTGCACGATTTTTTTCTAACCTATTTAGGCTTCGGGGATTTTGTTTTTCGCATGCCGGACGGTACCGAAATCGACCGGGCCTCCGATCTGCGGGCGCTTGAAGTCAAGGTTGCGCAGGCGCCGGATGAGTCCATCCGGTATCATGCCGAACGCAACCATTTTTCCAACTGGATCATGTCGCGTGCCGAGATCGCCCTTGCTTCAAGATTCCGCGAAGTCAAGGTCTCTGATTTTGCAAAACCCGAAGACATGCGCAATTATATCATTGCCAATATTCATGCCGTCCGAAAGTGGCGCCAGAAAGGCCTGGTCGCTCAGTTTAAACGACATAATTTCGATTCCGATATCATGGAGTTTGCCAAGATCGGGCATGGATCATTGGGAGGCAAGGCCCGCAGCCTGGCCTTCATGTCTGCTTTGCTCCAGCAGAACCCGGGGGTTTATGAAAAGTATTCGGAAATTAACATCGAAATACCCAGGGCTCTGGTGATCGGTACGGACGGGTTTGAGGCTTTCATGTCCCTGAACAAGCTGCACCACTTTGGCCAGAATGATTATCCGGATGAAGAAATTGCAGAAAGTTTTTTAAAGGCCGACCTGCCGGAATGGCTGGAAGCGGATCTTGAAGCGTATCTGTCCCAGGTGGACTATCCCCTGTCGGTGCGTTCATCCAGCCTGCTGGAAGACGCTCAATTTCAGCCATATGCCGGGATTTATGAAACGTACATGATTCCCAACAATCATTCCGAATTTTCAAAACGACTTCAGCATCTGATTGCCGCCGTTAAGCTGGTATATGCTTCAACTTATTATGAGAGCGCCAAGGCCTTTTCCCGCAGCGTATCAAACTATCCGCAGGAGGAGGCGATGGCGGTTATCATTCAGCAGCTTGCCGGCCAGGAATATGGAGATTATTTCTATCCGGCCATTTCCGGGGTAGCCCAGTCCCATAATTTTTATCCCGTTTCTAAAATGAAGCCCGAAGAGGGGATTGCGCATATTGCCCTGGGGTTTGGCAGGATCGTTGTGGAAGGCGGCCGCACCGTGCGATTTTCTCCCAGATATCCCGGCATCATGCCCCAGTTTTCAATGGTTGATGATATTCTGGCAAACGCCCAGCGCTTTTTTTATGCCCTGAAGATACGGGATTACCCTGATATGCTTAACTTCAGGAACCATTCCAACCTGGAAAAAAGAGAGCTGGACGATGCTGAAACGGAGTATCCGGTCCGGACGCTTGCCAGCACCTATGTGACGGAGGAAAATCGTATCCGCGATACCGGCTATTTGCCGGGACCGAAAATTTTAACCTTTGCCCAGGTGCTTAAATACAACCTGTTTCCCCTGCCGGATCTGCTGACGGATATGCTTGAGCTGGGGCGAAAGGGGATGGGATGTCCGGTGGAGATCGAGTTTTCGGTCAATCTAAACTCCGGCGATAAGAAAAAAAACGATTTCTTTTTTCTGCAGATGCGGCCGATGGTCGCCGGGGGCGAAAGGTTTGAAGTGCAGATTTCCCGGCATGAATTTGAAAACGCGTTTTGCCGCTCCAGCCAGGCGTTGGGGAATGGCCGGAACGAAAAAATGGCCGATATCGTCTATATTAAGCCCGATGCGTTTCAACTGGAAGCAACTCTGAAAATGGCGGATGAAGTCGACCGGCTGAATGCGACCCTGCTCAGGGAAAAACGATCTTATCTGCTGGTCGGGCCCGGACGCTGGGGTTCCGCCGACCGATGGCTCGGGATACCGGTACAATGGCGCAATATCTCGGGAGTAGGGGCCATGGTTGAACTTAGAAATGAAAAAATAAAAGCCGATCCTTCCCAGGGATCGCACTTTTTTCAAAATATAACGTCGCTGGGTATTCATTACATTACCGTTACGGAAGGGTCGTATGATTATTTTGACTGGGAATGGGTGAACGCACAGCCGGCTGTAGCAGAGACAACGTATCTGCGGCATGTTCGTTTGGCCGGACCGTTTATTCTTAAAATTGACGGCCGAAAATCTCGATGCGTGATCAATTATTACTGATTCGATTTATAATAAAACCATATAACTTACAGGAGGTTGCTCATGACAAACATTTTGAAGCTGATAAAGGACAGAGATCCCGGTGAAAAGGAATTTCATCAGGCGGTGGAAGAGGTGCTCGAATCGGTTCAACCGGTGCTGGACCGAAATCCGCAATACCGCCAGGATGCAATTCTGGAGAGAATCACCGAACCGGATAGAACCATCATCTTCCGGGTTCCCTGGATGGATGACCAGGGGCAGGTCCAGGTCAATCGCGGCTATCGCATCCAGATGAACAGCGCCATCGGACCCTATAAGGGCGGGCTGAGGTTTCATCCGTCGGTAAATCTGAGCATCCTGAAATTTCTGGCATTCGAACAGACCTTTAAAAATGCATTGACGACGCTCTCCATGGGAGGCGGCAAGGGGGGATCGGACTTTGATCCCAAAGGCAAATCCGATAATGAAGTTATGCGATTCTGCCAAAGCTTTATGATGGAACTATTTCGACACATCGGATCCAACACGGATGTACCGGCCGGCGATATCGGCGTCGGGGCCCGGGAGATCGGCTATCTTTTCGGTATGTACAAAAAATTGCGCAACGAATTTACCGGTGTTTTGACCGGGAAAAGCCTGGGATGGGGCGGCAGTCTGATAAGACCGGAAGCCACCGGATATGGATGTGTTTACTTTGCAGCGGAAATGCTGGCCAATCGCAAAGACAGCCTCAAGGGAAAAACCTGTCTGGTGTCTGGTTCGGGGAACGTGGCCCAATACACGGTTGAAAAAATCATCGAACTGGGCGGCAAGGTCGTGACCCTTTCGGATTCGTCCGGTTATATTTATGATGAAGAAGGGATCAACAGCGCCAAACTCAATTTTGTCATGCGGCTGAAGAACGTCCGGCGCGGCCGGATCAAAGAATACATTGAGAAATATTCGGAAGCGGTTTATACCGAAGCCGATACCTCCCTGGATTATAACCCGCTCTGGAATCACAAGGCGGACTGCGCCTTTCCCTGCGCCACCCAGAATGAGATCAACGCCAAAGATGCCGACAATTTGATTAAAAACGGCGCGACGCTGGTTGCCGAAGGGGCGAATATGCCGTCTACCCCTGAAGCCGTCAATATCTTTATTGACCGGAAAATTTCGTATGCGCCGGGGAAAGCTTCCAATGCCGGCGGCGTTGCGGTTTCAGGCCTGGAAATGGCACAGAACAGCATGCGGCTGAACTGGCCCAGAGAAGAGGTTGACAACCGTTTGAAAATGATCATGAAAAATATTCACCGGACCTGCCTGGATGCAGCGGCCGAATACGGCGTTCCCGGCAATTATCTGGCCGGGGCCAATATCGCCGGTTTTGTAAAAGTCGTTAACGCCATGCTCGACCAGGGGCTGGTATAGTTCCCGGATACCCCCGGTCAAATCCGGGGGTATCTATTCCTTTGGGATTCATTTCCAGGAAGTCTCTCTGGCGGCATTTTCCCCTGTGATCCGCCCCCAAACGAGGTTTTCACAGATGTTCCCCCCGCCGGTATATAAAAAACCGAAATAGGAGCCGTTTTCGCCTGGGGCGTATAATCGCGGGATAACCTTGCCGTCCGAATCCAACACCTGGCCTTTGGTATTTTTTTTAAGTCCGCCCTGGGTGTTGGGACCCCCAGGATACAATTTTAAGGCATAAAACGGCGGTGTTTCCAGGGGTACCATGCCTGAGCGGCTGCGATGGAATTCACTATCAGCTCCTTCTTTGCAGTAACGATTAAAATCCGTTATTGTTTTTCTCAGTGCGGCGGAATTCATCCTCCCTTCATTTTCAGGATCATTACCGGCTATGCATTTTGCCAGGGCTTCAATGCTGTCGCCCTTTTGAACCCACCCCTTTTTGATCTCAACGCTATTATCGTCGCTCCATTTGTAAAAATATTGCAGCGTGCCGTCCGGCAGCAGCCCCTTTTTGCCGGATTGCGCAAAAGGTCCTTTCAACCGGGACGTTTCGTCGAAAACCTGATAACAGGGAATGCGGGGGTATTCCACCTTGCGGGTGTCAAACCGGATGCATTCCAGCCAGAATCCATGGGATCTGTATTTTCCAGTATCCGGATCTCCCGGCTCCGTCGCGAACCGTTTACCGTATTTGTCAACCAGGATAAAAGGCGTGGTAAAGCCGGCTTTGAAGGCCAGTTTGATTTCATGGATATAAGGAACGACACGCCCTGAAATCGTATTCATGTGCCATAATGCCGCTCCGGCTTTTTGACCCATTTTGATTCCGTCCCCTTCGTTTCCGGGATTGCAGTAAAAGTAGGTCGGGTATGCCCGCAAATAATTGAGTTTCATCTCTTCATCCCACTCGAAACCGCCGGTGGATAAAACTACGGCTTTATTTGCCTTGACATATATCTTTTTCTCATCTGTTTCAGCACAAACTCCGATGATTTCACCAGTTCCGGGATGCCGGATCAACTCTTTGGCGCGATGGCCGTATAGGACCGGTATTTTCCGGCGTTCGATATTTTCCATGAAAACCTTAAACTGCTGGGGCCCCCTCCCCTTATGCAGGGCCGTATAAATTCCGCTGCTGCCCGGTGCGGTGTCGTGATACTCGTTTTCAATACGGAAATCTTTGACCAGCTCGCCGCCGAGGGACTCCATATAGGCTTCATTTGAAACCATATATTTTGCCATGGCCTCGCAGCAATCCCGCGGAGTAGCGCCCCAGGAGGTCCAATAGAGATAGTCGGCCGCTTTCTCAGCATTGGCAGCGCATAAAAAATAACCGCCGCACATGCGACTGCTGGGGGTGTGGTTGATTGTGTCAGGGGTATCGGCTGGCTGCTTTTCAATGATGATAACGTTTGCCCCCGAATCATGTGCAGCTATGGCGGTAACGGCGCCTGCTCCACCGTATCCGACAACAGCGACCTCTGTTTCATGGTCCCATTTTATTTTATTTTCCATCGGAACACCTCGATTGTCTCGTATCGTATTTTGGGTTACAGTCGAAGCATTAATTAAGCATCCTAAAATCGTATGAGCCCGTCGCGCCATCCGCACCCAAAATCGGTTTGCATTAAATAAAAAATGAGTTGCCTACTTGATTTTAAACCACAACAGTCTGGCCGGGTCGGAGCCCGGATTTTTCCAGAGAGTCGGAACCGCGGAAGTCAGGTAGATGGTGTCCCCCGGTGCGATGCTGTAAAGCGACTTGTTCAGTTCCATTTGCAGTTTTCCGGACAACAGGTGGCCGGCTTCTTCTCCCTTGTGCATGAAAAAATGAGAATGCAGAACCTGGTTGGAAGGAATTTCGATCAGGTAAGGCTCGGCCTTGGGATCGAAGTCCAACGGCGTCAAAAGCTTTACGCGAACACTTTCGATGGGAAGATCAGCGATTTTAACTTCTTTTGCATCGGCCGATTTAAAGACGGCCGGGCCGGCCGGCGGCAGGAATTCCTGGAAAAAAGAACCCACCTCAACGCTGAGAACTTCGGCGATTTTAAACAGGGCGGGCAGGGAGGGATAAATCTGGTTGCTTTCAATCTGAGAGATGGTGCTGGGAGTAACGCCGATCAGCCTGGCCAGTTCGGTTTGAGACCGGCCGCGTTTGATCCGCAGTTTTTTTAAACGGTCCCCCAGTGCGATCCGGCTGGATCTCCGGGATTCCGAGTCGAAAACGATGTTTAAATCCTTGCTCCAGTATGGATGAGGGGTGCTGAGATTTCGCGGATCGCGCCTTTCCGCTTTCAGAATGCTTAAGGATGTCTTGCCCCGCTTGACCGACAGGTCGATGGCGACCTGGGCGATCTGATTGATCTGGGCTTTGAGCCGGGCCGAATGAGCTTCCTTTTCAATGATCCAGTAAGCAATGGTGTTGAGTTCATACAGCCGCGGACAGGAGTGCGAGTAAAAATTCAGCAGATGTTCTTCTCCATCCCACAGCTCCTGCATACCGGTTAAACTTTCAAAAACGAAACGCACATCGCCCTTCAGCGTCTTGTGGATACCGTAAAAAGCGTCCATAACCCGGCCGACGTCGCGGGGTTCTTCAACCCGAATAATCCGGCAGGGCCGACTGCTGGGATCCAGTTTATAAAAATCAAGAAAAACATCCGCGCCGGCGCCTTTTCCATGGGTAAAGCAGTCCAGCAGCGTCAGATTTTTATATTCGGCCAGCGGTCCCAGTTTTTCCAAAAGATTGCGAGGAGATCGGTCAAAACTGACATAAATCATGGGTTTGCGCTGGTGTTGGGAGATCTGCATGAAATTCAGGCAAAACACCGAAGCCAAGCTGCCGGCGTCATCATACCAGACGACATTGTCTCCGATAAACAGACCGTCCAATAAACGGTCCAGTTGGCTGACCCCTGAAGATATACGGTATTTTTTGATGCGCATGAATACTCCGCAGCCATGGCAGGGTTAAGCGTGTTCGCTAAGGTTTAACCTACAAACGCAGACATGATCCGATTGAAATTCCGCCCGCAGGACAAAGTCATATATATCGCGCTGCAGACAGAGAATCGGGTCTGCCGGCGGATAATAGGCCTTGTCCGCCCGCAGAAATTTCTGGGTGGTTTCGTCAAAAATGATTTCCCGCAGGGCCTGATTGTGATCGTAAGCGCCTTTCCCGAGGAGGTGGGCGATATAGCGGGCGCAATGTTCATCCTCGGGCGCCTTCACTTTCAAGTCCCAACCCATGGCGACGAGGCTGACGCGCTCCGCATTATGCGCACGAATATAAAGAGCGGTTGATTTTGCCAGAGTGAAGCTTCCCAGCAGAACCTCGTCGGCCGAATCCAACGCGGCCAGAGCGCCCTGAACTCCGGAAGACGTTCGTTGCACCACCGTGCGGCCGTCGAAAAATTGCGAACCCTCCCTCAGGATCTGACTGGGTGAATTCCCCAGATCAAAGCCGTCAATGGGAATGCCGCCGACCTCGCCGACCAGAATCCAGCCGGGGTTTTTCTCTTTCAGGGCGAATCCTTCGTCCGGTGTGGATACCAGGATGATCGTTTTAACGCCGAGTGAAAACATCAACGGCGCACAGGTAAAGGCCCTGAACACATCGATAATGACCGCCGTGCCGCGGGCCGTCCGGGCGCCCGGCAGCAGGCTGTCGCAGCTTATCTGCATGGTTTCTCCTTTTTCAAAAATTAACTTTTTCCGCCGCAGTTGCAAAAGCATTGGTTTTAACGAGAAAAATATCACCCTGCCGCAGGTCTGTCAACGCCGCTGATCGTAAATTTCGTGGTTGCGTGCAATTATGTAACCGGTTTGATTTTTTGATGAAAATCGAACCGGTTACCGGCGCGATTTTGAATTTCTTTGTCTTGACATACGTTTTGTTGTTTATTATAAATGACGCCGTTATCTGATCACGCGTTTCCAGCAAACATTCATATTTTCGTCAAATTCTTATCAACCGGCAGGGTTTCAGGACTTCAAGGAGGTGATGCACAAGTCAGCCTTTTGTTAAAAAACTTTAAACCGTTTTTAATTTTACCAGGTGGAGGACCCAATGAAAAAGTTTTTTATCATGCTCGTTGTTTTCCTTTTTTGTATTGCTTTTGTTTCCGCCAGTTCCCTGGCAGCCAATCCCAGCAAGATCAAGGTCGGCATCCTGCTTCCGCTGACCGGACCGTTTGCGGCAGTGGCTGAAACCCAGAAGGAAGGCGCACTGCTGGCAGTCGATGTGGTCAACAAAAAAGGCGGTCTCAAAATGCCGTGGGGGAATGTGATGGTGGAAGGCGTCGTCGCCGATGACGAGGCCAAACAGGATGTGGGCGTACGCCGTTACCGCTACATGGTTTCCGAAGGCGTCAAAGGCTTGGGCGGCCAGACCTGGGCGCCGTTGGCATACGCCATCAACGCCATGGTTTCAAAGGATCCGCTGCCGTATTTTCCGGTCTGCGTTATGGCCAAAGACGCTTTTTTAAAGGGCAAACTGGCGGATTCCACCTTTGCCACGGCATTCAGTCCCTGGACGGTGGGATATATGGCCGGATCGGCCGCCATTAAGAATCTGGGCAAGAAGCGTATTTTCTTTTTAGCCCGGGCCGACAGCTGGGGATGGGATATCCGCGACGGCGTCTATGCGGCCGCCAAGGAATTCGGCGCCGAGATTGCCGGTTACGATGAGGTGTCCCTCGGAACGTCTGATTTTACGACCATCCTGCAGAAAGTCAAAGCGGCCAAGCCGGATGTTTTCATTTCCGCTCAGTTTGCCGCCGATGCCGTCGCCCTTCTGAAGCAATGCCACCAGATGGGGCTTAACAAAGAGATGACCATTTTCAACTCTTTTATTACCAATGTGGTTGCCAGGGGCATCCCCCCGGAGGCCCTGGAAGGCATCTATTCGATGCACTATTTTTATTATGATCTGAGCGACTTTGAGGATAAGGAAGTGGCCAGGAGCGCAAAGGAATTCACGGATCTGTACCGCGCAAAATACAACAAGCCGCCCGATTCCTACGCTACCATCGCTTATATCGCCTATATGGAGATGTTCAGAGGGTTTGAATCCTCCGGGACGTTTGATCCCAAGAAGGTATCCGCGGCCCTGATGGCCAACAACGGACAGTTTGTTTCAGTCAAGGGCGCCGCACACTGGCGCCAGGACCATGGGGCTGTATATAAGTATGCTGCCTTTCTGGTAAGGGGCAAAGGCCCCGGGGAGCAGAAAAACGAGTGGGACCTGTTTAAGGTTATGGGATATCAGGGCGGTGACTCAGTGATGCCGTCGCTGAAATCCCTCGGTTACTAAATAACCTTTGCGGACTTTCCAGAATCTGAACTTGCCATTACGCCAATGGCGAGCTAAGCGAACAAGGTTGATCTTGCCCCGGCGGGTGTGATACCCCCGGGGCAATAACCGGATAAGGGGTTGAAAGTGAGTTCAGGCGCAGAAATCATCAAAACTGAAAACGTTACCAAGCGGTTTGGCGAGCTGGCTGCGGTTAACCGGGTTAATTACCGGCTGCACGAAAACGAAGTTGCCGGGATAATCGGATCAAACGGGGCAGGCAAGACGACCTTCTTTAATCTGCTTACCGGTTATTACCTCCCCGATGAGGGGAGTATCCACTATAAAGGCGAAGACATTACCCACTTCCCGCCGCAAAAGCGGGTCGACCTGGGGATGATGCGGACCTTTCAGTTAACTTCAACTTTCGACAATCTCAAGGTGGTGGACAACCTGGTTCTGTCTTTTTTCAGGGCGCACAAGAAATCGTCGCTGCTGGCGCTCTTTCGAACCACCTGCAAACGGTATCGCAAGGAAGAAAAAGTTTCCGAAACACTGGAAACATTCGAACTCCAGGATGTATCCGACAGAGAAGTCAGTCATCTCAGCCTGGGAGAAAAACGACGGCTCGAGATTGCCATGGCCATCCTGGCCGAGCCTGAAGTCCTTCTCCTGGACGAGCCGCTGGCAGGGCTGGGCGAATCGGAAATTAAAGGGGTTCTGGAGGTTTTGCGCAAGCATATCGGCAAGCAGACAATCCTGATTGTGGAGCACAAAATTTCCCAGGTGGAAGATTTTCTGGAGAGACTTACGGTCATGCATGAAGGCCGGGTGATCGCGGACGGCGGGTTTCAGGAGTGCCTTAAACATCCGGAAGTGCGCCGTAGCTACTGGCAGATCGAAGACCCTGCCGTTCAAATCAAAGCAGCCGGAGCGGATGGAGTTCAATGATGAATAATGGTGAATTGCTGGTGGTCAGCGGTCTGAATGTTTCATACGGCGAAGCAAAGGTTTTGTTTGATATCAGTCTGAGCGTGAAACCGGAACAGGTGGTGATTTGTGTGGGACGTAACGGCGCCGGGAAAACCACATTGCTCAGAAGCATTGCCGGTTTTCTGAAACCGACGGCCGGATCGGTTGTTTTCGGCGGCACCGACCTGGTCGGCCGGATGTCCTACGATATCGCCAAAATGGGGCTTAAATATATTCCCCAGGATAAAAAAGTATTTTCGGATTTAACGGTCAGGGAGAACCTGGAACTGGGCAGTTATGCTACCAGGGATTACAACTGGGAACCGGTCACCGACTATTTCCCCAAATTGAAGGAGCTCATGGACCGAAAAGCCGGATTCCTGAGCGGTGGCGAGCGCCAGATGCTGATGATCGGCCGGGCTTTACTGGGGAAACCGAAGGTACTGCTGATTGATGAACCGACCGAGGGGTTGGCGCCCAGTATTGTCGACCATCTTAAAAACGTCTTCAAGGAATTAAGCAAAAAAACGGCGTTGCTGATCGTCGAGCAGAACCTTCCGCTGGTGTGTGCGATTGCGCATAAGGTATATGCCATTAAAGAAGGTCAGGTCGTGTCCGAGATCAATGAAGCGGATAAAATCGAAGCCAACGTCTGTGAGCAGTATCTTTAAATCTGACAGGGTCCGGAATCGGATGCGAGAGGAAAACTGACATGCTGAACAAAGTCCGGTGGTGGCGGGGCATCCTGCTGATGTTTCTGCTTTTGCTGATACTCAGGATATTCCTGCCGCTCCCCTTTGTGAATGAAATTCTTGTTTTTTCGATCTATACCATGGGCTGCAACTTCCTGCTGGGTCGGGTCGGGTTTATTTCGTTCGGCCAACCGGCTTACCTGGCCGTCGGCGCTTACGGCACTGCTTTTTATCTGTACTATTTCGGCAGCAACCCGTATGTCGGCATCCTGATAGGAATTGCGGTGGGATTGATCGTGGCGGTCATCGTGGGGCCTTTTTTTGTTCGCCTGCGCAGCGACTATTTTGCGCTGGTAAATCTGGCCCTGGCGGTAATCGTGTTCTATCTGATGGAGAAAGTTCTGGCGGGCATCACTTTCGGAGATAACGGACTGTGGTTTCTGACCAATATCGACTCCACCCCCGTGCTTGACCTCGGCAAACCGAGCGATTTTTTTATCTTCGCCTTTCTGGTTGCACTGGCTGTCTGGGCTTTTTATAAATATCTGGATGATTCGATTTACGGCGCCTGCTGCCTGGCCACCAAGATCAATGAAGACAAATTAGAATTTCTGGGGTACAGCAATTTCAACATCCGGTTGCTGGCTTTTGTGATTGCCAACACGACGACGGCACTTGCCGGCGCTCTTTACGCTGTCTATTTCGGCTTCGTGAGCCCGGAAATCACCAGCCACGCACGTTGCGCCGATCCGGTGGTGGTGACAATTCTGGGAGGGGTCGGTACGCTTTACGGTCCCATCATCGGAGCGATTGCGTACACCGGCATGAAGGATCTGATCAGCGGCATGATCGGCAACTGGGAACTGTTTATCGGCTTTCTGCTGGTATTCATCATGCTGGCCGGAGAAAAGGGCATTTGGGGCACCCTTGAACCGATTCTGACCCGGTTCATTTATCGGACGCACAAAAAGCGTGTCGGAGATTCCAAATAGCGGAAACGAGAATTGATCTAATGGATGCACAACTATTTATTTCAGGCGTTATCTTCGGTTTAAGCATCGGCAGCATCTTCTTCCTGATGGCTGTCGGCCTGTCGCTCTGTTTCGGCTTGATGCGCATCATCAGCCTCGATCAGCTGCTTTATTATTCCATCGGAGCCTACATTACCTACTCCATCAGCCTTGTCACCGGCAGCATGTGGCTGGGGGCCCTGGGGGGGATGGTTGTTGCGGGAATTGTCAGCTTCGCGGTGGAACGTTTTATTTTTTTGCGCATTTATGAGCGCAATATCGTCTTTACCATGATTACCTCATTCGGCATCCTGATCGGCGGGGTGGGCGTCATTAAAGCCATCTGGGGGTTGATTCCCCGGCCGGTTCCCATTCCCATGGTCACGCAGGTCAACATTTTGGGCACGGATATTCCAGTCTACCGCATCGTCGTTGTTGTTATCTCGCTGCTGGTATATGTCGGCATCTGGCTCTTTTTGAACCGGACTATTACCGGCAAGGCCATCCGCGCCGGGATCGAGGATGTTGATCATGTCGAGGGATTGGGAATCAACGTCTACAGACTCTTCACCATCACCTTCATTATAGCCGGAACATTATCCGGGCTGGCGGGGGGGCTGCACGCGCCCCTGATCATGGTTGATCCCCAGATGGGACTCCATGTTCTGGCATTCGTTTTTATGGTCGTTATCATCGGCGGCCTGGGGAGCATCAAAGGAACCCTGGTTTCAGCCTTTCTGGTGGGGCAGGTAGTTTCGCTGGGTTCTCTTATTTATGCGCCGCTGGCACAGATGGCTCCATTTGCCATCATGCTGTTGATCCTGCTGATCAAACCGACCGGCCTCTACGGCAGCAAGCTTTTGAAACGCTGATCAGCACCTTGAAAATGTTTTTGTGCATTTAGATGGCAAAATTTTCACCAGGGAATACCGGTGGGCCATACAATCGGAATGATGGAAAATTGGAACAATGGGTTTGATGGCAAGCTGTCGAATCCATATAAAGCTGCCTTCGGCTATTAACCCACCGTTCCAAAATTCCATTATTCCATCATTCCATTCGATTCCTGCCTGGTTTATCACCTTTGGTTTCGGCTCGTCCGGTTTGGGTCCTACAAGATCAGGCAGTCTGCCACCAGTTCCCAGAGATATTTTACTTTCAACTGCGGCAGGTTGTATTCTTCTTTAAGCGAGTTGAGTTGACTGTGGCAACTGTGACAGGGCACGACAATGATGTCGGCGCCGGAAGCACGGATCTGCTCAATTTTTCTTCTGCCGTAAAAGAGGCGTTCCCGGTTGTAGCCGGTGGTTAGTGCGCCTCCCCCGCCGCCGCAGCAGAACTGATCCCGTCGATTGGGGTATAGATCCACCCATTTCCCGACGCACTGGTCAAGGATCCAGCGAGGTTCGGCGTAGTAGCCGTGTCCGAACAGTTTTTCGGCATTGCGGGTGTAGTTGCAGGGATCATGGTACGTCACCAGGCCTTGAAACCGGGACCGATCTAATTTAACCCGGCCCTCTGTGATATATTTGATCAGCAGGTCGAAAACCGTAAAGGTGCCAAACCGTTCCAATGAATCCGGATACCATTTTTCGAAACCAGACCTGGTTGCGAGATAGGCGTGGCCTCACTCGCACCACAGGAGGTTTTTTGCCCCCAGACGGGACATGTGCCCGCAAATGCGGCCGGTCATTATTTTCAATGCGGCATCATCCCCGGTGAAATACCCCCAGCTGCAGCCTTCCCAGTTTTCGGATGGAATCGTCCAGCTTTCTCCGGCGGCGTAAAAAATTTTCCACCAGTGTTTCAGGTCATTGGTGTGGGTGTTGACGAGCTTGTTGTGAACCGTCGTTAAGATGTTGCTGCCGGGCTGGTCAATGGGGACGGTGAAGCCCTCGTACCCGGGTTCGGCGGCGATTTCTTCAGCGACGTCCTCCAGGATAAATACAAAATCTTCCTTGGGGATGCCGAGGTTGTTGCCGGTCTTAAGAGCGGTAGTCAACCCCTTGTGAAGTATGCCCGGCACCTTTTCGCGTTCCCGCAGAGAGCGGATCGACCGAACCGTTTCGGCGATGTCGATATCCATGGGGCAGACCTGATTGCATTTGGCGCACATGGTGCAGATCCATGGCCAGCGGGCTTCAATAAGTTCATCCGCCAACCCGAGACTGACCATGCGGACCAGTTTGCGCGGGTCGAATCCGTCAACACCTGCAACGGGACATGAACCGGCGCAGAGACCGCATGCCAGGCAGGTATCCTGGGAAAACGTCCAGGACCTGAAACGCTCAGGGGATGTTCGGTTCAGATTGACGACTGTTTTTGATTCTGCCATTTCAGCACCTTGCTGCTTTAATAAATGCGATATTCGAATTTCGGGTTTAAACTTTTTTTAAGCGGCTCGGTCCCAGTTTCCGCACCATATCGGCGAATCGGGCCGCTTTTTCTGAAAACTCAGCCCCCATGTTGGCTGCAATCGTTTCGACGCACAGCCGTTCCCCCTCAAAGCCGATTTGCTGAAAAAATTCCCCGGCTTGGGCCGCTTCCTGAAGGGCGTATCGCTGGCCCTGTTCCGAATGACAGTTTCCCGGATGACAGGTTATGATCATAATGCCGTCGGCTCCCTGAAGAAACAGCCGATAAATGAGGTTCTTGGAAACACCGGCGCCGCAGGGCACGCTGATGAATGTGAACTGCCGGGGCTGCCGATGCCCTTGCAGCAGGGACAGTTTCCAGGCCGGGATGGCGGAACGGTCGCAGCACATAGCCAAAAGGTGCGGTTCAAAGATGGTGTCATCGGATTCAAGCGCGGGCTTTCGGTCAGGATCCGGAATGCCCGGCCCGGTCAGGGTAATGGCGCTTTGCGGACACTCCGATACACACAGTCCGCAGGTTTCGCAACTGTCGGAGGCGACTTCCGGCCGGATGTCCAGGGTAATAGCCTGGTGGGGGCAGACACGATAGCAGGTCAGGCAGTGAATACACTTTTCCGTATCAATGACCGCATGGCCGGGCGACTCGACGACGGCTGCACCGGCCGTTACCAGTTGTAAAACAGCCAAGGCGGCGCATTCGGCATCCGCACGGCAATCATTTTCAGAAAAAACGCCCCGGGAAGGTCCGGCCGCCAGGATCCCTTTTCGATTTGTCCACAGGTTGACTCGGCGGACGTTGTCCGTCTGGATATACGCTCCCGGACCCATGTCAATTTTCAACACTTCGGCAAGGCGCGCCAGGTGGGCGGAGGGGAGTATGGTTTCGTCAACTACGGTGATATCCGGCGTCAGTTCGTAACGGTGACCACTGATTTCATCATTAAATACACAGGTGACCGTCCCGCCTGATTGTATGATTTGAGGTCGGTCGGATGTAAATTTAACATAAACACTCCCGGCGATTTTACTTTGCCGGCAGAAATCCTCAAGGCCGGGGCCCGCAACTTTCAGATTTCCGGTGAGTACATAGGTTTGGATGCCGAACTCGCTATGCAGTCGCAGAGACAGGCGCATGATTCTTTCAGATATAACCGGATGACTCTCCAGTTTCAGGCCTGATAAAAAAACAATTTTTTTTACGCCGGCCAGTTGGCCGTTTTCCCTGGATGCCGACGAAATCAATTGATTGAATTGTGTCAGCGAAAGGAGGGATTGGCAGTGGGTGAGCCCATACTGGGAATAATTCGGCAGAAATCTGTGCTCTTCGGCGATGATAATGGCTGAGACGGTTCGATCCATGCGACTGTGATTGCTTTGGAACCGGACCTTAAATCGGCCGATTGTGCCGGAGCATCCGAGCAACTCTGTATGGGTGAGAATTTCCATGTTTTTGCTTGGCCGTGATTCGGGAAGCGACGATGTCGTCCCCTCCGGAACGACATCCCGTGAAACGAGGATGACGTCCATCCCTGTTTGCAGAAACGTTTCGGCAAGGGCGCCGGCGCAAGTTCCGTTTCCAATTATCAGGACCGGTTCAATCATTTTTTTCACTGTTTAAAAATCGAATCGTTCTCCAGGCTGTCCGTGCGGCATGGGCGACGGTTTCCGCAATATTCATGGGACCGCAGGCGGCGCCGGCAATGAAGATGCCATTCCCGGCGGTGTTATCCGGAGCACCCGGCCATGGGAAAAATCCGCTATCGGCCAGGTTCAGGTGAAATATTCCGGCCAGTTCAGCAGTGTCCCGGCCGGGGACTATCCCGACGGATAAAATCACCAGGTCAAAGGCTTCTTCCAACTGCCGCCGGGAATGGTTGTCATAAAAAAACAGGCGGAGACGGTTGTCTTCCGTTTTAAGAATATCGCCGGGGATGGCACGGATCAGACTGATGTGCTGCGGCAATTCCTGATAGTATGGCTGGAAATTACGGCCGATTGTCTGGATGTCGATATAAAAAAAGGAGATTTGCGTCTGTGGCTGTCTTGTTTTAATCAACATCGCCATCCGAAGCGCCGAGGCGCAGCATACCCGTGAACACCACAAGTGGTTCTGTTTCAGATCCCGGCTGCCGACGCATTGGATAAAGGCGATCCGTTGCGGAATTGAGCCGTCAGACGGACGCTTGAGAATGCCCTGTTGCTTTAAAATGCCTTCCAGGTCCAGACTGGTGAGAACGTCGCTGAAGCGTCCGTAGCCGTAGGGTTTGTCTTTCGGGCTAAAGGTTTGAAATCCGGTGGCAATTACAACCGCGTCTGTTTTCAGCTTTCGCTGCGATCCCTGAATCTGCAGGTTTATCGCCGCCGTCGGACATAAGTCCTGGCACAGGGTGCAGGACCGATTTTTCAGGTAAAGACAAGCTTCCGTTAGAAAAGGGGGGTCGCTGCCGCAAAATCCGGGGATGACAGCGCCCGGTTGCGGACATTTTTGAATACATACGCCGCAGCGGGTGCACTTTTCAGCATCGATGTACTGCGGTCCGGTTTGAATGCCGACATTCAAACCGGTAGAACGGGAAACTTCCGTCAGGCGACTATTGGGGGTGATGTGTATCAAGGGGTGAGATCGGGCCGCTTGCAGTTTGTCTGCAACAATGCAGGCGCCGCAGGAAACACAGGCGGTGGTTGCCTTGCAGCTGAATCGGACGGCATGACCGCCTAAAAAAGGGTTTTTTTCAATGAGCTCAACTGATATATGGCATCGGGCGATTTCCAAAGCGGTCGTCAGTCCGGCCACCCCGGCGCCCAGAACCAGAACCTGCTTGTTTTCAGAATCCAAGAGACACCTGTTCGAGAACTAATCCGCTGAATTGTTATAAATGTTAAAAACTACAATGCTGCCGGGATGTCAAGCGTAAAACCCGTTTCCGTTCCGGTCGGCGTTCTCTCCCGCGCCTTGACTTATACGGTACAGTTGTTTTAGAATAAAAACCAAAATAAAGAGAATTCTCACAGGCAGCAACGGTACCCGCTGTCGTGCGAGATGATCCTCCGGGGCTGTCCTGTATGCTGCCGTTGCAGAAGTCTGAGCCGTATTGTTGCGGTGTGCTGCGGCCCAAACCCAATCAGGCTCGATGGTTTGAGAAACAGATTGATACAAAGTCCCGTATGATTGGAATGGGCGGCAAATAAGTATTGAATAGTTTCGACGGATTATGTAAAAGGGGTGGAGTATTGCCTCCAACCCCTTAATTGTTTGGCACGCCTGGCCCGATTCGAACGGGCGACCTACGGATTAGAAGTCCGTTGCTCTATCCAGCTGAGCTACAGGCGCATTTAAATACGGACGCTCATTAGCATATGTCGACAGGGATGTCCATAATAAACGAGACCTTTGAATCGTTCAACAATGAATGCAAAATCAAAAAAAATAAACATCAAAAGCAAAAAACTGGAAAAATCCGATTTTCTTGTTACAGATAAAGACGGCCGCAAGTACAGTAATTCGACTTCCGACAAGTCGCTGGTCAAGTACGATCCGCTGCAGCGCTATCTGATGGAAATTTCGAGGTATAAACTGCTGACCCGCGAGGAAGAAACCGAGCTTGCCAAAAGGGTCAACGAGGAAGGTGATCTGGACGCCGCCTATATCCTGGTAACTTCAAACTTGAGGTTGGTTGTAAAAATCGCGCTGGAATTTCAACGGGTTTGGATGCAGAATCTTTTGGATTTGATCCAGGAGGGAAATATCGGCCTGATGCAGGCGGTTAAAAAATTTGATCCCTATAAAAATGTAAAATTTTCATACTATGCATCTTTCTGGATCAAAGCTTATATACTGAAATTTATCATGGACAACTGGCGCCTTGTCAAAATAGGTACGACCCAGGGCCAGCGCAAGTTATTTTTCAAACTGAAAAAGGAAAAACAAAGTTTAATCGACCAGGGGTTTGACCCGAAACCGAAGCTCCTCTCGCAGCGGCTGGGTGTTTCGGAACGCGAGATTGTGGACATGGACCAGCGTCTGGATGGTTGGGACGTGTCGCTGGATGCTCCCTTAAAGGAGGATTCCGATACCGAAAGAATCGAATTTTTAAGCACGGAGACCGATTCGGCCGAGGATAAAGTCGCCAAAAAGGAAATGCAGGTACTGCTGCATAATAAGATTGATGAATTTAAGAAAAATTTATCGAAAAGAGAGCTCGAAATTTTTAACCTGCGAATATTTTCAGACAATCCGGTAACATTGCAGGATATCGGCGACCGCTACGGGATATCCCGTGAGCGGGTCCGCCAGATTGAAAAGAGCGTGATCAAGAAAATGAGAGAATTTTTTAAGATGGAGTTGCCGGACTTCCACTCATATACTGAAAATGGTGAAAACGAATTTACCGATCCGTAAAAACCGGCTTCCTGCTGAAGACATGCACCTTGTTTCCATTATGAAAAATGTTTTTATCAAATTGATAGCTGTCGCAATTGTCGCTTTTGTTCTTTGGGGGTGTACTTTTACCAGAGAGATGCAGCCGGCCGAAAATGGGCCGCCGGTCGATATTTACCAATCCGACGGTCGCTACTATTATTACCTCGAATCGCAGTTACAGCAGAAGCGGGGCCGCCTTGATCTGGCGATCGACTTTCTGAAAAATGCAATTGAAATCGATCCCGGGGCGGCTTTCCTGAGAAAAGAACTGGTTGCGTTGTACCTTCAGAAACAGGATCATCAAAAAGCTTTGGAGCTCATTGAAGAGGAACTTCAGACCAATCCGGACAACGTAGAGGCCCTTATCATTTATGGCCGGATTCAGCAGACCGTCAAACAGACGGATGCAGCCAAGGAGACATACCGCAAAATACTCCGCCTGGACCCCAAGTTGCAGAATATATATTTGTTTCTGGGCGGCATTTACATGGAAGAAAACAATTTATCCGACGCCCGTGAGATCTATCAGAAATTGCTCGAACATTACCCCGATGCCTATGTCGGACATTTTTTCATGGGACAAATCTTTGCGCGTCAGGGTGATCCCCAAGCGGCGGAAAAAGAATTTCAAAAAACATTGGAATTAAGGCCCGATCTTGAAGGGCCCAAATTCGAACTGATCGATCTTTATAAAAATTCCGGAAAAACCGGCGATGTTATCGACCTTTACAATGAAATCCTGCAGCAAAATCCCAACCAGGTCCGGGCGGCGATGGAGTTGGCCTATTTTTTCCACCAAATCGGAAATATTGAAGAGGCGGATGTGTTGTTCAGAAACCTGGGAATCCGCAGCAGTACGGAGCCGGAAGTCGTCAGAACCTTTGCGCAGCTGTACCTTGAACAAAAAAAATATGATGCCGCTATTATTGTCATCAGGGGCTTGCTGAAGGAATCCGAGGACAATTCGGATCTGCACTATGCTGCCGGCGTCGCCTACGATGGAAAAGAAGATAAGGAACCCGCGCTCCATCATTTTTTACGGGTAAAACCGGATTCGCGCTTCTTTCAGAGTGCCGTGGTCCATATATCCTTTCTGTACCAGGATATGAAAAAGATGGACGAAGGGATCGGTTTTTTAAAAGCAGCTATAAAAAAAATTCCCGACAATCCGGACCTTTGGATGTACCTGGGTTCGTTTTATGAAGAAGTCGAAAATTATGAAGAAGCTGAAAAGGCGCTCCAGCAGGCCCTGAAGATTGACCCCAAGAGCCCTAAAATTTTTTTTCGACTGGGTGTTGTTTATGACAAATGGGACCGCAAAGACGCCTGCATCGATGCGATGAAGCAGGCGATCAAGCTTGACCCCCAGAATGCAAACGCGTTGAATTATCTGGGCTATACCTATGCAGATCTCGGCCGGAATCTGGATGAGGCCGAGCACCTCATCAAAGAAGCGCTGAAATACAAGCCTGAAGACGGTTATATCACGGACAGCCTGGGCTGGGTTTATTTTAAAAAGGGGTTGATTCAAGAGGCAATCCATTACCTTGAAAAGGCGGTAAGCCTGGTGCCGGATGATCCCATCATACTGGAACACCTGGGTGATGCCTATTTTGAGGCAGACCGGAAAGAAAAAGCGCTGGAACATTACCGGCGTTCACTGATGCACAAAAAAAATGACAAAGCCCAAATAGAAAAAAAGATCCGGCGGCTGACCGAGGGGCTGTAAGTCGGATGAAAGCCATTGTGCGGGCAGCTCTGTTTCTGGCGGCGGTCTTATTTTTAACGGCCTGTGCGAGTATCACTGAATGGGGTGTCCATAAACCGGTCGATGCAAGCAAGGCTGCTGCATTGGTGGAAGCCCGGGAACTGACTGCCGCCCTTGCTGCAAGAAATCATACGCTTGCAAGCTTTAAAGGGACCGGCCGGTTAAAATTATGGCAGGAGGGGCGTGGCCTGTCCAGCCGGGCGGCATGGGTTGGGTCCTATCCGGACAAGCTGCGGATCGCTGTCATGAATGCGGCCGGCCAACCGATGGCGAGCCTGTCGACCGATGGGCAGCATCTCTATCTGGTTTCCCATGCGGAAGGTGAATTCTATAAAAAGCAGTCCGCCAATCCGACCCTGCAACGTCTCATTTCAATTCCGATTTCCTCCAATGATATTATTTCAATCCTGACAGCGCGCCTGCCCATTCGGGAGTACCATGCCGTTGAAATTACCGTGGATGAATCCGGCCGGGGATATATTCTGAGCCTGGCGACTAAATGGCGGGGGGTAACCGAGAAAATTTATCTGGATGAAGATAAGCACTCGGTCTTGAAGGTTGAAATATTCGGAAATTCGGAAAAATTGTCATACCGGGTGGTTTTTCAGGGCAAACGGCAGGTTGACGGTTTTGAATTGCCGCAAAAGATAATAATTTCCGATACGGAAGGGAATCGTTTTGAACTTGATATCGATAACTACTGGACTGATGTACCCCTGGAATCGTCAATATTTGTGTTAACGCCGCCCTGACCTTGCGGACGCGGTCTTCAATACGGGGCGATATGACGGATTTTTGTTTTGCAGTTGCAAAACCATTGGGAAGGCTTGCCAAATGGCTGCGTATGCTTGGATTTGACACTCTCTATGAACCGGATTTGCCGCAAGGCTTTTTCAATGGTTTTGAGACGGAACGAATCCTTCTGGTGCGGCGACTTCCAAGCCGGCAGGATAGAACCGGATATTCGCATGTAGTCATCCGCTCCGATCATTATTGGGAACAGCTTCTTGAACTGGTCCGTGCTGTCGGAATTACCGCCGAATCGATCCGGCCGTTTTCCCGATGCATTCGCTGCAATTCGGCAATCAAACCGGCAGCCAAAGCGGGTCTGTACGGGAAAGTTCCCGATTATATCTGGGAAACCCACGATGAGTTCAGGGTATGTCCGGGGTGCCGGCGGATATACTGGCCGGGAAGTCATATTGAACGCAGCTTGGGAAGAATCCGGTCTCTGTTCGACGGTTAACCCCGGGACGTTCAATGTTCATAGCCTTCCCGCACCTGTATTGTCCGGAAAATTGCGATAGTCCGGCAACATTTGAAATGAACTGCGTCCGGCGACAGCTATGAGCGACAAACAACCAGTGATCGCCCTTGAAAATCGTCTCAAAGGGTGCTGCAACGTGTTGACATTGGGTGTGCGGCCTAATTTTTCGGATTACAGCCGGGAAGACGCGGCCCTGATTCGTGCTGCCGCCAAAATTTATTATCCGACCACCTTCTATGCCGATCTGTTCAATTCCGCCGGAAAAACGACATTTCCCAGTTATCATACCTACAAGTGCGTTCAGGATAAAATTAAACAGACGGCCCTTTTTGAATTGCTGCAGATTCCGCATCCCAGGACCCGGGTGTTTTACGGCAAACACCAGAAATCAAGAATTACGGATTATTTTAAATTTCCTTTCATCGCAAAAATTGCGCGGGGATCGTCAATGGGAAGGGGAGTCTTTCTGATCCTAAACCAGGAGGAACTGCTGGCTTACAATCGCGAAACTACCGTTGCCTATATTCAGGAGTATCTTCCCATCGATAGGGATATCCGGGTCGTCGTTATTGGGGATCGGATTGTCCATGCCTACTGGCGCATTGCCGGACCCGGCGATTTTCGAAGCAACCTGGCCCTTGGTGCAACCGTCAGTTTGGAAAGCGTTCCGCCTGAAGCCCTGGATCTCGCACGCGTCTGTGCCAGAAAGTGCGGCTGGGATGATGTGGGCATTGATATCTGCTGTTTTAACGGCCGCTATTATGTACTGGAGGCTAACATGAAATACGGCAAGGAAGGGTTTCGAAAAGCCGGCATCGATTATTTCCGTCTGATGGAAGAGATGATTGAAAAGGGAGAGGTTTAGGAATGCATGTCGATCTTGAAAAAATTCATAAAAGCTTAGATCAGCGGGAAACAAAGATGTTGTCTCCACATGCGGCGCACAGCTCACAGGCGGTCCGGCGCCGTCCGGAAGAACTCCTGGAAAGTGGGTATCGACAGGCTTACTCGACGGATGCGGACCGGATTCTGCATTCTCCGGCCTATACCCGTTATATTGACAAAACCCAGGTTTTTTATCTGATTCAAAATGATCATATTACCCACCGGGTGCTTCATGTACAACTGGTCTCGAAAATCGCCAGAACAATCGGCCGATTTTTAGGATTGAACGAAGACCTGATTGAGGCTATCGCCCTTGCCCACGATATCGGACATACTCCCTTTGGGCATGACGGCGAACGGATTTTAACGGAATTATGCCGCCGCCGCGGGATCGGATATTTTCATCATAACCTCCAGAGTGTTCAGTTTCTGGATAGGGTCGAACGCAAGGGAAGGGGGTGGAATTTATGCCTCCAGACCTTGGACGGCATCATGTCGCATGATGGCGAAGTACATGATCAAAAACTTGAACCATTACGATATAAGACATTTGAATCATTTGATAAAGAAATATTATCAAAAAAAGAAAACCCCGATCTGAAACTCCTTCCCATGACTCTGGAAGGGTGCGTCGTCCGCATGGCGGATACGATCAGCTATATCGGTCGCGATCTGGAAGATGCCATCCGGTTGGGAGTGATCCGCCGCTGCGATATCCCCCCGGAATGTACGGATCGCCTTGGGAATTCAAATGGGACCATTGTTTACAATCTGGTTACGGATATCATTGCAAACAGTTTTGAAAAAACACACACAGCCTTCAGCCCTGATGTGTCGACGTCCTTGCAGGCGCTGAAGGCGTTCAATTTGGAGTACATCTATCTCAATCCCCGAATAAAGATTCATCTGGAGAGTATCCGCCGATTGTTTGAAATGCTTTTTGACCGATATCTGAACGACCTCGAAAAGGAAAACCGTTCATCGGTCATTTTTACCCAATTTCTGGCGGATATATCCGAAGAATACCGGACAAATCACAATCATGCTGAAATTGTCAGGGATTTCATTGCCGGAATGACCGATCAGTATTTTTTACGACTGTGTCCGGAAAATATGCGTCCGGCCTATCGAAGTTTGTAAATAAATGCCTTAGGATGGATTGGATTGTTTCCGGCGGGGATTGTCGTTGGAATTTCTTTCGCTATGTTAAATTCCAAATATCAAAGAAATTCCAATGACCTAAATTCAAAAATTTAAAAGCAGAACCGTTTGGATATTTATGCAACATAACCGTACCTACCGTAACCTGATCAACAAAGCCGGTCTGATTTCATTTCGGGTATCCGTAAAGGAAACCGATCTTCTGGTCCAGGCTGATTGCGGGCTTGCAGAACAGGCGACTGATTTGGTGCTGCGACATCGCGGCGTAATTGAATCATATGTTCAAATGTATCCCGATTTTCTAAAAACATTGACTCCCTGGCGAATCCGCGGACCGGTCCCCCGCATTATCCGGGATATGGCGGCTGCCGGAGCGGCGGCCGGCGTGGGCCCGATGGCGGCGGTTGCCGGCGCCATCTCCGCCCATGTCGGCGTTGATCTTTTATCCTATACAAGCCAGGTGATCGTTGAAAACGGAGGGGATGTATTTTTAAAAATCAAGGATCCGGGGACGATTGCGATTTATGCGGGAGCTTCGCCTTTAAGTTTGAAAATCGGGCTGAAAGTCTATCCCCACGGTAACCCCCTGGGCGTGTGCACGTCTTCCGGAACTGTGGGGCATTCCTTCAGCTTCGGCAAAGCGGACGCGGCCAGCGTGGTAGCTCATGACTGTGCTTTGGCGGATGCTGCCGCCACGGCAGTTTGCAATCAGGTGCAGTCCGGCAAAGACATTCAAAAAGCCATTGATTTCGGAAAACGCATCCGCGGCGTCAACGGTCTGATCGTCATTATCGGTGACCGGATCGGTATGTGGGGCGATTTGGAGATCGTACCGCTGGATTAAAAAAGGGTTGAGTTTTGCATTTGAAAATATTAGGATATTCGATAACTATTTTAAATTTTGAGGTGAAACTTCATGAAAACCATGTGGGCTCCCTGGCGGATGGAATATATCCAGGGCCGCAAGGAGGAAGGTTGCATATTTTGTAAAGCAATATCCGAACGGGATGAACTGACCCTTTATAAGGGGAGCACCACCCTGGTGGTGTTGAATAAATACCCTTATATAAACGGGCACATGCTGGTTGCTCCCAATCGTCATCTTGCCGGTCTGGATCAGCTCAGCATGCGTGAAAAGGGCGATTTGCTCCAAACAGTGGATCAGTCCATTGCGATTTTAAAATCAGCCATCCATCCGGATGGGTTCAATGTGGGGCTGAATCTGGGAAAAGTGGCCGGGGCCGGGGTGGAAGAGCATCTGCATTTCCATATCGTTCCCCGGTGGTTCGGGGATACGAATGCGTTTACCGTTTTTGCAGAGATTCGCGTTATCCCGGAGCATTTGAAATCCACCTATGATAATTTAAAGCCATACTTTGATAAGTTTAATAGTTTAGCTTTTTGAAAAAATACGATAAGCCTGTTTGGGTTTGGGCCGCAGCGCTGCGGCCCAAACAATCAGCTCGATAATTTGAGAAACAGCTAAATTGATACGATAAAGTTAATACAACAACTTAAAAGAATGGAGAAATAAAATGAATAAAATTAAAGCATTTTTATGGATCGTCCTTTTCGGTTTCATCCTGATTGTATTCTTTTCGAATCTTGATTTCTTTTTAGCGCCGCAGCCCATCAATTTGAACCTGATCGTAAAAAATTATGCCTTGCCGGCATTGCCCACCGCTGTCCATTTTTTATTCTTTTTCGTGGCAGGTCTCCTGGTTGCCTATTTTTCCAGTCTGCCGGAACGATACCGTTTCCGGAAAACCATTAAAAATCTAAAAGCCACCATCGATTCCCAGGATAAAGAGATTGAAAGGATCAGAACAAACCTGAAACCGACCACGGAGAATCCAACTCCCGATATTCCTTAATCAGATTACGTACTCCGGCAGGTAATTCGTTCGATCCATGAATCCTTCGAAAATCACCCCCATGCTTCAGCAATATCTGGCCATCAAGGAAGCGTACGCCGATTCGCTTCTGTTTTACCGGATGGGCGATTTCTACGAGATGTTTTTTGAGGATGCGCAAGTCGCTGCAAAGGTTCTCGAGATCACGCTGACCTCCCGCAACAAGAAAGATAAAGAACCGATTCCCATGTGCGGCGTTCCGGTCCGGTCGGTCCAGGGATACATTGCCCGACTGCTGGATAACGGCTTCAAGGTTGCCATATGCGACCAGGTGGAAGACCCGGCCGTTTCCAAGGGATTGGTCAAGCGCGAAGTGATCCGGGTCGTTACTCCGGGGATGATCGTAGAAAATGAACTGCTGGATGAGAAAACGAATAATTATGTTTTGTCGGTTGCCCGGGAAGATCAAATCGTCGCGATTGCGTATATTGATATTTCTACTGGTGTTTTCCGTGTAACCGAGTCAAACGATGCGTCTGCCATGATCGATGAGACCCTGCGGATATCCCCGCGCGAGGTGTTGCTTCCGAAGTCCTCGCAAACCGATCCTTTTTACCAGTCTTTATTGCAGGTCTTATCGGAAAAATCCATAACTTATTTAAATGAGAGCATCTTTGAATATGGCAGGGGCCGGCAGCGGCTGCTGGACCAGTTCAGAACACTGTCCCTGGAAGGGTTCGGCTGTGAGTCCTTCAATGCCGGCATTCGTGCCGCCGGCGCGATTATGTATTATATCCGGGATACCCAGAAAAAACAGATTGAACATATTTCCAGAATTGAAACTTATTCTTTAGGAAGCTATCTCTTTGTTGACGAAACCAGTTGTCAAAACCTGGAGCTGATCAAAAATATCAGATCCGGTTCTAAAAAAGGGACCCTGATCGGAGTAATCGATCAGACCGTTACCGCCATGGGGGGGCGTCTCCTGAAAAACTGGATCCGATATCCCCTGATGAATCTGGGCGAGATACAGGCAAGACTCGATGCTGTTCAGGAGGTTAAAGCCAATGTGGGAGTGCGCCGCCGGTTGCAGGAACACCTCCGTTCGGTTTACGATCTGGAGCGTCTCGCAAGCAAGATTACGCTGGGACATTGCAACGCCAGGGACCTTCTGGCCCTGCAGCGCTCGCTGCATCAACTACCGCTGCTGGACGCAGTTTTAATGGAGTTAACCTCCGAACAGTTTCTCCCCGAGGTGAAGCCGGACGACCTCCAACCTCTGGCGGATCTTATCGAACGGGCGATACGGGAAGATGCCCCGCCGGTTATCAATGAAGGCGGAATTATCAAAAAGGGGTTTAACAGCGAACTGGACGAATTGATCGCCATCAGTCGGGACGGAAAAAGTTTTCTGGCCAGACTTGAATCTGAAGAAAAACAGGCGACCGCGATTAATTCCTTGAAAGTCAGATATAACAAGGTGTTCGGTTATTATATCGAAGTGCCTAAATCCCAGGTCAAGTCCGTTCCATCCCATTATGTCCGCAAGCAGACCCTGGTAAATGCCGAACGATACATCACCGACGAGTTGAAAACCTTTGAAGCCAAGGTATTAGGCGCTGAAGAACGCAGGGCTTCCCTGGAACATGAAATCTTCAACCAAATCCGATCCGAAGTTATTAAATCCAATCAAAAAATACAAGAAGTTGCTCGATTTTTAGCCCGGATCGATTGCATCATAAGTTTAGCGGAGGCGGCTGATCAAAATAATTATGCCCGTCCTCAATTTAATGCCGACGGCGTTATTGATATCGAAGAAGGTCGTCATCCGGTAGTGGAAAAAATGATCAGTGCCGAGAGGTTTGTACCCAATTCGATCCGTCTGGACGGCACTGCAAATCAGATCCTGGTCATCACCGGACCCAATATGGCCGGCAAGTCGACGGTTTTGCGGCAGGTCGCCTTGATGGTGATCATGGCTCAAATGGGGTCTTTTGTCCCGGCCGGGATGGCCTCGATGGATCTTGTGGACAGAATTTTTACACGGGTCGGCGCCTTGGACAACCTGTCCCAGGGACAGAGCACCTTTATGGTCGAGATGCAGGAAGCCGCCAATATATTGAACAACGCTTCCGGCCGGAGCCTTGTCATCATGGATGAAATCGGGCGCGGCACCAGCACGTTTGACGGCTTAAGCATTGCCTGGGCGGTTGCCGAATATCTGCATGACCTGCATGGCGTCGGGGTCAAAACCCTGTTTGCAACCCACTATCATGAATTGACGGACCTGGCGCAGGTAAAGCCAAGGGTAAAAAATTTCAATATTGCCGTGAAAGAATGGAACGACGAAATTATTTTCCTGCGAAAGCTGGTGGAAGGGGGAACCAATCGCAGTTACGGCATTCAAGTGGCGCGACTTGCAGGGATACCGGCACAAGTTATTGTCCGGGCCAAAAAAATTCTGGCGAATATTGAAAAGGGTGAACACAATTTAAACGGTTCCCCGGTTTTTGCCGGCGGCGAAAAGGCGACCGAAGAAAAAACAATCCGTCAACTCGAATTGTTTCGCAAACCGGAATATGCTATAGTCGAAAAACTTCAAAAAATGGATCTGTCGAAAATGACGCCGCTGGATGCCATGATTTCCCTGAACGAACTTCAGGAAAAAGCCAAAACGGTTGTCTGATTTGGATTTTCCGGGGTTTGACTATATGAATGATGTCACCTAAAAAACCTGCCATAATCACATTTTTTATCATCTGCCTGTTTTTTTTTCTGACGCCCGAGACTGCCTCTTCACAGCCAGCCAGGGAGCAGTTTTTCAGGGCTGAAACCAGCTATAAGAACCTTCGCAACAGTCCGGTCAAAATAAAATACCGGGAGAACTGGCTGCGTTGTATTGAAGCGTTTGAATCGGCTTACAAGATAGATCCGGGCGGCCTCTGGGCGGCGGCCGCGCTTTACAAAACCGGAGAGCTTTACCAGGAACTGCATCGGCACTCATTTAAAACCTCGGATATCAAGGAAGCCCTTGATATCTTTGTGCGGGTAAGCAAACGCTTTCCTAAAAGCAGTTACAAGCCCAAAGCCGAAGCCAAGATACGGGAAATCGGCCGGGTGGTATCGAATCCGATTGCATCGCAGCCGCAAGGAGATGACGGCAAACCGTATGCCGAAGCCGAAGCCTGTTATGAAAACCTGCGCCGTAATCCCGCCGGAAAAAAATACCGGGAAAACTGGCTGCGTTGCATAAAGGCATTTCAAGAAGCTTACAAGGATAATCCCACCGGATCCCAGGCGGCCGCCAGCCTTTTTAAATCAGGGGAACTGTACCAGGAACTTTATAAGTATTCGTTTCGATCTTCAGACAGGGCAGAGGCTGATGACATCTTTCAGCGTGTCGTCAAACAGTATTCCGACAGCCCCTACAAACTCCTGGCCGAACAGAAACTCGGTTTATCCGCTTTGAATACGGAAGTCTCGGTTTCCCCTAAATCGGGTGAAGCGCAATCCGCTCAGAATCCGGTATCGGATGACATCGCCGCCGTTATCGAAAAATCGATTTCGGTCACGACCGACGTTACCGATACCGATATCCCATCCGGCAACGGCAATACCACCGTGACGAACCTGCGCTTCTGGTCCAACCCCAATTATACCCGAATCGTCATTGATGCCGACAGCGAAGCACTCTATCGCCATCGGCTTCTCAATGAAGATCCCAGCATTCAGAAACCGCAGCGGTTGTACATCGATCTGGACAACAGCAGACTGGGTAAAGACACTTCAAAAGTGATTCCCATCAATGACAATCTTTTAAGTGATGCCCGTGCCGGACAGTATAACCTGGATACGGTCCGGGTCGTGGTGGACATCAAGTCATTTAAAACGTATAAGATCTTCTCCCTTAAAAACCCGTTCCGGATCGTCATAGACATTTGGGGGGAGGGTGAACCGGCCGTCGCTTCTGAAAGGCAGCCTGGCCGGACGGCCGCCGGCGACCAGAAGATTCCCGCCAGCGCCCTGGCAAAACAACTGGCGCTGGGCGTTCGCCGAATCGTAATTGATCCGGGCCACGGCGGCCGGGATTACGGTGCTCCCGGATATCTGCGCGGGGTTCATGAAAAATACGTGGTGCTGGAGATCGGTAAAAAACTGGCTGAAAAAATCAGGACCGAGTTGGGATGTGAAGTCGTAATGACCCGCAGCGGGGATCAATACCTGACCCTCGAAGAACGCACCGCAATTGCCAATACCGAAAATGCGGATCTGTTTATATCGATCCATACCAATTCGGCCAGGGATCGAAGGGCCTTTGGCATTGAGACGTATTTTCTAAACCTGGCGACGGACGACGAGTCCATTCGCGTGGCGGCAATGGAAAACGCCACTTCTACAAAGAATATCAGTGATCTGCAGACGATCCTGAACGACCTGATGCACAATGCCAAGGTAAATGAATCCAGCCGGCTGGCGGCCCATGTCCAGGATGCCCTTTACGGTCACATGAAAACAAGGTTCAGCAGCATCAAAAACAAAGGAGTGAAACAGGCGCCGTTTTACGTTCTGCTGGGAGCCCAGATGCCCTCAATTCTGATCGAAACCTCGTTTATCAGCAATCCCCGCGAGTGCCAGCGCCTGACCGACCCGAAATATCAGGATCAATTAACGGATGCAATCGTCAGGGGTATCCGCGGTTACATCCGCGAGACCAATCCCACAGCCCATGGCGTCCCCCCGGTCCCCCTCGACTCCCGGGGATAAATCCAGATGCCCTTTTTATTTACGGTTGACGATGTAAACCCCGAACCCTACTAAAATACAGGCAACAACCAGGCTCGAATCGAAGGCTTCATCCAGCAGCAGAACTCCGAGAACCATCCCGAACAGTGGTGTGGCAAAAAAGAATACCGATATGCTGGAGGAATTGTGCCGGACAATCAGGTATTGCCAGGACATGAAAGCGAACACGCTGATGACCAGAAACTGAAAGGCAAGTGAAATCCAGGCATCAGGTTCGACCGCACGGAAGTTGAAGCTTTCAAATATCACCGCCCCGCAAAAGAAGAATAGGATCATGACCCCATAGGACCACAGCAGAATTTTCCATTTATTAATAGATACGGATAGACGTTTGGTGTAAACGAGTTGAACGGTAATCAGCAGGCAGCTAATGAATTCAATGATATCACCCTTTAAGGTTGGAACCGCTTGGGGCGCCAGACTCCCTTTGAAAGCATAGGCAAGCCCCGCAAAAGCCACCAGGCACCCCAGCAGAGTTCTCTTTTCAAAATGCTCCGCCTGAATGACCAGGGGCGCCAGCAGCGGCACCATGAGGGGGTAGCTGAAAATAAACAGGGTAATTCTGCCGCCGGTTGTATACCGGGCTCCCAAGTTAAAGGTAAACAACTGCAGCGCCATCAGCACCCCGAGGAAAAACACTGGTACAACTTCATGTTTTTTAAGGGAAATTTCGCTTCCATTCCAGCGCATGAATAGCATGACGCAGGGCAGGGCGGGTGCAAACCGCAAAAAGGCGGCCCACAGCGGCGGAATATCCCGTACGGTGATTTTAACGACTACCGCATTGGCGGCCCACAGAATGACCAGCAGCAGCAGCCAGAGCATGGTGCCGGTGCGAAGGGGAGCCTGGCCAGTATCGGATCCCGGTGCAATAGCGGAATGGTTTGTTTTGAATTCTTTTTGCATGAACGAAAAATTTTAGGAAAAGGCCGTTTCCGGATAGTACGTTGACATCCGCTTCCGGTTTTAATATTTCAGGTTGGAATTGACAAAAATATCCCGATGTTTTATCCCTCGGGCAGTAATTGTTTTTTTAAGGCGATTTGAACAACCATTAAAGACCGCCTGAGCCCGTTAGCATGTCAAGTCTGATAAACATTTGTCAGCAGCAGCCGACCTGTTGCTGAAACCTGAATTCCAAGGGAGGTATTTCCAATGACATACCAGCATATTTTATGTGAAACGAATGCAGCAATTTCCACCATTACCTTCAACCGTCCCAAGGCGCTGAACGCTTTAAACAGCGAATTGCTGGATGAGTTGTCCCGGGCGCTGGATGAAATTGCACAAAATGAAACCGTCAAAGTTCTGGTTCTGACCGGCGCCGGCGATAAAGCCTTCGTTGCCGGCGCGGACATCAGCGAACTGGCAACCTTTAATTCCCTGGAAGCTAAATTGTTTTCAAAAAAAGGGCACGATACATTTAACAGGTTGCCGGGATTGCCGATTCCAGTGATCGCGGCTGTTAACGGATATGCTCTGGGCGGCGGCAGCGAAGTAGCGCTTGCCTGCGATTTTATTTATGCTTCTGAAAATGCGATGTTTGGACTGCCTGAGATCAATCTGGGAATAATGCCCGGATTCGGCGGCACTCAGCGGCTTCCCCGGCTGATCGGCAAAAATATGGCAAAGGAAATGATTTTTACAGGTAAAATGATATCTGCAGTTGAAGCCAAGCAAATCGGGCTTGTCAATAAAGTCTGCCCCGCCGGAACCTTGATGGAAGAAGTACTCAAAACTGCAAATATCATTGCTCAAAAAGGGAAAGTTTCACTCCGGGCCGCCAAGCAGACTGTTGACAACGGCATGAATGTCGACTTGCTTTCCGGCTGTGCCATGGAAATGGATGGTTTTGCACTTTGCCTGGCCAGCGATGATTCCAAAGAAGGAACACGGGCATTTCTTGAAAAGCGGAAACCCGAGTTCAAGGGGCGGCTGGGCAAATGATGATTAACCTTGACAGGCCCTAAAGATTCATTATAATCATTTTAACTACTTAACTCGTAATCCGGTATTCTCGAAAACAACAAATCGAAAAATCGATTTTTGGATGTTCATTTATCTGCAACGACATTCGTCCGACATTTTAGAACGAATCATTTCCGTTAATTATTTGACACCAGCAGCATTGAAAGCTATATACCAATAGCATCGGATTTTAATACGTTATTTTCATGTCGGGATGCCCTTGTGCGGAAAACCAGAAATGTTGTTCAACTTGTGTGGGGGATTGCATTGGTTCTTGCCGGAATCGGGGTCTTTTTCAGGATCCCCTATGTGATGCCTAAAGTTGAAATGATTGAACAATTTGCCGGCGCCGCATTTTTCATCCGGATGAGTTTCTATCTCCTGGGTATTTTTCTTGTCAGCGGCGGCGCCAAAAAAATTTTTGATTACTCTAAAAAGATAGAAGATGGAAATGCCAATACCTAATTTGATCAATTCAAAATGAGGGAAACAAGATGGCTATCACCATGTTGCATGAAGCAAATTCATCGAATGATCGACAGCTTAAATCCGAGGTCGAGTATCGAAAAAAGCTGCAGCAGATCTGCAACGATATCTATGCTGCTAAAAACCTGGACGAAATTTTAATCGACCTGAAAGATGAAATCACATCCCTCTTTGAGTCTGAAAGAATTACGGTTTATGTTGTCGACGGAATCAAGCGGGAACTGGTTTCACGTTTTAAGTCCGGAGATGAAATCGGTGAAATCCGGATTCCGATTTCAACCAGCAGTATTGCCGGAAACTCGGCCTACAAGCAGAAACTGGTCAACATAAAAAATGTTTATGACAACAAGGAACTGCTTTCCATTGATCCGGAACTGAAATTCGACAGCAGCTGGGACAAAAAGACCGGGTTTAAAACCAAGCAGGTGCTGGCGTTTCCGATTATTTTCAAGAAGTACCTGCTGGGGGTCATCCAGCTTATCAATCGGTCAGACGGCAGTTCGTTTACCACATTGGATGAAGAAGCCGTACAGGAACTGGCTAAAATCATGGGTATTGCGCTGTATAACCAGAAGCGCATGGCCAAAGCCAAGGCCACCAAGTTTGATTATCTCCTTGAAAATCACATCCTGACACAGAAAGAACTGGATTCGGCGATAGGGGCGGCCAGGAATGCAAAAGAACAGGTCGAATCGCTTTTAATCAAGGAGTATAAAATCGCCAAGCAGGATATCGGCAAATCCCTGAGCAAGTTCTATAATATTCCTTTTGTGGAATTCAACAAGAACGTCCCGATTCCCGGAGATCTGCTGGCCAACCTTAAGATTCCCTTCTTGCGCAAGAATATCTGGGTGCCGTTGCGGACCGAGGACGGAAAAGTCGTTATAGCAGTCGACAATCCCCATGATCTTCAGAAAATTGATGTGATCAAATCTCTCTTCCCCGGCAAGGGCCTGTCTTTCTGCGTGGCATTGCGAGCCGACATTCTCGATTTTATCAAACTTTTTACCCACGACGAGAAAGAATTGGCGGCCATTGACGACATCCTGTCTCAACTGCAGTCGGAAGCCGAGGAAATTGAAGATGCGGAGTCGTCTCTGGATGAACAGGACAGTGCCGTCGTTCAGTTGGTCAACAAAATTATTCTGGATGCCCACGCGCGCAATGCCTCGGATATTCATATCGAGCCTTACCCGGGCAAACAAAGCACGCAGGTCCGTATCCGCATCGACGGCGCCTGTTCGGTATATCAGACGATTCCGTTCAGTTATAAAAACGCGGTGGTTTCCCGCATTAAAATCATGTCCGACCTGGACATCGCCGAACGCCGCAAACCCCAGGACGGCAAGATCAAATTCAAGAAATACGGGGGGAAGGATATCGAACTGCGGGTGGCCACGATTCCGACCCAGGGCGGCATGGAAGATATCGTCATGCGTATTCTGGCCGCCGGCGAACCGATCCCGCTTGATAAAATGGGTTTTTCCCAGATGAACTACGATAACTTTATCAGCGTGATCACACAGCCCTATGGGATCGTTTTTGTCTGCGGGCCCACCGGCTCCGGGAAGACCACGACACTTCATTCCGCTTTGGGATATATCAACAAGACCGAGACCAAGATCTGGACGGCCGAAGATCCCGTTGAAATCACCCAGGCGGGACTGCGCCAGGTGCAGGTCCGGCCGAAAATCGGGTTCGATTTTGCTGCGGCCATGCGGGCCTTTCTGCGGGCCGACCCCGATGTCATCATGGTCGGTGAAATGCGCGACAAGGAAACCACCCATATCGGCATCGAAGCCTCTTTAACCGGTCACCTCGTTTTTTCGACCCTGCATACCAACAGCGCGCCGGAAAGCATTACCCGCCTGCTGGATATGGGTATGGATCCTTTTAATTTTGCCGATGCGATTTTGGCTATTCTGGCCCAGCGCCTGGTTCGGACCCTTTGCAAAAAGTGTAAAAAAACATATCATCCCTCCAAGGAAGAATACGATGAACTGGTACGGGAGTATGGCAAAGAAGATTTCCAACAGAATCTGAAAATCCCTTATAACGACGATCTGACGTTTTACCGACCGGACGGCTGTGAAGCATGCCACAATACCGGCTATGCCGGTCGAATGGGATTGCACGAACTGTTGATGGGTACCGATCCGATGAAAAAGCTGATCCAGGAGAAAGCCAAAATGGAGGATCTGCGCGGTCAGGCCATCAAGGACGGCATGCGCACACTCAAACAGGACGGAATCGAGAAAATTTTCGGCGGTTTCTGCGATCTGTTGCAGGTGCGCAAAGTCTGTATCAAATAGCTTCCGGGTGCCGGGTTTCAGGGGCCCGGGGTGGGGATTTGGCAGTTTTCCGATCCCCGAGACCTGATCCCCCGACCCCCGCTCCTTTACCTTCAGTCTTCAGCCTTCAGCCTATCTAGAATCCCCTGCTTTTGCGTTCGGCCTCAAGAAATTTTTTCAGTTGGTCTTCATAATAGGATTGGTTGGTTCGGGCGAGCTCCAACGCCTTTGCGGCCGTCTGGACGGCTTCGGCATATTTTCTATTGACATAATAACTTTCAGCCAGGGTGTCGAGTATATGTGCCGCCGTAGACAGGGCTGCGGCTTTTTGCGCCAATATCAGCGCCTTTTGTGGGTTGCGATAAGCCGGGTCTTCACAGGTGGCATACAGCCATGCAAGATTGTTCAATACTTCCGGATTGTCGGACTGAAGCCTGAGGGCGTGTTCATAAGCCCGGATGGTCATATCGTAATTTTGCCGACCGTAGTACAAATCCCCCAACATGCGGTACAGATTCGGATTGTGTGGTGTTTTTTGGATTTCACGCTGTATGATTTTTTCAAAAAAATGATTATTCAGCTTTTTTCCGACGCTTCCAAAATTCAAATGGTACCCCAATCCGCCCATGAGCAGGACGGCTGTCAGATAAACCGCGATACTCTTTTTGATCTTGCGGTTGTGGCGCCGGATCCAGGTTCGATCGGTTTCACATTTTTTAAGATAAGCGATCCGCTCGCTGATGCTGAAATGGTGCCAGTTGGGCTTGTCAGGCGGCTGCCCGCTGGTTAAACCGATTTTTTCAAGGGTGCTGATCAGCGCCTGGGCGTTGCCGATAACAGTGTAAACATAGGTATCGGCCTGGCGTTCGAAATTTCGCATGAAGTATCCGAATATGTACCGGAAATAGATCACGAAATTGAGAATGATGACGATGCTGAACAGCGTTGCCGTTGTTGATGCCTGGTCGAAGCCGAAGTCGTGGATAAATCGATAGACCGGTTCGGCATAAATGATTGCAAACACCAGCAGGTCGAATGTGCCGTATGAGATCAGCATATAGCCCACGAAAAAAAACAGATAAAACAACAGATGCTTTTGTTTGACATGGCCGATTTCGTGGGCGATGACCGCATCGATTTCTTCCGGTTCCAGCAGTTGCAGCAGGCCGTGAGTTACCAGGATATAACGGAATCTTTTGATCAACCCCATTACCCCGGCGGTAATCATTTTGCCGCCGAAAATCGGCCAATACAGAATATTGTTGTATTCAAGGCCGGTCTGTCGGCATAAGTTTTCAATCCGATGCCGGATAACGCCCGCTTCCAGCGGCGTGCAGCCCCAGAACTTTTGGATTAAGGCCGGACCCAGCAATGCGACTGCAAACAGAAAAAATAAAAAATAGATCGCTTCGCCGGTCGGGGTTGCGAGAAACTGTTTGGGAAACGTGAAGGGCAGGAGGTTGATCAGGTCGGCGATTCCTGAGAGAAACAACCACGGCAGCAGGACGGGGATGGAAAAAGAAATGTTAGACAGGATATAGGACCGGCGCGTTATGGTGTTGAGATACAGCTTCTGGTAGCTGCCATGAGCGCCGGCCCAGACAATCGACATGTACGCCACAAACAGTCCGATAAAAAGAACGGCCTGAAGGGTGGGCATAATTGTAAACACGGGAATATCGGCAGTAAATGACGATACATTCAATCCATAGATGTCAATGGCAAACAGAACGATCGCCATGACCGACTGGCGGGTCACCAGGGTGTTGAATTTGTGATCCAGGGTTGAAAAACTTGCAGTGGAGATTTGCCTTTCAAGCTTTTGAAACTGGAAGCGCGTCAGAAATATGAAAATTCCGCATAATCCGATGAAAAGAAAAACAGTTTCGGGAAAAGCAAAGGCGGCCTTCTCCGGCGGCTGGTGGGTGCTGTAAATGAGGAGTGCAACAATAAAATATATAAAATTACTGAACATTTATTTCAAACCGTGTTGATCCCGGCCGATTCGGCTTGTAAAATCTTTCTTTCTCGCTGTATATGCAGCCGCAGTATTGCTGGCGGTACATGTTCAGACGCTTGGATTCAGAGATGCCTTCCTTCCAGCCGGAGCGAAAATCATTGTAATGAAAAGGGACGCCGACGGACTTGCCGATCGCTTCACCGATCGTCCGGATGAGGTCATGCTGTTGAAATTTGCTGTACAACAGGGTGCTGGTAAAGAAATCAAACCGGCCCTCATGGGCGATCCGGGCTGCGGCGGAGAGGCGTTCATGGTAACACAGGCGGCAGCGCTCCGTTTCCCGGAAGGCCATATTGCGGATAAAACTCTCCAGGTCATAACCTTCCTGGTATATCACCCGGAGTTCGATCTGCTGTGCATAGGCTTTCAGGGTTTCCTCCCTTTTCAGGCATTCCTGGAAGGGATGAATATTATGCCGGTAAAAATAACCCATGACGTCGAATCCGTCCATCCGAAGCGTTTTCAGGGGATAGATGCTGCAGGGGCCGCAGCAGATATGTAGAAGCATCTTCAATTTCGTTCTCCGAAAATGGCGGTTCCGATGCGCACCAGGGTGGCGCCGGCGGCGATGGCCGCTTCAAAATCGCCGGACATCCCCATGGAGAGCTCATCCAAGGACAGGTCGGGCGTTAACTCAGCGTTTAGATTTTTTTGAATTCGATCCCTTAATGACCGTAGTTCGTCAAAAAAGGGATGGGCCTTTTCCGGATTATCGAAATAGGGGGGGATCGTCATCAGCCCGATTACTTTCACACTGCTGAGCGTGGTGATTTCGACGATCAGGTTTTGGACTTCCTGGGTTGTGATGCCCGACTTGGATGGTTCTGCGGCAATATTCACCTGAACCAGGATGGATTGAATCTTATTAATTTTTTCGGCTTCCCGATTCAGGGCAAGCGCCAGCTTGAAAGAATCCACCGAGTGAATAAGATCAAAGAGCCGAACGGCATCCCTGGCCTTGTTGGTCTGCAGATGGCCGATAAAATGCCAGGATATGGGATCGGGCGGAAGCGGTAAAGCGCTGATTTTGGAGCGGGCTTCCTGGATATAACTTTCCCCCAGGATGGTTATACCGGCCTCGATTGCCTGCCGGACGGTTTCGGCCGGTACGGTTTTGCTGACCGCCACCAGGCGGACGGATTCAGGGTTCCGGCCGCTTTCTTCAGCCGTCCGGCGGATACGCATTCTGATCCGTTGCAGGTTTTGATTAATATCGTTCACTGTTATTCGGTTTCTGTCGGGTGTTTGTGATGATCGTCGTCAAAACCGATGGCCCCTTCCTGTATCAAAAAGGAAATCACTTCGCAAACCGGCAGCCCCACCACATTGGTATAGGATCCGTTGATGCTTTTGACGATAAACGTACCCAGGCCCTGGATGGCATAAGCCCCGGCTTTGTCAAAAGGTTCTTCGGAACGGATGTACCATTCGATCTCTTTACCGGTCAATTTCTTGAAACAGACGGCGGTTTGGACGGCTTCCGAAAAAGAGCGTTCCTTGGCGAGGCAGAGAATCGCATAACCGGTCAGTACCTGGTGGGTCTTGCCGCTGAGATGATTCAGCATGGTTCGGGCTTCAGCAATGGAGGCGGGTTTTCCCAGGATGGTGCCGTCGATAAGTACGATTGTGTCCGCACCGATCACCCAACTGCGGGGATAGCGTACGGCTACCTCGCGGGCTTTTGCTTCCGCAAGTTTCCGGACATACTGAGTCGGTTCCGTCGGCGTGATACTGCTTTCATCAAAATCAGCGGGTATGACGGTAAAGGAAAGCCCCGCCTGTTTCAGCAGATAACGGCGCCGTGGAGATTTTGATGCCAGAATGAGATGTGGTTCCTGACGGTTTAGTAGCTGCATGGCGACAAGTTAGCAGATGAAATTCGCTTTGACAAGACTTGAGGGGGAATATAAAGAAAGGTTGCGCGTTACGGGTTGCGGGTTGCGGGTTCAAAGGGATCCGGACAGGCAATAAACCATCTGATAGACAAGGAAAAAGAATTTTTTATGAGTCAGTACGAATGGAAACTTTTATAGCGTCCCAGCCTATCTGGATCCTCGGCGCCGGCCGTTACGGACGACGCGCGGCCGTTGCCTTGCGCCAAAATAATCCGGCTGCAGACATTCGGGTCATTGAATCCGACCCCGAAGTGTGCGCTGAAATGGCGGCCCTTTCTTTTGCGGTTGTGTGTCGGGAAGGGGTGGATTATCTTTTGGAAAATTTAAACGAGGGGAGGGGGCCGGGCTGGATTATACCGATGATCCCGGTGCACGTAGCATATGAATGGATGCGGCTGAAACTGGAAAAAAGCCATCGCATCCGGACGGTGGCGGTGCCTTCCGAAGTCATGAATACGCTGCCCAACCCGGTCCGCGGCATCGATGGCCAGATCTATATGACCGTTGCGGCGTTTATTTGTCCCTGGAATTGTCCGGAACCCGACGATATCTGCACCCATACCGGCAAACCGCGGCCGCAGTTTCTGCATCGTTTTCTTGAAAAAATGAAGCATCCGGAATTTCGTCCGGTGGTGGTCCAAAGCCGGCAGCTTGCCCCGGGCATCGGCGGCTATCAACCGGCAGCCCTTTTCCAGGCACTGCAAACGGTTGTTTCCGGGAATAATTCCATCTTCCTGAGCACGGCCTGCCGCTGCCACGGTGTCATGCATGCCTTTGAGATCCATGCGTATTAAAGCGATCAAAATTTTTTAGACCGTCATGCCCGCCCCGCATCAAGTAAGTAGGAGGACAGTCGTCTCCTCCCTTTTCCAAAGGGAGGTCGGGAGGGACTTTAAAGGGTTATAAATTCATGGTCATAGACATAAAAGAGGCAACAGCAGATGGCACCAAAATCAAAACGTCCTGGATGCTTGACAAATACGGCCATAACATATAAAAGCCACCGCATCAGCCATGAGCGTGCCTGGGTGGCGGAATAGGTAGACGCAAGGGACTTAAAATCCCTCGGTCCATAGGGCTGTGCCGGTTCGATTCCGGCCCCAGGCACCATATAAATAAAGGGTTTACAGCTTTTTGTCACTGTAAGCCCTTTTTAATTATTAAATCAAAGTAAGCAAATAGTAAGCAGATTTTAAAAATAAAAAAAGCGGATGAAATATCCGCCCTTTTGCCTAAAACCCGCATATATCCGCTGCCAGCCCCCGCAGGATGCCCCAGGTTAAACGATCTCGCTTCGGCCCATGCCCTTTTTGTCACACAAAAAAAGGCAAGGCCGCCCCGTTCCCGGAAGCGGCCCCGGCCGCAGGGTGTCCCCGTTGTTTCTGAAACGGCAACACGGTGGACTTATCGCCGTCGGCTCTTCTGGAAAACCAGCCCCAGCCGCAGGGGTCACAATACGGAGAAGACTCTCCGCGCCATGCCCCGGCCCCAGGTCCCCACCCAGGCCAAGGCAAGCCTTGCTTTATCTGGCTCCCAATACCACAAACGGGGACACAGTGGTTGAACCATCGGCCAGCGTCAGGGCTTCACTCCACAAACTTTGGCCATCATGTCTTTCAATGATCCGGCTTAGGAGTTCGTCCGTTTCAAAAGCGACGTGAATGCTTGTGTCGAATCTCATTTCTGACCGCAGCCCGACTACATACTGCGAAAAGTCACAAAGCATGATATCGCCCTTGTCCCCCAGGGGTTCGGTTTTTTCAGTGAATAAAACTGGCCTGGTCAGGATTTTAAACTGCCCGTTTGATTCCGTCATTACCGGAATATGACTGCCCCCGGTCCCGACCGCGATTGACAAAGAAAGCAGTTGGGGAATAGTCGATTGATGGGCAACCCAAACGGAATTTGAAAACGATCCGGCAAAAAGCCGCGCCATCATTTTTGTTAAATTCTCATAAACTATGGTATCCGCATTCTGTCCGCCTTCCGGGTCCACTTCGACCAAACAGGGAGCGTTCAGGATTCCCAAAGGCTGCCCCGCGCCGGTCCCCTTCAAGAAGGCCCGGTCACGGTACCAGGCCAAACCGCGGCCGCATAAGGTCTCGATCTGACCCATGCCGCCCGGAACATCCGCGCTTAACTCTGCCGAAAACCGAATCAAGCCCGTTAACTTTTTGGCGGCAAGTTCCATTGCCCTTGACTTCGGGTTAGCTTCGCTGATGGTTCCCGCCTCAGCCGTATATGACGCGGTAAAGCCGCCGAAAAGCGCCGTTGAATGATCCCCAATGCTCATTGCCGGAATTTTGATCGTATTCGACCGCATAGGCTGAACATAACAGCGTGGTTGAACGATCTCATTTTCAAGGCTTACCGCGTGAATCCGCGCCGCCTGTTCAACAGGAACCAGGAAGCCGCCGTCGCTGGGGACCGTCTCACTCATACTGTTTTGGATAAGCCCCGGGTGATGCCGACCGCTGAAGACCGCGCTGAAAAAATTGGTATCTTTGTCGGTCCATTCATGCCCGCCCTTACCGAAAAGGCTTTGCCAGTCCTTCCGGCCGTTCGGTCCCACCATTGCAAAAGGCCCGGCGTTTCGAGTGACCCCGCCGCCGCCGCTGAAGCTGTGGTTCCAATCTCCGACCGTGACAGCTTTTTCCGGCAACCATTTTTTCAACTCGTCGATGCTGCCTTCCATCTGGGCAATTAGTGATACCTCGTCAGCATTCAAATTTCCCTTTGCCTCGATCTGCACGATTTTAGCAGATAATTTTTTGATTTTTTCTTTTGCTTCGCTCGCGTCCATGATTTTTATATCCTTTCAAGGTTGAATTTTTAATTGATAGTTTTACTCCCCTTGCCAATTACTACTGCCGGACCCGCGCCGCATGCGTAACACACTTGGCTTGAATCTTTTTGCCGTGACGCTCCATGATCTTTGCAAAGCAGCGTCTCGCGTACTCGCTCGTTCGCATGCGTATCACACTTGAACTTGATATCATGGGTCTGCGACTTCCTCCGCATGCGTAACACACTTGGAGGCGTGGCATATCTGAACCGCATTTCACGGATTCATTCATTTTTAAATTCCTTTGCGGCCCAGGGCAAACCCCGCCGCTTTTGTTTTTTCCAATCAGCCAGGACTTCCGGCCGGTGTTCGATCCACACTTTTTTCAACCGCAACCGAATTGCCCCTGAAGGATTAGCCAGCCGGAAGATTTCAACACGGTCCCGGCTTTCCGGAAATTTTTTCCGCAGGCAGTAATCGCCGGTTTCCAGAAAATATTTCCAGGCATCCGATAAAGCTGACCTTGCTATTTTCCGTGTTCGCCGCGTTCTATTTGTCGGCATCATTTCCCCCCAGGCCGTCCCGGTCGATCCCTTAAAGGTTCAAGGTCAAGATTCAAGGCTTTCAGCCCGGCCAGGAATGCTGCCCGGCTGTCGCGTTCAATCGGCAAAAGAGGGTGAGGCTTCAAAGTCCCGAATCTGTCTTTTATGGTCATGCCGTCCAGCGCTATCTTTTCCCGCGCATCTTGCGCCCTGCAAAAAGCTTCCAGGGCAACCCGCAGGATTTTAAGCCCGGCCACGTCGTCAATTCCATATTCGGTAACCAAGGCTTTCCAGATTTTTTTAGCTTCTTTAGTCAGGTGTTTCGGTGAATTTTGACCGTTTTTCATGTTAAAAACTCCAAAAACCGAATAAATCAAAGGCAATCCTTAAATTTCTTCGCGCTACTGGACCGGCCTCGGTTAATTTCTATCGCGGTGTAAGAATAACAAGGCCCCGGTATCATTAAATATTTTCCCCATCCGCCGCCTGTCGGCTCTCGCGCCGCTCATCAATTTGAAGTTTAAAATGAGCAGCGATTAGAAAGCCGATCTGTTTCCGGCCGATCTGTTTCAAGGTTTTCACCAGGTCCTGATCGTCGGAGTCTTTCGCCGCTGCCATCAGGTCTTCAATTTCCAAGTTGAAAAGGTTTTGCGTGTCCAGGCTGCCGGATAAGAATTTTAAACTTTCGATCCGGTTAAAAGTTTCAAGATTCATTGTGCTGCCTCCAGTTCCAGGCCGGTTAAGGCTTGCTCGGCCCATCTCATAAGTTTTTCAACGTGGCTGATCTCTGAAAGCAGCTCCCGGCGTTTCTGATCGATCTGACGCTGCAACTTCCAGCAATAAACCCGGTCAGATGGTAGCTCTGCCAGCTTCAACGTCGCTGTGTTGATCCGGTCCTGATACCTCTGGATGTCCTGCCGGATCTCCTGGTCCGTTATTTCCTGCATTGGCTTTTCCCCTTTTATTAAAAATCTTTACCCTTGATGCTGCAAAGTTCACGGTTCCGTCAGGGTGAAAGAGTGATGTATCTTCCTCAGAAAACGAAACAGGTTCGACTTTGGTTTCCGGTTCAACCGCCTGATCTTCCTGGTGTCGATTTAAGAAAGCATCAACCGCAGCCTGTTGCTTGCTGTGGTTCAGGTATTGCCCGTTTAAAACCCTGGTCATTTTTTCGGAATCTGTCAGCCATACAAAACTGGCTTTCCAGTTTTTTACCCTCCCCATAAGGTAGTCGCATTCAGATATCCCTTGAAAATACCACTGCCACCATTCCAGGGTTTGCCGCTGTGGATCTTCCTTGATTCTTTCCCTTATGGTGACTTTTAATGAATCTGATATGAATTGAACTGCCGGAAGCTCTGGTAAAATTTTATGGTATAAAGAGATGATGCTTTTTTCAGAAAGCGAAGCGCCGTCCGCCCCGGCAGGGGAGGCGGAAGGCGGGAGCGCAACTTCTTCATCATTATTTCTTTCTTTATATTCTTCTTCTTTCTTGTTAGTGGTTGGCTGCTGGTTAGCTGTTGGTTGGCTGCTGGTTGGCCTTTGGTTAGGTTGCTGGTTATCTTCATCAATATTAATATCAAAAATATCTGAATTTATTAGCTTTGCGATGGTTCCCTTGTTGGTTGCTTTGGTGGTTAAAAAATTCCACTTTTTGAGATTTTTTAGCGCAGTCCTGTACTCTTGCCTGGTTAGGCCGCAACTCTGATAATCTCCAATCATGGCCTCCCCGGATTCAAGCCCCATATCGTTAAGGGCGTCCGTTCTTCGAGCCCGGTATGCGGCCAGGGCAAACAGCGCAAACTCCTTGGGGTGCTTTATAATTGCAAGAGACTTTTCGCCGCGCATGAATTTGAGGAAGCTTTTACCCATCAGCTCAGCCCGCCTTGTTATCTAAAATCAACGCAGGATGTTTTAGCGCCGTCTGCCCCAGGGCATTGACAGCCGCCTCGATGCTCAGGTTTTGTGTCGGCGCTGTCTTGGCTCGTATTGCGCCGCAGCCGTGAATTTAAAAATTCGTCAAGGTCCTGCTTTCGATATCGGACCGCTTTCCCCAATTTCACAAAAACAGGCCCGCTGCCTCGACACCTCCAAGCCTCTAAAGTTGACTTGGTTAAGTCAAGATAGCTCGCTGCTTCTTTTGTTCTAAGCATAACAACCCCCCCTTTATCTTTGATAGTGTTTTTCATGGTTCTAAGATTAGGGAATATGTTAGCTTATGTCAAGGATAACTATTTGATATTGTTAAGAAAGATGACACTTAACCGGGTTAGGTGTCAATAAACGATGGAAATGATTTGTCTGATTCGCGTGGGTTTTAAGTCATATTTGTCGGCGTATTTATTGGCAAAATGGTTTATTGTGAGGCGGGACTTTTTGAAGTGTTCAACGATTGATTGATTCCGCTCCGATAACTGTTCGCGGGTGCGGCCGCGCCAGGTTTTTCTTTTTTCTCTCGTTTCTTTTTGTTTTTTTCTTCGGGATGTCCCGATCATAATTGACGGTTCTAAGGGTTTAATCTGCATCTTGCTTGCCCAATTCAAGGCATAGGCCATATTGCAAACGGCTTGTTCCGCGTCTTTTTTTTGGAGGGAGTCTTTGACGAGTTCTAAGCCCCAAAGCATCCAAAAAACGCTATATGCTTGCGAAGTCCCCCGGCCATTTGCAAGGTCAGGCAAATACTTCTCTTTGTCTTCCCATAACTCGTGAAAAGTTAGTGGAAGGCCTTTTTCTTTCAGAATCTTTCTGGCTTCATTTTCGTAACAACTGATCAAATTTTCAGCGGTCATTACTGCCATACCCGTTTCGTTTGTCAACGATGCCGGTATGCCGATATCCACATTCAAAAGGCTGTCGTGCGGTTTTGATTTCATTCTGCACCCCCTTTGATTGCCTTGCGGGGGAAGGGCACCACTTTTTCACTACGGCCAATAACCCCTTGCCGGACAATCCAGTCGGCAATTTTATTGATATCTTTGTTGAGATATCGAAGGTCCTCTGTCTCGGTGTAATGCCCGATGGTCACGTCCTGGTTAAGCCGATGGTTCATTAAAAGTTTAGCCTTCCAAAGTTCAAGCTGGCATTCGCCGGCAATCGACCGGAAGGTCCGCCGTAAATCATGGGCTGAGATACGGACCCCCGCAGCCTTAGACACCTTGTCAAGTACGCTGCGCGCATCCACTACGCGCCCGCCCGATCTTCCAGGAAAGACAAAGGCGCCGGACTGGGGACGGTCCCGAAGGATGTCAACCGCAGTTTGTGACAAGGGCAGGGTGACAGGGTTTCTGTTTTTTGGGTCCGGTATATGCCAGTATTTTCCATCAAGATTTACATGCTCCCAGGTCAGGTTTGCCGCTTCGGTCCAGCGTGCGCCGGTCAGTAAAAGAAAAGTGATGATGTCAGCAAGCGTGCGGCCGATGATGCTTTGCCCCTGATCAGCCCTTAGCTTTTGAAGCGTGTTCCATGCAGCGCCGATCTTTTCCGTAGGGATTCGGCCGGATCGCGCCTTGACTCGATTCCAAAGTTTAGCATCTGAAAGGATTTTAACCGGGTTTTCAATCATCAGGGGTTTATCATCTGGACGGTATGCAGCCCGCGCATAATTGAGCAGCGCCCGTAAGATTCTGAATGCCTGGTTTGATTGCGCCTTGCTGCGTTCTGATAGTTCCTGAAAACGAGTCGCTACTTTATCGCGTGTGATTTCGACGGCCGGACGATCCGCCCAATCAGAAAAACTTGTCTTGAGATGTTTTAAAATATCGGCTTGTGATGATGGTTTCAGGTCCTTACGGTCCCTGATATACTTCTGAGAAAGCTCCTTCAAGGTCAGGGAATAGGCTACAGCGCGCTTTTTTTCGATAGCAGGGTCAACACCTTCATTCATGGAAGATAGTTCCCTTTGCGCTTTCTTGCGTGCCTCCTGCAATGTAATAACGCCATGCTTGCCCAGGGACACCCGCCGACTTACGCCATTAGCTCGGCCCTGGACTATATACATCCGGCCGCCTGGTGTTAACCGAAGCCCGAAGCCTTTTTGTTCTGAATCCCAAATAAGGACCTGTCCGCTCTCTGGAAGTGGTAAGTTTTCGACGGTTTTTTTTGTCAGCTTCATAAGTCCCCCGTTTTTAGTGTAAGCAAATAGTAAGCAGAATAAATCAAATTTCATCGTATACCGTAGGGATTCATATTACATATAAAGCCTTATTTGTCAAGCATTATCTTGCTTACACAAACACGATACAACATCGTAAAAGCCTAAAAAAAGGGACTTAAAATCCCTCGGTCCATAGGGCTGTGCCGGTTCGATTCCGGCCCCAGGCACCAACAAAATCAAGGGGTAAGACGACTTCGGCCGATCCTTTTTTTGCAGGGAAGCGAAAGCGTTCGGTAATTCAGGAGATACCTATCCGAGGAGTTCAAAAAGTCCAAAATCTGAGGCCTGCTTATCAAAGGTAAGCAAACATTCACAGCCCGCAGGTAGCGCTGAATGCGCGATCAAGGTATCAGAAAGGTCAATTTTGGTTTCTTTTGCGGAAGAGACAAATCTTGTAATTGCTGATTGCGCTTCAAAATCCAATATGGGCATTAACAAAAGCTCATTAAAGGAGGGCAGAAGCGGCGATCAGCATGACGCTTAGTCAGCACAGATGAACCGTCAGCGGTCCGGCCCGACCCTGGCGGAACCGTCCGCGGAATGGCGTTTTCACCTTATTCATCGTCATATATTTTGTAATCAGGGTATAGTTTTTTTGCGCATTCCGGACAAATGCCGTGGCTGAATTTGGCAAGAGAATGTTCCTGAATGTATCTCTCAATTCCTTTCCAGTAGCCTTTATCATCCCGAATGCTTTTGCAGCCGCTGCATATCGGCAGTAAGCCGCGTAAAGTTTTTACTTCAGAAAGGGCCTTTTGAAGTTCCTGTATAACCCGGTCTCGTTCCTTTTCAGCAGATTTGCGGCGTTCAATTTCCTGCTGGGCCATTGACAGTTCCTGCTTGATTTCCGCCACCTGTTTGAGGATTGCCAGAACCGGACGGTTTTCGATTGCGATCCCTTTCCTGCGACTTTGCCATTGTAAATAAAAATAGAGAAACGGAAGCGCAAAAACGGAAACGATCAAGCGGCTGATCAAGGTTCCTTTCATGATGCTGAGATAATCGGGGCTTCCTGCAAATGCACCGGTTGCAAATAAAATAACGTCCAGCCACATTACTCCCAGAAGAGTTAAAAAGGCTCGCAGCCAAAGTCGTATCTTAAATGTGGGTTTTCCGAAATATTCCCAAGCAATCGCCAGAAAAATAAGATCCAGCAGCGTGGCCACCACAGAAGCGGTATTGATGCGCAGGCTGGGAAGCGGTACATAATGAATGGCGGCGGAACCAATCAATCCTGTTTGAAGATGCAGGACCGCTGCAATGATTGGAACCATGGCGGATACCCCGGCCACAGTTGAAATGGCAATTCGGGTGGCCCGGGGGCCGTCAAAAACATACACCACAAATACGCCCAACAGCAAAGAGGTATAGAATACGGTTGATCCCACCACAAAGGTAATGCCGGCAACATCAATTTTAACCCCGGCATCCGTCACCCAGGACATAATGGCGGTAAGCCCGCCTATGAGGGCATAAAAATGAACCGTTCCGAATCGGTGACGCAGGGAATGCGCCCATAGAACCATAAAATACACTACCATGGCTTCAAAAATAAGAATGACAACTTCGTTTATCATTTTAACTTGTCGCCTCCTTGGATTCACCGATAGAATCATCGTTAAACAAATATTCAATGCTTTGCAGGCTGGTGTTTATTTCCATTGAAAGCATGTCCGAAATTGAATGCAGCGTCACAAGGGCGTTTTTATCGGAATCTTTGGAACTGGCATCTTTGATTCGCGCCAACAATCCCGCATTTAAAAGCTTAATGGTTTCATAGTGATCGAAGAGTTTTTTTAGCTCCAGATCAGGCCTTTGGTTGCGCCTGAAAGCAAAATATTCCCCCAAAAGATACATGGATGTTGCCCTGACAATCGTTTCTTCCACGGTTGCAAAGGGCAGGTGGAAACGCGCCATCGGTTTAAAGAGTGACATCATGGGGCAACCACTGGTTGCCATGACAAGCCCCATAAGCGACGAAAGCCCCACCATCAGCGTAGTTTTTTTCTGATAAGTCCTTTCCGGGGTGATGCACCTGACCAAACATTTTTCATAAGAAATTTTATCCTTAAACGTTTCGATAATATTGGCAATATTTATCGCATTGGGACAAAAAGGCTGTTTTTCACAATCCAGCGGACAGCAGGGGCATTGATTATACCTAAGCTGCGTCCAGGAAGGCTTGTTTTCCAATAGCGGAGGGGCCATAATCAATTTTTCAGAATTGATAATAATTTTGAACTCTTTCTTGCTTCGCTGATCAAACCAAAATTGGTAGAGAATTTGATACGCTCCTTTTTCCCTAACCTTATCAAACGCATTGCTTTTTTCAGATTCAATTGCAGAAAACATCATTTAATTCTCTTTTGGGTCCAATTCCCAGCGGCTTGCCGCGAGTCGTCATTAAACGGATCAGCACAAGTGATAATTCTTTAAGCCGGAAAGGACCGCGCAAATAGATTTTCAACTTCGGTCGCCACATGGGCCTGCAACGCGCTGAATTTTTCAAACAGATTTTTCCCCAGCGGAGTCAGTTCTGATCCTCCGCCCGACGCGCCTCCGATCTGCCGGACGAGCAGCGGCTGCCCCAGGCGCTCCTCCGTGTCTTTGAGTTTTCCCCATACGGCGCGATAACTCATTTTAAGCTCTTTTGCCGCCGCGTGAATCGAACCGTGACGGATGACCGCTTCAAGGATTTTTAAACGCCCCTGGCCGAAAATGACCTTGCCGGTTTCATCTTCAATCCAGATTTTGGAACGGATACGCAGTTTGTTGGTTTTCATTCTCACGGGCCGCCCTCCCTCCATCCTGAATTAAACTTTATCCGAGACTTCAACATTTTTATTCTAATGTTGCAAGGTTTATTTCCCAGACTTCAATCCATAAATTTTTACAAAAACAGTTTACTTTTGCGACATATTTTCTTGACATAATGCAATGAGATCGATAAACAGACGATCGGACGTTATGTATAGAATTGCATATCGACAAGCTATTTTTCGGATTATTGCTTGAATGCTCTTTAAACCAACAGAAAGGAGAAAAGAATGAGACGGTTATGGATTGCATTAATGTGTTTGACGTTAGTTTTTTGTTTTTTGCCTGCAGGATCCTTTGCACAAGAAAAAACTCTTTTAATGGCAACGACCACCAGCACGGATAATACCGGCTTGTTGGACTACCTGATGCCGAAATTCAGAGAAAAAACCGGAATTGAGGTTAAGTGGACGGCAACCGGTACCGGCAAGGCACTCAAAATGGGAGAGAACTGTGATGTGGATGTTCTGATGGTGCATGCGCCGGCAGCCGAGAAAAAATTTGTCGATGACGGGTTTGGTGTCGATCGCCGTGAAATCATGTATAACGATTTTGTTATTATCGGACCTCCTGCGGACAAAGCCGGAATCAAAGGCAAATCCGTTAAAGAGGCTCTGGAGACAATTAAAGCGAAGGGGGCCGTCTTTACCAGCCGGGGCGATAAATCCGGAACGCATCAAACGGAGCTTTCCCTGTGGAAAGCGGCTAATCTGCCCATCCCTGAAAAAGAAAGCTGGTATGTTCAGACGGGCCAGGGAATGCTGACGACCATCAATATTGCGGCGGAACGCAACGGGTATACGATGACCGACCGCGGCACCTACATCAAATATGAAGACAATTTGAAAGGAAATCCACCGCTCAAAATCCTGGTGGAAGGCGACGCCCCATTATTGAATCAATACAGCGTGATTGCAGTCAATACAAAGAATTGTTCCAAGGCGAAATACGACACTGCCAAGCAATTCATCCAGTGGATCACGAGCGCCGAAGCTCAACAGCTGATAAAGGATTTTAAATTGCTGGGAAAACAGTTGTTTACACCGAATGCCAAAATGTAAGCGAATGCCTGAATATAAACCTTAACGGCTGCGACTGCATGTGGGCGAATCAAATCATTCCATGTATTCAAAACACACTGCAGTCGCATTATTTCATAACCTAAAATTATCATGGATTTCCTATTAGACGGATTTTTCCAGGCTTTTCAATTACTGCTGAGCGGCAATGCTGAAACCTATTCGGCCATAGTGGCCACGCTCAAAGTTTCCGGCTATTCCATGGGATGCAGCCTGCTTGTGGGCATACCCCTCGGGTTTTGTCTCGGCCATTTCAACTTCAGGTGGAAAAAACCGGTTCGAACCATCGTTGATACGCTGATGGCGCTGCCGACGGTGTTTATCGGCCTGCTCGTTTATGCCTTTCTGACCCATCGCGGTCCCCTGGGAGATTTCAACCTGCTTTTCACTTTGCCCGGCATTGCCATCGGCCAGACAATTTTAGCCTTGCCCATCGTCATCGGTCTGAGTGCGACTGCGGTCGAAAGCATGGATCAAAAGCTTCGGATCATGATCATTTCCATGGGCGCCAATCGGCGGCAACTTTTTTTGAGTACGTTATGGGAATCCCGGCACGGCTTGCTGGCCGGTGCCATCGCTGCTTATGGCAGGGTCATGACGGAAGTGGGGATTTCCATGATGGTCGGAGGCAACATCAAATGGCATACACGCACCATTACAACGGCCATTGCACTGGAAACCAACAAGGGACTTTTCGGCATGGGGGTGGCCTTGGGCCTTGTGCTGTTGGCCATCGCTTTTTTTGTAAATGTCTCGGTTTCATTTTTACGCCGAAGGTATTAAAATTTGATTCCGCCAATCTATTCAATCAAATCCCTGAAACAATCATACGCCGGCAAACCGGTTTTGGAAATCGATCATCTGAGCATTCAACCGGCGTCCATCGTCGGGCTCATCGGTCCGAACGGCAGCGGGAAAAGCTCGCTTTTAAGAATTTTGGGGCTGATTGAAAGACCCGCTCAGGGAAAAATACTTTTTAATGACCGCCCGGCCGAACCTTTTTCAGATGAAATGCGTTTTCAAATTACATTACTCCCCCAAGAGCCCTTTCTGTTGAAACGCAGCGTATTTAACAATGTTTCATACGGCCTTAAGTTGAGAGGCGATGGTGAGAATGCCGTTCGGAAGGTCAATCAAGCGCTCTCTTTGGTCGGCTTAGCCGATAAGGATTTTGTCCAGCGCCCCTGGTATGCACTCTCAGGGGGTGAAATGCAGCGGGTGGCGTTAGCCTCCAGGCTGGTATTAAAACCAAAAGTTCTATTGCTGGATGAACCGACAGCCAGTGTGGATGCCGCCAGCGCACAGCTTATTAAGGAGGCATCGCTTCAGGCGCGCCGGGAATCGGGCACCACGCTGATCATTGCCAGTCATGACTGGCAGTGGCTTTACGAGATCTGTGATGAGATATTGCATTTGTTCCAGGGGAAAATTTTTGGAACAGGCCGCGAAACGATCATCTTCGGCCCTTGGCAAAAACTGGAAACCGGAAACTGGGGGAAGACTTTATCCGACAAGCAACAACTGTGCGTGCCCCCACCCCCGAACCAGGGGGCGGCGGCTGTCATTGATGTCTTGTCCGTCGGCGAGAACGGTCCGGCCGTTAGCAGGGACGAAATTGTCCTGAAAGGCACTGTTTCCAGGCTCAGCCTGGAAAGAAAAACGGGTCAAATATTTGCCTCGATCCTTGCCGGGGATATACCCTTCACGGTGCGGTTAACGCCTCAACAAAACGAAAAGCACAGCGTGTTTCCCGGTAAAACCATTTATATTCACTATCGCCTTGACCAAGTCAAATGGATATAAATGCGGGATTTTTTAAGCCATGTCAGGAATATAGACACGGGTATTATCATTGAAAAAGGTGGCCGTCTCTGCCAGTTGTGATATCGGGATTTCTCAAACGGCATTTCTATCAGTTTTTATGTTGCGCTATCAGATGATCCCTTAGCTGCTTGAGTTTGCCGCTGATGCCCACTTTATAGATGTGCGGGTTTTCGAAGCGTTTGTATTCCGCGGGCAGCAGGGCCAGGCGCTCGCGGCAATATTGCGCCGTCCGGGAAAGTGAAGGCGGGTCGTAAACGATGCGTCCTTTAGCCATCACCCGTTGCAGGAGCGGTTCGGTTTCATAAGGGTCGATGTTTAAGGATTGGTGGGGGACGAACGGATGGTGTATTACGGGAATCTTTTTTTCATCCACGAGTCCCACCGCATCGGCGCCCCAGAACTGCCCTTGATGATTGATCACGCGCCAAACCTGCTTTTTCTGGGGCAGGGTGATTTTCGATACGTTTTCCGAGAGTTTAATCACCGGCCGTCCATCGGCCTGCGCCAGTTTGTAGACACCGTCGAGGGCTGCATCAGGACTGCCGGTTACCAAACTGGTGCCTACGCCGAACACGTCGATGGGGGCTTCCTGCGCAAGTAAACTTCTGATGACATACTCGTCGAGCTGGTTGGATGCCGCAATTTTGACATAGCCCAGTTCCGCCGCGTCCAGCAGGGCACGACTCTGTTTGGCAAGATAGGCCAGGTCTCCGCTGTCCAGCCGGATGCCTTTAAGTCGCCCCCCCTTTTTTTCCATTTCTTTCGCCACGATAATTGCGTTGGCCACGCCGCTCTTGAGGGTGTCATAGGTATCCACAAGCAGGACGCAATCATCCGGCCGGGCCGCGGCAAAACTGCGAAAAGCTGCCAGTTCGCTTTCGTGGCACTGAACATAGGAGTGCGCCATGGTGCCGGAAGCCTGCAGATTGTAGTCTCTTGCTGCCCGGGCATTGCTGGTGGCATCGAACCCGCCGATAATGGCCGCGCGGCCGGCATGGTATCCGCCCAACCCCTGGGCGCGGCGCAGCCCGAAATCGATAAGCATGCCGTTCCTGGCCGAAAGGCGCATGCGACTGGCCTTGGTGGCGATCAGGGACTGAAAATTGAGAATGTTAAGCAGCAGCGTTTCAATGATTTGGGTTTCGATCAGAGACCCTTCAACCCTCAGGATGGGGCTTGCCGGAAACACCAGATCGCCTTCAGGAATAGAATAAATCGTGCCGCTAAAATGAAAATCCTTCAGATATGCCAAATACTCTGGATGAAAATTCTGAGCCCGCAGAAAATCGAGATCCGTTCCATCGAAACGAAAATTCTCCAGGATCGCCAGCAGATCCGGTAAACCGGCAAATACCGTGTAACCGCCGTTAAAGGGCATTTTGCGGTAAAAGTAATCGAATATTGCCTGTTGATCTTTGCGGCCTGCCAGAAAATAGGCCTGCCCCATGACAAGCTCGTACTGATCGGTATAAGTTGCCGTAATATCAAGCATAAACATTTTCTCCCGTAGAAACCGATAATAACAGACCGGCGTCAGACTATTTCTTTTCACTCATGGAACTTCGGCGATTTTCTTTCTATTTTTTATAGCAGGTATCATTCCGGATGACAAGGCAGGAAGCCGTTTCTGAATTCGGGTAAACCGGGACAGCATCGGCATCGGCAGAAAAACCAGACGGAATCAAGATGCCGGTATCATCCATGTCGTCCTGTAATCTTTACAAATTCTTTACAAATCCAGCTCGAATCGTGCATATTATATGGTTGTGCCTATGAAAATAGTCGGTTTAGGCATTCGTTTTCCGTTACGGCGTAAACCCTATAAGGACCGAATTGAGATGACAAAAAGAAATTTTATATATATTATCAGATGGTTATTATTGTTAGGAGTTATTTCCCTCTTACTTGGCGTCACCCGGTTAATGACAAACCCGGCAGACCATTCTTCCGATCTTAAAGAGGATGCCGTGAATCTTGCCTATACTCTTGAGAACAAATCTTTGTTGATGCCACCCATCGATGCGGCAGCGCCGTCCGTCTTTGAAACAGCCACATTCGGGCTCGGCTGATTCTGGGGAATCGAATCCCGGTTCGGGATCATTGAAGGGATCATTCGAACGCGGGTGGGATATGCCGGCGGAGAAATGCCCGGGCCGAATTACGGTAATTTGGGTGATCATACCGAGACGGTTCAGGTGGACTATGACCCCCGGCGCATGACTTATACACAACTGCTGGACCTGTTCTGGGAAAGCCATCAGCCGTCCCGGCAATCATGGTCGCGGCAGTACCGCAATGCGATCTTCTTCCACAACGAGGAGCAGCGCCTGCAGGCATCGGCTTCCAGGGCTGCTGTGGCGCAGAAAATCGGCCGTGACATTAAAACCGAAGTGGCGCCGCTGCGCACCTTTACCATGGCGGAAGATTACCACCAGAAATATACCCTGAAACGAGACCAGGTCCTGCGAAATGAGATGATCCGCATTTATCCGAACCCCACTGATTTTGTAAACTCCACCGCGGTTTCCCGTCTCAACGGCTATGCGGGCGGATACGGCAGCGACGAGCAGTTGGCGCGGGAAATCGAAAGCCTCGGATTGAGCGCCGGAGGAAAGAAGCGGTTGGCGGATCTGTTTCGGAAATAGATCTATCAATTAAAACCAGACACAACGATAACCCGTTGTTTTATCGGAAGTGAGATGATTTTCTTGACACATCCCTGCATAAATATTAAAAATTAATTTTTTAATTATATTCTCGAAAGTTGGAGGACATTTAATGGACTATAAGAAAACGCTGAACCTTCCGGCGACGGCGTTTCCAATGAAGGCCAATCTGGCCAAGCGGGAACCGGAACAAATCCGTACCTGGGATCAGGGCAGTCTCTATCAGAAAATCAGGGCCGCTTCAGAGGGTCGTAAAAAGTTTATTCTGCACGATGGTCCTCCTTATGCCAACGGCCATATTCATATCGGCACGGCTTTGAACAAGATTTTAAAAGATTTTGTGGTCCGAACCCGGCAGATGTCCGGATTTGATGCAGTTTACGTGCCCGGGTGGGATTGCCACGGGCTGCCCATCGAACATAATGTCGACAAGGAGATCGGTGATCGCAAAAAAGACCTTTCTCTGGCTGAAATACGGGGCCTTTGCCGAACGTATGCCGAGAAATTTATCGATATTCAACGCAGTGAATTCAAGCGTCTGGGCGTCATGGGGGAATGGGAAAACCCTTATTTAACAATGAATTATGAATATGAGGCCATCATCGCACGGGAATGCTGTAAATTTGCCTTGAACGGGGGCCTTTTCCGCAGCAAAAAGCCGATTCACTGGTGCTGCAGCTGCCAGACGGCCCTGGCTGAGGCCGAAATCGAATATCAGGATGAAGCTTCTCCGTCAATTTTTGTAAAATTTCCCCTGCTGGACGATATCAGCGACCGGCATCCCTTTCTATCCGGTAAAAACGTGTTCCTGGTAATATGGACGACAACCCCCTGGACGCTTCCGGCCAACATGGGGGTGGCTCTGCACCCGGACCTGGAATATGCGGCCGTCGCCATAGAAACCGGCGATGTGCTGATCCTTGCCCGGGATCTGATTGATAGCTCGATGCAGTCATTCGGAATCTCGAAATTCAGTGTTCTGGGAACCCTACCGGCCGTTGATCTTGAACACAAAAAATGCCGCCATCCGCTTTATGACCGGGACTCATTGATCGTGTTGGGGACGCATGTCACCCTGGAAGCCGGAACCGGCTGTGTTCATACGGCGCCCGGGCACGGACGCGAAGATTACGAAGTCGGCCTGCAGTACGGCCTGGAGGTGTATTCGCCGGTCGATCATAAGGGCTGCTTTACCGACGCCGTTGAGTTTTTTGAAGGTCGCTTTGTTTTTGATGCCAACAAGGCCATTAATGCAATGTTGAAAGAAAAGAATGCGCTGATTGCCGAGCAGACCATCTCTCATTCCTATCCGCATTGCTGGCGGTGCAAACAACCGGTGATTTTCCGGGCGACTCCGCAGTGGTTCATCTCGATGGACAAGACCGGATTGCGCAAAAAATCGCTTGCGGCGATTGACACGGTTCGTTGGATACCTCACTGGGGGCGCGAGCGCATCTACGGGATGATCGAAAACAGGCCGGACTGGTGTGTTTCCCGCCAGCGAGCCTGGGGGGTGCCCATCACAGTGTTTTATTGCCGGAAGTGCGAAGCGCTCTACATGACCCCTGAAATCGCCGACGGCATCTATGAACTGTTTAAAACCCGCGGCGCCGACATCTGGTTCGAAAAGGATGCGGAGACATTACTGCCGCAGGATGCCGCCTGCAAGCACTGCGGCAGCCATGACTTTATCAAGGAAAAAGATATCCTGGATGTCTGGTTCGATTCCGGCGTCAGCCATGCCGCCGTTCTGGAAGCCCGATCGAATTTAAGCTGGCCGGCCGATCTGTACCTGGAAGGGAGCGACCAGCACCGGGGATGGTTTCACAGTTCGCTGTTAACCGCGGTGGGCACCCGGGACCAGGCTCCTTACCGGTCGGTCCTGACGCATGGCTTTGTGGTGGATGCGGATGGGAAAAAAATGTCCAAATCCCTGGGAAACGTGGTGGCTCCCAAAGAAGTCATTGATAAATATGGTGCTGAAATCCTCCGTTTATGGGTGTCTGCATCGGATTACCGTGACGACATCCGCATTTCGGATAAAATTTTAAGCCAGCTCACCGATGCCTATCGCAGGATCCGGAATACCTGCCGTTTTCTATTGGGCAACCTTGAAGATTTTAATCCGGACTCGGATCCGGCGAAGTACGAATGGATGCCTGATATCGACAAGTTCGCCCTCCATAAGCTGCAGGAATTGATTGCAAAGACCCTGAAAGCGTATGACACCTTCGATTTTCACGTCATTTACCATGCCCTTCACAATTACTGCAGCGTGGATCTTTCCGCCTTTTATCTCGATGTCCTTAAGGACCGGTTGTATACCTCGGTTCCGAATGCAACGGCCAGGAAAAGCGCCCAAACGGTGATCCATCTGATTTTAGATGCAATGGTCCGGCTGATGGCGCCGGTATTGCCCTTTACCGCTGATGAGGTCTGGCAATATATGCCGGCCGTATTGCTTAAAGAAGAGAGTGTTCATCTGGCCGGTCTGCCGACAGTCAATCCGGCATTTATCGATAAGGATCTGGCTGAAAAGTGGGAACGGATTCTTGAAATCCGTGCCGAAGTTACCAAGTCCCTTGAGGAAGCCAGGGCCGCAAAACGGATCGGCCATTCACTGGATGCATCCGTAACCCTCTTTGTTGATGATAAGTTGCTGCATCTGTTGCAACCCTATCGCGATGAATTGCGATCCATTTTTATTGTTTCCGAAGCCGACCTGTCGAAAGAAAAGGATTTCGGCGGAACCTTCCGCAACAGCAGCCTGGCTGGATTGACAGTGCTTGTTGCGCCGGCGGCGGGGAAAAAATGTGAACGCTGCTGGGTTCATGACACGACGGTCGGGAGCGATTCAGAGAAGCCTGACATTTGCGAACGGTGCCGGTCCGTGCTTTCCCAGTTGTAACTTTTCCAATGGCGGGCAAGCTTCCAACTTGTCCGCTCAAGAGCCATCAGCTTAACAGCCTGACAGATAAACTTGAGATTTCATGGATTGGAAAAATATATTCAAAAACAGGAAATACACCCGGTTGGCGGTTATCGCCGGTATGATCGTCCTGGTCGATCAACTCAGTAAAGCGGTCATATTGAAAAGTATGCCGCTGCACCATTCCATTCCCGTTATTCCCGGTTTTTTCGACATTACCTTTATTTTCAATCCGGGGGGAGCGTTCGGATTCCTGGCGGATCAGCACCCGCTTCTGCGTCATGTCTTTTTTCTGGGCATGACTTCCATGGCGATTTGTTTTATTTTTTTTCTGTACCGAAAAATCCCGCCGACACATTCACTCCTGGCAACTGCCTTTGCCCTGATCATCGGAGGGGCGGTGGGCAACCTGATTGACCGGGTCCGTTTTGAAAAGGTCGTTGATTTTTTAGATTTTTATCTGGGAACCTACCATTGGCCTGCCTTTAATGTGGCCGATAGTGCGATTTCAGTGGGTATGGCCATTTTTGTCTACCATCTTGTTTTTAATAAAATGCCGGACTAACCGATCCGGTCGACACTTTTTGAAATCATGCCGGAACTGGATTATAAAAGTTTTGCCCAGCACCTGAACACCCTCAAAAAAACGGAAATGGCGCCTGTATACCTTTTTTGGGGGGAGGAATTTCTCTATAAATCCGCACTGGAGGAATTTTTAGCTGCAATTTTTACCTCTGCCGAAAGACGCATGAATTATACTGCGATCGAAGACAACCATGAGAACATTCATGACCTCATTGAACAAATCAACACCTATTCACTGTTATCAGGTTCCAAGGTAGTTGCATTTAAGGATTCAAAAATATTCTATTCCAGCCTTGATATCGCCGCCTTCCTGGAAAAAGCCAGAGCCGCATATGATATCAACGATATCAGGAAAGCTTCAAAATATATCCTCAACCTGACAGGCAGGCTGAAATTGACTCTTGAAGATCTGGCCGACAAGACGGAACGCAAGGTGCGGCTAAAGTATGATTCCGGCGTTTTCGGAGATGATGCCTGGCTGGAAAAAATAATCGATTATTGCAGTGAGTCCCGCCTGACAATTCCTCCGGCGCCGGATAATGCCGATATGTTGCAGGGCGCTATTGAACATGGATTCCCCAAGGGGAACCATCTGGTGGTTACCACCGACATGGTTGACAAGCGGCGCACGCTCTATAAATGTATTCTCAAAATTGGGATGGTGATCAACTGTTCCGTTCCCAAAGGAGACCGCCAAGCGGATAAAACCGCCCAGCGAGAGGTTCTCAACGATCAGATGCGGGGTTTTCTGACTCGCACCGGTAAAACCATCAAAAAGGATGCCGTCGATTGCCTGGTTGAAATGACCGGTTTTGACCTGCGGACGTTTACCGGCAACCTTGAAAAACTGATCAGCTACGTGGGGGATCGGGCTGAAATTCGTAGCGATGATGTTAAAAAAGTCCTCGACCGCACCAAAAAAGACCCGCTGTATGAGTTGACGAATTCCGTTGCCGAACGCAATCGGTCGGATGCGATTTTCTTCATAAACTCACTGCTGTCGGATAATTTCCATCCGCTCCAGATACTGGCCGCCGTAACCAATCAGGTTCGGAAGCTTATCGTAATTCGGGACTTCATGAAAAGTACACATGGCCAAAGCTGGCAGGGTCCGCAAACGAACTATCAGGGTTTTCGGGACGCCGTCATGCCGGCCATGCAGCTTTACGACAGAGATATTTTAGACCGGCTGGAAGATTGGGATAAAATGATGGATGCAACTGAATCGGATGAAACCGATAAACCGTCTAAAAGGAAAGACAGGACCAAAACCGATCTCGGCATTGTTAAAAATCCGCAGAATCCCTATCCTGTTTTTCAGATGGCCCAGAAGGCCCAGGGGTTTGAACTGCACGAACTTCAGGCGGCCATGGAAATGCTTTCAGACGCAGACCTGCAGATGAAGACCTCCGCCAAAAATCCCCGCCTGATTTTGGAAAGCGTCATTTTTAAGATCTGCCGGCAGCCCCCCAAAGGTGAGACGTGTTGATTTTGCGTTCGCTGCGGTTCTGGCCGGAGTGCCGGAGCGTTGATTTTTTAATATGACCCTGAGGTTTTCGTATGCCGGAACTGCCTGAAGTTCAGACGGTTGTAAACGATTTAAAAGCAGCCGGATTTGAGGGCGCAGTAATCATCCGCACCGACATTTCCTGGCCTAAGACCATTTACGGACTTTCTGCCGCAGCCTTCCGGAAAAGGGTAAAAGGCCGGAAGATTGCCGCGATTTGGCGACGGGGCAAATTCATCGTTTTCGATTTAGAAAGTGACGGCCACTTGCTCATACACCTGCGGATGTCCGGACGGCTGCTGGTCAAAAGAACCGGTATGCCCCGCCTGAAACATGAACATGTCGTCCTGAATTTTTACGACCGACAGCTGCGATTTCATGATACCCGGAAATTCGGCCGAATTTATCTGGTCAAGGATGCTAATTCCATCTTGGGGCGTCTGGGGCCTGAGCCGCTCGATTCATCTTTTCATGCAACCGACTTCGCCGGCATGCTGAAAAACCGCAACCGCATGATTAAACCGTTGTTGCTGGACCAGTCTTTTATTGCCGGACTGGGGAATATCTATGTGGATGAAGCGTTGTGGGATGCACAAATTCATCCGCAAAAGAAAGCCGCCGACATAGATGTCCTGAAGGCCGCAAACCTTTATCAGGCTATCCGGAAAGTCCTGCGAAGGGGGCTTAAAAACCTGGGAACCACGCTGGGAGGCGGTCAAGCCAATTTTTTCTCCATTGCCGGCCACACCGGCAGCAACCGTGAGCAGCTGAAGGTTTTCCGCCGCACCGGATTCCCGTGTCCGCGGTGCCGGTCGGAAATTAAACGGATCGTTGTCGGCCAGCGCAGCACCCACATTTGCGTTGGGTGTCAGAAAATTTAAGGCGTGATTGATGTTTCATTCCGGATCTGATATCTGGTAGTCCATATTTTGCAATAGTTTGGTTTTTTGAAAAAATACGATAAGCCTGATTGGGTTTGGGACGCAGCGCACCGCAACACTATTATTCAGGATTCTGCGATTTGAGAAACAGCTAAATTGATACCATATTTTTTATGCGAGAGAATTATGCCGAAAACAAAAATTGTTTGCACCATTGGTCCATCCAGCGATTCCCGCGAAATCATCCGTCAGTTGATTGCAGAGGGCATGAACGTCGCCCGACTCAATTTTTCCCATGGGACGCACAGAGAACATCTTGAAAAAATAAAAATCATCCGTTCCATATCGGAAGAATTGGGGAAACCGGTTGCCGTCCTGCAGGATCTCTGCGGCCCCAAAATCAGAGTCGGAAGCGTTCGCGAACCGGGCGTGGAGCTCAAACCGGGGCAATCGTATATTTTGACGAGCGAACCGGTTGAGGGGGATGAAACCATGGTGTCGGTCTCCTATGCCGATCTGCCGGCTGAAGTTCATCTTAATGATCGTATCCTGCTGGCCGACGGCATGATGGAAATGGTTGTAAAAAAAACAGATTCGACGAAAATATTCTGCGACGTCATAATCGGGGGCCTGTTGACGTCGCACAAGGGGATCAATCTTCCCATGCGGACCCTCAAAACCAGTTCCCTTACTGACAAAGACCGGGCGGACCTTGCTATCGGGCTTGAACATGAGGTGGACTATGTCGGACTTTCATTTGTCCGCAATGCGGGCGACATCCAACGGGTAAAAGATATCATCGCGGCAGCCGGCAAAGATACACCCGTCATCGCTAAAATTGAAAAACACGAAGCGTTGAACAATATCGATGAAATCATGGAAATTTCGGACGGCATCATGGTTGCCCGGGGGGATCTGGGGGTTGAAATCGATATTGAAAACATTCCGGGGATACAGAAGATGCTGGTCGTAAAGGCCAATGCGGCCGGGAAGCCGGTGATCATTGCCACCCAGATGCTGCGGTCTATGGTGCACGCACCGCGACCAACCCGTGCGGAGGCGAGCGATGTTGCCAACGCCGTCCTGGACGGCGCCGATGCGGTCATGCTGTCCGAAGAAACGGCCAGCGGAGATTTTCCGGTGGAAGCGGTCCGATACATGGCACGCATTGCCGCAAATGTTGAGAAAACTTATCCCCATGACCGCTACCTGAAAGTGCTGCCGGCCAAGAAAATTCCGGACGCCGTTGCCTATGCGTCCTGCGTGCTGGCGGATCATCTGGAGGCCAAGGCGATCGTCCCCACCACCCGTTCGGGGTTTACCGCAAAACAGATTTCCCGCTTCAGGCCCAAAACAAAAATTATCGCCCTGTCGCCGGACCAGACAACGGTCAGGCGGTTAGCGCTTTACTGGGGCTGCCTGCCCAGTTTCGTTCCGGATCCCAGGGATACGGACGAGATGATTGAAAAAGCGGCCCAGTCGGCCCTTGCAACGGGCAACGTTGCCAAAGGGGATCTGATCATCATTACGGCCGGCTATCCGGTCTGGGCGGCCGGAACCACCAAGATGCTGAAGGTAAAAAAACTGTAAATGGGATTTATCCGGCAACAGGAAGAGCGTTTGGCACTGCGATACCTTCAATGGCAGTATCAGCGCCGTCAGCAACCCGTTCCGCCCGATTCCAAACTTCGGCCGAAGGCCGCTGAAATCGTGGAAGAGGCCCATCGCATCGCCCGTAAAAGAGGGGGGAACGTCCTTTCCATCATAAAAGAGATGGTCGCGGACATCAAAAAGGGATAACCTTAACAATGCAAAACCCCTCAGGAGTCGGGTATTTACTTAGGACGCATGATAGAGTTCGCCGGCATGATAAGAGCTTCTGACAAATGGTCCGCTGGCAACCTTGATGAATCCCAGCGCCAGGGCCGTTTTTTTCAGCCGGTTGAATTCTTCCGGCGGCAGGTAGCGTGCAACCGGCAGGTGCGCCCGGGTCGGCTGCAGGTACTGCCCGAGGGTGAGAATATCGCAGAGACTGTTGCGCAGATCCTGCAGGGATCGGATGATTTCATCCTCCGCTTCTCCCAGCCCGAGCATCATGCCGGATTTGGTGGGGATGCGGTTAGCGTATGTCTTTACCGACCGAAGCAGATTGAGCGAGCGGCGATAATCGGCCTGGGGCCGGACGACGGGATAGAGCCGGGGGACCGTTTCGATATTATGGTTGATGACGTCCGGCTGGGCATCGGCAACGGTTTGAAGCGCCGCTGCGTTTCCCTTAAAATCCGGGATTAAGACCTCAATCCGGACATCGGGAGATCGGCTGCGCACGGCGGCGATGGTTTGTGCGAAAAAGCCGGCGCCCCCGTCCGCCAGATCATCCCGGGTAACCGAGGTAATCACCGCATACCGCAGTTTCATCTGCGCAATGGCTTCGGCCACCCTGACGGGTTCGGTCGGATCCGGCGGCTGCAGCCGGGCTTCCACCGCACAAAATCGGCAGTTGCGGGTGCAGCCGGGACCCAGTATTAAAAACGTGGCGGTTTGTTTTGAATAGCATTCCCACCGGTTGGGACAGTGCGCCTCCTGGCAGACCGTATGAAGATGCCTGTCTTTTATCAGATTCCGGATTTTTTCATATTCGACGCCGGTGGCCAGGCGCCGCTTCAGCCATGCCGGTTTGGGTATAACGGGTTGTGGTTTCATCCGACTGCTCCTTAATCCGCCGTTTTTTTACATAACCGCCGCTGCAGTGCCGGCAGGCCGGTCGTTTTCAACCGGATGCCAAAAACGCTTTCAATGTGCCGCTTGACGGCTGTTCGGACCCTGCTGATGGAAACGTTCCGCCCGGATTCTTTCGCCAGAGACGTCACCTGTATTCCCTTCAAGCCGCAGGGATGGATCCAGCTGAAGGGGTCCAGCGACAGGTTGACATTCAGAGCCAGTCCGTGAAACGTGATGCCGCGGCGTACGGCAATTCCGACGCTCCCCATTTTTTTTAAATCGACCCAGATGCCGCGGTTCAGGGAATTACGCCGGGCAGCAACACCCCAGTCCCTTGCCGTACGCAGCATGATTTCTTCCAGCCGGGTTACATAGTCCGCTACCCCGAGGCCGGCTCTCTGTAAATCCATGATCAGGTAAACCACCAGTTGCCCGGGTGCGTGAAAGGTGATGCTCCCCCCCCGTTCCACCTGGATCAACCCGATGCCGGATTTTTTCAGAAATGCTTCAGAGACCGTCAGGTTTTCATCCAAGCCCCGGCGGCCGAAGGTGAAAACCGGAAAATGTTCCAGAATCAAGACCGTATCGGCATCGATGGTCTTTTCTTTGCGGGCGGCGACCAGTTCCTGCTGCAGATGCCAGACCCGGCGATAGTCCGTCGCCGGCAGGATGACGTAATGCCAGCAGTCCGGATTACGGTTCGAAATTTTTTGTTCGATATTCGACATTTCCTATCAATTGATAATTAACAAACTCAACAAACTCAATGAACCCTATTTCTAGTCGGCCAGGCAGGGCCGCCGCGCTGCGGCTGCTTCGTCCAGGCGTTTCACCTTGCAGTTAACCGGCGCCAGTTTAAGTCTGTCGGGGTTTTCGGCCGCTTCCCGCGCGACGGATCTGCAGGTCCTGATGAATTCGTTGATGGTCTCAAGCGACTCGGTCTCGGTCGGTTCGATCATGATGGCGCCGTTGACCACCAGCGGAAAGTAGATCGTGGGGGGATGAAATCCGTAATCCATCAGGCGCTTGGCGATATCCAGAGTGGTGATCCCGTGCGCTTTCTGTAATTTGTCCGAAAAAACGCATTCATGCATGCAGGGCCGGTCGTAGGGCAGGTGAAACACGCCTTTTAAAGATTCTTTTAAATAATTGGCATTTAATACCGCCAGTTGGCTGGCTTTTTTTAAAAAATGCGGTCCCATGCTCAAAATATAGCAGTAGGCTTTAATCATGACGCTGAAATTACCCCAGAAGGCCTGCAGTTTTCCGATGGTGTCCGGAAAATCATCAGACAGAACGTAGCCCTCTTCGGTTTTATGGATTCGCGGTATCGGCAGAAATGGCGCCAGATGGCTTTTCACGCACACCGGCCCGGAACCGGGCCCGCCGCCGCCATGGGGGGTGGCAAAAGTCTTATGCAGGTTTAAATGCATCACATCCACACCCAGGTCGCCCATATGGACCATCCCCATGACGGCATTCAGGTTGGCGCCGTCACAATACACCTGGCCGCCCCTGGCATGGACAATTTCAGCAACGGTTCGAATGTTTTCTTCAAACAGTCCCAGCGTGTTCGGGTTGGTGAGCATGATACCGGCGGTTTCCGTATCCATCAGATCCGATACCCGGCCGGGGGACAGGACCCCCTGGTCATCGGAGGAGACGGGGATCGGCCGAAAACCGCAGAGGGCGGCGCTGGCCGGATTGGTGCCATGGGCGGTATCCGGAACCAGAATTTTTGAACGCGGCCGGCCCTGCTTCCGGTAATAGGCATGCAGCATCAACATGCCGGCCAGTTCTCCCTGAGCCCCTGCCGCGGGCTGAAGGGAAACGGCGTTCAGACCGGTAATTTCCGCTAAAAAGGACTGTAGCTCGGACATGAGATGCAGGGCGCCTTGAGACATTCGGGCGGGCAGCAGCGGATGGGCGGTTGCGAAACCGTTCAAACCGGCAAGAATTTCATGCACCTTGGGATTGTATTTCATAGTGCATGAACCCAGCGGGTACATGCCGGTATCGACTCCGAAATTCCATTGGGACAGGCGGGTATAATGGCGCACCACATCCATTTCGCTGAGATCGGGAAAATCCGGTCCGCTGCCCAGCAGGGTCTCATCAATGAAGCTATTTTCAATATCCGGTCGCGGCAAAGAGTAACCGCTCCTGCCTTTATTGCCTTTATCCCACAGAAGCGGTTCGTTCAGGATCAATCCGGTCATTCCCTGCGATTCGTTCATACTGAAGCCTCTTTAACCAGCCGGTCGATCTCCCGGCGCGTTCGCATTTCGGTAGCGCACATGAGAAAGTGGTCGTGCAATTCGGGATAGAACGGTTCAAGCGCCAGGCCGGCAACAATTTTTTTAGAAAGCAAGCGTTGATAGGTCGACGCAAAACCCCGGGGCGCCTTGACCACGAATTCATTGAAAGTGGGGCCTGCAAAAGGCGTTTGAAATCCGGCCCGGCATAATTCCTTCTTGAGATACTCGGACTTGTCATAGTTCAGACGAGCCAGTTGGCGTGTCCCGGTACCCCCCAGCGTGGCCAGGAACATGGCGGCATTCAGGGCGCACAGGCTGTTGTTGGTGCAGATGTTTGAAGTCGCTTTTTCCCTGCGGATGTGCTGTTCCCGGGTGGACAGGGTCAGGACGAATCCATCTTTCCCGTTTTGATCGGTGGTTTTTCCCACCAGCCGTCCGGGCATGCTGCGCACATACTTCAGTCTGCTTGCGAACATCCCCAGGCCCGGACCGCCGAAGGATCGGGGCAGTCCGAGACTCTGGCCTTCACCGCAAACAATATCCGCTCCCTGGCTGCCGGGGTTTTTAAAAAGCCCGAAAGCAAGGGGCTCGGCAAAGGTTGCCACCAGTAAGGCTTCTTTTTTTCGGGCCATCTCGGCAAACGCTTTCAGGTCTTCGATACATCCAAAAAAATTCGGGGATTGTACGGCAATGGCGGCCGGCTTTTCGATCTGATCGAGGGCGGCCATATCCGTCCGTCCGGTCGCATCAAAAGGAATCTCCATCAGTTCATAACCGGCGGGTTTGCAATAGGTTTCAACCACCTGACGAAAAAGGGGATGGATCGCTGTTGAGACGGCAACCCGGTTGCGATGCGTGATGCGGATGGCCATCAGCAACCCCTCGGCCAGCGCGGAGGCCCCGTCATACAGGGATGCATTGGCAACCTCCATTCCCAGGAGCCGTGCCGTCAGGGTCTGATATTCGTAAATTCCCTGGAGCGTCCCCTGTGCCATCTCCGGCTGATACGGGGTGTAAGCGGTTGCAAATTCGGATCGGCTCAGCAGGAAGGGGACGGCGGCAGGAATATAGTGATCGTAGCTGCCGGCCCCCAGGAACAGGGAATATTCCGGGCCGGCGGCCATTTGCCGGGACAGCCTTTCGAGGTGGTCGCGCAGTTCCCACTCCGTCAGGGGTTGAGGCAATTGCATCTCGGCGGTGCGCCGACAGTCCGCGGGGATGGATCCGAAAAGATCTTCCAGGCTGCCTACTCCCACGACCGCAAGCATCGCCGCAATATCTGCCGGGGTATGGGGTAAATATCGCATCCGGATTATCCTTTCAGCATGGTTACATAGGCATCCTTTGTCAGGAGCGAATCTAATTCGGAGGGGTTTTCTACTTTGACCTCGAGTATCCAGCCGTCATCGTAAGGAGCCGTATTGACCCGTTCAGGGGCGTCTTCGAGGAGTTTATTGACGGAAAGGATTTCCCCCCCGATGGGCATGTACAGCTCGGAAACCGCTTTGACGGATTCGACGACGCCGAATTCAGCGCCTTTGGGAAATTTTTTGCCGACTGCCGGCAGTTCAACATACACAATATCCCCAAGCTGGTCCTGGGCATAGTCGCTGATGCCGATGACGGCGGTGTGGTCCTTGATTCTAACCCATTCATGATCGTCCGCGTAACGGAGGTCTTCGGGAAAGTTTAATTCGTTGATTTCTTTCATAGCGGTCCTTTCTTATGATGATGCAGAAAATTTTATCCGATATATAGTCGCATGCTGAAATAATATCAAGGCTGTAAACCATTTCCAAGCCGGGCGAACGTCTTTTGACAAATATCTTCCTGCTCGTTGAGGATTTCCTTGAGGATTGCCAGGGTCGTCATCGGGTTCATGATGACACAGCGGAGCACGATGATTTCATCATCCGGTGAATCATCGACTTTCAATGTGGTTCGGGAAACAAAACTCTTTCCGGCTTCACGCTGCAGCCGCTGAACCGTCCGGTTGATTTTGTTTAACCGGGTTCTGATTTCTTTTTGACGGAGCGGATCGCTCTGATGAAACTCCTGCTTCATCGGAAAAGGAAATATGCGGTAGGTCAGGATATTCAAAACAGGTTCGGTAACCAGCTCAAAATCCGGCCGGGACCGGATCTCTTCGGCAAAGGCACGGGCGGTTTCAATGCCGTGTTCAACCAGGAGTGCATATCCCTGGCTGCCCATTATTTTCAGAGCCGCATCCAAAATGAGCGAATTGGCTTCGCGTGAACCTGAAATCGATTTGATTCCCAAATCTACGGAGCCGGGCCGATTGACATAATTGGCATGGTAGACTACGGCATCCAGAGCGGTCGGATCCTTGAAAAAAATCATACCGGCGCTCATCGGCATATAAAACTGTTTGTGCCCGTCGATGGTAACGGAATCGGCGGTTTCAATTCCCCTGAGCAGCCGTCCGTATTGATGCGACATCAGGGTAGGTCCGCCCCAGGCGGCATCCACATGAAAATGGATCCGGTTTTCCGAACAAATCCGTCCCAGGCTGTAGAGCGGGTCAATGCTGCCGGTTTCAGTGGCGCCGGCAATTCCGATGATCGCGAGGATTTTGGTTTTAGGTTCATTGTTCCTAATGTCTTTGATTATACCTGCCAGGGAGTCGAGGCTCATTCGATTTTCATTGTCCGTTTTTACCGCAATGACATTACGGTTGCCGATACCCAGCACGCCGGCTGCCTTTTGCAGCGAATAGTGTCCCAGCCGGGAAACCAGTATGACGCAGCGATCGACCCCGTAAGAATTATAGGCGGCCTGGATCCCCTCTTTTTCGACTCCGGAAAAACCTTCTTTGGCAGGGAACAGGTTGTTTCGAGCGACCCACAAAGCTGTTATGTTCGCCAGAGTGCCGTCTTCGGCGAAGGCGCCCAAGGCGGTCCGGCTATTCTGGATATGTTCCTCGTAGAAGCGATCGTTGCGGCAATAGATCAGGCGGTGAATTTTAGCCATCACCTGCTTTTCGATGATTGAAACGACCTTTGATGTTTCCAGTTTAACGACATTTTGATTCAGCGCTGCGACGATGGTTTTCAGATGAACCATGAAAAAGGGGATTGCGGAAGTCATATGGCCGACGAAATAGGGAGAGGCGACATTGACGGCATGTGGTGCGATATCTTCAATGAGGTCCTTAATAACATCTTCGAGTTTCTTTTCAGGTGTTTCGGCTATAACCGAGTTTTTAAACCTGTCGGAAAGTTCCTTTAATCCGACCATTTCAGTGATGCCCACGTGTTCTTTTAAAAATTCGTGAAGCCCGAAAAGAATCTGCTCCATATATTTCAACAGGGCACGTTTGGAACTGTCGCTTTCGGGACGAATAAAGGTCCTGATAAGGGCCTGCCAGTCGGCAACCAGCTTTTTGCGAGAAGGATTGTCTGTTGAACTCATCTGTTCACAATCTTTAAGGTTGATTCGGAAGTTTCGATAATAGGACCTTCATTTCAATAGAACTCTGTAACATTATGGCGGAATGTTTCCAAGAGAATATTTAGAGCGATTCTGCTTGAAAAGCTAAATCAGCTCTGATAGGTCAGAGTTCGATTGGAACCATCAGTCTTCTATCAGGATGATGATTTCCATATTACCGGCCGTTCAGAGGTATTTCAGAACCGGTCGGCACACAGGAGGAAATGATGATGAATCGGGTGGGGGTAGTTGGCGCAACCGGATATGCCGGGGCGGAGCTTGTGCGGATACTTTCGGGGCATCCGGAAGTTGAGATTACCATGCTCACATCACGTCAGTTCGCCGGCAAGGAGTTTGACCGTGCCTATCCGTCTATGCGGGGTTTTGTCAAACTGGTATGTGAGGAATTGTCGACTGACCGGCTGTGTGAACGGGCGGACGTTATCTTTATAGCGCTTCCCCATAAGATTCCCATGAAGATCGTTCCCGAACTGTTGGAACGGGGCAAAAAGATTATCGATTTATCGGCCGATTTCAGATTTAAAAACGTAGCGGTATATGAATCCGTGTATCAGCCCCATAGCGCCGGAGAATTGCTTGAGAGATCCGTTTACGGCCTCTGCGAAGTGTATTACGATCAGATTCGACATGCGGATCTGGTTGGAAATCCCGGCTGTTATCCGACCAGTGTGATCCTGCCGCTGCTGCCAGTGTTAAGGGGCGGATTGCTGAAAGGTTCGTCCTTTGCCGTGGATTCAAAATCCGGGGTTAGCGGCGCCGGACGCTCACCCTCGCTGACGACGCATTTCTGCGAGGTTAATGAATCATTCAAGGCATATAAAGTCGCTGAGCATCGTCATTGCCCGGAAATGGAAGAAGTGCTCAGCCGCGAGACCGGAACCAAGATCCAACTGACCTTCGTTCCGCATTTGGTGCCCTTGACGCGCGGGATGCTGACGACCATCTTTGCGGATCTAAAACCGGGAGTCAACGCGGAAAATGTTCACGGCTGTATGGCCGCATTTTACGCCGGGCGACCCTTTGTAAGGCTGTGCTCCAATAATGATCTGCCGGACACCCTGCATGTGCGCGGAACCAATTATTGTGATATTGGCTTTCGCGTCGATCATCGCAATGGCCGCCTGGTCCTGATCTCGGCAATCGACAATCTGGTGAAAGGCGCAGCCGGCCAGGCCGTTCAGAACATGAATATCATGATGGGGCTAAATGAAATCACCGGGCTGATTCAGACTCCCTATCCCATTTGAGGCTCCGGTCCTATTTTTGACAGTCCGGGTCTGTCCAATTGCAAAAGTGGAAAAAAATATTGAAATAACGGATAATCGCCATGCCCGTCTAAATCCACAAAAAGAAAAGAAAGGAGATTGAAAATGTCGGCAAAGCTAATCAAGGGAACGGAAATTCGTGAACAGATTCTTGCGGAAATCGCTGGGGAAGTGTCTCAGCTCAAAGAAAAGCACGGGGTTGTTCCAGGCCTGGTTACTATTCTGGTGGGACAGAATCCGGCTTCGATTTCGTATGTGACCCTCAAAATTCAAACGGCTGAACGGCTCGGATTCAAAGAGGTTCAGGACAATCAACCGGACACCTTGTCGGAGAAAGACCTTCTGGCACTTATCGATAAGTACAATAAGGACGATTCCATCCACGGCATCCTGGTCCAGCTGCCGCTTCCCAAGCATGTTGACGAGAAAAAAGTACTCAACGCCATTGACCCGGACAAGGATGTTGACGGGTTCCATCCCGTCAACGTCGGCCGACTGATGATCGGCGGCGCGGAAGTAAAATTTCCACCGTGTACGCCGGCCGGCATCCAGGAACTGATTGTCCGCAGCGGGGTTGAAACCAACGGGGCGGAGGTCGTCGTTGTCGGACGTTCAAACATTGTGGGCAAACCGATTGCCAACATGATGTTTCAAAAGGGGAGGGGCGCCAACAGCACCGTAACGGTGGTTCATACCGCCACAAAAGATCTGGCGGCTCACTGCAAGCGGGCGGACATTTTGATTGTAGCCGCCGGTGTGCCGGATCTGGTTAAGCCGGAATGGATTAAACCGGGGGCCTGTGTAATCGACGTCGGGGTAAACCGGGTGGGTGAAAAAATCAGCGAAAAAACCGGCAAAAAAATTGCGATATTGAAGGGCGACGTTGATTTTGACGCCGCCAAGGAAATAGCCGGCTTCATTACCCCGGTTCCGGGCGGGGTGGGGCCCATGACCATTACCATGCTGATGAAAAACACATTAAAGTCTTTGAAATTCAAACTGGGGAGTGCCTGACGTTCGGGTGCCCAAGCGAAATAAAGGGGAAGCCGTCCGCTTCCCCTGATTTTAAGCCGAAAATCGTTTGAGTTATTGACAGCTCTGCCGGATTCATGTTAATATGTATAACTATATGACAATTTGTCCGTGACAAAAAAACATACCCGTTTTTTTGTAATCAACAGGTATTTCGCGCAGACTAAAAAGATCGAGCAGACCAACAAATCGGGAACAGTTTATTCATGGTCAAGAAAATTTCATTTTTCGTTCTAAGCACGACCGGTTCTCCAATTAAACAGCTTGCGATATCTAAAGGGCTGCTGAAATTTTTAAGCCTTTTGCTGATGCTGGCACTGCTTGCCTCAGGGTATGTGGTCTTCGATTATTATAACTTAAAAAAAATGTTGCCGAGCACTTCGCAGTTGAAAAACAAACTCGACAGTCAGGAAGATGATATCGTCAATCAGCGTCAGCAAATTCAGAATTTCGCCCACGAAATTAATACCCTGAAAACAAAATTGCTCGATTTAAACCATTTTGAAAAAAAGATTCGCATTATCGCCAATATTGAAAAATCTTCCGGCCAGGGGGGATTGTTTGGTGTCGGCGGATCCATTCCGGAAGACTTGGATCCCAACATTGAACTTGAAAGTACCCATGACAGGCTGATACGGGATATGCACGAACAGGTTGAACAACTGAACATCGCATCCGTAAACCAGAAAGCCGGCTTTGAGTCTCTGCTGAAATATCTCGATGACCAGCGCAACCTTTTGGCCTCTACACCGGCCGTCAGCCCGGTTGACGGATGGGTAACTTCTCGTTTCGGATACCGGACTTCTCCTTTCACGGGCAAACGCGAATTTCATAAAGGCCTGGATATCGCCGCCCCTAAAAAAACACCGATTATTGCACCTGCTGATGGCGTGGTGGCCTTTGTCGGACTCAAGGGGATGCTCGGAAAAGTTCTCGTACTGGACCATGGGCATGGCCTGTCGACCCAATACGGACATATCGAAAAATCAGTCAAAAAAACCGGTGAGAAAGTCACCCGAGGCGAAGAGATTGCTCTCATCGGCAACTCCGGTCGAACCACCGGCTCGCATGTTCACTATGAGGTGTTGTTAAACGGATTGCCGGTAAATCCTGAAAAATACATCATCGATTAGTACTTCCCCTTGTTTTTACAGTCGCTTCATCCGGTTCGGACCCTTCCGCAACCTCCTCTCCAATGCCGGTCAGCGCCGGCAGAAAATTTTTGCTTTCGCTTTAAAAGACAATTCGTTATAATAATATCACATGTAACCGGAAGACACCTATTATGTAAGGAAAAGGCCACTGATAATGTTTAATTTCTTAACAAAAGTTTTTGGAAGTAAAAACGAGCGCGAACTTAAAAAGCTTACGCCGATTGTTGAAATGATAAATACGCGCGAGTCGAAAATTCAGGCGCTCAGTGATTCGGAACTGCGGTCTCAAACCCAACTGTTCAAGGCGCGGCATGCCAAGGGGGAATCCCTTGACGAACTGCTGCCGGAAGCCTTTGCCGCCGTTCGAGAAGCTTCTGTTCGAACGCTGAAATTGAGGCATTTTGATGTTCAGCTTATTGGCGGACTTGTTTTGCATCAGGGTAAAATAGCTGAAATGAAAACCGGCGAAGGGAAAACACTGGCGGCCACCCTTCCGGCATATCTGAATGCGCTGACGGGCAAGGGGGTCCATATCATAACCGTGAATGATTATCTGGCGAAACGGGATACCGAATGGATGGGACATATTTATAATTTTCTGGGACTTTCAGTGGGCACCATCGTTCATGGACTCGACGATGCCGCCCGCAAAGCCGCCTATGATGCTGATATTACATACGGCACCAACAATGAATTCGGTTTTGATTATCTGCGCGACAATATGAAATTTTACAGGGACTCCCTTGTTCAGAGCGAGCTTCACTATGCCATCGTGGATGAGGTTGACAGTATTTTGATCGATGAAGCCCGGACGCCCTTGATTATTTCCGGACCGGCCGAAAAGTCTACCACACTTTATTATCAGGTCAACGGTATTATCCCGCGTCTAACACGCGATACCGATTTTACCATTGATGAAAAAGCGCGGACCACCGTATTGACCGAACAGGGAGTTTCCAAGGCGGAAAAAGCACTCAATATTCAAAATCTTTACGACCCCAAATATATTGAACTGCTGCACCATATCAACCAGGCCCTCAAGGCGCATGCACTTTTTAAGCGGGATGTCGACTATATCGTTAAAAACGGCGAGGTGATTATCGTGGATGAATTCACCGGCCGTTTGATGCCGGGGCGTCGCTACAGCGAAGGACTGCATCAGGCGCTGGAAGCAAAGGAAAATGTCAAGATTGAAAATGAGAACCAGACCCTTGCGACCATCACCTTTCAGAATTACTTTAGAATGTATCAAAAACTGGCCGGCATGACCGGAACCGCGGATACGGAAGCAGCCGAATTCAAGAAAATTTATAATCTTGATGTCGCTGTTATTCCTACCAATAAACCGATGATTCGAAATGATTATGCGGATGTGATCTACAAGACCAAAAAAGAAAAATTTAATGCGGTCATGGATGAGATTGAAGCGTTGCATCAAACAGGACAACCCGTCCTGGTGGGAACGATTTCAATTGACGTGTCCGAGCAATTGAGCAAAATACTTTTAAAAAGAGGAATTCCGCATACCGTCCTGAATGCCAAAAACCATGAAAAGGAGGCTGAAATTATTGCCTTGGCAGGTCAAAAGGGTTCGGTTACGATTTCAACAAACATGGCCGGTCGCGGAACCGACATTGTGCTGGGTAAAGGGGTGACGGAATTAGGCGGATTGCACATACTCGGTACCGAGAGACATGAAAGCCGGCGGATCGACAATCAGCTCAGAGGCCGCTCCGGTCGACAGGGAGATCCCGGCTCGTCCCGATTTTACATGGCCTTGGAGGATGACCTGCTGAGGATCTTCGGCGGGGAGCGCATATCCGCAATCATGGAAAAACTGGGGATGGAGGAAGGACAGCCGATCGAGCACAATATGATCAGCCGGGCTATTGAGAATGCCCAGGCAAAAGTAGAAGGTCGTAACTTTGAAATCCGTAAACAACTTCTCGAATATGACGACGTCATGAACCAGCAGCGGGAGGTCATCTACCGTCAGCGGCGCGAAGCCCTGCAGGGGCAGGACATTAAAGAGTCCATTGAAGAAATGATTTGGGAAAAAGCCGAAGCGATCGCCGGGTCGGTCGCTGATGAATCCATTCCGCCGGATGAATGGGATCTAAAACCCCTGACCGATGCCGTTTTCAAACAATTTAATTTTCGCATGACGACCCAAGGGGATACGCCGGAAACGTTGAATTGCGAGAGTCTGTCCCAGTCAATTTTTGATGCGGCCATGGCCTTATACAATCAAAAGGAAGCCAGTATCGGCGCAAAAGACTTTCGCCAGCTGGAACGGATTGTAATGCTGCAGACGGTTGATACGCTCTGGAAAGATCACCTCCTGAGCATGGACCATCTCAAAGAGGGGATCGGTTTGCGGGGCTATGCCCAGCAGAATCCTTTGATTGTATATAAAAAAGAAGGGTTTGAAATGTTTCAGGATATGATAACCCGAATCAAGGAGGAAACCCTGGCCGTTCTTTTCCGGATTCAGATATCGGAGCCTGAGGTGATTGAAGATCTCAGAAAACCGAAGGAACAGAATTTTGTCCTTTCCCACGGCGACGAAGCTCCTAAGAAACAGCCTCTGAAACGGTCCGATAAGAAGACCGGCAGGAATGCGCCGTGTCCTTGCGGAAGCGGTAAAAAATATAAGAAATGCTGCGGTCAATAACGATATTGAAAACTCAATTTGACTGATATTCCATGGGTCGATATAATACACATTCAGATGAAGAAACAGAATCCATAACCCATGATGTGACGACAGAGCCGCCCATGTTCCGGGTGCTGCTCCATAATGACGATTTCACCACCATGGATTTTGTTGTTCAAATTTTAATGCAGGTGTTTAATAAAACGTTTGAAGAAGCAGCGCGAATTATGCTGAACGTTCACCGCAAGGGTATCGGACTGTGCGGCGTATATACCTATGATGTGGCGGAAACAAAGGTGGATACGGTTCACGCCCTGGCGCGGGAACATCAGTATCCCTTAAAGTGTACCATGGAGAAGGATGATTAGCTCATGATCAGTAAAGAACTTAGTGCAACCCTCGGATTTGCGGTTAGAGAGGCAAAAAAAAGACGCCATGAATATGTCTGCATCGAACATGTCCTTTTTGCCATTCTGCATGATGCCAACGGAAGAGAAATCATAGAGGGTTGCGGCGGTAATGTCGAAAATCTGAAACAGGCGCTTGAAGATTTTTTTGTTGATCGACTGGAGAGTATTCCGGAGGGAGATGAATATGTCTTGCAACAGACGGTCGGTTTCCAGCGGGTTATTCAACGGGCCGTAAACCAGGCGCGATCGGCCGAGAAGCAGGAAGTGGCCGTTGGGGATGTGCTGGCATCAATCTTCCTGGAAAAAGATTCCAACGCCGTATATTTTCTGACCCTGGAAGGAATTACGCGGTTCGATATTTTAAATTTGATTTCCCATGAGCTGCCAAAGGCGCCTCAGATTCCCGGCGGTTTCGCAAAGACCGAAAAGGGTGAAAAACAGAAAAAATCGGACCCCCTTGAAATGTTCACAGTGGACTTGGTGGAGCAGGCCGACAGCGGCAAACTGGATCCGCTCATCGGCCGTGAACTTGAAATGGAAAGAACCATTCAGGTGCTTTGCCGGCGCCGCAAAAACAATCCCGTCTTTGTGGGCGATCCCGGTGTCGGCAAAACCGCAATGGCTGAAGGTCTTGCCATTAAAATATCCGAAGGCAACATTCCGGATCTGCTGGCGAATGTGCGGGTTTATTTACTGGATCTCGGTGCCTTGTTGGCCGGAACGAAGTTTCGCGGGGATTTTGAGCAGCGCTTGAAGGGTGTTCTGGCATCGCTGAAGAAGAAGAAAGATGCGATTTTATTCATTGATGAAATTCATACGGTTGTCGGTGCCGGCGCTACCAGCAGCGGATCGATGGATGCATCCAACATATTAAAACCGGCCCTGACGACCGGAGATCTGCGATGTATCGGATCAACAACCTATGAAGAGTACAAAAACCATTTTGAAAAGGACCGGGCGCTGTCCCGCCGCTTCGAAAAGATTGAGATAGCGGAACCGCCGGTGGCGGATACCATTAAAATACTTAAGGGCTTAAGATCCTGCTATGAAGATCACCACGGGATCGTTTATACCGATCAAGCGCTTAAAGCGGCTGTTGAGCTTTCGGCCAAATATATCAACGACCGTTACCTTCCGGACAAAGCGATCGACGTGATCGATGAGGCCGGGGCATATGTCCGGCTTTCGGGCTCCTCCCGCAGAACAACAATCCATCCGTCCGATATTGAGAAGATTGTTGCCAAAATAGCCCGGATACCCAACCGAAACGTTTCTACCTCGGACAGGGCCAAACTCGAAACCCTGGAGGAGCGGTTGATGCAGGTGGTTTTCGGGCAGGATGACGCCATCAAATCCCTGGTTACTTCCATTAAGCGCTCTCGTGCAGGGTTGAGCGCTCCGGATAAACCGATCGGCTCTTTCCTGTTTACGGGTCCCACCGGCGTGGGCAAAACGGAGGTCGCCCGGCAGGTGGCTTTTCTTCTGGGCGTCCAGTTTCTGCGGTTTGACATGAGCGAATACATGGAAAAGCACGCGGTGGCGCGTCTGATCGGCGCCCCGCCCGGCTACATCGGTTTTGAGCAGGGGGGACTTCTGACGGATGGTATTCGCAAACATCCCCACAGCGTTCTACTGCTGGATGAAATCGAAAAGGCCCATCCGGATATGAACAATATCCTGCTCCAGGTTCTGGATCATGCCACCTTGACGGACAATACCGGGAAGAAAGCAGATTTTCGCAATGTAATGGTCATGATGACTTCCAACGTGGGATCACGAGAAATGAGCAGCCAGTCCATCGGTTTCGGGGATACGAAATATGACACGGAGTCGAAAGGTAAAAAGGCCATTGAAAAGTTTTTCAACCCCGAATTCAGGAACCGCCTGGACACCATCATCAGTTTTAATCCTTTAACTGTTGAAATCATGGAGCGGGTCGTTGATAAATTCATTGCCGAACTGAATGAACAGCTTGCCACTAAGAAGGTAATTCTCTCTATTTCCGCAAAAACACGAATCTGGCTTGCGCAAAAAGGGTATGACCCGCGCTATGGCGCCCGGCCCCTTGCAAGGGTGCTGCAGACTGAAATCAAAGATATTCTTTCTGAACAGATCCTGTTCGGGGGACTTGAAAAGGGGGGCCATGTTTTCGTGGACATCGAAAACGGCAAGCCCTCATTTCAGTATTAATGCCTGTCTATCTGCTTAACGAACAACTCAGATTTCCCCCGCCCCGATTCGCTCTTGAAGACGGGCTTTTGGCCGTCGGCGGCGATTTAAGCCAGGACAGGCTGCTGCTGGCTTACCGCCAGGGGATTTTTCCCTGGTTCATTGATGCCGAACCGATTCTGTGGTGGTCTCCGGACCCCCGCCTTGTGCTGTATCCGGAGGAGTTCAGACCTTCGCGCAGCCTGCAGAAAAAAATCAGACGAAACCGCTTCCGCATTACTGCTGATCAGGCCTTCAGCCGGGTGATAACCGCATGTGCGCAGACTCGCAGGGATCCTGACGGCGGGGGGACATGGATCGGTGCAGGCATGATCAGTGCCTATTGCCGGTTGCACGAGTCGGGTTATGCCCATTCAGTTGAGGCCTGGTATCAGGATAAACTCGCGGGGGGTGTTTACGGGGTGTCACTCGGACGATGTTTTTTTGGCGAGTCGATGTTCGCACGGGTCAGTGACGCTTCAAAGGTGGCCTTGGCGGCCCTGGTTGAATACCTTCGCGAAAAATCCTTTCATTTCATCGATTGCCAGGTTGTCACCCCCCATTTGGTTAGACTGGGCGCCCGCGAAATACCACGGGTGCATTTTTTAACACAGCTTGCTGAGGCGTTGAAGGCCCCGTCCATCATCGGACGGTGGTCCATTGGATCGGAGTCGGGGGATGTCGCTTAAACACCGTTGCATATTCTGTCAGATTGCTCGAAATGAGGCGCCGGCAGATTTTCTGTATAGAAACGACTCGCTGGTGGTATTTAAAGATATCCATCCGCATGCGCCGGTCCATCTGCTGATCGTCCCGCTGAAACATATCAGAAGCATTAATGATATCGATGCGGCAGACGCCGCGATCGTCTCCGAAATGATCCTGACGGGCAAACGGATGGCAAAAAGTATGGGAATAGCCGAATCGGGCTATAAGCTCCTGTTTAATGTGGAAAGGGGCGGCGGACAGGTAATTTTTCACCTGCACCTTCATCTTATCGGCGGTTGGAAGTAAAGGCCCATTTACTCCCGATTGATGATGGCGGCCATATATCCCGCACCGAAACCGTTGTCGATATTAACGACCGCAACGTTGGAACTGCAACTGTTAAGCATGGCAAAAAGCGCGGTTAGCCCACCCAGGCTGACACCGTATCCCACGCTGGTGGGAACGGCAATTACCGGGCGACTGACCATGCCGGCCACGACGCTGGGAAGGGCGCCCTCCATCCCGGCCACAACGATCAGGACGGCGGCATTGTCGATCAACATCTTATGGCTGAACAGTCGGTGGATGCCGGCCACGCCGACATCAAAAACCGATTGGACCCGGTTTCCCATGGCCTCCGCGGTGAGCTGCGCCTCCCGGGCCACCGGTATGTCCGATGTGCCGGCTGTAAGGATCAGAATAGTGCCTTTGCCCTGATCAATCGGTTCCCGTTTTTTCCATATGATCATGCGGGCGTCCGGATCATATTCGGCGTCCGGAAACCGCTCGAGTACGCATGCAGCCTTGGCGGGGTCGGTGCGTGTAACCAGGACGATTTGTTCCTGCTGAAGCATTTGAGTCATAATTCCGATGATTTGATCCGCTCTTTTGCCGTGGCCGAAAATAACTTCGGGAAAACCTTTGCGCAGGGAGCGGTGATGGTCGATATGGGCATAATCGATATCTTCATAGGCCAGATGTTTCAGCTCCCGGGCGGCATCCTCGACCGTTGTTTTTCCGGCCGCTACAGAATTTAATAGTTGATTTAACAGATCTTTGTTCATAATATCTTTACTCCCGTAATACCTTGAAATTGTAATAACCGGTTAACGAAAGTAAATGATCCGCACCCTTAGGGTGCGGCTTTGACAAATCCCCCCATAGGGGGGACAAGGCCCTGCCCCCAGAGGGGGCGGGCCATGAGTTGTGCCGCTATTATGAATTTTAATCGATTAATTGCAG
>Ga0209164_1000200_pt1 | contig 189245 bp, 171 predicted proteins | sample MTBNYHSulfiMetaG_FD_187458 | JGI IMG/M metagenome (GOLD analysis project Ga0209164, IMG submission 187458) | Enrichment culture microbial communities from rom New York Harbor, USA that are MTBE-degrading - MTBE-NYH (New York Harbor Sulfidogenic)... | ecosystem: Environmental > Aquatic > Marine...
TATTTCTTTTCTACTCATTGTCAGTAAATTATTCTCCATTTTTGCACCTTTTTTAAGATGCAATCTTCATTTTTTTACTGACATTTCTATTGAGTTATTTACATGACATTTTTATCGAGTTATTACATTATAAAATATATTTATAAAGAAAGATCACATAGAGATATAATTATGGAGAGAATTAATACAAAAATAAAGTAAAGTTAAATACATTGAGATGTTTATAGCTTTTTATATTCAATAAAATTCATAAGTATTTCTTCACTTAACTCTTAGTCCAACTACAAATGATATGTAGAAAGAACTCTGGTATAAATCGGGGAAGTTATTTACTTTAATACCTGCTCCCGACAGTGTATACAGGTAACTATCGTCAATAGTAACTAAATTATAGCTTCCGCCTATTTCAATTCCGATAGGGATATTATAGCCTTCAAATCCCGGATTAATTATATAATTAAATACCAAAGCCAATTTAAGAAACAAATCGGTTCGCCTTATTTCATTACTTATCATTCCGTCTGAATTGTAGAGTTCATCCCAGTCTATTTCATCTTGCAAATATTTTTTGATGTCAATAGCGCTTGCGTTTATACCCAATGAGATCATCGGGTATAAGGAATACCGGCTTGTATTAAGCAAATTATATCCTAAATCTACTGAGCCACCTATGTGATTGAATTTAGAACTGCTGGAATCCCCGGTGTTGTATTTATTAAACAATAGATTTGTATTAAAAGATATGCCTAAAATGAGTGAGTTACTGAAATGTTTTCTGAATGATGCGCCATGGTAAAATGAGTTGTCTTCAATATTTCCGATTCCTTTTTCTGAAAAATCGTTATTTAATTCGGAGAAATCATGAAATTTTTGACTGCCAAATTGGATTGTAAATTCTGTGTGGTGTTCATTTAAATTGTTAGTTTGGGCAAATGGATTCAACAAGGTTAGAAATAATAGTAAAAAAGCTAATGTTAGTTTTGACATAACAACTCGAAGAAATTATTAGTCATGATACTATTCATATAGATAGACTACTTTCTTAATATTTATCTTCTTCAATATATTGAAGAATTATAACAAATTTAAAATATATTAATAATACTCTAAAGCCAAGAATTTTTTTATTTTGTTCTTCATAAAATCATTACTAATTATTAAAATTTATCATGACTATTAAAAACAAAATCACTGAGTTGTTTTACATCAAATACCCCATCATCCAAGCCGGGATGGTTTGGGTATCGGGTTGGAAACTTGCTTCGGCAGTTTCTAATAACGACGGACTCGGATTAATCGGAGCCGGTTCTATGAAACCGGATTTACTTCGTGAGCATATTCAAAAATGCAAAGCTGCAACTAATAAACCGTTCGGTGTAAACATTCCTTTGTTAAGAGGTGATGCAGAAGAATTAGTAAAAGTTGTTATTGAAGAAAACGTAAAGATTGTTTTTTCATCTGCCGGTCATCCGGGTAAGTTTATAGATGTTCTTAAGAAAAATGATATAACCGTTTGTCATGTTGTACCCTCAATTAAATTTGCTTTAAAAGCCGAAAGTGTCGGCTGTGATGCAATAGTTGGCGAGGGAGTTGAAGCCGGTGGACATAATGGCGCCGATGAACTGACTACATTTGCATTGATTCCGCAGTTGGTTGATACAGTAAAAATTCCCATAATTGCCGCAGGAGGTATAGCTGATGGTCGGGGAATATTAGCCGCTCTTTCACTTGGCGCAGAGGGTGTTCAAATAGGAACCCGGTTTGCCGTTACTCAAGAATCTTCCGCTCATCCGAAATATAAACAGCGTGTTGTTGAAGCAAAGGATAATGATACAGTTTTGGTGCTTAAGAAAATTGGAATGGCAAGAATGTTGAAAAATAAGTTCAGCAACGAGGCTATAACGGCTGAATATTCCGGCGCAGATGCCGTAAAGCTAAAGGAAATACTTGGACAAAAACGCGAACGACTTGGTATATTTGAAGGGGACGCAGATGAAGGAATGATGGAAGCAGGGCAAGGTTCCGGCTTAATTAAAGATATACCTTCAGTAAAAGAACTTATGTCAAGACTGATAAATGAATTTGATAATTCTTTAACTAAAGTTAGGAATTATTTATGAACAAAGATTTATTAAAATATTCTTATCGCTTTAAGTTCGAAAGCGGAATTGAAAGTTTATTCGAGATATTTCTCGAACCGACTACCTTACAAATAATTCGTCAATCAAAAAAAGAACCGGCTGAATGGACTAAATTAGAAAACTTTGAATGTGTTCATTGCCCGTTAAATAAAGAAGAATATAAATTTTGTCCTGTTGCAGTTAATCTTCAAGAGTTAATAGAATTCTTTTCGGAAAAAACATCATTTGAAAAAGTTAAAGTAACGGTTGATACGAAGGAGCGTTCTTACTTTAAAGATACTGATGTTCAATCGGCAGTTGGAAGTTTAATTGGAATAATAATGCCGGCAAGCGGCTGCCCAATTTTAGCAAAACTCCGTCCAATGTTACGTTTTCATTTACCGTTTGCAACAATTGAAGAAACAGAATTTAGAGTATTTGCTATGTATGCACTTGCTCAATTTTTACGTCACAAAACCGGTAAGCAGCCGGATTGGGAACTAAAATCTCTCGTTAAGCTTTATGATGACATCCAAAAAATTAATACTAATGTTGTTTCTAAAATTGCCAAACTCGAAAATCAAGATGCAAGTATAAACTCGGTTGTAGTTTTAAATAATTTTGCAAATTTTGTTTCAATGGACTTAGACGATGAAGATTTCTCACGGTTGACCGGATTATTCGGCTCTTGGATGACTGATTAAGTTATTTATTTACTTTAGTTTAGACTTATTAATAAGTACTCATTTTCATATATTTGAAAGCTAACAAAATTGAAAGGGCATGTTATGCAATTTTATCCGCTTATTTTATCTCTGCACATTGTTTTTTCGGGTGTGTGGCTAATTAATCTTTTGGTTGAACTTTACTTTAAAAAATCTATAAATGCCTCAGTCGGTAAATCAAGCGAAACAAGTTTGGTTTCACTTTATTTAAAATTTGTTAATATCGTCGGAATAATCGGTGCCGCCGGAATTTTAGTAACGGGAATTCTAATGGTTGTATTGAATCCCGGCTATCAATTTTTTCAATTTACTGCAAATCATTGGTTGACAACCAAACAAATTGTAATGGTTGTTATTCTTATTTTACTCTTTTGGAAATTGATACCTACGGCAAAAAAACTCAGGTTGGAAATTGCAAAAGATTTGAGTTCTCCTGTTGACGATAAATCCGGACTTCGTAGCAATCTTAAGAAGCTGTATACACTGAATTTTCAGATGAATATTCTGGTTGTAATTAATTTCTTAATGGCAATTACGAGAATATTTTATAGTTGATGACTTCTCAAAAAAAAATATTAATACTTGGTTCGACAGGTTCAATCGGTATAAATACACTAAATGTAATCCGAACATTTCCGGATAATTTTAATGTAACCGGGTTAACCGTTAATTCAAATATCGATGAATTAGAAAAACAGGTTGATGAATTTCATCCTGAATATGTTGTTGTTATAGATGAAAACAAAGCATCCGAATTACGGAAGCGAATAAAAAACAAATGCGAAGTTCTTGCAGGCAGCGATGGTTTAATAGAGATTGCAAAGAACAGCAATTATGATATAATGGTAACTGCGTTAGTCGGTTTTGCAGGTTTAGCACCAACCATCGAAGGAATAAAAAGAAAGAAAAGAATCGCATTAGCAAATAAAGAAACACTTGTAGTTGCCGGTGAATTAATAACGGAAATGATATACGAGTACGGCGCCGAGTTAATCCCGGTTGATTCCGAACACAGCGCAATTTTTCAATGCTTAATTGGTGAAGAGAAAGAGTATATAGAAAAATTAATTCTTACTGCTTCGGGCGGTCCTTTTCGTAATTTAGAAAAGCATGATCTCGAATCAGTAACCGTAGATCAGGCACTTGCTCATCCGAATTGGAAGATGGGAAATAAAATTACAATTGATTCAGCGACAATGATGAACAAGGGATTAGAAGTTATTGAAGCTCGTTGGTTGTTCGGTCTATCAAAAGAAAAAATTGAAGTAGTTGTGCATCCGCAATCTATAATTCATTCAATGGTTGAATTCATTGACGGATCAATTAAAGCACAGTTGAGTTTGCCTGACATGAAACTACCGATTCAATATGCGTTAACTTTCCCGGAAAGATTAGGTTGCAGTTATGTTGAAACGAGACTTCCAAAATTGAAGGAACTTACTTTCTTTGAACCGGATTATGATAAGTTTGAATGTCTTGCGTTAGCTTATAAAGTTATGGAGACCGGCGGTACAACCCCATGTATTCTGAATGCCGCTAATGAAATTGCCGTTGATAAATTTCTCAAAGGAATAATTTCTTTTACCGATATTCCTCAAATTATTAAATCGTCTCTCGATAAAATTGAAAATCACAGATCACCAAACTTGGAAACAATTTATGAATGCGACCGTCAAACGAGAGAGTATGCAAAAAACTTATTCGAAAATTAATTGAAAGTGTTATGGACTATATAATTTATTTTGCTATTACAATCGGAATTTTGGTTTTTGTTCATGAAGCGGGACATTTTCTTGCAGCAAAGGTTGCAGGTATGCGTGCTGAAGTTTTTGCAATCGGTTACGGAAGAAGAGTGCTCGGTTATAATAAAATTACTGGTTTTACATTCGGTCCGCTTCCAAAAGATTGGGACGGCGGTGAATATACCGATTACAGAGTTTGTTTACTCCCTCTTGGTGGTTATGTTAAAATCTCCGGAATGATTGACGAAAGTTTCGATACTAAATTTACCAAATCCGAACCAAAGCCGTATGAATTCAGAGCTAAATCAACACCGAAAAAATTATTTGTTATTTCTGCCGGTGTGATGATGAATCTTACTTTAACTATTCTGATTCTTTGGGGAATAAATTTCTTTCAAGGTAAACAAATAATTAACACAACCGATTTGGGTTATATTCAAGAAGACACTCCCGCTGCTCAAGCAGGTTTTCAATCTTACGACAAAATTTTATCAATCAATAATAAAGAGATAAACAACTGGGAAGATGTCGTAAACAATCTTCTTGTACAAAACATCGGAAGAGATTTAACAGTAGCAGTACTCCGAGAAGATGAGGTTGTTGAACTAAATATTCCAAAGGAACTAATCGCTGAAAGTGCTCAAAAAAGTTTCATGCTTCCATTCGGGCATACACAACCATTTATTTCCGAAGTAATGAAAAATTCGCCCGCAGAAGTAGCCGGTATTAAAGCCGGAGATATTTTCCTTGAGATGAACGGAATAATAGTCAATAACAGTCAAGAAGCAATTGCTATTATTTCATCTAACAAAGAGCAAGAAATTTCTTTAGTTATTCTTCGAGATGAAGATACCGTCACAACCGCTGTTACTTCAGGTTATGACGGCAAGATCGGTATATACATTGCCGATGCGTATACAGGTCCAATTAAATACGAGACTTTCGGTTTCTTCAGATCATTTGAAGAAAGCATAAATAATATCGGTCAAATTACTGTTCTTACTTTTTCAATGTTTAAAAATGTAATTATCGGCAATGTTGAATTCGATCAAGTATTCGGCGGACCGGTTAAGATTGCTCAATTTGCCGCTAAAAGTGCCGATACCGGGATTATTTCTTTCTTATACTTTTTGGCAATGCTGAGTTTAAGTTTAGCAATATTAAATTTCCTCCCCTTCCCGGTTTTAGACGGCGGTCATTTTGTAATTATTATCATTGAAGGAATAATGCGGAGAGAGCTGCCTGTTAAAGTTAAAATTGCAATTCAGAATTTTGGTTTTATCGTTTTGTTGATGTTAATGGCATTTATTATTTACAGCGATATAATGAGTTTGTAGCGATTTGATTAATCAAATCGCTACATTAAATTTTTACTCGGCTACTAACTCTGATAAATTTTTTCTCAGTGTATTTTCAATTTCTGCGTTATATCCGAAATAGTCAAATCTAATATTCCCATTTCTATCAACAACATATGTATGCGGGACTATGGAACCGTATATTTTATTGTAGTAATCAAGTGTTGCAAAAAGTACAATCTCGTTTTTCAAAAAACTGAATTCCTTTTTAGGAAAATATTTTTCGCGCAATTCTGCAGGGTCTTCACCCGGACCTGAGTTTATGAATACAAATTCAACTAAAGGAAATTCTCTTTTCAATCTCTGCAAAGCCGGGAATTCATATACACATAACTTACACCAAAAATTAAATCTGTTTATAACAACAATTTTTCCTTTCAAGTTATGTAGTGTAACCAGGTTGCTATCCATGTCATAAAGAGATATGTCGGAAATATTCTTGTTAACATTGGGACTAAAACTTGCATTATTTATGAATCTATCCCTTGCTTTTTCGTTTAGTCGATTAATTTTATTTTGAATAACCTTCGCTTGCTGAGGTGTTTCTCGCATTATCAAAAAATTATTGTACTCATATAGTGCATCTCTTCTTGTTGAGTCTATTGCGATTGCTTTTTTCAAATTCAATTCTGCAGATGTATATTTTCCAAGCTGCATATCTGTTTTTGCTAAGATTAGATGAGATTTATAAAGATGCAAGGGAACGGTTAAATTGGGCACGGCCTGAAATACAAATTCCCGTCCTTTCTCAATATCCAAATTTCTTTCAATTAACAGTTCTCCAATTCTTAGCTTAGTTGTCGGTAAACTATCATAATAAAGAACAGAATCAATCAATGGATTAATTACCTTCAGGTCATCTGATATAATAGCGGTCATTTCAAGCAAATAAGTAAACACATTTGGCTTTGCAAAAGATTTTGGATAACGGTCGAGGAAATTCCAACAAGAATCAATAACGGGCTTAACTCGTTCGGGTGAATCATACTTTAACGAATAAGCCAATCCCATGTTGACGTATTGAATCATGTTTTCTTCTTCTTTGGAATAAGTTGTTGTTTGTGCAAACAAATTAGTTGAAAGCAGTAATACGAAAAAAATGATGGCGGGTTTCATTTTTACCTCATTTATGTGAATTAGGATAACTGGTTTTAAACAAAAGAGGTAAAATTAGTTCAAGAACGCTCCTTTAATTTCTTTTCTAAAGTTATAATCTATCGAAATTAAAAACAATTCAAAATTTTGGTTTTATCGTTTTTTTGAAGTTAATGGCGTTTATTATTTACAGCGATATAATGAGTTTGTAATATGTTTTGTAGAGGGTGACCAAAAAGTAATTATTCAATAAAATTATTTGCGGATATTAGCGTAATTCGCGGCTAATATAAATAAAACATTACTTTTTGGTCACCTTCTACCGAGTAATATAAATTTTAGTTATGAGTAATTTTGATTTCCAAGCGACAATCTAACGCTTCTAAATATTTTTTTATTGTTGCCAGAGAAGGAGAATGTTTCCCGGAGCTTAGAGATGATTCTAGTCTTGTTATTGCAGTAGACTTTGTCCCCATTTTCTGAGCCACTTCTGCTTGACTAAGACCCGCTTTGTTCCTTGCTCGAAGCATTTCTCTCAGTAATGTAAATTCCGGTTCTAGTTTATCATATTTCTTTTTTACTGCTGCTTTTTTAAGAGCTTTATTTTTTAGTTTTTCGTGTGTCATTTTTTAACCTAGTTCATGTTGTTTTTTTATTAACTGGTTGTTATTAATAGTAGGTGTACCCTATGGTAAGGATTCTCTTGTGCTCACCGTTATGATAAGTATCTATAGAATTCGGTAATCCTTCTGAATTCATATGCCAATGTTGAATTAATTTCGAATTGCCATTTTCATTACTAAAAATTTTTATTCCTTCGTCAGTTATTTTTATGGTTCTAAGAGTAACTTTATCTGATAACCAGCCTTTTAAGCTAACCTGCATAGTGGAATCCGTGTAAGTAAATACATTCTCTATTGTCTGTTTTGTACTTTTGACCATTAATCTGCGATAGACTAAATTGTTATTAGAATCATTCACAAATGTCCGTTTTGAAATCGCTGACTCAGAAAATACGGTGTCGCCTTTATAAGAATAATCTTCCCAATCAAATAAATTCATTTTTGAAGTGTCTCTCAATTTCCAATAATAAAGCGTCGATTTCGAATTATTAGCAAATGTATATTGATCTATTCTATTAATCTTTCCGTCTTTGTAGAAATATACTTGTCTATTAGTATATGGCAAGCAACCCAAAGTTGTACATTCCAGTGTAGTTCTTCTTTTTAATTTTCCATTGTTGTCAAACTCAAGGTAGGTTAGACTATCATTTTTTTCTGTTGCCAATTCTTTCGCAACTATTGAAATAGTTTTAATACTGTTTTTCTTTATGAAATCAAACATCTGATTTTGATAGACATCCGGGAACATTCTATACAAAGCGAAATGAATTACTCCTTTTTGTGGTGTATTAGATTGTAAATCATTATTACAGCTTGACAGAGAGATGAGTAATGATATCAAAAACGAAACGTAAATTACTTTCTTCATTTTATCGCCATGTTGTTTGTATTTACTCTATCATTTATTAATCTTCTACAAAAACAGATTGTAAAATTTTCGCCAAGTTCTCTCCAAGCAATTCTTTGCCCTCTGCAATTATTTCTCCATCTGAATTTACAAGAATAGGTTTAGGAATAGAAGCCAATTCAAAATCTTGAACCACTTTTTCATCCGGTTTATATTCATTAATATCAAGCTATTAATTCAACTATTTGCACTAGCCATTTATACTAACTTCTATGCCAAGCTATAATTTTCCATTGCCCTGCACTATTTTTACTTAGCAGTATCGAATGCCAAAACAAATTTGAACTATTTTCCTTAAACGAACTAAATGTAAAGTGTGCTGTAGTGCTATCTTCTGAAAACCATATATGTAATTGATCGAATATTACTTCACCGCCTCCAAGTAATTCATATATTTCACTTCTTTCAGAAAGTATTTTTGACAGTTTCATTTTAACTTTTCCATTAAACAAAACTGTCTCTGGATTAGTTAAAATTGCTTCATCAAGAGTTGGGTGTTCATAAAATATTGGTTTAAGAAAAGACATTATTTCGTTTACTCGAGTGTCTTTTTTTTGAATTTCATTACCAACATTTTCTATCTGAGAACTAACTGCAATTGGTAAATAGAAAACGATAAATACAATAAGTAATTTTTGCATTATTCTCCCTATTGTAGTTTAAAAAATATCGGTGCTGTAACCTGTGATTTAACAGCTTTTCCTTTCATTTTAGCCGGTGTGAATTTAGTTTCTTTAACTGCTTTCATTGCGGCTTCGTTTAATTCACTAACGCCTTTTAATACTTCCACCTTTACTACATTACCTTTTTCATCAATAAAAGCTTGGACAAAAACTTTTCCTTCAATTTTATTTTTCTTTGCTTCTTCCGGATAAACTACAAGTTTTTGAATTGCTTCCAATCCGCCGATAACTTCGGGCATTTCTTCAGCCATTTTTATATAATCATCTTCATTAATTGATTGAGCAAAACTTTGAGTTTGTGTTCCCGATAAAAGAACTAAAAATAAAACCAAAGAAATAATACCGGTTAATGATTTTGTTTTCATAACAACCCCCTATTGTAATTTAAAAACAATCGGTATGGAAACTTGTACCTTTACAGGTACGCCTCTCTGCATACCGGGTGTGAATTTAGTTTGTTTTATTGCAGCCATTGCTACCGAATCGCATTCATGGTGAATGCCTTTAAGTAATGTTACTTCATCAACTTCACCGTTTTCGTTTATGTATGCTTTAACAAAGACTCTCCCCTCAATGCCTTCGTTCTTTGCTTTTACGGGATATTTTATTTTTTCTTGAATAGCTTGTAATCCGCCAATAGGAACCGGCTGTTGTTCAACAACTACATAGTAAACATCATCTTCGCTAATTTTTGAACGAGCAACAGATTTAAAAGTAGAAGTTTCTTCAACTACATCTCCTTTTTCATCAAACTTAATGCTATAAATCAAATCAGCTCTGAATTTAACCGGGTTACCATCTTTTACTGCCGGCGTGAACGACCATTTATCGGCAGCTTTAACTAAAAGTTTTGTTGCCTCTTCGCCGTAGATATTTTTCACATTATCATTTTTTATCATTTGAGAAGACAGGGAAGTAATTTCTTTTACCGCATCTACTTTTCCTTCTTCGTTTATATAAATTCTATGATTGAATTTCACAACAACCGGCTGGGCATAATCTGAAACATATTTCTTGGCTGATTCTCTCAAATCATTAATGACTTTATCGAATTCTTCTTCAGTATCAATTTTACTTTCTACTTCTGCTTTCGGAAAATAGATGTCATCATAATTTTCGATTACTTTTATGCCGTCTTCTTTTTCAGCACACGAGATCATAAAAACTACGATTGTTAATAAGATTACTTTTTTCATTTCACCCCTCACAAGTCTGCTTTAATTATTATTTCGTTATCGTAAGTCGGATAAACAGTAACGGGACTAAGTTGATTAGTCATCACCAAGTTTATTAACTTTTCCTGCTGCTCAATTTTAGCTTTTGCCAAGATTAATTCTTCTTTCTTTATATTCGTCTGTTCAAATAAATAATAACCGGTTAATAAAGAAATTACCAAAAGTAGTACGCTTACATACGCAATTGACCTTGATCTTATTAAATGAAATAGACCAACAGGCTCTTTGTCTTTTAATTCGGTTAGTATTTTCAAATCAAGATTTTGCGGGAAAGATTCAGCTGTTTCATTGGTAATAAGTTTTAACGAATTTAACTTCTTAAAATATTCACGTGCAGTTTCGTCATTACCAAGTCCGGTGAATAAAAAATTCTCTTTTTCCTTTGGAAGTTCCCCGTCTAAAAATTCGTTTACCATTGTTATAAATTTTTCCGTATTCATTTTATGCTTCCTACTTTAGAACTTTGCTTAGTCTGTTAATTAATTTTTGACGCGTTTTATAAAGTCTGCTCTTTACTAAACCTTCATCTATTCCTAATGTATCGGATATTTCTTTGTAGCTAAGTTGTCCGAATTCTTTAAGTAAATAAATTTCTCTTTGTTCATCGGGAAGATCATCTAATTCAATTTGCAGCAGTTCTTTAATTTCTTTCATTTCGTAATCTTCTGTAATCGAATTTTCATTTACGCTAAACTCTTCTTCATCTTCAACCGGGTGAACAATTTTTCTGACTTTTTTCTTTCTATAAATAGAAAATACTTCGTTTCTTGCAGTTGTAAACAACCATGATTTCGTGCTTTCTTTGTCTCTAATAAAATATACATTTTCATAAAATTTCAGAAAAACTGTTTGAACTACATCTTCGCATAATGTTTTATCGTTCAGCATTTTGGAGACATAATTAAAAATGTACCCCTTATACTGATTATAAATAATCGTAAACTCTAATATTTGATTTGAAGTATGCTTCAATTTTTCTTTTTCATTAAAGATGCATTGGCATTGAAAAAGTTGCCTGCCGAAAAAATTATTTAATTGAATTTAGAACTGAATTCTGGACAGTAAAGATTTGAGCAATTGTTTCGCTGGATTGACCCGGTTTTATTGCAGCAATTGATTCAAAGTATTTTCCTTTATATTTGAAAACAACAACACGGTATAAATTACCCGATCCGTTAAATTGATAAGCACGAAATTCTCTGCCGTTCATTTCAAATATTTCATTTTTTAACAAATCAATAAAATTATTTTGGTGTGCTATTTTATTATTCAATCGAGAATAATCTTCAATTTTCTGCAGAATGGATTTTGCGGAACTCTTAATTGTTTCTTCATCCGGATTTATTGTAATAAATGAAATACTTGCAGTGTAGTCATCTCTAACCAGCCAAAGATCAATAATTTCTTTTCGGTTATCTTCGGCAGTGAACCAACCGCGGGGGATGTGCACTTTCAGGTCTGTAGTTTTTGATTCTGTTAAATCCGGTAATAAAGGATAATTAACTTCATAAAGTGAAGAGGGTCCGGCGCAGGAGAAGAAAAAAACAATTATTGCAGTTAAAAATACTTTTAGTTTTGCTTTCAAATGTCACCAAATAAAAAAGGGAGAAAAAATCTCCCTTAATTTAATGATTTTTATTTATTGTAGAGCCTTGATCACGCCAGAGGCGAACAGGTCAATCGAGGCTCTTCGAGAAAATTAATTTATATCTCTCATAAACTTTGGCTCTTCAAGTGAAAGCATCAGTGAGATTCTATGAGTATCGGGTAATCTTTCAGTTTCGGATTGGCTCATCCTTGCAAAAGAATAATCAATATAGATTTTCGGCAATTTTATCCCGGCACCGATCGTAAATTGTTTAACATCGTTATAACCTGCACGAACCGAAAACAAATTATCATAAGTATATTCCAACCCGAAATGAGAATCGAAACTAACGGGACCAACATTAAAATAAGAAGCAAACTCTCTTCCTTCAAATCTTATATCAAGATCAAGCACCGGCATAAATCTTCCGCCTAAAATATGAAAAGCATAAGCGGCGCCTACTTTTGCAGTCGGGGAAATTAATTCATTTCTGCCTGTACTCCATGCGACTAAAGTAGTTGTAACATCTTGAACTGTAGCGCCCAAGTACAAATTTTCATAAGGCATATAGACTGCGCCAATATCAAACCCGACACCGGTTGCGCTGAACTCGGCTAAATCTCTTCTAATTACTTTAACATTTGCACCCCAGTAAAAATTTTCAGAATGTCTTTTAGCAAAAGTTAGATAGAATGCCCAATCGGTATTGTTAAATTCGGAAATTTTTGAATAATCGAGTTGATCGGTATTAATATCTAAAATTCCATCACCGTTGGAATCCCAAAGCGCATCGCGAGTATCAGGAATTCCGTCAACACCGAGTCGAATAACACTTAAACCGAAACTCATATCTTTTCCGTAAGGAATAGCAACGGCAGCATAATTATAATTTACAAGATCACCGAAATGTTCTTCGTGCATTAAAGCAATTTGCGGGTAATCAATTCTTGCCAGTCCGGCTGGATTCCAGTACCCGGAGGTAACATCGTTTACAATGGCAGTATGCGCTCCTCCCATACCTAATGCCCGTCCGCCAACACCAATAGCTAAAAACTCGCCGGCATATTTACCGATAACTGTTTGAGCATTTAATGAAGTAAAAAGTGAAAAGGCAAACGTGAAAAGGAACAATATTTTTTTAGACATAAGTTTCCTTAAAAAATCTTTTAATTTGAAACGAAATTTGGGAAAAAGAGACTTAAAATCAAGGGAAAAACTTAAACCTCGATTTAAAATCCTAAACTACTTCTTCTCCGTTTGCTTAGCTACTGAGTTTATTGCGGCTTGAATTTTTTCCTGATCTCCCAGATAATAATTTTTAACCGGTTTTAAGTTTTCATCCAATTCATAAACCAAAGGAACACCGGTTGGAATATTCAAGCTAACAATTTCTTCTTCGGAAATATTATCAAGATATTTTACAAGAGCGCGCAAACTATTTCCATGAGCAGTTACAACAACCTTTTTTCCCGATTTAATCATAGGAGCTATTGTTTCATGCCAGTAAGGTAAAAATCTATCGATGGTTAATTTTAAGCTTTCAGTCAGAGGCAATTCATCTTTGGATAAATCAGCATAACGCGGGTCTTTACCGGGATAACGATCATCGGTTTCCTCAAGTGCCGGTGGCGGAGTATCGAAACTTCTACGCCATTCCATAACCTTTTCCATTCCGTATTTTTCGGCAGTTTCTGTTTTGTTTAAACCTTGTAATGCGCCGTAATGACGTTCATTTAATCGCCAATTTTTAACAACAGGTATCCAATCCAAATCCATTTCATCTAAAACAATGTTTAATGTTTTGATAGCTCTCTTTAATACAGAAGTGTAAGCAATATTAAAAGTGTATCCTTCTTCTTTAAGAATTTTTCCACCATCAATTGCTTCTTGAATTCCTTTTTCTGAAAGATCAACATCAGTCCAACCGGTAAAAAGATTTAACTTATTCCAAACACTTTCACCATGTCTAATTAAAACTACTTTGTACATTTTATCTCCTATATGTGATTAGTTCGTTCAAACATACAAAAATAACTTTGAGCAAAGCGGAAATCAAATTAGAAGGAAATAATTCGTAAACAGGTTTACTTCTTACAAACAAATTGATATTTTTCTCATCAAATGAAAGAGAACTTGATATATCACTTTTTTACGGATGATGATTTTCTCCGCATCTCCGAAGTAATTAAAGATGCAGAGAAAACCACTGCGGGTGAAATTCGTGTTGCTATTAAAGATGATATTCCTTTTTTCGGTAAACCGGATGCAAAAAAACTCGCCGAAGAAGAATTTTTTAAATTGGGTATGAATAACACCCGTGATAACACCGGCATTTTAATTTATGTCAATTTACTGCTGAGAAAATTTTATATTCTTGCCGATTCCGGTATAAACGAAAAAGTTGAGCAAAGTGTTTGGGATAATATTCGCGATGAAATTCAAAACGAATTTAAGTTAGGGCACTACACGGATGGATTGATTTACGGAATCAATGAAGTCGGCAAAGTACTTTCAGAACATTTCCCGGTTAAACCTGATGACGTAAACGAACTGACAAACAAAGTTGAGTTTTGATTAGTATCAAGCCTGCCCGTCTCTGACGTGGTATCAAGATGCAGGTATCAAGAATTTTAGCCTACAATAATTTTTATCGAATTGAATCTTTTTTTCATCTTAATTGTTAAGCCTGTATGAAATCGACAAGAAGAAAATTTATAAAGAAAAGTTTATTTGCCACTTTGGGATCGTATCTATTACCGGGATTTTTACTGAAGAACGAAACCGAAGCTTCCGGTTTAATCCCGCTTAATTTTAAACCCGATCCGAATAAATGGTCAAATAATGAAGTTACTGTTTCCTGGATCGGTCACTCTACTATGTTGATAAATTTTTTCGGGAAATGGATATTGACTGATCCGGTATTTAAAAATAGGGTTGGAGTTTATTTTTTCGGTTCAAGTATCGGTCCATCAAGAATGACACATCCGGCATTAACATTTGAAGAAATTCCAAAACCGGATATAATTTTACTTTCACATGCACATATGGATCACATGGATTATCCGACACTATCCGATTTTGCGAATAAATATCCCGGCGAAATTGATGTAATTACTTCCTACCTTACACAGGATGTAATTGAAAATCTCCCATGGAAATCATTAAACGTAATGGATTGGAACGACAATCTAAGTCTTAACGGTATAGATTTCAAAGCATTGGAAGTTGAACATTTTGGTTGGAGATTCCCATGGGAGAAAGATCGTTCCCGCGGTTTTATGAAAGAAGGCAGAAGTTATAATGCTTATCTCATTAAACAAAACGGTAGATCGGTGTTGTTCGGCGGAGATATGCGTATGCATAATAAACTGGAAATTATAAAAGACGAAAATATAGATATAGCGTTGATGCCTATCGGTGCTTACGATCCTTGGTTAATTAGTCACTGCACCCCCGAACAAGCTTTGGAAATGGCAGACAATATCAATGCAAAATATTTTGTTCCGATGCATACAAAAACTTTTCAACAAGGTAGAGAACCGTTTAACGAACCTATAGATAGAATGTTAGCTGCGGCACCAAATTATAAAGCAAAAATTGCCATAGATGAAATAGGTCAAACCTTCAGACTTAAGAGTTAACTAAAATATTATCAATCTTATTTAATTCTTCTTCACTAAAATCAAGTTTATCTTGAACCTTGATCAATTCTAAAATATGTTCAACTTTGCTTGCCCCGATTAAGGCAGAAGTAACAACCGGATGACGAAGTACCCAGGCAATTGCCATTTGTGCAAGTGATTGACCGCGTTGCAAAGCTATCTCATTCAGTTGTTTTACTTTATTTATTTGCGAATTAACTTCATCTTGTTTTAAGAATCCCCATTCTTTACCTGCTCTTGAATCTTCGGGAATCCCTTTTAAGTATTTATTTGTCAACAATCCTTGTGCAAGGGGTGAAAAAACAATCGCTCCAATACCTTCATTATCCAAAGTGTTAATCAAATCCCATTCAATCCATCTTTCAAACATGCTGTATTTGGGTTGATGAATTAACAATGGCGTTCCCAGTTTTCTCATAATTTTAGCCGCTTCTGCTGTTCTATCTGCAGGATAATTTGAAATACCGGCATAAAGTGCTTTACCGCTTCTAACAATTTGATCAAGCGCCGTCATAGATTCTTCTAACGGAGTTTCATAATCCGGTCGATGATGATAAAATATATCAACATAATCCAAATCCATCCTTTTCAAAGATTGATCGCAGCTTGCAACAAGATATTTACGCGAACCGAAGTTCCCGTAAGGTCCAGACCACATATCATAACCGGCTTTGCTGGATATTATTAGTTCATCACGATATGGTTTTAAGTCGTTCTTAAATGCTTTGCCGAAATTCTTTTCGGCAGAACCGTAAGGCGGACCATAATTATTCGCTAAATCGAAATGAGTAATCCCGTTATCAAATGCTGTTAATAAAATTTTTCTACCGTTTTCAAAATCATCAACATCTCCAAAGTTATGCCACAACCCTAAAGAAATTAGTGGAAGTTGAATTCCGCTTCTTCCGCATCTTCTGTATTGAATTTTATCATAACGATTTTCGTTTGCTTTGTAATTCATAACTCTCCTTACTTTACAAAATTTCTGAATTTAATTCCTTCTAATTGCTGATAAAGAATTCCGCCTATTATAAAAACCAATCCTATTATTGACGATAATCTAATTATCTCTCCAAGTATAAGCGCAATAAATATTAATGAAATGAATGGTGAAAGATAAGCGAGCGTTGAAGTCTTTGCTTTGTTTGTACTTAACTGCAAACCTTTCATCCATAAAAAGAAGGTAATCCCCATTTCGAACAAACCAATATAAACAGCGCCAAATAGATAACCTATTGAGGAAATATGAAATGATTCGAATAACAGTACAAAGAAAAACGTAAATACAGAACCAAATAAAAAAGAAGCAAAGAGTTTGATGGAATTTTTTCTTTTATCTATTAAACTCATCGTCCAAAACCCAGCCCAAATTAACGAACTGCCTACCGCAAGTATAACACCGAATAAATTGTGAAAAGATAACCCGAATAAATCTCCGCGCGTCGCAATTATAATAACACCAAAGAAAGCGGAAACTAATCCTATTATTGTTCGTAGGCTTAATTTTTGTCCGAGAAATATTACAGAGAAAACGGAAATCATAATCGGCCATGTATAATTTAGCGGCTGTGCTTCCTGTGCCGGTAATAGTGAATATGCCTGAAACAAAACAAGATAATATAAAAAAGGATTGAAAAGACCCAGTATGATATTCTTAAAAATCTCATTCCCCTTGAAAATATTTAGGACTTCTTTCTTAGATTCACGAAGAGCAAAGATGGATAAAACTGCTGCACTTGTTACGGAAGAATAAAAAAGCAACTGTGCGTAATTCAATCCCTCCAACGTTAGCTTAAAAGCAGTTGCAACCGTTGACCATAACAATACGGCACCGAGGGCATAAAGAATAGATAAAGTTTCTGTTTTTATTTTTGTCATAGTAATCTGTTATTTTAGCTAACACAAATTATAAGTAAATTTGCCGAAAATCCGAATACAACGAGAAAAATGTTTACAAAAATTTTATTTACGGTTTCTATTTTTCTAATAATTTCCTGCGAAAGTGCAATCGACCTTTCGATTGTTTACTACAAGCAGGGGAATGAATTATATGACAAACAAAAATTTCCCGAAGCTATTGTTAAATATACCGAAGCAATCAAAATTAATTCACATGATCAAAATTATTTTTTCAACCGGGGAAGTGCTTATTATCAAATTGAAAAATATGAAATGGCTGTTAATGATTATTCCAAAGTTCTTGAACTTTTTCCACAAAACGCAATCGCAATCAAAAGCAGGGGCTCGGCATATTTTAGAATGCACAATACTTCCCCAGCTATAGATGATTTTTCAAAGGCAATCGAAATAAATCCATTTGATACTGAAGCACTCAATAATAGAGCTTACGTAAGGACTTCTTTAAAGGATTTTCTTTCTGCTCTTGATGATTATAACAAGGCAATTAAAATTGATTCGTTAAATTCGATATTATACTATAATAGAGGTGCCGTATTAGATAGTTTAACGCAATACCAATCCGCAGTTGATAACTATACCTTTGCGTTAAATATAAACTCGGATAACCCGCAAAATTATTTAGCGAGAGGATTATCATACTTGAGATTAAATAAAAGAGATGATGCATGCAATGATTTTAAGGCGGCATCTTTACTTGATTCAAATTATGCGGTTTACTTAAAACAATTTTGTAATTGATCAATGGATAGTTATGGAAATTTTTGAAACACCCGGATTAACAATTGTAGAACTAATTCAGTTTATGCTGGCTCCGGCAGTAATGATAAGTGCATGCGGATTACTTCTTCTCGGTATTAATAACAAATATTCTATAGTAGTAAATAGAATTAGATTATTAAATGAAGAAAGAAGAAGAACAACAAAAAAGATCGGCGGTGAAAATTATGAAATTGGAGACAACGTACGTCTTGAAAGTATAATTAAACAACTCGGTTTATTATTATACAGGGTGAAACTTGTCCGTAATGCAGTACTATCTTATACAATCGCCGTAGCGCTCTTTGTGTTATCTTCACTATTAATTGGCTTGGCATTCTTTACAAAAAATGTCGATTTCGATTTTATAATACTCGGTTCTTTTTTATTTGGAATGATAGCTGTATTTGCCGGAATATGTTTTACAATGTGGGAAACAGCCCGCGGTTATCAAATTGTAAAATACGAAGTAGAAGTAGATGAATAAAAAACCCGGAAATATTGACCTTCTCAACCCCAAGAATATGATACTTCTTTACGCAAGAGGAGCTTTTCCGATGGCAGAGAAATCGGGTAAGATTAATTGGTATATGCCCGAAGTCCGCACAATTATTCCCTTAGATTCCTACAACATTCCTCGGTCATTAAAACGGTTTATGGAAGAGACACATTTCACTTTTACATTCGATAATGAGACGATGGAAGTGGTTAGAAATTGCGCCGCAAGAGATGAAACTTGGATAAATGAAAAACTTATTAATGCATACAAAGGAATTATGGATTTGGGACATCTGCATTCAGTTGAAGTCTATGACAAGAATAATTTAGTTGGAGGATTATATGGTGTGACTTTCCGAGGTGCATTTTTCGGTGAATCGATGTTTTCTAAAAAACCGCAGGCTTCAAAAGCTGCATTGGTTAAGCTTTTAGAGCGCCTTAACGAAAAAGGTTACAAAGTTTTGGACGTTCAATATTTTACCGAACATCTTGCAATGTTTGGTGCTGCTGAAATTTCATTCGAAGATTATTTGGAACTTTTAAAAAAAGCATATCAGTGGGAAATTTCGTTTAAATAGCAGAACTTTTTAATTTTCTCTCCGTCAAACACCATGCAAAATCATTATATTTACGAATAAAAAAGTGAGTTTATTTTTGAAAAAAGTTGTGCTTCTATTCCTCCTATCCTTAATGATAACATCATTAACCAAAGGACAGACAATTGGCGGGAGCTTTATGCTTGGTTTCCCTCAAGGCGAATTTAAAGAAAATGTTGACCGGTTGGGATACGGATTTCAAGTACACGGTACTATTTGGGCACCGAGTAAAATGAGACCTTTTACGGTCGGTATTAACATCGGTTATCTTGTTTATGGTGAAGAATCTTTTAAAAGAAGATTCAGCTTAACTAATCCCGATGTTTATGTGGATGTTAACCGAACAAACAGTTTGGCAAATTTTCATTTATTATTTCAGGTATCCCCATTCACCGGAACCGTTAGACCGTATATCGAAGGATTATTCGGAGGAGCTTATTTATTTACCTCGACAAATATTGAAAGCGAGTGGAATAATGAAGAGATAGCCCGTTCAACAAACTTTGATGATTATACGTGGAGTTACGGTGGAAGTGCAGGTTTACTTATTAAAATTGCCGAGGGATTAGGCGATGTTGGAGTTTTGTATCTTGATCTAAAAGCAAGATATATGTTCGGAACCGAGGCAGAATATCTTGCCGAAGGTTCGATTACCGTTGATCAAAATAATGGTACGGTGCATTATGATGTTTTACGTTCAAAAACAGATTTGCTGACAATACATCTGGGTGTTACAGCATATTTCTGATTTGACTTTTTCCTGAAGTTACTTTAACTATATATACGTTAAACAAAACATGAGGGAGATATGATTAGTAAAATAAGAGAATATTTAGGCAAAGACGCCAATGATCTACTTAACTATAAGGCAAAATTTCCGAATGATAATTTACATTTACCCGGTCCCGATTTTGTAGATAGAATTTTTATCCAATCAGACCGCTCACCGAATGTTTTAAAAAATTTGAATTGGATTTTCAATACAGGACGATTAGCCGGTACCGGTTATCTTTCGATACTGCCCGTTGATCAGGGGATTGAACATTCTGCAGGAGCCTCGTTTGCCCCAAATCCCGAATTCTTTGACCCGGAAAATATAGTTAAACTTGCTATTGAAGGAGGATGTAATGCAGTAGCATCCACACTTGGTGTGTTGGGAATGACTTCCAGAAAATATGCACATAAAATTCCCTTCATTGTAAAGTTAAATCACAATGAACTATTAACTTATCCGAATAAATATGACCAGATAATGTTTGCAAGTGTTGATCAAGCATTTGATATGGGCGCTGCCGCAGTTGGGGCAACTATATATTTCGGTTCGGAAGAAAGTGCACGACAAATTATTGAAGTAAGTGAAGCTTTTCAATATGCACACGAACTTGGTATGGTAACTATCCTTTGGTGCTACTTACGTAACTCCGACTTCAAAACGGATAAAGATTATCACACAGCTGCAGATTTAACGGGACAAGCAAATCATCTCGGGGTTACTATTGAAGCCGATATCATCAAACAAAAATTGCCTGACTGTAACGGCGGTTACAATGCAATTAAATTCGGCAAAACACATAAAAAAGTTTATAATGATTTAACATCCGATCATCCTATTGACCTTACTCGCTACCAAGTAATTAATAATTATATGGGAAGAGCCGGATTAATAAACAGTGGCGGTGCTTCAGGTGAAAACGATTTTGCCGAAGCAGCTAAAACAGCCGTTATTAATAAACGAGCCGGAGGCATGGGTCTAATTTCCGGCAGAAAAGCTTTCCAGCGCCCGATGGATGAGGGTATTAAGTTACTTAATACTATTCAAGACGTTTATCTGTGTAAAGATGTAACGGTTGCATAAAAATAAAAGGGGCTGTAAAAAATTTCTTTTTCTACAGCCTCCAAATAAACAACTTCTTCAATTATTATTCTTATGCTGCACCGGCTGCTAAATGTTCATCCTCCAACTCTTCTTTTGCATTGAATACATGTTTGTCCTTCGCAGCTCTTTCTTCCAATATTTTTTTGAGTTCATCTTTGTAGAAAAATTTCTTTTTACCAAACGCAGGCTTAAGATGATTAAGCCAAGTTGCATCTTCATTATACTTGGCAAAGAAAGGTCTTTTAACCCATTCCGGATTACGTGCTTGTAAGAATGTTAAGACAAAAACTTTTTCGCCGTTTATTTCTGATATCCCTTCAATTGAAACTTTACCGGGGAGTGCCGACATTGATGGACCTCTGACTGTTCTTCCAAGACCTGATACATTTTTGAATGCATCTCTAAAGATTTTATATGCTTGGTATAACGGGATTTCAAAATAATTTTTAGCCCCGGTATCTCTTTCTACGAACATATAGTAAGGAATTATTCCTTGACTAACTTGGTCTTTCCACATTCGTTTCCAAATAGCCGGATCATCATTGACATGCTTTACGATAGGCGATTGTGACCTAATTACAGCACCTGTACTTTGAATTCTTTTTACGGCTTCTCTTGCTATCGGTGTAGAAAGTTCGACCCAATGATTATAGTGCCCCATAATTGCAACATGTTTACCCCCTTTTACCAGCTTCTCAAAAAGTCTTAATACTCCATCAGCTTCTCCATCCGTGACGAATTTATAGGGCCAATACGCAACCGATTTAGTCCCGATTCTTATATTTCTTATATGTTCAAATTCCGGTTTGAGAAATGGCGTTAAAAATACTTCCAGTTTTTTTAGAGTCATTACCATTGGATCACCGCCGGTGAAGAGAACATTAGAAATTTCTTTATGCTGTTTTAGATATTTTTGAAAACGATTTGATTCATCAGTAGCAAATTTTAAATCCGTCATCCCAACAAACTGTGCCCATCTGAAACAGAAAGTACAATAAGCATGACACGTTTGACCAGCTGACGGAAAAACTAATGCTGTTTCTCTATACTTGTGCTGAACTCCTCTAACCGGTTCGTCATCCTCTTCGAGTACCGGAACATTTGCCGTCATTTGTCCTGCAGGATGCGGATTCAATGAAAATCTAATTTTATTAGCAGCAGCTTGGATTTCTTCCTTAGAAGCCTTTTTCTTCAGTAGATCCGCCATAAGATTAAAATGTTCGTCCTCGATCATTCCCTTTTGGGGAAAGGTTAACTGGAATATAGGATCGTTAGGAATATTATCCCAATCTATTAATTCTTCAACTAAATAATTATTGGTTCTAAACGGAAGAACATGAGAAACTACTTTTGTTGCGAAAAGATCTTCTTTAGGAATTTTTTTAAATTGGGGTATCTTCGAAAGATCACGAACTCCGTAAAATCTCATTTGTTTCTTTTCAATCATAATTACCACCTTGTTCTAATTCAAAAAACTGAAAATACTCACCCCGGTAAAGAATCCATAAAAATAAGAGAATATTGTAATTCTTATTTAATAACTGTGAGTACTAAGATTTGCTCATATGTGCTGAGCAATAAAATATAAAAAAATCTGAAGATATCAAGATTTGATTTAACTACTAAAAATAAAAAAAGCGGTAATTAGCCGCTTTAGTTAAGCTCTGTAACTTTGCTTACGTCTGAAAGTTTAACAAATTTTTCATGAAATTTGTAATTACCACTGTCAGTTTTTACTGTTTTAATGTATTTAACAGTAACAAAAGCCGCTTTTGCTTTAGCCTTTGATTTATCGGCAAATGATTGTTGTTTAGCCATTATACTCTCCGTTAATTTAGCTTACAAAGGTAAAAAATATTTTTTTTAAATGAAATGATTTTGAATTATAGATTCGGGTTATAATGTTGGGGATAATTAGAAATATGCGTCTAAATTAAGCCAATAAATTCTCCCTTGGTAATTCTTGCAAGGTCATAAGGATTAATAAAAATTTGAATACCAATTTTCCCCCCACTAACATAAATATTATCAAAAATCTGTGCAGAATCATCAATAAAAGTTGGAAATAATTTTTTCATGCCAATCGGCGAACATCCGCCCCGAATATAGCCGGTAAGATTTAACAGGTCTTTCATTTTAATTAATTCTATCCTCTTTACATCTGCGGCAATAGCTGCTTTTTTTAGATTGAGTTCATAATTACCCGGCAAAACAAATACGTAGTGATCTTTATTTGAGCCAACAGCAACTAATGTTTTAAACACTTGTTCAGGATCTACCTTTATTTTGCTCGCCACTGATACTGCATCAATTTCTTCACTTAACTGATATTCGTAAGTATTGAACTTTATATTATTAGTTTCAAGTACTCGTATTGCGTTTGTCTTTTTCATCAAACAAAAAATTGCGAAAGTATTTGGTTTGTATTCACTTGCAGATTAACAGAAAAGGAAAGGTCAGCTTAAATAAAACTGACCTCTTCTGTTTATAATTTAAAATTCTTTGAAACTTCTTCGGATATTTCAGAGGATACTAATATTCTGCCGCATGATTCACATGAGTAAATCCTTTTACTTTGTTTAATTTCAAGTTGTCTTTGCGGCGGAACAACATTATGACATCCTGTGCAGGCTGCTCTATTAATCGTAGCAATCGCTTTGCCCTTTAATGCTTTGCGAATTCTCATGTAAGTGTTATAATCAGGCTTTTTTACATTATTGACTGCTTTATCTCTTCTATCGATTAACCTTGCTTCTTCTTTCTCATTAGCCTTAATGATTTGCTTTAATTCTTCCTCTTTTTCTTTTAACTCTTCCTGTAACTTTTCAAGTTCGGGATTAAGTTCATCAATTTCCATTTTTAATTGCTCAATCAAGTCTTCCAAGGCAATATTCTCAACTTCCAATCTTTCAATTTCCTGTTCGGTATGATCTATCTCTTTTGTAAGGGCATCATACTCTTTATTATTTCTAACTTGATAGAGTTGAGATTTGAATTTCTTAAGGCTTTCTTTCAAATCAGCAACATCGTTATCGTTTTGTTTCCTTTTTTTGAGCGATTCTTCCTTTTGTTTTAATTTTTCATCGGATTGATCTTTGATTGTCTGCATTTGTCCTTTAAGATCATTGACAGCGGCGGGAAGATCCCCGCGTAATTCTTCCAACTCGTCCAATTGATCGTCAATCAATTGCAGTTGGTATAGTCCCTTTAATCTGCTTATCAATTTATTGCTCCTTATGTTATATAAAAACTTACCGGGTTAGTGGTACCCGTATATTTATAAACTTTTACATTGCTGTTATTATCTTTAAGAAATTTTTGTAATTTTTTTTGAACAAAGTTGAGTGAATGAATTTCCGTTTCATAATGTCCGGCATCAACAAGAAGAATTTTTCCTTCAGCATCTTGGAATGTGTGATATTTAACATCGGCAGTTATGAACGCATCTGCACCATATGAAATTGCAGTACTTACCAAATCGGAACCACTCCCTCCGCAAACCGCAACTTTTTTAATTAGCTTGGATTTACCTTTTGTAAATCTCAGATTAGCTGCTTTTAACTTCTTGTTTACATGTTCTAAGAACTCATTTTGCTCCATACCCCTCTCAAGTTCGCCGATTGCACCTATTCCATAATTAACATTCTTGTTCTTTAAAGGATATATATCATATGCTACTTCTTCATAAGGATGAGCTTTTATCATCTCATTAATCAAGTTTTTCAATTTCCATTGATCTACCAAAACTTCTAATCTTGTTTCCGCAGCTTGTTCAAATTTTCCTTTCTTGCCAACAGCAGGTTTAGTTTCTTCCGAACCCTTAAATGTTCCTATTCCTTCTAAGCGATAACTGCAATTAGAGTACTCCCCGATTATTCCGCCGCCTGCTTCAAAGATCGCAGTGGAGACATTATCAACTTTATCTGTTGGAACAAATACAACAACTTTAACCTGGTTACTTTCTTGATTAAGCAGAAATGAAACATTCTTTAGTTTGAGGATTTTTGCAAGCTCAAAGCTAACGCCGTCTTTAATAAAATCAAGATTTGTATGCGCTGAAAAAATTGTCAGTTTTTTTTGAACGGCTAATTTAATTTGTTCTGCTTTGGGATTGTTTTTGAAATCTAGTTTTTTTATAGGGTTAAAAATGAAGGGGTGGTGAGTGAAAATGAAGTTACAATTCTTTTTAAGAGCTTGGTTAATGACTTCTTTGTTGAGGTCAAGGGCTAGTAAAACATTTTTGATTTTATCCCTTGTATCCCCGACTTGAAGTCCGACGTTGTCTTTCTCCCACGCCGCTCCCGGGGGCGCCCAGCTTTCGACATATTTTATAAGATCTTCTGCAATCATAAATAAAAAAAATGCACTCCTAATTTTGGGGGAGTGCATTTTTAGTTAAAACTTTCTTTCTCTTTGGTATTTTGGGAATTTTCTATTCGCCTTTTTCGTAATATGTTTCCTAACAATCATAAATGTGAAGTGAAATATAACATAAATTGACTAATTATTCAATTTCCTTAATCTTCTACAATTTTGGGGTCAATCCAGTTTCCATCTTCTTTAATTAATTCTATTAGTTCATCAACTGCATTTTCTGAAGGAACACTTTTCTTAATCACATTTTGACCTCGATACAGAGTAATTTTACCAACTCCAGAACCTACATAACCGTAATCTGCATCAGCCATTTCACCGGGACCGTTAACTATACAGCCCATAATTCCTATTTTAACTCCTTTTAGGTGTTCTGTTCTTTTTCTAATTTGATTTGTTACAATTACAAGATCAAAAAGAGTTCTTCCGCAAGATGGACAAGCAATATATTCTGTTTTTGAAATTCTTGCCCGTGATGCTTGTAAAATTCCAAATGAAATTCTGTTTATTGATTCTTTAATATGTGTTTCGGTATTAACGTTTTCTGTTTCAATCCAAACACCGTCTCCAAAACCATCAATTAATAATCCGCCAAAATCCGTTGCACTGTAAAGTCTGAATTTGTCTTCGTTCAATTCGGAATATTTTCTTTTAATAATTACCGGATTTTCAATTTGAGAATTCATTAGTTCAAAAAATACCCGCCGCTGTTCAGCCATTCCGTGCTTGTTATCTGTTGTAAGAATAATTACAACAGTTTTATCATTCGCAACCAATTTGAAGTTAGGAGAACCAAGATCATCAATTGAAAGCTGAACGAAATTTAAAATGTCTGATTTGATTTCACTTTCTGCAAACTCAGATAAAGTAAAAAATGGGAATGCTCTATTATCGTTTGAAAGTTCTTGCCAAACCATATAATTATATACGGTCTTTAAATTATTTGGTTGATCGAAAGGTAATTTATTATTTCCCAAGTAAAGCAAATCACTTGCAATATCCGATGTATTCCACTTATCAAGTTTTGCCGAATAATTATAGCCGATGAGTTTCAAATCCGTATAATCATGAATTTCGGTTGAAGAATAATCTGCAAAAACAACAGGTGGATTATCACCACCTATTCCGTTTACTTCAAAAGTTTTTCGTTTAGAAAATTCGTATGGACTTTTCTGAATATTACCAACCGGAATAATCGGCTTATGATTTTCGCGGTTGTAATACCTATCGGCAAGATCTTTAGCTACGGGTGCTTCGGCTTCGGGCTCTTCTGTTAACGAAACTCTGATGGTATCACCGAGTCCATCTTCCAACAATGTACCTATACCAACGGCAGATTTAATTCGAGCATCTTCACCGTCGCCGGCTTCGGTTACACCTAAGTGCAGTGGATAATTCATTCCCTCTTCATTCATCTTTTGAACAAGTAAACGATAAACTTGAACCATAACTTGTGTGTTGCTTGCTTTCATTGATAAAACAATATTATGGTAAACCATATCTTCACAAATTCTTACAAACTCTAATGCAGATTCAACCATACCTAAAGGTGTATCACCATATCTTCCCATAATTCTATCGGATAAAGAACCGTGATTTGTTCCGATACGCATTGCTGTTCCGTACTCTTTGCAAATCTTAACAAGTGGTGTGAATTTTTTCCTTATGCGTTCAAGTTCAGAATTGTATGCATCATCAGTATATTCAATAGTTTCAAATTTTTTCTTGTCTGCATAATTCCCGGGATTTACCCTGACTTTTTCCACAATCCTTGCAGCAAGTTCGGCGGCGTTTGGAGTAAAGTGAATATCCGCAATTAAAGGAACATCATAACCTCTTAAGCGTAATTCTTTTTTAATGTTTTCAAGATTTTGTGCATCTTTTAAACTTGGGGCTGTAATTCGAACGTATTCACACCCGGCATTAACCATTCGTATTGTTTGTTCAACTGTTGCAATCGTATCCATTGTATTGGTGGTGGTCATACTTTGAATACGGATCGGGTTATTACCACCGAGCGGTATACTGCCTATGTTTACTTCACGTGTTTTATAACGAGAGTATTTAGTTAAACTATTACAATAGTTTTTTATTTCTTCAATCTTATTCATACTAATTATCTAAACACTGGATGTGTAAAAAAGGTTCGCAATTATTTTAACCTTTCTGCGATTGTTTGAGCAAACTGCTGTGAAGCAGATGCATTTTGAGCAGTAATTATATTCTTTTGAAACTTCACCGGGATATTGACAAAAACAGCTCCGTCTCTTTCAAGTTCCTTTTTATCATTCAAATAGCAAGTTGCTTCTTTTTCATTTAATAAACCGGCTCGGGCTAAAATAACCGGTGCGCTGCAAATAGCCGCTATTAATTTATTAGAGCGGTTAAAATTATTCAAAAGATTATGTATTTGAGGATTACCCCAGTAATTTCTTGTTCCTCCGCCTCCGATTATAACAACGGCACTAAAATTACTCTCACGCATATTATAAAATGAAATATCAGGTCTAACTTTTAATCCTTTACTTCCAACACATAAAGAGTGAGCATCCGAAGCAATAAACAGTTTAAAACTTTCTTGTTCCAAAATTGTTTTAACAACCAGGTATTCATCTTCATTAAAATCTTTATTTGCCAGAATCAGCAGTATACTTTTTTCAATCAATCTTGTTCTCTTTTTAATGTATTTCAAAATACAAATATAACATAAGCACTTCAATGAAAGAAAAAGAAGTAATAACCTTATTTAGGAAAAAATCTTTTGCTATTTTAGAGTCAATAAAAACAAGTTACCTATGCGTATACCAGATTCAAAAATAGAAGAAATCCGCAATTCATCCGATATAGTTGATTTAGTATCGGCTTACGTTCAATTAAAAAAGCGGGGTAAAAACTTCTTCGGAATTTGTCCTTTTCACCAGGAAAAAACCCCTTCTTTCGCCGTAAATGAAGAAAAACAGATATATCATTGTTTCGGCTGTGGTGCCGGAGGTGATGTTTTCAAGTTTTTAATGGAATACAAAAGTATTTCCTTTATTGAAGCTGTTCAGGAAATGGCGGAACATCTGGGAATTAAAATTGAATATGATCAAAATATTTCCTCTGAAGCCCAAAATGAACAAGAAACTTATTACGAAATAAATCTTCAAGCAGCAAAATATTTTTCTGAAAATTTACTTAAAAACCTCGGCGGTGCATATGCACGAGATTATCTGTCCGGAAGAAATATAACAGATAAAACAATGCGGATTTTCGGAATTGGTTTTGCACTCCCCGGCTGGGATAATTTTGTAAAGTTTGCCAAAGAAAACAATATTGACTTAAATAATGCAATGACTTTGGGATTAATAGATAAAAAAGATAACGGTGAATTTTACGATAAATTCCGCAATAGAATTATATTCCCAATCTTTTCGACAAACGGAAGAATTATTGCATTCGGCGGAAGAATTCTTGACGATAAAGAACAAGCTGCAAAATACTTAAACTCACCCGAATCAATTATTTATTATAAGAAACGCTCTCTCTACGGTTTGTATCATGCAAAAGATGAAATAAGAAAACTTAACAAAGTCATTCTTGTTGAAGGTTATATGGACGTTATCGCATTATTCCAAGGTGGCGTAAAAAACGTAGTTGCATCTTCCGGTACATCATTAACAGAAGAGCAGGTTCAACTTTTGTCACGTTTCTCTAAAAATGTTGTTCTTTTATTTGATGCAGATGCCGCGGGAATGAAAGCTTCATTAAGAAGTATTGAACTTCTGCTTAAACAGGATTTTGAAGTTAAAATAGCTACACTACCGAAAGGTGAAGACCCGGATTCATTTATTAACAAACACGGAAGGGATGAATTCGAAGAACAAATTTCTAAAGCAGAAAATTTTCTTGAATATCAAACTACACAATTTAAAGAAGCGGGCTTGTTTGATGATCCAACAAAACATGCAGAAGCAATCCGTGAAATGGTAAAATCCGCAGCCCTTGTTGTTGATGAATTAAAAAGAAATTTGTTAATAAAAACAATTGCTAAAAAATTCGGTCTTCGTGAAAAATTAATTGAATCGGAGTTAATTAAATATCTCAATCAGGTTAAAAATCAGCAAAAGAAAACTGATAACGTTCGCGGAAGAAAAAATGGTAATGGTCAATTATCGGCGACAAAAGAAAACACACAAGAAAGAGACTTGATAAAATTACTCTTTTCCGGCAACCGAAATATCATGGAAAAAATAATCAATTTTATTCAACCGGATGAATTTGTTAATCCCATTTATAAAAGATTAGCCGAGATTATTTTCGATTGTTATGATCACGGAATTATTTCTCCTGCATCAATAATAGAAAAAATTGAAGACGAAAATCTAAAAAGATTCACTCTTGGTTTTGCTATCTCCGAAGAAACTATTAGTAAACGGTGGGATGGTTTCTTTATGAACGGAGATTCGCAAATAAATCTCACAAAATATGTTGATGATATTTTAAGAAAATACAAAATGCAAAAGATTGATGAGCAAATTAAAATAATCAACAAACAAATACCCGAAACAACAAATGAAGCAGAAGTAATTGAGCTGATGAAAGAAATCAAAGAACTTCAATTAGAGAAAAAAGTTTTGCTAAACGACAAGCAAAATGAAAATGAATAGCAATCCCCTTCTATATGAAATAAACACACGCGTTTGGATTAAGAAATTCGGTAAAAACAAAAAACTTCATGAAATTCCAATTGACTACTGGGAAAAACTGCAATCATCCGGATTTGATTATATCTGGCTTATGGGTATTTGGCAGACAATCAAAACAGCTATTGATAAATACTGTTTTGAAGAAGGTCTTATAAAAGAATACACAACCGCTTTACCCGGTTGGCAAAAAGAAGATGTTATCGGGTCACCTTATTCAATCGAAGATTATACTGTAATTCCTTCCTTAGGAGGTGAAGATAGTCTTCTCAAATTAAGAAAGAAATTGCATTCAATTGGTTTGAAATTAATTCTTGATTTTATTCCTAATCATTTTAATGCAGAAAGCAAATTGTTAATAAAAAATCCCGAAATCTTTATACAAGTTTCTGAAGAAAATTTAAAGACAGATCCGAAAACATTTTTCAAAAGTGGGGAAAGAATATTTGCTCACGGTAAAGATCCGTTTTTTGATGCTTGGCAGGATACTGTTCAAGTAAATTACTTTTCACCCGATGCAAGAGAATTTATGTTTAATCAACTTAAAAAAGTTTCTCAACTATGCGACGGTGTAAGGTGCGATATGGCAATGTTGCTTAACAATTCGGTTTTTACCGATACATGGGGTAAATATTTTACCGAAAAGAAAGTATCATTTCCCACAACAGAATTTTGGAGTGATGTTATTCCAAAGATTAAATCTGATAATAAAGAATTTATTTTTATTGCTGAAGTCTATTGGAACAAAGAATTCGAAATGCAGCAAATGGGATTTGATTATACATACGATAAAAAATTACTCGACAGATTAAAAACAGAAGATGTAACGGAAATAAAAAATCACCTGCTCGCCGATCTAAAATTTCAAAAGAAACTGATTCGTTTTATAGAAAACCATGACGAACAAAGAAGTTTAACAGTTTTTAATGAAGATAAAGTCAAAGCTGCTATTGTAATGTTATTTACATTACCCGGAATGAAATTGATTTATGACGGTCAATTAGAAGGGAAATTAATAAAATTGCCGGTTCAATTAGGTCGCGAACCCGAAGAAACTGTAAATGAAGAAATTAAAAATTTCTACACGGCAATGTTAAGTTTATCTCAGACTGAAGCTATACAAAAAGGAAATTGGCAGTTACTTCAGACATTGACTGCGTGGGAAGGAAACTTGACTAACAAAAATATACTCGCATGGTTATGGACTAAAGATGAGCAATCCATTTTAGTTATTGTTAATTATTCATATCAAACTTCGCAGTGTCGAGTTAAGTTCGACACAAAGAATTATTCCGGCGACTTTATTATTCGTGATATACTGAATGCTGTTAAGTACAACAGATCTGCCGAAGAAATCAATAGCGATGGGTTATATATTGACTTAAAACCTTATTGTAGTCATATCTTTTTATACTGATTTAATAAGATAAACAACCTTGAAGAATAAAAAATTCTAAGAATTTCTTATACCATCAAGGTTATTAAATCGGGTTAAAACGTAAAAGTAATTCCAAGCTTAAAAGTCTCGTATGTTAACGGAGCTTCGGTTTCAAAAGGCCAGTTCATATCTTTTTGTTTAAGCAAATGAAAAGCATACGCATAACCGTTCTGTAATAGAAAACTTATTATGGGTGCAGCAACCGGAGTTGAGTCGAAAATTTCGTTTATAAAATAGGTTAAAGCTCCTTGTCCCGCTTTTTGAATAATATAACTTCCTGCTTGTTTCCAAAATAAATGTCTTGGAAAGATAACAGATGCTTCATAACCTGCATTAATAGAAACAGTGTTCATTAATTCAAACCTAATTCCACCTTCGTCGATAGTTCCGAACCTAAAAGCATCTTTGTATCTTTCAATAATTTTATGATCATTTACTATTTCCGGAGCTAAAAAATCAATTCCTAAAATCGGATCAATTTTTTCAGATGTTTCTAATCGGGACCAAACAAATCCGTCTTGGTGGTAAGGTAATACCGAGAAACTATCTCCGTAATAACCTAAAGTATGTCGAGTTGCAAAACCAAATCGCCAAATTTCGGTTTCAAACTCAAGTGGGTTAGAATCGGCAGATTTCAATTCGGGCGATAACATTGAACCAAACACAAAAGATTCTTTTCTGTCATCGATATTATCATAGAATAGATCGCTTTCTTTCAGGTAACCAAGCTTTATTTCAGTCAACCCGATTTTTGCAAAGTCTTGATAGAACTTATCATGCTTTGGATTTCCAAATCCGTAATTCACTTCAATAAAAGGTCTATCATAACTAAAATCGAAGCGCCAATCATTCCAATTATCCCATGCAGCCCCGTAATTATATTTACTTTGTGAGCTGATAGATAAACAAAAAATAAATCCGAAAATTAGAATTGAAATTCGATTTTTATTGAACATAATTATCCCTCAATTTTTTGTCTTTAGACGGATTAGATATGAGAAATGTTACAATTATTTTTGAGGGGCGGGGCTTAATTTAACTAAGGTTTCTAATAGAACATCATTTTGAACAGGTTTTGTTAAAAAGGCATCAACACCGGCTTGGTATGCATTTTCTTTATCTTTTTGAAAGGCGTGTGCAGAAAGTGCAACGATAGGAATATTTTTATACTTTTCATTTTGTCTAAGTTCTTTCGTCAGTTGAAGACCGTCTTTCTTGCCGCGCAGAGAAATATCCATCAAAATGATATCGAACTTAGATTTTTCAATTAATGCATAAAAAGTATCCGCTGAATCGCAAATATCCAAATCAAATTTTCTTTTTAGAAAAATCTCTAAGAACTTTTGATTTTCATAATCGTCTTCAACAACTAAAAGTCGCGGTTTCATTAATTCCGATTCTCCAATCGTAGATTCTTGCTTAACTTAAAGCGAAATATAAAATTAAGAAACTTATTATACAACCTATTCCTTTTTTTAGTGATTTAAGGTACACCAGCCTATCTTTCTACCAGAAAAAGTAAGGGGGAATTAGAAGAATTAATCCGGCTATAATAAAAATAATTTGGAGTTTTATCATCCATCTAGCCCAAATATTCCATGGGATATCAGCCAGCGTAAGAACACCCATAGTTATTGCCGAAGTAGGAATAATCATATTGGTAAAACCGTCTCCGAATTGAAAAGCTAACACCGCCGTCTGACGAGATACACCGACAAGGTCTCCAAGAGGTGCCATAATCGGCATTGTTAAAGCTGCCTGTCCGCTCCCTGAAGGAACAAATAAATTTATTAATGATTGTATGACAAACATAGCTTGACTTGAAATTACAGGATGAAGCGCCTCAATCGGGTCGGATAAAGCGTATAATATAGTACCGATAATTTTACCTTCGGTTGCAATAATCAATATCCCCCTTGCTAAAGCAATTATCATTGCAGTAGCCATTAAGTCTTTAGCGCCCTGCAAAAATGATTCGGTAATTTCGTTAACAGTTAAACGTCCTACAATACCAACAACAACCCCTGTAGCAAAAAATACAGCGCTAATTTCAGCAATATACCATCCGTAAACAATCACGCCGAAAACCAGCACAATCAATCCTGCTAAGAAAATCAGCAATACCCATTTATGTTTGGCATCAATTCCTTTAAAATTTTCTAATTCTGAAACATGTAAATTCTCTCGTTTTCTTTGATCTATTTTATAAGTAAGGCTTAACTCGGGTTTTATTTTAATTCTATCAGCATATTTCATTACAAAATAGATTGCAATGGTTGTAAGAATAATCCAAACAATAATTCTGTATTCTATTCCAGAAAGCGGAGGTAACTCGGCAATTCCCTGCGCAATTCCTAAAGTAAATGGATTAATGAATGCACCGGCAAAACCTGCACCGGCACCAACGAATGGAATTGCAACACCTGTAATTGAATCATAACCCAGCATTAATGCCATCGGGACAAAAATTAAAATGAACGGAATTACTTCTTCCCCCATACCAAAAACAGAACCACCGAGAGAGAAGAGAATCATAAAGATAGGAATCAATAATTTTCTGACAAGAGCAGAATTTGAATGCGCTTTCGCAATTGCTTTTATCCCGGCATCTACAGCTTCTGTTTTAGCAAATATTCCGAATGCGCCCCCTACAATTAATACAAACCCGATTATTAATGCTGCATCAATAAATCCTTTAATCGGTGCTGTCAACACATCAAAAATCCCTTGCGGGTTAGGTTCAACATGATGATACGAACCGCTAACGACAATTTCTCTACCGTTTTTGATAGTAGTTTCAAATTCACCTGCAGGTACAATCCATGTTGATATTGCCGCAACTATAACTAAAGAAAAAATTATAAGAAAAGTATTGGGGGCTTTAAGTTTTGATAGGTTCATAATTTACTTGGGTTTATTATGTAAATGTATTACAACAAAACGAAATAATATTAAGAAAAAGCAAAGTTAGAGAGGTTGTTTATAAGAAGCAAACAATAAGAGTAGACTATTCTCTCTTTTATAAACTAAAAATAAAACTTATTTTATAAGCACAACAAATTTCGATTAGTAGTGACTAAGCAGCTAATAAAAATCCTATTGACTTTTATATTGATAAATTTTCTTTGGTCATGCAGTTCGGTTCCAAAGTTTACAAGTAAAGACCCACCGATTAATAAACCAACCGAAACAAAGTCTGTCCGTTATTCAAATACAGGTGATGAGAACGAATATAATGAATTTCATAACGTCTCGATTTTGGAAGTGCAAACCGGTATTGCCTCTTATTATGGGGACGATTTCCACGGCAATTTAACTGCAAACGGTGAAATTTATGATATGTATGGAATTTCCGCCGCTCATCCAACATATCCATCCGGTACAATTGTTAAGGTAACAAATCTTACAAACAACAAATCACAAATTTTAAGAATAAACGATCACATGCCGCAGCATCCCGAAAGAATAATCGACCTCTCATACGGCGCAGCAAGAAAACTCGATATGATAGAAGATGGTTTAGCAGAAGTTAAGATTGAAGTTTTAAAGTGGGGTGACGGTGAGTATAAAAAGCAATAAATGTAGGGACAACTCATGAGCTGTCCCTACAAAACAGCTTTACCTTACAAACTTCCACCAATAGAAATATTTATTTTCAAGATCTGCTTCGGAAGGCATCGGGAAGAATTTAATTTCTTCGCCTTTTACAAACCAGAATCCGTGACGTAAGAATTTATAAGATATTTCTCTTAACAAACTTCCCAGACTAATTGTCTTGGTAAATTTATCGGGATTGTTTTTCAAATCCATTACACAATCAAAAAATCTGTAAGGATTTACGCCCGGTAAATCAATCTGAAGTATATCTTTGTTTTTATTTTTTTCAAAGAATTGCTCAATATTAAAATCAATCTGAGTAAAGCACATATTTGGTGCGCCTTTTGAAATAGTTTCTGAAGTGATAAACTTACCAAACTCACGTTGATCTTTATTTGATGCAACCAAATTTTCAAGCGGACAAACTTCTTGATAAATTCTAATTAAACCGGGTTGATTAACAGCAGTATATTCCGCAGGTTCAATCGGAAGTACGCTTCCGTTGTTAGTAACCAAAAATAATTTCTTAATAGCCGAAAGTTCTACATGTTCCAATACGCCGTATGATTTAATAAATTTTGTTTTCTTAGGGGAACCATCTTCGTGGGGGACTGTTAAATCAAGATATCTATCAATATCGAAATAAGGATGTCTATAATTAATATCTACTTCGGCAAAAATCACTTTACCGCTGTAATGTTTAGCACTGCCGGTTGTATAATGTTTTCCAAATTGATCAGGTTCAAGCTGTGAAGCAACCAATGCGTTTATCGGGAAAACTATCATATACAAATGTTTTTGATATTCGGGCATTTAATTCTCCATCTAAATGTTTTTTAAGCAGTTAAAACTATTAAATAGTGGTTTCAAGAGCAAATAAATGAACGTTAGGTAAATCTTTTTTCTGAATCTTTGTCGTATTTTTGACATCATATCAAAACTAACTACTATATAATTGAAAGAACTTATTATGAATATAAATTATAAGAAAATAGCAAAATTTACTTTGCCGGTTTTTGTCGGCGCTTTACTCGGTTATGCTTATTATTATTTTATCGGATGTAATACGGGCAATTGTCCAATTACCAGCAATCCATATACAACAACAGCATATGGTGCATTGATCGGAGCAATTTGGTCTTTCCCTACAAAGAAAAAATCAAAAAAAGAAGATGAATGAAATAACAAAAGATATCGAAATTGAAGACCTAGTTAGAGTTCTTCCGAAAGCGGTTAGTTATTTAAGTGATAAAGGAATTAGATGTTTGCGATGCGGTGAACCTATCTGGGGTTCTCTTGAAGAAGCAGCAAAAGAAAAAGGTTTCGATGACGAGAAAATCGAAGAGTTTGTAAAAGATCTAAACGAACTAAAAATAAATTGAATTGTGAAACCAATTTATCATTTACTATTTTTGTTCTAAAAATTGAGATAACATGAGTAAACAGCAAGAAGAAAAACGCGTTTTAGGTTTAACAAAAAAACAGAGAAGCCACCTTTACACGGGATTGTTTGTATTAGCATTTTTAATCTTCTTTTTTGTTAACAATAATTTTGACGACCCTGAGCCGGGTCCTTATCCCCCAAACTATAAAGCAAAAGTCGATCCTTCAAGCAGAGAAACCGCTCCCGAATTTCAGTTGGCTTCTGTTACCGGAGAAATAATAAGTTTGTCGGATTATAAAGAAAAAATTGTTGTACTTGATTTTTGGGCAACATGGTGTGCACCCTGCCGTAAAGCAATACCGGATTTAATCGAATTAAAAAATGAATATCCGTCTGATAAGTTTGAGATAATCGGCATTTCACTTGATACCGATACAAAAGACGATGTTAAACCGTTTGTTGAGCAATTCAAAATTAACTATCCTATTGTCTACGGAGAGTTTAACACTGCCAGACAATACGGTAATATTCAATCAATTCCGACTTCATTTGTACTTGATAAAGAAGGAAGAATTTACAGTTCTTATATTGGCTATGTTAATAAGGATATTTACAAAAAAGACATTGAAAAACTATTAGAGGAGTAAATGAAAAAAACAATAAAAGTATTTTCGTTCTTGTTATTTATTACAGTATTTACTTTAGGATGCAACAATAATGAAGCATCCGCCGAAATGTACGGAGAAGAATTAACTTTATCGGAATTACAGGGTAAAGTTGTTTTAATAGATTTCTGGGCTACATGGTGCCCCCCTTGCCGAAAGGGTGTGCCGGATTTAGTCGAACTTCAGAATGAATATGATCAACTTGTTGTAATTGGTATTTCACTCGATGCAATTTCTCGTGGTGGAGCTACCGAAAAAGATGTTATCCCTTTTATGAAAGAATTCGGAATTAATTATCCTATTGTTAAAGGTGATATGAGTGTTACTCAGCAATACGGAGGTATTCAGTCAATCCCTACTTCCTTTGTTATTGATAGACGCGGGTTTGTTGTCTCACGTCATATCGGTTTGGTGTCAAAAGAAGTCTACAAACAAGACATTGAAAAAGCACTCGCGGGAAATTATAACAGAGAAGAATATATTAAAGCTCCGGATTTTTCTTTACCTACAATTAAATAATTTAGCGTAGAGGGTGACTGAAAAGTAATGTTTTTTATTATACCAGACACGAATTACACAAATTTTCACCAATTATTTAATTGAATTATTACTTTTTAGTCACCTTCTACATTTTTAAAATGAAAAAAATATATCTAATTATATCATTAATAACTCTTCTGCTTTTATTGACCGCACAGACAAATTCAGATGATGAATTAAAAAATCATTTCAGTGAAATTTCCGTGACGTTTATGGAAGATTTGAAATCAGTATTAATGAAAAATCTAATTGAAGGCGGACCTCTGCAGGCTATTACAGTTTGTTCCGATACAGCGCAGGAATTAACAAATATTATCGGTAAAAAAAATAATGTCGAATTAAAGCGAGTAACCTTCAACTCCCGTAACCCGAAAGACACTGCAGATACATTTGAAACAAAGGTTCTTTCCCGCTGGCATGAGCTTATGAACGAAGGAAGTTTCGATAAGGAAACCGAGTATCTTGAAATCGTTGAAATAGAAGACAAATCTTATGCGAGATATATGAAACCGATTTTCATTCAAGGACCATGTTTAACCTGCCACGGCGGCGAAAATATGATTAGCAGTGAAGTGAAAGATTTACTGAAAAAAAAATATCCGGATGATAAAGCTACCGGTTATAAACCCGGTGACTTACGCGGTGCTATTTCGATTAAGAAAAAGTTGTAATTTTTAGGAATTATTTGTTGTTTTTACAATAAGAAGAAAACAAATCCGAATAATATCAGCAAGAAATATGAGCGAAAAAGAAAGAGCAATATACCATGAAGAAGTTAAAAAACATTCCCAAATTCAAAAGTGAAAGTGAAGAAAGAGAATTCTGGTTAAAGAACGAATCCTCTGAATTTATTGATTGGCAAAAAGCTAAACCGACAACTTTTCCTAATCTCAAGCCGTCTACAAAAACCATATCTCTAAGGTTACCGGAATCAATGTTAGATGACTTAAAATCTCTTGCTAATAAAAGAGATGTGCCATATCAATCATTTATTAAGGTAATTCTAAAAGAACGAATAGACAGGGAAATTAGTCTAAATTCTTGAAGAATATAAATTTAGTTGCGATTAAAACAGTAAATCCCCGGGATTTGTTGATTTAAAAATTCTTCTGTAGCATTGATTACTAATTCTTTTCTGGAAAATCCCGGGGATTCGTTCGTTAAATCAATATCTCTTCAATTGCCGATTGTATGTCTTCCACAGGTACAATTTTAATTTTTGTTTTCTTCTTTACAGATTTCATATTTGCTTTCGGAATTACGATAGAATTAAATCCGAGTTTTTCCGCTTCAGCAATTCTTTTTTCTATATTACTTACACCTCGAACTTCTCCGCCTAAACCTATTTCACCAACAACCACTAAACTCTCTTTCGCAATTTCTTCTTTAAGATTGGATGCAATCGCGGCACAGACTGCTAAATCAATTGCGGGTTCTTCAATTCTTAATCCACCTGCCATATTCAAGAAAACATTTGAGGATGAAAGTCGAAGTTGCACACGTTTTTCTAATACAGCTAAAAGAATTGATAATCTTCTATAATCAAATCCGGTTGCAACTCTCTGCGGATTTCCATAATTAGAGGGCGTTACTAATGCCTGTACCTCAAGAAGAACCGGGCGGGTTCCTTCCATACTGGCGGTTACCACCGAACCGCTTACAATCTTTTCTCGTTCACTTAAAAATATTTCGCTGGGATTCGATACTTCTGATAACCCGTCATCGTGCATTTCAAAAATTCCAATTTCGTTTGTGCTGCCGAAACGATTTTTCTGTGCGCGTAGAATTCTGTATGAATGATTTCTTTCTCCCTCAAATTGCAAAACAGTGTCAACAATATGTTCGAGTACTTTTGGTCCGGCAATAAATCCTTCCTTAGTAACATGTCCGACAACTATAACGGCAAAACCTTTTGCTTTTGCATCCTGCATTAATGAAGCGGTGCACTCTCTAATTTGAGTAACCGTACCGGGGGCATTGTCAAAATCGGGGTTGTAAACTGTTTGAATTGAATCAATAATTACAACTGCGGGTTTTTCGTTTTTAATTTGATCGAGTATAAATTCTAAGTTTGTTTCGGGGTAAACAAAAATATTATCGTTGTTTATTTTTAATCGTTTCGCACGTAGATTAATTTGTCGAAATGATTCTTCCCCGGTAACGTATAAAACTTTTTCGGAAATTTTTCCGGCTGCCTGCATTACTAAAGTTGATTTGCCAACACCCGGATCACCGCCAATTAATACAACCGAACCGGGCATTATGCCTTCGCCTAAGACTCTATCAAATTCTTTGATACCGGTTTTAATTCTATCTTCCGGTTGTGAAACTTCACTGTTAAGTTTTATAGGCGATGATTCACTCTTTTTATTTGAGCCGCTGCTTTTTTTTGTCTCAAATATTTCTTCAATAAATGAATTCCAGCTTTCGCAATTCGGGCATTTACCTATCCACCTTAATGATTCGTAACCGCAATTTCCGCAAACATATTTTGTTTTGGTCTTACTCATTAAAAACCTGTTCTTTGAATGAATCCTTTTATTACCGGGTCTTCGCTTTGTAATACTTCGTCAGGAGTTCCGTTAAAATAAATTTTCCCTTCATGCATCATTGCAATTCTTGCGGCAACATTCTTAACACTGAACATATCGTGTGTAACAACAATAGAAGTAACATTGAGTTTATCGGCAAGTTCTTTAATTAATTCATCGATAGAATCGGACATAACCGGATCGAGTCCGGTTGTCGGTTCATCGTATAAAATATATTTCGGATCAGTGATTAGGGCACGAGCAAGACCGACACGCTTTCTCATTCCGCCTGATAGTTCAGCCGGCTTTACCTTCTGAATACCGGGCAGACCTACGAGCGATAATTTTTCTTCAACCTTTTTTTTAATCTCTTCTTTTGAATACCCGTAATCATTTTCTATCAACGAAAGCGAGACATTCTCTTCAACATTGAGTGAATCAAAAAGAGCAGCTCCTTGAAAAAGATAACCGAAGTTCATACGGAGTTTTGTTAAATCTTTTTCTCCTAGTTGAGAAATATCTATTCCTTCAATTTTAATATAACCGGAATCGGGTTCAAGCAAACCGACAATATGTTTAAGCAGCACACTTTTACCGCATCCGCTTCTTCCGATTATTGCAAACGTCTGCCCGGGCTCAATTGTAAGATTTACTCCTCGTAATACTTTGTTATCGTCAAACGATTTATATAACCCAACTATCTCTATCATAGAAGTAAATATATGAAAGAATGATATGTTATTCGATGAGAATTATTGTTTCTTAAAATTGCAAACAATTTTAGAGGTACTAAACAAAACTGATAGTCAAATAAATTATTCGATGCGTTTTTCAACTACTATATTTCTCCTTGTCAATCCACTCATCACATAATTATAAACTGTTTCATTCTGCCCAAGCACTTCCGGTGGGAATATTCCTTTCTTATTAAATTTATTATTAACTAAAAGCCTGACACACATAGCAGCCATAAACCCCGTCGTGCGCGCCATTGAGTGAGTATTTGTCAAGTCATCAAATTCATCTATCATCTCATAGATAACTTTTTTGTCTTTACTATTTACCTCTCCTTCCATAATTATCTTCAAAAGAGTTATATCTTTATCTGTCTCGGTAAACTGAATAACCTTTGAGAGCAAAGCCGTTGAAAAATCAAATGGGGTAATTTCTTGTCCGTTAATTTTAATTAGCTCTTTGCTAAAAAAAGACGCGTCTCTAAGCAGCTTCATTTTCTCTGTATGCCCTTTATATCTAACTGTATATTCACTCATATTTTCTGCATTGATTGTCTTTAATAATGTCCGCAAACCGTCACTGTTAAAAGCTTCAAATGGTTCGTAATTTTTGAATGAAACTTCTTTTATTTCCGAAAGAGCATGAGAAGTAATTATTTTGCTGTTTATTATTGAACGAGCCGAGCGCAAATATTCTTCTATTAAATCGCTAATTGAAAAGACAGCTTTATAATCAAACAATCCGTCTTTTTCCTTCGGTAATCCGCCTACATATATCTCGATATTTTTTACCGTATCAAATTCTTTAAATGAATTTCCGATAAGCAAATTACTTAAACCCGGAGAGACACCGCAGTCAACCAATGCGGTTACATTATTTTTAATTGCCAATTCTTGAAGAGAGAAAGGGTCTTCTTCATAGAAAGCAATATCAACTACATCGGTTCCTGTATTAATTATTTTTTGCAAAGTTTTAAAACCCAAAGAGCCAGGGACTGCATTTATAACTAACTCGAAATCATCTAATAGTTCTGCCAGCGCATTTGTATCGGCGGCATCAAACCAAATTGTAGTGATTGATTTACTGTTTAGTTTATTCAGATTGTCTTTATTAATATCAGCTGCGGTAAGTTCAATATCACTATCATTATTAAGATCAACAGCAATCGCTCGACCAACAAGTCCGCAGCCAAGTAATAGCACTTTCATTTTTATACCTCTACCGATTCAAAGATTTCTTTATTCAAATCTACTAATATTGTTTTACTTTTTTTAAAAACGGTTTCATTAAATAAATGTTTGCCACTAATCTTCCTAAAACATATGAGGTGGTTGCAGCAATAACACCGATCCAGTTTAGCCAATTTATTGTAACGAGTAAAATTAGAATAATGCTGCTTACTTCGGTAATGGTTGCAATTGTAATCGGCTTTGTATGTTTGGCGTTAACAAGCACCGATCTTTGAAATGAGATTAAAAATGTTAAACCCGGCATTAAAATCATTATCATCAATGGTGTCATCGAAAAATCGGCAAGTTCTTTTGTTAAACCGGCAATTTCTTCAAACCATAAATGTGATAAAGGAGTAAAAGCAACCAAAGCAAGTGTAAATATAACCGATAACCCTCCTGCCGTAGCAAAGTTTCTCAACATTTTATAATTATGAGATTTGCTTTTAGTATCTAACAGAGCAATTCCAACCTCTTGAAAAGAAAGTCCGATTCCACGAAATATAAAAATGAATCCGTTAAGAACAGGAAGAACAGCTAATGATTCAAGTGCCATTCTACTTTGTCCGAGAAAAAAAGTAACCATAGGATGAACGCCGAGAGCAATAATTGAAGTTAATGCAAGCGGGTAATAAAATTCCCATATTTCTTTGAATGATAGGTCTGTACTTTTATCGAACTCATGAATTTTAAAATCAACTAATATTTTTCGAGCCATTAGTTTGCTGGAAAAACCTTCCATGATGACACCGGCTGAAAGGGCGCTTGCGCCAACAATTACCCCATCGAAATTAAAAAAGGAATAAAGCACTAAAGCAGTAATACTCATTGCGACAAGTCTTATAATTGTACCGTAAGCAACTTTCCTTGTTTGGTTGGAATTAATTAGTATCCCTTGATAAAATCTTCTGTAACCGATTGAACCGGGCCAAGGGATTAACAATATCATAGCAATGTAAGTTAAGTCTGCTACCTCTTGGGGGAGGGCTATAAGATCAATAGCTAGAAAATCAAAAATTTGGGGAATTAAAATTAAGAGCATTACTCCGGTTAATGAGAAGTTTAATATATAACTAAACTTGCGAAGCTTAAGATAGGATTTATAATCTTTAACAAGCGCGGTTGAGGCACTCATCATCATAATAACAGGGGATTCAATTAGGAGCGCAAATGAAAAAGCAACACCATAAGCAGCAAGATTAAACTTCGGTTCCGCCATTCTTGCAATAATTGCTGTAAGGATAGGATTTTCGATTGACATCATAAACCAGGTAGCGGCAAGAGGCAACCAGAAAAATAAGATTTGTTTATATGTTAGCTTTTCGGATGACATTTATATCAATAAAAATAAGAGAATTTGGGATTAATATTGCGAGTTAATTTTATCTGTTTTCCTCATTTTGGTTATATTAAATTAACAATCAAAAAAATTTATGCGAGTGTGAACGTGAGTTTTTCAAATCTTATCAAAACTATAGTTCTAATAGTTTTGTTAGCCACTTCGTTAATTGCCCAGAATCATCCCTTCTTTTCTGAAATTATGTTTTACCCTAGCGGTGATGGAAACAAGAATGAATATATAGAACTTTATAATCCGACAAATCAAGCAATTGATTTGAGTGATTATCGTATAAAGGTTGCTACTTTTACAATCAAATCTATTATTGCATACAATGCCGGTTCAACAGTGCTTCAGCCAAACCAATTTGCTGTCGTTATTGAAGGAGATTATGATCCTGTTACTGGTCCATATAATTTTCCTGCCGAGGCATTAGTCGTAACAATAAACAGCACAACTTTCGGACCTATGGCAAATACTTCTGATAGACCGGTGTATTTATTAAATAGCGGTGGTGATACACTTTCTGTCTATACATACTCTGCTAATAATGCAGTAGGTTATTCAGATGAAAAAATTATACTTAATACGGACAACTCTTCATCCAATTGGGCTAATTCATTAGTGTTTGATGGTACTCCGGGATATAAAAATTCCGTTTCACCAAAAGAAAGGGATATAGCCGTTACCGAAATTTCAGTTTCGCCCGAACCAATAATAGAAAATGTAAACTTAACTTCATCTGTTAAAGCAGTTAATCTCGGCACATTGTTAGCCGATACATTCGAATTGTCGTTATATATTGATGTAAATTTTGATTCGACACCGCAACCGGGAGAATTGGTAGATTCATACACAATAAATAATCTTGCAAGCGGCGATTCGGTTATTCAAGATTTTGATATAGGATCCTTTGCAGAAGGTCAGCATCGCATAATTGCTATTGTAGATTTTGTCGGAGACGAAGCTTCTTTTAATGATACCTTGATTCATAATTTTACCGTTCTTCCTCCTCCTCCTCCATTTAACGCAATAGTAATAAATGAGATAATGTATGCTCCTCCAACCGGTGAACCAGAGTGGGTGGAGATTTATAACAATTCTAATCAGACTTATAATTTAGCCAACTGGAAGTTTGCTGATTTTGCAGGTTCGGCTGTTATTACTGTTGACCCAATTACTATTGATCCCGGTGAATTTATTGTCCTTGCTAAAAATGCTACTATTTCTGATTTCTTTGATATTGATGCTACAATTATCGTTATGAATTTACCGGTTCTAAATAATGATTGGGATAGAGCTGTATTGATGGACAACAACTCATTTGTTGTTGATTCACTAACATATCAGAATTCATGGGGTGGTACGGGAGGTAGATCTTTAGAAAGAATTGATTATGATTCACCAAGTCATGATCCGGCTAATTGGGGTACTGCAGTTACTCCCGATAGAGCCACTCCAGGTAAAATAAATTCTATTTCGCCTAAAGATTTTGATCTCGCTCTTACTGACATCACTATCACTCCTTCTCCTCCAATTGAGGGAGTTACACTTACTGCTCAAGTTAAAGTAACAAATCCGGGATACAATAACGCAAACACTTATTCAATCAGTTTATATAATGATATAAACTTTGACGCAATACCACAACCCGGTGAATTAATTAGTACGGTTAACTTGAACAATCTGGCAAGCGGTGATTCTGTTATTCAGAATTTTAACTTAGGTAGTTTTTCTCAAGGAGATTTACAATTAATCGGTGTTGTCAATTTCGGATTAGATGAAGATGAGAGCAATAATGAATTAATAAAAGAATTTGAAATCCTTCCTCCACCTCCTCCATTTAACGCAATAGTAATAAATGAGATAATGTATGCTCCTCCAACCGGTGAACCAGAGTGGGTGGAGATTTATAACAATTCTAATCAGACTTATAATTTAGCCAACTGGAAGTTTGCTGATTTTGCAGGTTCGGCTGTTATTACTGTTGACCCAATTACTATTGATCCCGGTGAATTTATTGTCCTTGCTAAAAATGCTACTATTTCTGATTTCTTTGATATTGATGCTACAATTATCGTTATGAATTTACCGGTTCTAAATAATGATTGGGATAGAGCCGTTTTAATGGATAACAATTCATTTGTTGTTGACTCTTTAACATATCAAAATTCATGGGGAGGTACAGGGGGTAGATCTTTAGAAAGAATTGATTACGATTTGCCAAGTCACCACCCATCAAATTGGGGTACTGCAGTTACTCTCAATAGAGCCACACCCGGTAAAATAAATTCTATTTCGCCTAAAGATTTTGATCTCGCTCTTACTGACATCAATATTAATCCTTCTCCTCCAATTGAGGGAGTTACACTTACTGCTCAAGTTAAAGTAAATAATCCAGGATACAATAACGCAAACACTTATTCAATCAGTTTATATAATGATATAAACTTTGACGCAATACCACAACCCGGTGAATTAATTAACTCTGTCAACTTAAGTAACCTTGCAAGTGGTGATTCTGTTATTCAGAATTTTAACTTAGGTAGTTTTTCTCAAGGAGATTTACAATTAATTGGTGTTGTTAATTTCGGGTTAGATGAAGATGAGAGTAATAATGAATTAATTAAAGAATTTGAAATTCTTACTCCCCCCCCTCCGTTTAATGCAATTGTTATTAATGAAATTATGTATGCACCTCCGGCCGGTGAACCCGAGTGGGTTGAAATTTTTAATAACTCTAATCAGACTTATAATTTATCCAACTGGAAGTTTGCTGATTTTGCAGGTTCCGCTATTATTACTGTTGACCCAATTACTATCGATCCCGGTGAGTTTATTATCATAGCCAAGAATGCTGCCATTTCAGATTTCTATGACATTGATGCTACAATTATCGTCATGAATCTTCCCATTCTAAATAACGATTGGGATAGAGCCGTTTTAATGGATAACAATTCATTTGTTGTTGATTCACTAACATATCAAAATTCATGGGGCGGTACCGGGGGCAGATCTTTAGAAAGATTTGATTATGATTCACCAAGTCATGATCCGGCTAATTGGGGTACTTCTATAAGTCCCAATAGAGCAACTCCCGGCACAATTAATTCGCTTGCACCCAAAGACCATGATCTTGCGATTACAGAGATTAACATTTCACCTAATCCACCGATTGAAGACGAAGAACTTACCGCTAATTTGCATATAGAAAATTTAGGAAGATTAAATGCACTTTCATTTACCGTTAATCTTTATCATGATATTAACTTTGATGAGATGCCGCAGCAAAATGAATTAATAGAATCAATAGATTTTTTAAATCTTGCAAGTGGTGATTCTTTTGTTGAATCAATTAATTTAGGAACTTTCCCGGCAATTAACGTACAATTAATTGGAGAAATAATTTATAATGTTGATGAAGATCTTTCAAACAACAAGTTAATTTTTGAATTTGTTGTATATCCCCCGCCTCCGGATTATAATGATATTGTAATAAACGAAATTATGTATGCACCGTTAACAGGTTCGGGCGAACCTGAGTGGGTTGAAATATATAATCGATCCGAAAACACTTACTTACTTACCAATTGGAAATTAGCCGATGCAAGTGGTTCTGCCACTATAACCAACGAGTTCATTACAATTGGACCTTCGGAATATATTGTTTTATCAAAAGATTCCTCAATTCTGAATTTCTATAATATTGATGCTAAAATTATTGTAATGAATTTACCTGTTCTTAATAACACGGGTGATGATGTAATACTTTTTAATGAATACTCCATTGCTATTGATTCATTAAGATACAGTAGTTCATGGGGCGGAGCTAACGGAAGATCGCTTGAAAGAATTGATGTATATGGTGAAAGCACCTCGCAAAGTAATTGGGCACAATCAATAAGTTCGGCTGGAGCCACACCCGGCATAGAAAATTCGGTTGCCCCGCGTGAATTTGATTTAGCACTTACTCACTTTAATTCCGTTAATTCATTTTTACTATTGGACGAACCCTCTGTTTTTGATGTGCGGGTTAGAAATAATGGATTAAGTAATATAAGCGGCGGAGAGCTGAATATTTATTTCGATATAAATAATGATTCTTTATTTACGGAAGATGAACTAATAGAGAGTTTTACAGGGTTAACACTTGATGCGGGTCAAGAAATCACCAATCAGTTTTCATATACTTTCACTTCAACAGGAACTGTCGGTTTGTTAGCTGTTGTTAATCATCCAAGCGATAATTATCAGCCAAATGATTCAATTTATTTGTATAAAGAGGTTGTTAAACCACATGTTAATAGGGGAGAAATTGTTATTAATGAATTTATGTATGCTCCAACGGCTCCTTACCCCGAATGGATTGAATTATACAATACATCGTCGACTGCATTTCAATTAAGAGATTTTCAAATTGCAGATTTAAATGATACTGTTGTTATAAGCACCCAAAATATTTTACTTCTCGCAAATTCATACATTGTAATTGCCCGCGACAGCATTATTACAATGCTATATGATATTCCTTCGCAAGTTATAATAAAATCATTCCCGGTATTAAATAATTCCGGTGATAGAATAATGCTGCTTGATAACTACGATAGAGTTATTGATTCTTTGGATTACACTTCACAATGGGGAGGAACCAATGGTCGTTCTTTAGAAAGAATTAATCCTTTCGGAAGTTCAACAGAAGCATCTAATTGGATAACATCTACAGATCCAAGTAACGGCACTCCCGGAAAAATAAATTCCGTTGCACCGAAAGATTATGATGTGGCTATTAAAGAGTTTTACGGTGATCCCGAACAACCGGTAGCCGGAGAAACTGTAATGCTGTTTGTTGATTTAATAAATGACGGACTTAATACAGCGACTTTTGATCTAAAACTTTTCGAATCAAATTCCTTAAGTGAAAAAGTCAGCTTCTTGGAAGTAATTAATATTGAGAATTTAACCCCGGGAGAAACTCGTACAGTTAAATTTAACTACCAGATCGAGTCATTTATTGAAGATAAATTTTTTATTGCCGAAGCGGATTATCCGGAAGATCAGAATATTTCAAATAATTCATCACTTTTGTTTATTTCGTCAACTGTTGCACCGTTATCATTAATCATAAATGAAATAATGTATGCGCCTGAAGGTGATGAACCCGAATGGATTGAACTTTATAACAATTCTGAAAATTCAATTAATCTAAAGGATTGGAGGGTTTCGGATGTAATTTCAACACCATCTATAACTACAATAGCACGAGATAATGTTTATGTTGACCCGGGGAAATTTGTAGTTTTATCAAAAGACTCAGGTATTTACAATTTTTATCCTAACTTAAAGGAAGGAGTTATACTTGTTAATTTTGCAATCCTTAACAATACCGAAGATGGTGTTGTAATTTATGACCGATTCGGCAATACAATAGATTCTGTTTTTTATAACAATCAATTTTCAAGAAAAGCAGGTCATTCAATTGAACGGTTGGATTATGATGGTCTTTCTAATTCACCTACTAATTGGAATTATTCTATTGCTCCGGAAAGAGGAACTCCCGGATTTATAAACAGTCGTATTCCAAAAAATTATGACCTGGTTTTGGAAGATATTTTCTTAACACCTGAATTTCCTGAACTGGGAGAACAAATTACTATCTCAATGTACATTAAAAATGCAGGTTTACTTGATGTTTCGGATTATTCTGTAATATTTGAAGCTGACTTCGGTGTTTATGAAGAATTTCAAGGACAGTTTATTCAGTCCGGAGAAACTGATTTAATTACGGTTTCTTCATATTACCAAATGCAGGAAAGTTTTACTGCCACCGCGACAATAAACTTTCCGTTGGACGAGAATCTTGCAAACAATTCATTAACAAAAACATTTTATTCGGGTTATTCAACAGCTTCCGTATTGATAAACGAAGTTCTTTATGCTCCGACAAGTGATGGTACCGAATGGGTTGAACTTATTAATACCTCGACAATTGATATAAATCTAATGGGCTGGCGAATCGCCGAGGGTAGCACATATAATTCTCCTCGTTTAATTACTGATAAAGATATAATAGTAAAACCTGGTGAATACATAATAATAGCAGATGATACATCAGGCGGTAAGTTTAGTGCACAACCCGGTGTACATATTTTTCAATTAGATTTTGGAATACTTAATACTACCGAAGATATAATTACTATTTTCGATTTTCGAGGAGCTTTAATCGACAGCTTGAAATACTTCTCTTCGTGGGGTGCTACTACAGGAATTTCGTTGGAAAGACTTTCGCTTGATTCACCAACAAATGATAGATGGAATTGGCTGCCTTCAATAACATTAAGCGGATCAACACCCGGCGGAACAAATTCAACAATAAACATTAAACAACTTGATGAGGATAAAAAAGTAGTTATCAATGAAATTATGTTTAACCCGGAAACCGATAATTCAGAATTTATAGAATTCTTTAATACATCCGATGAATATATTGAAATAGCTAATTGGGTAGTTGAAGATGCCGCAAAGAACAGAACTAATCTTACAAGAACTAGTTTTGTAATTAACCCCAAATCATATTTAGTAGTTGCCGCCGATTCATCAATACTTTTTAATTATCCCGAACTTAGCGGTTATAACCAAATGATAATTGCAAATAGAAATCTCAGCTTAAATAATTCTGATGACTTAGTTTTATTAACAGACGCATTCGGTGAAACCATTGATTCTGTTCATTACTTTAACGATTGGCACAATTCAAGATTGGTTACAACGCGCAATAAAAGTCTTGAACGAATAAATCCGTTTATTAACGGGAATGATAACAACAACTGGTCAACCTCAACCGATGCGATCGGTGCTACACCCGCCAAAGAGAATTCTATCTATATAGAAAATAAATCCTCGAACAAAGCAATTTTTGTAACTCCAAATCCGTTTTCGCCTGACGGTGACGGATACGAGGATTTTACAATTATTAATTATAAATTGCCGCGGGATGTTAGCTCTATACAAATCAAAGTTTTCGATAGCAAGGGGAGAAAAGTAAGAACTATTAACGAAGTTAATTTATTTGGAAATGAAGGTTCACTTATTTTTGACGGATATAACGATGAACGGCAACCATTGAAAATGGGGATTTATATTCTACTTATAGAAGCAGTAAACAGTTTTTCTGGCACGATTGATACATTTAAAGAAGTTGTTGTAGTTGCAAGAAAATTATAAGAAGTTATTCTTGTCAATTTTTGTTGTATAGTTTAATTTGGTAAATATTAAAAAATTTTCTTAGAGGGAAATATGGAAAATAATTTCAAAGATGAACTGAATATTCTTAACGATGTATATTCCGAACTGATTGATGCAATTGAGAACAAGCCGGAAGTTGAAGATTATGAAAAATCAAGAATCTATACCGAGAATTTAATTTCACACCTAAACAAATGGGTTGTTGATGTAAAAAATGTTCGTAATTTACTTGAGAAACGTGAACCAATTAAAGATATAACAGCAGACAACAGACCGGCATAAAAATGAATCCGATAAACGAAAGAATCCAAAAATTTATTTCATTAAAGAATATTGCCGTCGCCGGAGTTTCAAGAAAACCCGCGACCGAAACGGGAAATATCATTTACAAAAAGTTCAAAGACAATGGATATAATGTTTTTGCCGTTAATCCAAATGCGGTTGAGATTGAGGGCGATAAATGTTATCCGAATTTAAAATCAATTCCTTCACGTGTTGACGGAGTATTTATAAATACTTCTCCTTCGGTTACGATGAGTGTTTTGAAAGATTGCAAAGAAGCCGGAATCAAATATGCATGGATTCATAGTTCAATTGGTAACGGAAGCTATCATAATGAAGCTGAAAAATACTGTGATGAAAACGGCATTGAATTAATTCCGCGCGGATGCCCGATGATGTATGTCGGTAAAGTTGATTTCCCGCATAAGTGTTTGAAAGGGGTCTTAAAACTTACAGGCAAACTCCCGTTTGGTTTATAATTTATCAAAAGAAAATAATTATTAATGCTTTCAATTTGGAAAACATACTTAGCCTTTAAGAAAAATCGCATTAATTTAATTTTCACATTGGTTATCTTAATACCTGTATTAATTTTCCTCCCAAAGTATCTAACACATATTGAAACCCGTGATGGATTTGCGTTCACCGATCCGTTGCTGGATTTATTCAGCCCGGTTGATCTTACATGGTGGACGTTTATAATTATTTATGCCGGTTTAATTGCAGCAGTTATTCATCTCGGCTATTTCCCCAAATATTTATTACTTGCATTAAAAGTATATACTCTCACATCAATTTTCAGAATAGTCGGAATGTATCTTCTTCCGCTTGAAGCACCGGTAAACATAATTCCTTTGAACGATCCATTTGTTCAATTCTGGGGAACAGGTGAAATATTAACTAAAGACTTATTTTTTTCCGGGCATACTTCAACAATGTTTATTTTTTTTCTGACTGCTCAAAATAAGATATTGAAAAATTTGTTTCTTGCTGCAACTATTGCAATAGCTTTTTGTGTGATTTTTCAGCATGTCCATTATACTATTGATGTATTTGCCGCACCTTTTTTTGCTTATTCATCATTAAAAATTGCCGAACAGATCGAAAAAAAATTTAATTGGTAATTAGGTTGTTATGGAATTTTTCAATACTTATTTTTGTTTAGCTTTTAAGAAAAGAAGAAATTGAAGGAATTATTATGATAACAGATGCAGTTTATTATCATTATTTGAGTGCATTGCTAGAGGGCAACAAAGCAGAATGTGTCAAAATAATTGCAAACCTCCTCGAAAAAAACGAAGATGTAAAAGAGATTTATACCAAGCTATTTCAAAAGTCGATGTACCGAATTGGTTATCTTTGGGAACATAATAGAGCATCTGTTGCTAATGAACATAGAGCAACTAAAATTACCGAAAGTCTTCTCAACCTTGTATACCCTAAAATTTTGGATGTGGAAAAATCTAGTAAGAAAGTAATTATCACCTGTATTGATAAAGAGTTCCACGAATTGGGTGCGCGAATGGTTTCAGATTATTTCGAGTTGATGGGCTGGAATTCGGTCTTTCTTGGTGCAAATACTCCTCAAAATGAAATTCTAAATATTATTAAAGAAGAAAAACCGGACCTCGTTGGAATCTCAAATAATTTTTACATTAATGTTGCACGTTTATTAAAATTGTTGGAAAAAATTAAAGAAGAATTTCCTAAACAAAAAGTAATTGTCGGCGGGCAAGCTTTAAATGGTAATTCAAACATTTCTCTGAATAAATTTAAAGGTGTTACTTTTATTCATGATTTGGATGAATTGGAAGATTATATTCGCAAACAAAGTTAATACCTCTTTCTATCTTCATTAAATAAATTCATATTATTATCTTTCCTTACAATTTTTTGAAGGAAAGATCATGAAGAATATTTCCAAATTAATGACACTGCTTTCATTAATTTTTTTACTTAGTTGTTCTACCCCTATTTCCTCCGACATTCAGGATATAATCCCGTTTATAAAACTTTATTCCGGCGAAACCGATTCTGTTTTGGTAAGCGATTTATTTTATTCGGAAAATTATAATCTAAAGTTTGATGAACATAAAAAAATCGATATAACCTATCTGGAAGAATCTAAATCATTAATTTTAACCGCCGATGTAGACTTTGCCGGATTAACTTCACTTAGTTTTGAATTGGAAGGAAGAAATTACTCAATACCTGTTATAGTAGAAAAACTGCAGTTTCATACCTTTAAGTTTACTCCGCAAAAAAAATATAATACAATTACTCTGTTCGGAAATTTTAATCAATGGAATAGAGATAATTTGCCGATGACCGATAAAGATAACGATGGGATATACGAAATAACTCTTCCGTTTCAAGCCGGAACATATGAATATAAATTTTATGCCGACGGCGAAGAATTACTCGACCCGTCAAATCCGAATAAATTACCAAACGGAATCGGCGGTGTAAATTCCTTATTAAAAATTGATCCTCTTTACACGGATGAAATTTATATCCATCAAATAAATTTTGATGAGAATAATAATTCTTATCACTTCTTGTTCGAAAACAAAAATCGTTCTGTTGATATAACAAATGAAAATATTGTTGCACTTAGAAATAATACCGTAGTTGATCCTTCTTCTATTACTGTCGAGGATAATTCAGTTGTAATTAGACTAAATGAAACCGAAGGTGATAATCTTTTAAGAGTCGGTGTTACTTATAACGGACAAATTTCCAATATTCAATACGTTCATTCATTTAACGGAAGACCAATTGATAATAGTTATTGGACTTGGTATGATGGCGTTATCTATTCGTTAATGATTGACAGATTCTACGACGGTGATCCTTCTTTAAATAATCCGGTTCAACATGATTCTCTTCACGAAAAAGCAAATTATATGGGCGGGGATTTACAGGGAATCATCAACAAAATTCACAAAGGTTATTTCGATTCACTCAGTGTAAATGTAATTTGGATTTCGCCTGTTTACGACAATCCGAATGAAGCATTTAAGGAATATCCCGCACCGCATAGATATTACAGCGGTTATCATGGTTATTGGCCTATTCATCATCTCAACATTGAAGAAAAATTCGGTACAATGAATAAACTGAAAGAACTGATAAGAACCGCTCATTCAAAAAATATAAAAGTACTTCTCGATTTTGTTTCAAACCATGTTCATGAATATCATCCGTTTTATAAAAATCATCCCGAATGGTTTGGAAAACTGGAGTTGCCGGACGGACGATTGAATTTAAGATTCTGGGATGAGTATAGATTAACTACATGGTTTGAACCCTACATGCCTTCATTTGATTACATCGGTTCGCAAGAAGCATTGGATGTAATGACTGAGAATGCTGTATGGTGGCTTAAGTCAACCGGTGCAGACGGTTTTAGGCATGATGCCGTTAAGCATGTGCCAAACGAGTTTTGGAGAGAACTTACAAGAAAAATTAAAAAAGGAATCTCTGTTCCGGAAAACAAATATGTTTATCAGATAGGAGAAACTTTCGGCGACTATGATTTAGTTAGTTCTTATGTAAATAACGGACAATTAAGTTCACAGTTCAATTTTGAGTTATACAACTCAGCCCAAGCTGCATTTATAGATCAGGATCTTTCCTTTAAAATATTAGACGATGAAATTAAGAAAACATCCGAAGTTTACGGCACAATTCATTATATGGGTAATATCATGGATAGTCATGATAAGAATAGATTTATGGCTTATACAGACGGCGATCTGAAGCTTGAACAATGGAGTGCAATTGAAGAAGGATGGAATAATCCTCCTCAAGTTGATGATCCCAAAAGTTACGACAAAATGAAATTATATATGGCTTACATGAATTCAATTCCCGGATTGCCTGTTATTTATTACGGAAGTGAATTCGGGATGACCGGGGCTTCCGATCCCGATAATAGAAGAATGATGAGATTCGGCGATGAACTTAACGAATACGAAAAGCAAACGCTAAAGGATGTAAGAGAAATTGTTAATCTAAGAAAGGAATATCCGGCATTGCGTTACGGTGATTATTACAATCTAATTGCCGACAAGAATATTTTTGCCTACATCCGCTCTTATATGAATGAACGAATACTTGTGGTCATAAATAAGAACGAAAACCCGCAAAATATTGAGTTAAATATTCCGCAAATTTATGACGCAAAAATACTCACTAATTTAATTAGTGAAGAAAGAATCGATTTAGAATTGTCAAGAACAACTATTACGTTGGAAGGAGTCGATTGGAAAATGTTTATAATTCAGTAGCCAGAATTCAGAACACTGAAGTCAAAATAGGGGTGAGATTAATACTCGCCTTTATTTTGACTACAATTACTTATAAACTTCTTTTCTATGCCCAACTTTTAATACCACAATAATCAACTCGTTTTTTTCTATTCTATAAACAATTCTGTAATCTTGAAATCGAATTCTAAAAAGATCAGTTGAACCAGCAAGTTTAAGCACTTTTTTCGGGAAAGGATTCTCAGATAATTCTTCAACTTTCTGAACTATATGTGGAATAACTTTGGGAGGTAATTTTCTAAGTTCCTTAAGGGAAGAGCTTGTCCATTTTATTTTATAATAATCCATCTTTTCTGAGTTGTTCTAGAACCTTATCGTGATCAATCAAGACTTCTTTTTCTCTAGCCGCGGCAATTGCCAGGTCTTCAATATCCTCAAGAAGTTGGTTATACTCGTTTATACTCAGAATAACTTCCTTTTTATTTCCTTTTTTATCGGTAATATATTTTACTTTATATTTTTTTCTTTCTTTTAACATTGCAGTCCCTTTCGAATTAGAGCTTAATATAACATGTAGAGACTTGATTAATCAAGTCTCTACAGAAATTCTATTACGATTTTACCAAATATAATTGTTCCTGTCTCGGTGTAATAAACTCACAACCGTCTTTTGTAATTACAACTTCCTCTTCGATTGTAGCTATACCATAGCCGTCGATAGTTAAGCGTGGTTCGATTGTAAATACTTGATTTTCTTCAAGAGGTAAATACGGCAGGTTACCGTAACGCTCCCAGCGTGGCGAAAGCAGTGCTCCGCCGTCATGTGCCACTCTTCCCAATTGATGACCGAGTGCATGAGGATATTCTTCGTATCCGCTGTTTACAATATAACCTCTTGCAATATCATCAATTTCGCACCCTTGTTTCCCGGGTTTAATTGCAGCGGCAGACTGAGTAATCGAATCTTTAATTACATCAAAGCCACGTTGAACAACATCGGGTGCTTTGACTTCTCCCGGCTTTAATACATACCATGTTCTTTGTATATCGGAACAATAACCTTTATACTTTATACCGAAGTCCATATTTATTACATGACCGGGTTCAATTTTTTTATCTGTTGGTCCGGCATGTGCACCTGCGGTATCGGGACCGGTGAATACGGATGGACAATAATCTTTATCCCACGCTAATCCGTAACCTTTTTCTTCAACAATTTTATGAACAAATTGTGCAACTTCTTTTTCACTTATTCCGGGCTTTAAGTATTCGGTAACTTGATCAAATATTTTAAGTGTTTCTGTAATAGCTTCTTTCATAATTTGAATTTCTTTATCGGATTTCCTTCCGCGCAAAGCAGCAACAATTTCTTCCGATGAAATTAATCTTTCTTTATAAGGTGTCTTATCAAGGTGCTCCATCAATTCAAGATACATGCCGTGCGTTAGTCCGTCCGCTAATGTAGAATTTCTTGAAAAATTAATTGCAATTTTGTTCGGTTTGAATTCATCAAGAACTTCGAGCAGTTTATCTTTAACATGTTTTAAGTAACCTTCAATTCTTTGGAATGTTCCGACAAGTTTCATGTTAGCAATTTCAAGCGAGCCAACGATTGCAATAGTTTGACCTGTTTTTGTAATAATAAATGCACTCTGCCAAGTACAGTTTGTACCGACCAGCATATCCATCATAGGATCATTAATATTACCGGATTCGCGCACAAATATCATCCACATATCAATATCTTTTTCTTTTAATATTTCCACAGCCTGTTTTTGTTTTTCTAGAATCATTTCTTTGTTCATAATTTATTCCTGAGTTTATGATTTTATATTATGGGAAAATTCCTAATGCCAAATAACTTTCCGCAATTTTATTTATAGCGGAAATATAACTAGCAGTTCTCAATGTTTCGACTCTTTTAGCTCTTTTCATTATAGCTCTTATTTCATGGTATGCTGTAACCATAGTTTCTTCCAAACCTGAGTTAACAAGATCCATTTCACTTGGTCCATTAATAAGTGTTTTCTTTTGTGTTTCGTTTAAACTCTTCCCGCTTAGTTCTTCCATTGTATTTACAAGTGTTCTGTATGTTGCTTCTTCATATCTTTTTTCCATTCGTCCGAACCGAACGTGTGAGAGGTTCTTAAGCCATTCAAAATAAGAAACCGTTACACCGCCTGCGTTTGCATATAAATCCGGAATTATAAGTACATTCTTTTTCAGTAAGATTTCTTCCGCCTCAGGTGTTAACGGTCCATTTGCTGCTTCAACAATAATTTTTGCTTTTATTTTATTTGCATTGTCAGCATGAATCTGGTTTTCTAATGCGGCAGGGATTAAGATGTCACAATTAAGCTCCAAAGCTTTTCCGGTTGGTTTTATATTTTTGGCTCCTTTAAAGTTTAAAATTGTGTTTCTGTTTTTACGATGTTGAAAAACAGAATCAACATCAAGTCCATTTTTATTATAAATTGCCCCCTCGTATTCTGCAATTCCGACTATAAGTGCGCCGGAATCCTGCAGGAATTTTGCTGCATGATAGCCGACATTTCCCAATCCTTGAACAATTACTTTCTTTCCATCAAGACCGGTTGTAAGCCCTATTTTTTTCATATCTTCGGCGATACTTACCACTTCTCTTGCTGCAAAAAACACACCCCGCCCGGTAGCTTCCGTTCTCCCCCGCACACCTCCTTGGCTAATTGGTTTACCTGTTACACATCCTGCCGCATCAATTTGTTCGGGATGAAATTGCTGATAAGTATCGGCTATCCATGCCATTTCTCGAGCCCCTGTTCCGTAATCGGGTGCTGGAACATCAATCGCAGGTCCGATAAAATTTTTCTTAATTAATTCCGCAGTATATCTTCTTGTAATTCTTTCAAGTTGTGCTTCCGAGTATTTCTTCGGATCAATTCTAATTCCTCCTTTAGCACCACCAAAAGGAACATCTACAACTGCACATTTGAAGGTCATTAAAGCTGCAAGTGCCATTACTTCATCCTGGTTTACCGATAGACTATACCTGATACCCCCTTTTACAGGTAGCTTATGATGGCTGTGTTCGGCTCTGAAAGCTTCAATAACTTCATAATTTTTCCCTGCTGTTCTTATTGGGAAAATGATTCGATATACCGAGTTTGTTTCACGAATCTGATTTAATAGTCCTTTGGGATATTTTGTCAGCACACCGGCTTTATCAAAAAAGCCAAGTACGTTTTTATAAAAACTTGTGTGGTCGGAATTCTTAATGGCAGTGTTCATTTTCCTTCCTCCGTATATTTTTGAAAATCTGCAACAGCGAAATTAAACTTAATTATTCCTAATCAGCGAAGCAAGATTTTCTCAGGCACACAGCTATTATAATTATTTCATAATCAAACACCAATTAAGAATTTATTCAAGAGCCTTTGGTATTTATAACAAAACAAAAAAGATAGGTACTTTCAGCATGGCAGCTGTTTTCATTTAGGAAGGACAATAGAAGAAGTGATAAAATATTTATTTTTATCTATTGAATAAAAGCTGTCCCTAATAAATTAGAGACAGCTTGATTCAAAAGAAATTAAATTTTCTTTAAATAAACTTTACCACCAATTGTTTTTACTTTCACTTTATTTTTACCTGAACCGGTTATGCCGGTGCCTAAAAGTTTTTTCGAATCACTATTAACATCATCGGTATCAACAACCTTCTCGGTCAAATCAAAGTCGCTGATAATTTCAACTTTGTTTCGTCGATATTCATTAAAAACAATTTCGATTTCTATATCCATGTCAAGATCAGCCGGTACGTAAATTTTCATATCGCCGCCCATAGATGAGAGTTTAATATCACGTTTCCCGTCTGAACCTTTCACTTTTACTTCAACATCACCGCCCATTGTTGACGCATCTACCCAACCGGCTATTTCTTTAATAATTATATCACCACCCATTGTATTTGCTTTAACATACTCGGCAGCTTTATTGACTGTGATATCACCACCCATTGTTCTAAGAGATGCTCCGTTCATTGCTTCATCAACATTAATTTCGCCCCCCATTGTTTTAATCCAAACTTCTTTTCCAATTGAGGATTTGCTTCCTTTAACATTTCGTTGAATAACATTTCCTCCCATTGAAGAAGCATCGACATCACCGACAACGTTTTCAACTAAAACCTTTCCTCCCATTGTACTTACTTTACCGTTCACTTCGGAATCAGACAACTCAACCGAACCGCCCATTGTACTAAAAGAGATATCACCTTTAAGATTTTTTAATGTAAGACTACCTCCCATTGTAGTACCTTTTAGATCTCCCTCTACATTTTTTACTTCAAGTTTTCCCCCCATAGTTTCAAGCTTTACGTTGAATTTTTCCGGGACTTTTATCTTGACTTCTCCATTTGTTGATCTGCTATGTCTTTGTGTTTTATAATCTGCTTTAATAAGAACTCCATACGAAGTTTTTGACATGTTGATTTCGATATCATCGGCATCTCGACCGCTAATCTCGGCGTCAACATCAACAATGTTTTTATTCCATCCTTCAATTATAATATCCGAGCCGGCTTTAATTTCAACAACAAGCTTTTGACCAGGTTCAACTTCGATCTCTTTTTTAAGAGTCGGATATGCAAACAAAGTTACAGCGAATAAAAATATTAAAACGAATTTTGAGTATTTCATTTTTCCCCCAAGATTTTAGTTATTTCTTTTTTATTTGAATTTCACCGGATGTGGTTTTAAGATAGATTTTATTGCCGCCGCCGTTAATCACAAAATTTCCCAATACTTTTCCGTGCCGTTCAATAACATCACCCGAAAAATCCGAGATAATTGATCTGCCGGATTCTCTTCTAACGCCCGGTATAAAAGCTTCTGCTTCAACTTCCGTTTTTGTATTGGAAGGCAATGTTAATACAATATTTCCTGCATTGGTACGTAATTCCGATGTTTGATTGCCGGAAGGGATAAAGTCAACATAAATATCTCCGGCAGATGTTTTTGCAATTATATTACCTGTAATTTGATTTAGCTCAATTAAACCTGCGCCTGTGTTTACATCAACTTTACCGTTTGCTTTCCCGATATAAATATTTCCGCCTGATGTTTTCGCTTTAACACTATTTTCTCCTCTTTCTAATCTAATATTTCCACCGAAAGTTGTAAGCTCAACATCGCCAACGGATTCTTTAACATTAATATCGCCGCCGAAGGTTGTTATTTTTCTAACATCCTTAACCTTATTGAAACGAATGTCACCCCCCATAGTTTTAACATCCGAACCGGGACCGTTAATATTTTCGCCTCTTAAATCACCGCCTTGAGATGAAATTAATGCGCTGCCGGCAATATTTTTAAATGTAATGTCTCCCCCCATAGTTTCTAATTTTGCATCACCTTTAATATCGGAAACAGAGATATCTCCCCCCATTGTTTTTAAGCTGACATCTCCGTTTATATCATTATAAATATCAATATCGCCGCCAAAAGTTGTAACATTAATATTAATATCGGAAGGAACACTTAAATAGTAATCAGCACTTTTTCCTCCCCATCCCCATCTGCTTTTGTATTTAATAGATACATAATTCCCGGTTGATTTTAATTCGAGTTTGTCATCATCGTCGCTTAATCCGTCCACTTTTAATTGAACTTCATTTTTGTTCCAAGTTTCAATTTGTATATCACCTTGGCTTAGTTCCACCTCAAGAGTTCCTCCTTTATTAATAGGAAGAGTTCTGGTAATAACATCTTTTTGTGCAAACACCGTTATAGTTGATGCCGCCAGAAAGAATACGAGTATTATAATTGTCTTTTTCATTTTAATATTCTCCTTGTATTAAGGAAGCGGCTTTTAATCTTATTGATCTATTCTCGCCGTTTGATAATTCGTTTTCAATTAAGTTTTTAATTTCATCATCTATTGATTTGCCCTGCAGTTTAAGTTCCGCAAGTGCGTTTATTGCTGCAACTTTAAGTCCGGGATTACTATCATTGGCAAGTACGTATAAATAAGCCTCTCTAATTTCGTTATCATAATTAAACTTCATCAGTGCAATTAGAGCTTCTCTTCTAACACCGGCATTCTCATCGGTTTTAAGTGCTGTGATCAGTGCAGATTTAATTTTCGGGTCATACAGTGCTTCTTGAGAAGACTGCAAAGCAAGTGTATTAACTGTTCTTATTCTTACTCCGGGATTATCGGAATTAACTAAAGCCGCGGCAAGCAATCTTTGCATGTTGGGATCGTTAAGACTGCCTTTATAAGTAATTGGTTTAATTGCATCAAATCTAATTTCTATTTCGCCTTCATCGCTAAAAGGATTTTGAAACCGAATGTTCGAGATATTTATTTCGTTTCTATCGATTGCGTCCAAATCAATTTCATTTTCAGCTAACTTTTGAATTGGCGGCGCAGTGGAGGAACTAAAAATTACATAGCCGAGGAAGAACCCGATAAGCAGTGTAGTTGCCATCGCATAGGCAGCTTTATAATTCGTAAAGAAAATAAAACTCCAGAATGTTTTTTGTTTTGCTTTAATTTTTTCTGATGCTTGTTCTACTTCAATTTTATTGAACAGTTCTTTTCTAAAGTTCTCAAGCTTATTTTCATCTATTGATTTTGGTTTTGCGTATTGAACTACCGAATAAAATTTTTGATACGAATCGAATTCTCGTTTGTATTCATCTGATTCAAGAACTTTATTCTCAATCAATTCTCTTTTATCTTGATCAAGTTCGTCAAGAAAATAGAGTTCAAGTAATTCTCTAAACTTTTCAATTTTCATATTACACCTCTATCACATGCTTTAATTGTTCTTTCATTTTACCGGATGCATTAAATAAATATCTTTTTACCGTTCCTTCGGTGCAGTGCATCATTTCTGCAATTTCTTTTATTTTATATCCGTCAAAATATTTCAACGTAAAAGCTAATTTTTGCTGAGCCGGAAGTTTCTCTAAAGCTACATTTATATATTGTTGTTTTTCATTAAGCTCTGTTTCTTTTTCTACCGATGAATCCGATTCAAGTAAATCACTTCTTGTTCTTATGTCGTCTTCATCATTCCCAATTTGCTCGTCGAGTGATTGATGACTGTTTCGTTCTTTTCTTGTTTTATATGATATACAAACATTAGTTGCAATTCGAAAAAGCCAGGTTGAAAATTCACTTTTGAACTGGAAATTTTTTAATCCCCTAAAAACTCTAAGAAAAACTTCCTGGTAAATATCCTGCGCATCGTCTTCATTATTTCTAAATGACATTGCAATATTTAACACCTGACGGTCGTAACGATATACCAATTGTTCAAAAGCCAATTGATCTCCTTTTTGTGCTTGTTTAATTAATTGAGTGTCTTCTTGCATAATCCTTGTCTCTCAGAAGTTAGACTTCAATTAGCCGGAAAGGTTGTATGGGAATGTTAGAAAATTACAAAATTTTTGTTGAGTGAAGTATGCCGTCTTTATAATTTTTTATAAAAGACACCTTATCAAAATTTGGATATTATTTTACCAAATTCTCAGGCATCTTTACCGCAATTACTTCGCCTTGCACACAAAGCTGATCTTCCGCATATAAATCTATATCAACAATAACTTTTTTCCCTTTTACTTCTCTAATTTTGCCGCGAAGAACAAGTTCAGGCCCGAGCGGGGTAGGTCTTAAATAATTCACTTTTAATGATGCAGTCACAAAACGGAGAGGCGGATCTGTATCCATTTCACGACCTTCATATTTGTACATTGCTGCTGCGGCACTTCCGGTTCCGTGACAATCAATTAACGACGCAAGCAGTCCGCCATAAACATAACCCGGAATAGCCGTGTGATATTCTTTGGGAGAATATTTTGTTACAGTTTCTTCACCTTCCCAAAATGTTTTTATTTGATGTCCCTTTTCATTCAGCTTTCCGCAGCCGTAACAATGGGCTACATCATCTGGATAATAGTCTTGAAATGAGAGTTGTTTCATGATTTCTCAACTGTTTATTTATTAATGAATTGAAGAAAAATTAGGAAATTTATTGCAGATAAAAAAATCCCCGGGATTAAGTTCCTCCGGGGATTTTTAATTTAGTGTAAATTACTTCTAAAAACCGGATACTATTTTATAAGCATCATTTTTCTTGAGATATTAACATTCTCACCTTCTAAACTGTATATATAAATTCCTGAACTCAGTTTACTACCATCAAATAAAGAGGAATGATATCCCGGCTGCAGTTGTCCTGAAACCAATGTCATTATTTTTTGTCCTAAGATATTATAAATATTTAATTGATAGTGACCGGATTTCGGGATTGCAAATTTAATAAGCGTTGATGGATTAAAAGGATTTGGATAGTTTTGTGATAAATCAAAGTTTAACGGAGTTTCATTATCACTATCCTTCACATCGGTTATTGTTCCATCACCTATTGAAAGCAAATTACTTCCGGTTGCTTTGCCATTGTTTAATTTGTAAGTTGATAATATTTCTGTGTTTGAGTTGTTAAGCAGTTTTTTAAACCTAACATCTGCAATTGTTCCATTTTGAATTTCTTCACGAGAAATACCAACCAAAGTAAGTTTACCATTTTTTACAGCGGTTTTGAGATTTATTTCATCCTTTGATACCGGGCTCGTGTTTATGTATTCAAACTCTGTAGGATTAAAATCAAATCCTATTTCAACAGATTGAATATTATTTGAGTATGATAATTCAACCGGAATTGAGATTATCTCGGAATTTTCAAAGGACGCACCACCCATTGTAATTACACTACTCGGTGATACACTTGGGAAAACAAAATCCCAATCATGTAAATAAACAAAAAAGATAATTCTCAAATAATCGTCTATATCAACTTTACCGTCATAATTAACATCGGCATTGATAAATGCCTGACCGGTTAACGGGTATAAACCAATCCAATGATAAATAACAGCGAGAGCATCAAATACATCAACAATATAATTCAATGTAGCATCGCCGCGATTTGTTGAAACACCCGAAGCTGCGCTATATGTTATTGTACCATTTACTATAGTTAACGGATACTCTAATACATCAACCGGCCACTCTGCAGTTGATGAAGTTAAATTAACACTTCCCGCATTTACATCAAGAACTTGAAATGTTAGATAAAACAATGTTCCGCTAGTATTTATTGGATTTCCGCCTGAGAGAATTATATCAACCGTACCGGGGAATGCTGAATAAAATGTTCCGTTCCAAGCAAAATCATTTACCAGCATACCAGGATCATACCCGCCATATAGGAATTTCAGTTTACTTGTATTGAAATGAATTTTACCTTGCAGCAAGTAGTCAATCTTGAATCCGGTTGGTGCTGTCAGATCAATAGGAATTGTAACATAAGAACCGGCAACTGTTGTTGCTGATCCGATTGTTATTGTTGGATCGGTAACAGTATAATTTATTGTGAAGAAAGCATCACTTATATCAAACGTGTTTGCATCATCGGTATCACTTACTCTAACCAAACATTCGGTTGAACTAATATTTGGAACAGCCCAAGCAAATGTACCTGTTGAAGCATCAACAGAAGTTGCTATTGTATTCCAATTAGCTCCATTGTCTGATGAGAATTCGATATTAACGTTTGTTACATCTGTACTTGTCCAAGTAATATTTTGTGTTGAACTACCTGCCCAAATTTCTCCGCCATTAGGTGAAGTAACTTCAACAAAGCTGCACGATGGAATAGGATCATTAGTGTTTCTGAAATATTCAGCTTCAACCGTAAATGCAGGATTTGGAGTATGGTTAGCACCATATAATCCAACTTGTGCAACTACAACATTAATGGTTCTGGTTACAATGTTTGTCCAAGTTGATCCGTCATAAGAATAATCAAATGCAAAATCATCACCCGTTCTAGTTACTCTCAAGTATGCTGGAATTGATCCACCGATTGGTTGATTAATTGCTGAACCGAATGAGACACCATAACCGTTTGCGTAAAAATAATTCTGTCCGCCAAAGTATGTTTCGAATCTTAATCGATAACCTGCACCTTGCACAACAATTCCTTGCATTTGATAAGTTGATGATGGAACAGAATTAAATTTAACTTCAACTCCGAAATCATCATCGGGAACTGTTTGTAAGATTCTTGGTGCGGAATTAGTAGCTAAATCATGCGTAACTCCACTCGGGATAGAGATTTCCAAAACACCATCATTAATTTCAAAAGTTGATTCTCCTGCCTGATTTTCATATGGATCAAAAATTGTCCAATATGATTCAATATCAGGCCCACAAAACTGATCCGAAAATGGAAGTGAGCTGGCATCAAGAGTTACAGTAATCGAAAAATTCTGTTCAGCCGTTTCGCCGTTTCCATCATCAACTACAAGTTGAACAGAATGTGTTCCTAAATTAGCGTTCGTAGGAGTTCCGGATAAGGTAGCACTGCCATTTCCATTATCATTAAAAATTAACCAGCTTGGTAAAGTTGGGGCAGTAATAGTTAACACATCTCCGGCATTCGGATCCGACGCTGTAATGTTATAATTATAAGCTTGATCAACTTGCGCATTTGTAATCGGAGAACTTGTAAATTGCGGAGGGAAATTGCCACTAAGTGGTTCAATTGAAATTGTTCCCCATGTTACATCTGCCATATGTGTTATTAAAAGTACCGAGCCGTTTCTATCCGCTATATCCGCCGAAATCATATAGCTTGCGGGTTCGGTATCGCCATCTGCCCAAATCTTAACTGAAAATTTACTTTGTCCACCACCGATATCTTCGGACTTAGCTTTTAATAAATATTTAGTATTATAACTCATAGAATAACTCTGTGATGCGACAATGCCTGAAGTATATGTAAGAATTCTTAATGAATTAAAATTCCTTATCCAGCCTATTGCCTCAAGAGGCCATTGTGTTCTTGGAGAAGCTGTTCCGGTATGGCCCTGCCATCCTATTGCGAACCCTACACCGGATTCGCTTGTAGTAGAATGAATTGTCATTTCTGCTGTTACTTCATAATTGGTTGTCCAGGTTTCATCACCAAGGACAATTAATCTATCATAACCCGATTCAGTAGTACGAATTCCGTTAGGAGTTAATTCCCACAAACCGTCAACTATGTTTGCCAAGTTATTAATATCATCAATGCTGCTTAAGGTTGTCCAATCAGCGGTGTATGGAAGTGGCCAAATATTACCTGCTTCATAATTTATAGTAACCGATTCATTTGCTTGCGCACCTAAAGCATCGGTAGCGGTAAATTCAACAGTATTTATTCCATTAATTAAATCAGCATAGTCTATTTCCGTTACAAAGTCTCCGGCATTTAGCAGACGCGTTCCGTTTGGTCCGATGTTTAATGAAACTGAAGATCCTCCGTTCAACTTGTATGATAAACTTGCTACTTCATCGTCATCGGAAACTCTGCCTAGAATATTTATCCATTGCTGCGGGTTGCCGATGTTGCCGAATGTTTGATCGTCACCATACCAAACTTCAATTATGGGAGGTGTGACTCCTTGCACATCAGTGTCGGTAAAACCGACATCGGCAGTATTCCAGAAGTAATCGGCACTTGCGGTAAATGCAGGATTAGCTCCGGCATTACCGGCATAAAAACCAACCTCGGTTACAGAAAAAGTATATGAAAAGTTTGCACCGGGGTTCCATGTTGTACCGTCATACGAATAATCATATTCCCAATTATTTCCGGTTCTTGTTACTCTGATGTATGTTGGTATTGCGGAAATACTTGAAACTGTCGGAGTTGACACTAAAGTAGTTCCATTAATTATCGCTACAAATAAATTTGGACCACTACCATAGTATGTACCAAACCTGATAAAGTGATTATTAGTTTCCTGAACAATTATTCCCTGCATTTGATATTGTACAGAAGGCACTGATTCAAATTTTACAACAATCTGAAAATCGGTGTCGGGAGCAGGCTGTAACATTCTCGGAGCTCTATTCCCTGAGCCAGTCCACAAATCATGACCTGTTCCAGCCGGAACAGAGATCTCTGCATTTGTTCCCGTCCATTCTAATGTTGCATCACCAACGGGATCGAAAAAAGTCCAGGGTGATTGAATTGTCGTTTCCGGAAAAAAGTCATCCGAATACGGTTGTGCGAACATCGCCGCTTGCGATATATATATGAGTGCGACGATGAAAATCAGAGTGAATCTGGTTTTCATCTTTACCTCTTTTTATTGGTCGATATTTTAATCGAGGAGTAAGAGGCAAAAGTGATACCAGTAAAATATTTTGATTTTAGTCGATAATGATTCTTTTAAAATATTGAAGTGTATCAAAGTGAAATGAATGATTGAAATGATGCAATTATAAATCCCCGGGATTTTTCAAAAACAAAAGTTGGATCAAAAATTCATAGTTCACTTTTTAAACTGGCAAATCCCGGGGATTTTTAAAATTTAATAACTCATCGCATTCAACTTAACCTTTCCTCTGAATATCCAGTAAATACTTATTGTATAAGCAAGAACAAATGGAATACCTATGATTGCCATAATCAACATAATGTTAAGTGTCTTTTGTGAAGAGGCGGCATTATAAATATTTAATGATAATTCGGGATTGGGAGTTGATAAAACAATATTCGGGAATAAACCAATTGCAAAAATTGTCAACAATGCAGCGATACTTGCTGCCGATGAAAGAAAAGCTCTAAATTCTCTTTTGTGATGTATCTCTCTAGGAATATTCGCAATCGCAAGCATATTTAATAAGGCTACAACAAAAAATAACGGGGAGTTTTTAAAATGATCCAGCATATGCGGAAAATATATTAATGTTGCCATTGTTGTAGTTACATACATGATAACAAAGAATATTATTGTATTATTAACCCATCCTCTTACTTTTTCTTGAAGTGACCCTTCTGTTTTTAGTACTGCATAAATAGCACCGTGCATCATAAATAACGATAGAGTTGTAATTCCCACTAATAAAGTGTAAGGATTAACTAGAGTCCAAAAATTACCTGCAAATTCTTTATCGGCTCCAAGCGGAATTCCTGTAACAATATTTCCAAGTGCAACTCCCATAAGTAAAGCAATTAAAATACTTGAAATACTAAAAGCTATATCCCATGCGCTTCTCCAGCGTTTGCTCGGTCTTTTACTTCTGAATTCAATTGCAACTGCGCGGAAAATTAATCCGGCTAGAAGTAACATAAACGCTGTATAAAAACCGGAAAATACCGTAGCATAAACATGAGGAAAGGCAGCAAATAAAGCTCCGCCTCCTGTAACAAGCCAGACTTCGTTTCCATCCCAAACCGGTCCGATTGAATTGAGCATCAATCTTCGTTCGGTATCATCCTTAACTAATAGGTGTAGTGAACCGACTCCCAAGTCAAAGCCGTCAAGTATTGCATAGCCGGTAAGCAAAACTCCTATTAAGATGAACCAAATTGTATTTAAGTCAAATGTGAATTCCATTATTTATCCTCATCTTTAATTTTTATGAATGGTTTAATACCCCTTTTTGTTTTTCATATTCGGAAGAAATTGTATCCGGCTGTTCAGGTCCGTGTTGAATTTTTTCATTAAGCAGATAAATGAACAAAACAAACAGAAGTGAATAGATAACAAAAAAGAGTACTAATGAGAATATAACTTGATTAGCTTCAACAACTTTTGAAAGACCTTCGGAAGTTCTTAACAATCCATATACTATCCATGGTTGTCTACCGACTTCGGCTGCAATCCAACCTATTTGATTTGCGATTTGCGGACCAAGAACCGAAAACACTAAAACCCAAAGCAGCCATCTAGTTTCAAAAAGTTTATTTCGTTTTAGATAAATTAAGCTGAGAATACTAATTGCAATTAAAAAGAATCCGATAGCAACCATAAAATGATAAGCTTGGAACACAATATTAACAGGCGGTCTATCTTCAGGGTTAAATGCATTTAATCCGGTAACTTCTCTTTTTGTATCTCCATAAAGCAAAAAACTTAATAATCCCGGAACAGCCACGCCAAACTTTACTTCCTGTTTTTGCTCATCAACCCATCCGAATAAATAAAGAGGAGCGGCAGCAGATGAATCAAAATGTGCTTCGTAAGCAGCTAATTTTGCCGGTTGGTTTTTACTAACACCGATTGCGCTTTGATGTCCGGTAATTAATTGAAATAAGGAAGCAAACAATGCTAATCCTAATGCAATTTTCATTGATGCTTTTGCAAACTCAATATGTTTTTTTCTAATTAAATAATATGCACTAACGCTAATTACCAAAAAAGCCCCGGCAAGCCAGCAACCGGAAAGAACGTGTGATAATCTTTCCATGGAAGACGGATTAAAAACCATTGCCCAGAAATCGGTAATTTCTGCCCGAGCATTTAACCCTTCACCTACAACATGAAATCCAGCCGGTGTTTGCATCCAAGAGTTAGCAACAACAATCCAAACTGCACTTAACATCGAACCGAGTGAAACCATTATAGTTGAAAAGAAATGCACACGTGGACTTACTTTATCCCAGCCGAAAACTAAAACTGCAAGAAAACCGGATTCAAGAAAGAAAGCAAATATACCTTCGGCAGCTAATGCACTTCCGAAGACATCCCCAACAAATCTTGAATAGGTTGCCCAATTAGTACCGAATTCAAATTCCATAACAATACCGCTCGCAACACCAATAGCGAATGTCAATGCGAATACCTTAACCCAAAATTTTGTCATCCTTTCGTAAAGGGGATTTTTTGTTTTTAGATACATTCCTTCCATTATAACAAGCAGTACACCCAAGCCAATACTTAACGGCGGGAATATGTAGTGGAAGGCAATAGTAAATGCAAACTGGATACGGGCTAATATTTCAACATCCATTAAGTTTACCTCCGTTTATTATAAGTAGTTGATTTCCAATATTATAATTATACATTCATCATATGTTTTTTATAAAACTATTCTACAACAAATTCGGAAATCATTTTTTCCTTTAATTTATCGTGAAGTTTTTTTTCTTCTTCATCAAAAAAAGAATGGAACAAACATTTATTTGAAAACACACAATGAAATCTATCATCAAGACATTGATTGAATTTTGTTTTGAAACCAATCGTTGAAAGTACTTCATAAACTGAAAGTTTATCGGCTCGTTTTTTTAATGAAACACCACCGTACTTACCTTGTGTAGTTGCAAGGATGCCGTTCTTTGTTAATTTATGAACAATGCGTGCAGCAAAATTTTTTGAAATGTATAATCGTTTTGAAAGTTCGCTTACCGGAAGTTGATCGTTTTTATTAAGTGCGGCTAAAGCTGAAGTGATTCGAAGTGCATAATCTTGTTCGCGTGTGATGTAGGTCTGCATTCTATCTATTACTTACCAAGTAATATATTATTTGATATGTAATATAACTTAATAAGATAATTGGGTCAACTTTAAGATGGTTTGTCTGATTATTTTTATTTCCCGGTTATTTGATTCATCAATTCTTTTCCGAGAAAGCAAAATCATTTTTCTGATTTCGAACTTAGAATTTGTTTAGGATTTCGGATTTAAAATAAAAGACCGGCTCAGGAGACCCCACGAACTCCATAAGCCGGTACAGGGAGGATGGAACTTTCGATTATTTATTACTTGATACTAAAAATGTATCTTGCAGTTTATCCGAAATAACCCGGAATAATTCTGTTTGGTCGTCTTTATAATTATCCATATTCAATTCATCATTGGTATAATTTGAAATATAAAGAACAGCTAATTGAGCTTTATAGCGTAAAACCGGGTTGCTCGAATTAACCACAACCTTGTTAAGTTCATTTAATACTCTATCTATCTTTGCTTCCGGATAATACTTAGTTAAGAATATTGAGTTATATATTGATGCTTCAACAACACCTTCTATATCATGCTTCAATGATTCGACAATGTTCTTTGTAACTAATTCCGAAAAATTCTCAGGACGTTGAGCCATTGAATTTGTTGCTGCAATTACCATCACCGCAAATAAAACAATGTATGTTTTGATCGTTTTCATATTGCCTCCTTTCAAGATCAATTCGCTATTTAACAAACAATTGATGTGCCATATTATTATTAATACTGCTAAGCTATTATATTATAATGTGTTAGACGGAAAGATAAAGTATATAACCAATTCAAAAGGATGCCACAATAATTCACTGCAAATTTGCAGAATCGCTGTAAGTTATTTAATATTAACAAGTTGGAGAACTTTGAAAAAATTTCGATAGGAAGAAATGTGGCACCGTTATCGGAGACGCTGTCTTATTTATTCTTTTTTCCTCTGTAAACGATTATTTAGTGCTCTTCTGGAAATTCCTAATAATTCAGCAGCAATAGTTTGATTTCCATCTGCTCTTTTCAGCGCTTCATTAATTATAACATTCTCGGTTTCTTTCAAGGACGGGAACCTGCCTGTAATTGTAATTGGAGAATCATCGGTTTCTTCAACACTTCCATCAGATATCGGTTTGTTTATAAGTTGATCGGCTAATTTTTTCCTAATTAGTTCTAAAGATAATATCCCGGATTTATGGAGACTTACCGCATCAAAAATAATTCCTTCAAGTTCACGTACGTTACCCGGGAAATGATAATTACTTAACAAAGTAAATAGTTCTTTCGGCGGATGAGGTTTCTTTTTCCCCAATTCATTTGATGACTTAATTAAAAAGTAGTCAATTAAAAAAGGTATATCCTTTTTTCTTTCACGAAGCGGAGGTATGTGAATATGATGCGATCTTAATCTATAATAGAGATCCTGCCTAAACCCGTCACCATTTTGCATTGATTTGATATCACGGTTAGTAGCAACAATAATTCTTGCATTAGAAAGTTTTGCAATATCTGACCCCAGCGGATAATATTTCCCGTCCTGTAATAACCTTAATAATTTTACTTGTGATTCAATGCTTAGATCTCCAATTTCATCAAGAAATAAAGTACCGTCTTCAGCATGTTCAATCAAACCCTTTCTTTCTATATCCGCACCGGTAAAGGCACCTTTCTTATGTCCGAACAATGTATCCGAAAAAAGATTATCATCTACACCGGCAACGTTAACGGGAACAAGTTCGCCTTTTCTTCCGCTGATATTATGAACGGCTTGCGCTATTAGTTCCTTACCGGTCCCTGTTTCTCCTGTTATTAAAACAGGAAGATTAGTTTTAGCAATTGCTTCGATGTAGCGAAATATTGCCCTCATCGAACCGCTAGTTGTGATGATTTGCTCAAAAGATTCCGGGTGTTCTAATTTTTCTTTTAATAGCGATTCTTTAAGAAGCCTATTTTCATTTCGCATCTCGGTTAATTCTAAACCGCGTTTAATTGTAGCTATCAGACGCGTATCATCAACAGGTTTTACAACATAATCGAAAGCACCTTCTTTCATTGATTGAACGGCACTTTCAACATTATTAACAGCGGTTATAACAATTACGGGAATCTCCGGGTAATTTTTTACAATTTGCGGAAGAAGCTCTGAACCGGAAACAAAAGGCATGTTTAGATCAAGTACAACTATTGAAAATTCCTTTTTTGACAGAAGTGATAAAACATTTCTGCTGTCACTGCATGTTTCAATATTTTTTATACCGTTTGATGAAATTGTTAACTCGGCACTTAACAAAAAATGTTCTTCATCATCAACAAGTAAGATGGGTTTATCGGGTCTAATTTTTGGTTTCATTTTGGTTTCATTCAATTAATTGGCAGTGTTATTAATGCAACTGTCCCCTTACCGGGTTTACTATGTAAAGATAAATCGCCATTATGATTTTTTATAATGTTGTAAGAAATCGACAGTCCCAAACCTGTTCCCCCGCTGTCTCGTTTTGTTGTATAAAAAGGGTCCATAATATGTTTGAGATTTTTTTCTTTTATTCCTACTCCTTCATCCTCAACTTTTATTGTTAAGAATTTATTTTGATCGATTCCAGTCTCAACGGATATCTTACCATTTCTATTTTTTAATGATTGGCAAGCATTTGTTATTAAATTAATTATCACCTGTTCAAGCTGCATAGAATTTCCCTTTAGCCCGGGTAGATTTTTTTCATAACTTACCGAAAACTTTGAGGTTGACTTTTGAATCATATTATTAGTAATAGTTACCGCCATATCAACAACTTTATTTATATCAACATCTTCGTCGAGTTTGCCCGAATCAAGTTTAGCATAATCTGTTAAACTGCTAACAATTTTATGAATTCTTACAGAGCCGCTTAAAATTCCTTCAAGCGAATGATTGATTTTTTGAGAAGCCCGGCTGTACAACATTCCGGCTAAAACAAAATCACCGTTTTCTTTAAAGTAGTCTTCCAGTATCGGTTGAATGTCTTTCCAAATTTTTTGAAACAGCTGAATATTAAGAAGAATATAATTATTGGGATTGTTTATTTCATGCGCAATACCGGAAATTAAGACACCAAGAGAAGCCATTTTTTCAGCTTGAATTAATTGCTTCTTTCTATTCTCTGCGGCTTCTTCTGCTTTTTTCAAATTTGTTAAATCGTTAATCAGCCCGTCGTAATAAATTGCGCTGCCGTATTCGTCTCTTGTAATTACAATACTATTCCGCACCCATCTCACCGAACCGTCGCGGTGAATAATTCTATGTTCGACAGGTTCAACATCTTCACCCTTTAATGCTCTTTGCGCTTGTGCTAATACAGTCTTACTGTCTTTTTCATGTACCATACGATACCACAACTCAGGATCTCGTTTATAATCATCCGAAGTATAACCGGTTACATTAACACAACCCAAGCCATGAAATGTATCAACAACTTTTCCGTTCTCTATTTTTACCGTGTAGATATAATCGGTTAAAAAATTGATAAGTCGTTCGTATCTTTTTTCTATTTGATAATCCATAGCCGAAACTTAATAATTAATTATTTCATAAATATTTATAACAGTCCGCAGTTTTCTCTCAAAATTTTCGTGTAATCTGTTAAATATTCATCTAACTTTTTCAATCTATACTGCATAATAAATCTTGGATGATCAAAAATAATTATCTCTTTGAAAAATTTTAATTCATCATTAATCTCCTTTAGATAATCGGCATTCTTTTTCCCGAATGAAATAACACATTTATCATTTGCTCCAAAATCAATTTGCTGTTGAAATGTTTTTAGGATCTGGGGTTTTAACGATTTGTAAATTTTTTGCGAGTCGTAATAATTATAATTTTTTCCGTCCTTTATTAATGCTAAAGGATAAAGTGCAGAGATAAAGAATTTTGAATAGAATTTTTCCACTCCCCCGAATTCATCTATTAATTTATAAACAAACTGGCTGGAAAGTTCTTGCTTTTTATCGAGATTGTTTTTGATACCGCATTTCAATTCCAAATTTACAGGATCGGTGAAGGCAACACCCGTGACTCCGCCGCCGAATCTGCCGGGATTAATTCCGACAATAAATATTCGTTTATTGTTATCACTGTAAAACTTATTAAAGAATTTATTAACCACAGAAAAAGTAACCTCCGAATCGTATGGATTCATCACAGTTACTTGGTCCGGCAAATATTGAGGAGTTTGAAGTGACTTATAAAATTGAATTACTTTTTTTGAAAACATAAACGTGAATCTACAAAAAGTAGCTTAATTTACTTAGTGAATCATAAAAAAATCGAAAGCAATTCTCTTGACACATAAACCGAAAAATATTATTTTTGTTAGGAGTACTAACATATATTAGAAAAATGAAAAATTCTTTATTCGACCCCGACATACAAAGCGAAGATTTAGACAGTAAAATAATTGTCTCATTAGAACGATTATCTCAAGTATTTAAAATTAGTCTATTAAAAGAAAGTACACTTCGGAACTTAAGTCCAATCCAAATACAGACATTGATATTCTTGAAATTTCATGACGATGGGAAGAAAACTTTAACTCAACTAGCTAAGGAATTCGATATTACAAAGGCAACTATGAGCGATGCGATCAGAGTACTTAAAGAAAAAAAACTTGTCAAAAGAGTAGTAAATCCCTCCGACAGTAGAAGCGCATTATTGAAATTAACCACTACCGGCGAAAAAGTGACAGAGGAAGTAAGTCTATACATACAAAATTTGAAAGACACACTCGCTCAATTTGATATAAATATTAAAGCAAATGTCTTTTCTTTTTTAACAGATTTAATTTACGAACTTTGGCAGAAAAGAATTATTTCAGTTCAGAGAATGTGTTTTACTTGCAGATATCTAAAAACCAATGAAAATGAAAATTACTTTTGCAATCTACTTAACAAACATCTTTCGGAAAATGAACTCCGGATTGATTGTCCTGAGCATGAGTTGAAATAAAAAAATTTATTAACCATAGTTAGGAATCCTAACTTCTATATCACTAACAAACAAAGGAGCAGCCATGAAAAAAGCAGTATTTTATCATGCAGGATGTCCGGTATGCGTAAGTGCCGAAGACAATCTATTAAATATAATGGACAAATCTAAAACCGATTTAGAAATTGTCCATTTGGGTGAATTCCGTTCGAGAATACCCGAAGCCGAAAAGCTCGGTGTCAAATCAGTGCCGGCATTGGTTCTAGATAATTTACACGTCCTCCACATTAATTATGGTGCTGGAATCGAAGATGTAAAAAACGGTTAAGCCGATTCAACAATAAAGGGGAAGAAATAAATTCGGTACTGTATATACCACTATTGTATGATAATAATTTCTTCCCCTTTGGTAAATCTCCTTTCATTAATAATTATAGTTTTTGCTAAGTACTGAACCAAATTATTAGATTCTTTTATAAGTCTGCAAATATGTTTATTAAAAGTCCGTACATTTAAGAAAAACGGGATAGGCATCATTTGGTGATGATAACGTTGTTATTAAAATGTATCTTTGTAAGAAAAAAAGTAATACATGAGTATTGATTACAACCACCCAACAATAAGCGAAGACGAAAAAATAATTCGTCCTACAAAAGTTGAAGTTAATCTTTCTATTCTTGCAGAAAATTTTTCTACCATTAAGAAATTTGTTGCTCCTGCCAAAGTTAATATAGTACTCAAAGCAAATGCTTACGGACACGGTTTAGTTAGAGTAGCAAAATTATTGCAAGAAATTGGCGCTGATTATCTCAGCGTTGCGGTTGTTGAGGAAGGAATACTCCTACGAAAAGCCGGAATAAATATACCGATATTGGTTTTAGGCGGTGTTTGGGGTAATCAAGTGCCTCTTTTTATTAATTACGATTTGCATATCACAGCTTCTTCACTCGAAAAAGTAAAACAGATAAATGAAATTTCCACCCAATTAAAAAAGAAAGCAAAAGTCCATATTAAGATTGATACAGGAATGGAACGAATCGGAGTTCATTATTATAATGCAGAAAAGTTTCTAGAAGCAGTTTATAAATGCGAAAATATTTTAGTAGAAGGAATTTATTCTCATTTTGCAAATGCCGATTCGACAGATTTAACGCATACTAAACTTCAGTTTGAAAGATTTCAAGATACACTGCAATTTTTTGAGAAACATTCAATTGCAACTCCGATTAGACATGTGGCAAATTCCGGCGCTGTTCTACAAATGCCTGAAACATTTCTGGATATGATACGCCCGGGAATTTTGTTTTATGGTGTTTATCCAAGCAAAGATTTACCAAGAATATTAGATGTTAAACCGGCATTAACTTGGAAATCGCTAGTTGTATATTTTAAAGTAATTAAACCGGGTCATCCGGTTGGTTACGGATTAACTTGGCAGAGTGATAAAAATATCAGGGCGGTTACTGTCCCGGTAGGATATGGGGATGGATATTTAAGAAGCATGTCACACAAAGCAAAAGTTCTGCTTAATAAAAAATTATATCCCGTTATAGGTTCAATATCTATGGATCAGATTGTTGTGAACATTGGAGATAACAGCGCTTATAACGGTGATGAAGTTTTACTATTAGGAAATGATGGTACAAACTCAATTACCGCAGAAGACTTAGCCGAATGGGCTGGAACTATTCCGTATGAAATTCTTACAAACATTAATACACGCGTGCCGAGAGTTTATAAATAAATAAAACCAGGTAATGTCTCATAAAACAATATTTATTGAAAAACTACTTGTCGAATTGGCTCATAAACACTTCGGTTTCGTTTTCTCGTCTTTGCTTTTCCATTAAATACTGCAGTTTCGATCTTCTTTCGCGCATCCAGTTGTTAACCTCTATACGAAGTAGAAAACAATAAAAATAAAATAGAACCAAAACAATTAGATGCCATGGGAAAACGAATGAAAACGTAAAATGAAAAATTGTGGACAAGATGAACGGAATAACAATCAAAATAAAGAAGAAAACTATCCAGCCCTTTTTATTTTCTTTGTATAGAACGAAAAGCATAAACGGAGTGAAAACTATTGCAGCTGCTATAAGAAAAAAGATAAGAAATCCTGCAAAAAATGAGAAAAGGAATAAAACCGAACCTGCTATTTCGTAGTTCAGATATCTGCTTAACTTGGTTAGATTTGTATTTGACAAGCGGATTTCTATTTCATTCATAATACAAACTTAACCTCGAAGGTCGAAAAACAAACGACCTTCGAGGATATTTAATTATTGTTTTAATTCAACCCTCTTCTTTCAAGCAACGGTTCAATTGCCGGTTCTTGACCGCGGAATTTTTTATATAATTCCATTGCATCATCGGTACCGCCTTTTGAAAGTATAAATTCTCGATACTTATTTGCCAATTCTTGATTGTAAACATCTCCGGTTTCTTCAAATGCGGCAAATGCATCTGCATCGAGAACTTCAGACCAAATATAACTGTAATAACCCGCGGAGTAACCGCCGGCAAAAATGTGGTTGAAATATGTACTTCTGTATCTTGGTACAATTTGTTTAATCAAACCTATCTTGTTCATTGATGCATTTTCAAATTCAATAGCATCGTGCTCAACGGCTTCGGTTAAAGTATGCCAATCCATATCAAGAAATGATGCGGCGAGATATTCAACTGTTGCAAATCCTTGATTAAACTTACCGGAGTTTTCAATTTTTTGAATTAATTCACCGGGAATCGGTTCGCCTGTTTCATAATGGAATGCATAATTTTTCAGAACTTCGGGATGCATACACCAGTTTTCCATAACCTGTGACGGAAACTCAACAAAATCACGCGGAGTTGATGTCCCGGATAAGGTCGGATAAACTGTGTTTGATAATAAACCGTGTAATGCATGTCCAAACTCATGGAATAACGTATTAACATTATCTATCGAAAGCAGAGCCGGCTTATCTGCGGTAGGTTTAGAGAAGTTACCGACGTTATAAATTACCGGAGTCTGATATACTCCGTCTTTATCAACATGTTGTTTGCGGAATGAACTCATCCATGCACCACCTCTTTTACTTGCACGAGGAAAATAATCGGTATATAAAATTCCGATATGACTACCGTCTCTATCTTTTACTTCAAAAGTTTTTACTTCCGGATGATACTTTGTTATATCATCTCTTTCTTCGAAAGTTATGCCCCATAATCTTGTAGAAAGATCAAACACGCCTTTAATCACATTTGTTACTTCAAAGTAAGGGCGAAGTTCTTCTTCATCCAAATCATATTTTGCTTTTTTAACTTTTTCACTGTAATACCACCAGTCCCATGACTCTAATTCAAAATCATGTCCTTCATCATAGATCATTTGCTGCATATCGTCACGTTCTTTTTTGGATACTTTTAAGGCAGGCTCCCAAAGTCTATTTAATAATTCATAAACGGCTTCGGAAGTTTTAGCCATTCTTTCTTCCAATACAAAATCGGCATGAGTGTCATAACCTAATAGATTAGCTCGTTCAACTCTTAAAGCTGCCATTCTTGAGAGTTTTTTCTTGTTGTCAAATTCATCATTGTTATCGCCTTTTAGAATGTAACCTTTGTAAAGTTTTTCTCGTAAATCGCGTCTTGTTGAATAAGTTAAAAAGGGATAAAGACTTGTTCTTTGAATAGTATAAACATATTTACCTTCGTAACCTTTATCTTTTGCTTCATCAGCACCGATTGCGATAACGCTTCCCGGTAAACCATCAAGATCATTTTCTTCAAGAACGAGTTCAAATTTGTTCGTTTCTTTTAGTACATTTTCTCCGAACTCGAGTGAAAGAAGAGAGAGTTCTTCGTTAATTTTTCTGAACTTCTCTTTTGCTTCGTCGGAAAGATTAGCACCGCCTCTTACAAAACTTTTATAGTATTCATCAAGTAGTCTCTTTTGTTCCGTGTTCAAATCAAATTGATCTTGATTTTCATAAACGGTTTTAATTCTTGCAAACAATTCGGGATTAAGTTTAATATCATCATTATGTTTGGAAAGCATGGGAGAAACTTCTTTCGAAATAGCCTGCATTTCATCGTTTGTCATAGAAGAAATCATTGCAAAGAATACATTTGATACTTTTGTCAGCAAGCCGTCGCTGTATTCTAAAGCAACAATAGTATTTTCGAAAGTTGGTTCTTCGGTATTGTTAACAATAGCATCGATTTCTTTATTTTGCTCCTCGATTCCGGCTTTGAAAGCAGGGAGATAATGCGCTTGTTCAATTTTATCGAATGGGGGCGTACCGAAAGGTGTATCCCACTGTTGAAAAAACGGATTGCTGTTTTGCGAAAAAGTCATAAAAAACACTCCACTGATAAGAATAAATAAACTTAGTTTGTACATATATTACCTCTGATTTTATTTGAATCGAATTAAGTGCAGTAAGTTAAAAAATTTTGTGGAATTCTCTGAAAAAAAGCGTTATCGATTAAACCTCCGTAAAAACCTCCAGGCTTCCACAACGCCCTCAATATCACGGTTTTGATTTCCTAATAATTCTCTTTGTTGAGAGCTCAGTAATCCATATTTAATTGAAGGAACAACGTGCCCCGAATTTGTGATAACATAAAAAACAACCGGCGGATTTGCGAAAGGACGGTTAAATTCATTTTTAATTACTCTTGAATTATCCTCCGGATTAATATCTTCGTGAAATTTATTTGTCCGTTTTAACGGATGCAGATCATTGAGAATAACCCAAAAGTTTAAGGTTTCTTCTGCAGATAAAACTCTACCGCGTTCTCCTGTTATCACTCCTCCATCAAAGGGAACAAATGGATCATCGGTACTATTCATTATAAAAACAGGTAATGAGTTCACCGGTTGAGTACATTCGGAATCGGCAGGCAAATTTGCAAAAAATACAGCCGCAGCGGAAAGGACATCACCGATTTCTATAGCAAGTCGATAAACCATCATTCCTCCGTTACCGATACCGGCTGCATAGATTTGCTTCTCTCTTATCTTAAGGTTTTCAATTGACCAATTAATTAGTTCTCTAATAAAACCAACGTCATCTGTATGAGGTAATTGTTCGGATTCAATGTTACTCTTTCTGCAGTCATTCCATTTTTGATTTGTCCCTAAAGCATCTCTGTTAATTGGATTTATACCATTGGGAATAACCAAAATAAATTTTTCTCTTTCGGCAAGATTTGGCCATTCATTGAATCCATCGCCGGTATTAAATACATTATCCATTCCGCTGTTTGATGCATGAAAAATTAAAACAAGCGGCGTTTCGTTCTGCAATTCACGAGGAATAAAAATTCTGAAGTGTCTTTCTATTTTATCAACCTCAATTGATTCGTTATGCCAACCGAAGGAATAATTACTTTGAGAAATAGTGACGGACGAATAAATCAATAAAACAATTATGAGCTTTGTTAAACACATTAGAATAACATTTTCTTAATACGAAGATAAATTTACTTTTTCTTAATAAACATCACCCCAAAGTGGTAGTTTATTTAAGCACAAGCATTTTGCGTGTTTGCCTAAAATTATCCGATGTTAATGAGTAAAAATATGTTCCACTTGGTAAATCGCTTGCATTAAATTCAAATGTATAATTACCCGGTGACTGTGTTTCACTTATTATGGTCTTTATTAATTTTCCCAACACATCGTAAATTGTTAGGGTTACATAAGAGGTTTGCGAAATTGAATAACTAATATTAGTTGTGGGATTAAAAGGATTGGGATAATTTTGATACAATATATAATCCGAGACTAATATTTCTAATTCATTACCGGTTACATTTTCAGGCAGAACAAAGTTTGCAAGTGCAGCAAATGCAAGTTTAGTCATTTTATAAAAATAACCGAGATTAAACTTTTCAATTCTATCATTGTTAGAGTGATAAAACTGATTAAAGTCGCTGCTATAATATCCCTCAATTAGAAGTGCCGCTGGATATCCATTTCTCAAGAACGGGGCATGGTCACTTGCAAGAGTCCCGGGATTAAACAGAACAGGATTCAACCCTATATTATAATTAGAATTTACTGAAATTATAGGTTCGACAAATTCATAGACCGTAGGGACAAGACTTTCACGAGTATGAATTTCCATCAACCCATCGTCATTGCTGTCATAACCTATCATGTCTAAATTAATTACTCCTTTTATATCCATTCCATTTGATTCGGCATTTACAGCAAACTGATTACTCCCGTGCAAACCAAATTCCTCATAATCCCAAAGAGCATAAATAATACTGTAATCAGGATTCTGAGTTGATAAAATTCTCGCACTTTCAATAACTGCCGCAGTACCACTTGCATTATCATCGGCACAATAATCCGCGACAGAATCAAAATGAGCACAAATAATGTAGTATTGTTCGGGATATTTACTCCCCTCTTGCAATGCAACTACATTTCGCCCATCGTTAAGAAAATCTTGAAACTCAACAATAAGAGCAAATTTATTGAGTTTATTATAAATATAATCAGCGGCTAAAAACTTATCCGGATGGTCAGCTCTGCGAGTTACTATTCGGACCATTTCTCCATTAATATAAACCGAATCTTCACCGCTTAATTCTCTAACATAACTAACAAGTGAATCCAAATTTACTTCTTCTAGAAGTTCATCAATTTTCACATTATATGATTGTGAAAAATTATTAGAAAATATTAGAATGAATAATAAAAAATAGATGGTCTTCATTATTTTCCCAAGACTTATCAATTTGAAAATTTCCTTCGTCTTATAAATCAGCTTGAATAAAATACATATTAACAACCTTTAAAACCTATTGTGCACAATTCCTTAAAAATTTTTAAGTGAACTTTGTTTAACTTTTTTAAGATAATTAGTTCAGTCAACTTGATTTATTTGTATTTGCATTTATGTTACTAAAAAATATTCTTTACAACAAAAAACGAATACCCATAATAAGCAGAATATCTTTTATGCATTTCGGTTTCAAGTGATTCGTTTTCTAATACTTGCAAAGCTTCCGGATCGTTTGAGTATTTTTTCTTCAGATCATTGATTCTGTTTGTAAGCGGCGTATAATAATCATCCCACCAAGCATTATCGGGTAATACATAACTGCCTATAAATTTATAATCGGTATTAGATAAAAACTTTATTATGGAATCGATTGTTTTGATTTCTCCGTAATACGAAAGCCAATAATTTTCGATTTCATCCGGACGATCATCTTTAAACCAACATAATTCGCTAAAAACTAAATAGCCGTTTGGTTTAAGAAATTTTTTCCAAAGTGATAATGCTTTACCGATTCCCATTAAATAAATTGAACCCTCAGCCCATATAATATCAAATGAATGTTCTTCGAATTGAAGATTGTTCATATCGCCAACATGTCCGGAAACTCTTGACGATAAGTTAAGGTCGGCAGCCTTTTTATTTAACTGATCTATGTAAGGCGGATGGTTATCTACTGCCGTAATTATACTATTTGAGATTTTAGCAAGATCAAATGTTTGTTTACCGGGTCCGCATCCGATATCAAGAATAACCGGTTTCTCAGGCAATTCGGTTAATAATGAAAAAGCTGCTTTAGTCGATTCAAAATTACCGGGACCTTCACGCGGTAGGTCGGTGTGAATTTCAAAAAAGATTTGTTCTTGTTTTGTAAGCATTAATTATAACCGAATTAGTTGGGAAAATAATAAAAAACCCCGAAGTTATCAGCATCTTCGGGGTTTCAGTTCAATACTTACTTCAATTCTATATAAAATAAAAAACAAATCCCCAGTAGATTGTTGTATAGGTTCCTCGTCCGCCCAACAGAATACTATATTGTTCATCAATGTTCGAATTTAATTTCAAACCTATTTCCGTTCCTAAATTCTGTGTAATCGGGTGTGTAATTCCAAATCCAACCCCATATGAAGCAAGTACTTTATTTTCTTCTCTTAAATTAACTCGATCAAATTGAACAAGCTCACCTGTTTCATGATGATATCTTGGAATTATATCACCTTTTTGAAAGTTATATATTGAAACACCTAGCTCAACTTCAATAAATGGATACCATGAGGATTCATTTACGGCTGTATATCTTCCGCCCAATAGAATTGGAATAACTTCGTGATTTAATTCATCAGCAATTCTTTTTCTTTCGTGATCAATTTCATAATTAAGATAATATTCACCGTAGTATAAATAACCCGACTGAAAATAAAGAGAAAATTGTTTATCAATATGGTACTGAGCCTTACCTAATATTGATCCGCCTCTCTTAGAATTAAAGGGGGAGACCAACCCTCCGGCAACATGTAAATGTAAATTTTCTTGGGCATTAATAGATATTAAAATGATTGATGAAAACAGAATTAAGAAAAGCCTTGAGTACTTCATTTTACCTCCATTGCTATTGTGAGAAAGAAGTAAAAAAGTTTTCGAAGGCCTCCAATTAGATGTGAAAATTTGGAACTAATTTGTTCATAAAAACTAAATTAATCAATACTAAAAATTGGTTGTTTTATTGGTAATGAGAGATGGGGTCGATTTTTGTTTTAATTGCATTCGTAATTGAATTTACATTTACTTTCTTTCATCTAACCTTCACTCTCTTCGCAAAGAATTCATATATTCTACTTGGTAAAATTCCGCCCAGCCATGATGCAAAGACGATCGGTAGCGGGAATGCAATTACAGGTTTTTCTTTTTCAATTCCACTTAAAATTATATCGGCAGCTTTTTCAGGTTTCATCAACAAAGGCATTTTAAATTTATTTTTAGAGGTCATCGGAGTTTCCACAAATCCCGGTTTAACAGTTACTACTTTTATGTTGTACGGATGTAATTCAACCCGCAGTCCTTCGAGTATTTTTGTAGCGGCGGCTTTACTTGCACAATAGAATTCACTTTTGGCATGACCGCGACTATCGGCTAAACTTGAAACCCCTAAAATCATACCATTTTTTCGTTCCATCATCTCAGGCAATAACTGTTCAACCCAATAAATTATTCCCATTACATTTACGCCGAAAATATCTTCCGCATGTTTGGAGTTAAACTCGGTTATATCTGTTCTGTAACTTATTCCGGCATTAAGTATTGCGATATCAATATTATTTTTATTCTTACTCATACTCTTAATTTTAATCATACTCCCGCTAACATCTTCTTTCATCGAAACATCACATTGTAAAACATCAATATCAGCTCGTATGTTATTAAGCTCGGAAAGATATTCTTCAATTAAATTTGTCCTTCGTGCAAGTAAGATCAGTTTGCAGTTAATCATTGCAAGCTTTTTAGCAATTTCTTTTCCTATCCCTGTTGATGCGCCCGTAAGAAGTATCGTTTTGTTTTTGAATTCCATTGCAAAACCATTTATTTAATAATATATAAGATGCTAATTTCTTTATAAACAAACGCAAAATTGTTATCTTGCGCCACAATTTTTAATTAGGATAATGAGACGGAATTTTGTTGAAATAAATGACATTGTGATAAATCCCGAAATATTTGAGGTTAAATTCACATGCGATCTTGAAAAATGCAAGGGTGCTTGCTGTACAATGGAAAGCGAATTCGGCGCACCAATTACTCAAAAAGAAATTGATAAAATAAACGGGAAACTTCATATAATAAAAGAGTATCTTCCTAAGCGGCATCTTGATGAGATTGAAACAACCGGGTATTGGGTGGAAAAATTCGGACAGTTAATGACACAGAGTGTTGACAATAAGGCTTGTGTATTTGTTTATTTCGATAACGAAATTGCAAGATGTGGCATCGAAAAAGCATACGCTGAGGGAAAAATCAACTTTCAAAAACCAATTTCTTGTCATTTATTCCCGATTCGTGTTGCTTCTTTTGGCGGCGACATTTTGCGTTACGAAAATTACAGCGAATGTTCTCCCGCTGTTGAAAAAGGAGAGAAAACTAATTTAACAATTTTGGAATTTTGCAAAGACTCGTTGAAAAGACTATACGGTAATCAATGGTTTGAACAGGCAAAGAAATTTTTAGAAAAATAAGCTATGCTATCATTACAACAAAAATTTTCATTACAGCAAAAACTTTCTCCTCAGCAGATTCAATACCAGAAATTGCTGCAGCTTAATACACTTGCGCTCGAACAACGAATAAAAACCGAACTCGAATTAAATCCGATTCTTGAAGAAGTACTTGATGAAGAACTTGAATTAAAAGACGATGATTCATCGGATGAAACTTTAGATACCGAAGAAGAATATGACAGTTCCGATGATGAGTTTGAATTAGAAGATTATATGAACGATGTTGATATTGATAACGACAGGTTAAATAGAAGCCGCGATGATGAACAAACCCAACCAATTGCCCCTCAAAGAATAACTTTGCGCGAACAATTGGTTGAACAGCTCAACATGCTCGATCTTTCGGATGAAGAAGTTGTTATCGGTGAAAATATTATCGGTAGTTTAGATAGAGATGGTTACTTTAAAGCAGATTTAAAAAAAATTATTAAAGAACTGAAACTCTTCGAGGAAATTGACGTAACCCCTGAACAGGGTGAAAAAGTTTTAGGGATTATTCAAACTTTGGAACCGGTGGGTATCGGTACAAGAGATTTGCGGGAATGTCTGCTTATACAAATTCGCAATTCATCTTATGATCCGTATTACTCCTATCTCGCCGAAAAAATTCTAACCGATTTCTATAAGGAATTCGTCAATAAGCGTTTCGACATAATCGAAAAGGAAATGAATTTAACCCGCACTACGCTTCGTTCTACTCTTGATCTAATACAAAAACTAAATCCAAAACCGGGCGAAGGAAATATAGATGAAGTTGAATCGAATCAAATAACACCGGATTTCTTAATTGAGAAAGTGGAAAATAACTACATCGTTACACTCAACGATAAATCGATGCCTTCGGTTACAATCAGTCAAACTTATTTGGAAATGATTGATTCCAATAAACGAAGAAGAAAAATGAACGAGCGCGATAAAGAAACACATAAGTTCTTGCGCGAAAAGTTTGAATCGGCTAAATGGTTTATTGCTTCAATTCAGCAAAGAAGAAATACGTTAATGAAAATAATGCGTGCTATTTTGGAAAAGCAGTATCAATTCTTTGAAAGCGGTCCCAAGCATCTTAAACCGATGATTTATAAAGATATTGCCGATGAAATTGGGATGGATATTTCTACTATAAGCAGGGTTGTAAACGGCAAGTATGTTCAAAGTCCGCAAGGTATACACGAATTAAAATATTTCTTCAGCGAAGGTTTAACCACCGATTCAGGTGATGATATTTCCAACAAGCATATAAAAGAACTTATAAAGGAAATAATTGAAAGTGAATCGAAAAAATCACCATACAGCGATGAGAAAATTTCTAAAATGCTTCAAGATAAAGGAATCCATATCGCCCGTAGAACAGTTGCAAAATATAGAGAGCAGCTTAAATTACCGGTTGCCCGTCTGCGTAAAGAGTTATGACACTTCTAATTGATGCACTCATAATTGTTTCTCTTTTTGTTTTATTCGGTTTTTCTCATTCAATACTTGCATCAAATAAGTTAAAGAGAAAACTTGTTGAAGAAATCGGAGATAAAATTGCATTCTATAGATTATTCTATAATGTTGTTTCGTTGATTACATTTTATCTTATTTACGAGTTATCACCTAAACCTGATATTATAATATATGATTTAGTTTATCCGTGGGATATTATTATTTTTGTGCTTCAGTTCTTTTCACTTATCGGATTTTTGTGGGCTGCTTCTGCGGTTAATATTCGGGAATTCTTGGGCATTGCTCAAATAAAAAGATATTACCGCGGCGAGTACGATATAAAGGAATTAGATGAAAGGTATCAACTAAAGAAAACCGGTGCGTTTAAGTTCTCAAGGCATCCTATTTACTTCTTTTCAATTTTGTTTTTAGGTTTACGTCCGGTTATGTCTTTCTTTTATTTAGTGTTCTTTGTTTGTTTATCACTTTATTTTATTATCGGTTCAATCTATGAAGAGAAAAAATTAGTAGAGCTTTTCGGCGATGAATATGTTCAATACCGGGAAACTACTCCGAGGTTTATACCTATAAAGTTTTTTAATCAGAATAAATCATTAAAATGATTTGAAGAAAGAAAAACCTTCGTGGCCACATGCATTGCGACCTCAAAGGTTACTGTAAATAGTTTTTGAATAGGAGAAATAATGAGTAAAAAATTTAGATCAACAACAATACTTGGAATCATTCATAACGATATTGCGGCAATTGGAGGAGATGGGCAGGTATCTCTCGGTAACACAGTTATGAAACATAATTCCATGAAAATTAGAAAATTAATGAATGGACAGGTGCTTTGCGGATTTGCGGGTTCGGCTGCCGATTCATTCACCTTACTAGGAAGATTTGAAGAAAAACTCGAACAATATAACGGCAATGTCAGCCGTTCCGTTGTTGAACTTGCAAAAGATTGGAGAACAGATAAATATCTCCGTAGACTTGAAGCAATGTTGGCGGTTGTTTCAAAAGATAAAACTTTTGTTGTTTCCGGCACGGGTGATGTAATTGAACCGGACGACAACATTGTAGCAATTGGTTCCGGCGGAATGTATGCACTTGCCGCGGCAAAAATGTTAAAGAAATACAGCAACTTATCGGCTAAAGAAATTGTAGAAGAGGCTCTTAAAACTGCGGCGGATATATGTATTTATACAAACAGTAATATTAATGTTGAAGTAATAGAAGGATAAGTATGTCACAAAAATTTCAATTGATGGAAAATTTAACACCAACTCAAATTGTAAATGAATTGGATAAGTTTATTATTGGACAGAGAGATGCAAAACGTGCGGTTGCTATCGCACTGAGAAACAGATGGAGAAGACAGCAAGTTGAAGAAGCGATAAGGGAAGAAATTGTTCCTAATAATATTATCCTAATCGGTCCAACCGGTGTGGGCAAAACCGAAATTGCAAGAAGATTAGCAAAACTTGCCGGTGCACCGTTTATAAAAGTTGAAGCCTCAAAATTTACCGAAGTCGGCTATGTTGGTAGAGACGTCGAATCGATGATCCGGGATTTAACCGAATTAGCCGTTAACATGGTTCGTCACGAAAAAACAGAAGAAGTACACGAAAAAGCCGAAACAATTGCCGAAGAAAAAATTCTTGATTTATTAATTCCCCCCGTAAAACGTCCGAATCAGCCATCCAACACTTCGGTATCAACTGATGTAACCGATGAAACCGAAGCACTTCAAAATGAAAAGACTCGCGAATGGATGAGAAAGAAATTACAGAACGGCGAGCTTGATGAAAGAATGATTGAATTCGATACAACACAGCCTGCAGTCGGAATGCAGGTTCTTGGTCCGGTTGGATTTGACGATATGGGCATCAATATTCAAGAACTTATGAGCAGTATGATGCCGAAGAAAAAGAAAAAAAGAAAAACAACAATAGCCGAAGCAAGAAAAATAATTGCCCAGGAAGAAGCGGCAAAGTTAATCGATATGGAAGCCGTACAACGTGAAGCTGTAAAACGTGTTCAAGAATCGGGTATTGTTTTTATTGATGAGATAGACAAAATTGCCGGCGCCAAAAGTCAGCAAGGTCCCGATGTTTCCCGCGAAGGAGTTCAACGCGACTTACTTCCAATTGTCGAAGGTTCATCGGTAAATACAAAATACGGAGTTGTTAAAACCGATCATATTTTATTTATTGCATCCGGTGCGTTCCATGTTTCAAAACCGTCGGACCTGATTCCCGAACTTCAAGGAAGATTTCCGATTAGAGTTGAATTAAGCAGTTTGAGTGAAGAAGATTTTGTCAAAATTCTTACACTTCCTCAAAATGCTTTATTAAAACAATACACCGCTATGCTCAGCACTGAAGGTGTAGATATAACATTCAAAGAAGATGCAATTAAAGAAGTGGCTAGAACCGCTGCACACGTTAATGCGGAAGTTGAAAATATCGGGGCAAGAAGATTACATACAATTCTCACAACTTTATTGGAAGATATTTTATTCGATGTGCCGGATAAAAACAAAGAGAAGAAATTTGAAATTACAGGTAAACTGGTTTTTGATAAACTTGATTCAATTGTTAAAGACAGAGATCTAAGTAAATATATTCTTTAATCGATTTTCACATTTCGTGGAAAAATTCGGGTTGTTTCAATGCGAACAAATTGAAACAGCCCTTTTCTATCTATATACAGGAGGTATTAATGAAGAAATTTTTGTTGATTCTCATTCCATTAGTTTTTGTAGGATGCAGTTCTACTGAGTTAGTAAACTTGGATACTGCGAAAGCTATTGTCCAAGATTATTATGAGAACGGTCAATATGATAAAGAAGTAACAGAAATTATAAATTCCACAATTAAGAAATTAGAAAAACATAACTTCCCGGAAAACTCTTTGGCAATATTTGATGTTGACGAAACAATTCTTTCAAACTATGCACACACAAAAGAAATCGGTTTCGGGTTCGAATGGCAGCTTTGGGGTGAATGGATACAAAGAGCCGATTGCGAAGTAATTCCTCAAACAAGAAGATTATATGATTGGCTTCTCGAAAGAAATGTTGGAATTGTATTTTTAACCGGTCGAAAAGATTACGAGTACGATGCAACAATTAGAAATCTAAACCAGGTTGGCATAATTACCTTCGATACATTAATTACACGAACTGATAAAACAAGAAAAATGCTCGCTGAAGAGTTTAAAGATTACGAAAGAAAAATTCTAACCGAGCAAGGATATAATATAATTCTTTCAATCGGCGATCAGTGGAGTGATTTGGAAGGAAGCAACACCGGGTTGAGAGTAAAATTACCGAACTATCTCTACCTAATTGATTAGTATTATTGTAAAGCGATCATCTCGCCGGAGGCGGAGTCTCTCGACCTTGATCGCTTAATATGAGTTTTGCAAATTATTAAAACGAGCGACGAGAAATCGTCGCTCTACAAAAATATTAATATGTATCAAACCCACCGCCGCCGAATATACCGAATAATGCGGCTCCGAAACTTAGAAATCCTATTACACCGAAGATTAAAGAAATCAACAATAAAATTCCTTGTATCATAAAATACATTTTAAACTTCTGCATCATTGTTACCAAGTGATAATAATTTCTACTGATTCTCGCCTCGGTAATTTGGTTACCGGCTTGGAAGAGTAATACACCTAACCAAATCGGAAGCCAAGCTATGATTATACCTACAATACTGAGAGCAACAAAAACTCCCATAATAATATTTACAACACCAAGAAATTTTAGCCAGCCAACCATGTTTTCGCCAACGGCTGCCATTTCGGTCAAGTGACGTGATGCATCATCTTGTTGAGTATTGGATTGTTCGTTAAAGTCCATCTTACCTCCTGTTTGTAAATGGATTTAATACAGGAATGAATTTATTGAATAATCCTTTTATGAAGCAAGTAAAACCTTCAGAAAAAATCCCCGGGATTTGTCCATAACAAATGTATTTAAAGAAATGATTAAAGGAATTTTTATTCCGAAAAATCCCGGGGATTTAACAGCGTGTCAGACTTAATACACTCCTCAAATTTCCTTATATTTGTCCTTTCAAATTTTTCAGAACAAAGGCAAAAAATGAAGGTTAAGAATTTATCCGATATTCCAAAAGCATATAATCCCGGTGAAGTTGAAGACAAATGGTTTAAGTATTGGGAAGATCATAAGCTATACCATTCCGCAGTTGACGAATCAAAAGAACCTTATACTGTAGTAATTCCTCCTCCGAACGTAACCGGAATGCTCACACTGGGTCACGTTTTAAATAATACGATTCAAGATGTTTTTGTTCGATACAAAAGGATGCTTGGTTATAATGCCTGTTGGGTTCCGGGTACCGATCATGCGTCAATTGCTACAGAAACTAAAGTTGTGAACTTCTTAAAAGAAAAAGGAATCGATAAACATTCACTTAGCCGTGATGAATTCTTAAAACATTGCTGGGACTGGACCGAAAAATACGGTGGCATTATCATCAAACAATTAAAAAAGCTCGGTGTTAGCTGTGATTGGGAACGTGAACGTTTTACAATGGATGATCATTATTATAAGAAAGTAATTGAAGCATTTGTAAAACTCTATAAAGAGGGATTAATCTACCGCGGTTATAGAATGGTAAATTGGGATCCCGCATCTAAATCGGCTATCTCAGACGAAGAGGTTATTTTCAGACAGGTAAACGGAAAGCTTTGGTATTTCAAATACCCGGTTAAGGATAGTGATGTTAAACTTGTTGTTGCAACAACCCGTCCCGAAACAATGCTCGGCGATACCGGTGTGGCTGTTAATCCAGGTGATGAACGTTACAAAGATTTGATAGGCAAGAAGGTTATTCTTCCAATAGTCGGAAGAGAAATACCAATCTTTGCAGATGAATATGTCGATAAAGAATTCGGAACAGGAGTTGTAAAAGTAACTCCGGCTCACGATATAAATGATTACGAAATGGGTCAACGTCATAAACTTGATATGATTAACATCTTCAATGAAGATGCAACAACAAACAATAATGTACCGGAAGATTTACGCGGACTCGATAGATACGAAGTTCGTAAAAGAGTTGTTGCAAAATTCGAGGAAATCGGATTTATTGAAAAGATAGAAGATTACACAAACAATGTCGGGTATTCCGAACGTGGTGGTGTTCCGATCGAACCCTATCTTTCCGAACAATGGTTTATGAAGATGGATAAACTTTCGGAATCTGCATTAAAAGTTGTCGAGGAAGGTAAAATTGATTTTCATCCAAATCATTGGGTTAAAACATATAAGCATTGGATGGAGAACATAAAAGATTGGTGTATCTCTCGACAGCTTTATTGGGGACATAGAATTCCGGTTTGGTATCACAAAGAAACAAAAGAAATTTACTGTGAAGTCGAACCTCCTAAGGATATTGAAAACTGGGATCAGGAAGAAGACGTGCTTGATACTTGGGCTTCAAGCTGGATTTGGGCACAGGATGTTTTTACAACCGAAGATGATCAAAAATATTTCTATCCTACTAATTTACTTGTAACCGCACCGGATATAATCTTTTTCTGGGTTGCTAGAATGATAATGGCTGGTATGCATTTTATGAATGATATCCCGTTTAAAGATGTATACTTCACAAGCGTCATCCGGGATGAAAAGGGACGTAAGATGAGCAAATCTCTCGGCAACTCTCCCGATCCGCTTGAGGTGATTGATCAATATGGTGCAGATGCGTTACGATTCACAATTAATTATTTAGCTCCGCTCGGACAGGATGTTCTTTTTTCAACCGACAAATGTGAGATAGGTAGAAACTTTGCAAATAAAATTTGGAATGCAGCTCGTTTCCTCTTAATGAATTCACAAGATATTGAACTTGATGAATCATTAATTAATAAACACATAGATTTCTCGGATAAATGGATTGAATCACGTTTCAACAGCACAATAAAATCATACAAAACCGCTCTTGATAAATTTGACATTAACGGTGCTCATAAAATCATATACGGATTTATCTGGAACGATTACTGTGATTGGTACCTTGAAATGTCAAAGAACAGAATTTATTCCGAAGACAAAGAAATCAAATCCGCTGTACTTACACGTTCAATAAATTTATTTGCTGAAATGATGAAACTTCTTCACCCGATGATGCCTTATATAACCGAAGAAATTTGGCAGTTGCTTGATGATAGAAAAGATGGTGAAAGTATATCAACTTCAAAATTCCCCGTAGCGGATGAAAGCAAGATTGATAAAACCGCTGAAGAAGAAATAGAATTTATGCAAAGTGTTGTTAACGCAATAAGAAACATCCGCGGTGAAATGAATATTCCGCCTTCAAAACAAATTGATGTTTACCTTAAAGCAAATAAAATTACCGAAGTTCAGAAGAAATATATTCAATCGCTGGTTAGAGTTGAAAAACTAATTGTTGATGCCGATATAGATAAACCTAAAGCCAGTGCCTCCTCGGTTGTTAAGGGATGCGATATTTATATTCCGCTTGAAGGCTTGATCGATTTAGATGTTGAAAGACAAAGACTGGAAAAAGAAATAGCTCGTCTTGAAGGATTATTAACAGGTGTAAGTAAGAAATTATCAAACGATAAATTTGTAAACAACGCTCCGACTGATGTTGTAGAAAAAGAAAAAGCAAAACAACACGATTGGACAGAGCAAGTAGAAAAGTTGAAAAAGATTTTGGAAGATTTAACATAGGTATATTTATTTCTTGTTCTCTTTTAAAAAATCAGTAATATTAGTCTCAACTTCTTTCAAGAAAGATTGCTTTTCCTCCGGTAGTTCATTTGGAAAGTTATTTTTAAATTCTTCTATATGTATTTTTAATGAGGTTAGTATAGGTATAAATTCTTGTTTATTAATTAAATTTATTAATAAAAACTTTTTCATTATAGAAATTGAGCTCTGACTAAACTCAACTAAAAGCTCTCTATTGCCACTTCCAAAATTCTCAAAAGTGTAATTGAGCAATTTGATAATATCTATCCAACTAGTCTTACACTCAGGAAATATATTTATGAAGAATACAGAGATATAAATAATTTTATCTTTAATACCTAATTTAGGAACCGCATAAGTCTCAACAAAGGTCTTTACTCTTTTAAACAACTGGTTTGTTTGCAAGTTATCATTATTCTTCTCAACAAATCCCTGATTAAAATCAATTAGCTTATTACAAAACGATTCAGCAAATGTATCAAATAGAACATCTTGAGAAATAATTAGCAAGAAAATCTCCAATAACTCACTGTAATAATCATAAACGTTAACTATCTGCGAAGACAAAGAAAATCTTATTGCTATCTCGTTATTTATAAAAGTTTCATAATCATTATTAACTTTAGCCCAATCCGAGCTAGTTTTTAACCAATTTATTGCCAACCTATTGTAATCTTCATCTAAATGTACATTCATTCCATATAAGAATCCAAGAGCCGATCCAATTAATGATATTAATTCTGTTTTAAATGGTTTCTCAATAGCAGAAACTACTTCATTAAGCTTAATTAATGTTTTTTCAACCTCAATAAATTCTTCTCTCAGCGAATATTTTTTTAAGTATTTATTTCTAAATGGCTTAATTATCGATTCGGCTATAGCATGAAATTCATCCACCCGTGGAACATTATTATTTAAAACCTGACTGACTAATAAAACCTGGGGGAAAATATTAGTGTATCTAAGTAAATAGTCAGGTAATTTTATAATCTTTCCAGTTGATAGGGTAATTGAGATTGCTCTTTCCAAAGAAATATATTTAGCTAGTTTATCAAATTTATTATCCGTTTCTTTACTAATTACTATATTATAAATTCTATAAGCTTTATTGATTTTGCCTGTCTTTAAAAATGCATGTGCTAAAGTGGTTAATAAGGACAAATGGGAGGCCCGGGAATCAATATAATCGTATGATTTATTATAAATTCCCCACCATGGTTTTATAAACTCTTTTTTCTCTTCAAAAATTTCTAAAGGAATATTTTTTTTGTTGCTTTCTAGTTTCTCATTTATTAGCCAAACTATAGATTGTGATAACAATTGATGTTGAGGTGAAAAAGTTCCCTCTTTGAGAACTTCAAACATTATTGAGAAACATTTTACTGCCTTATCAAAATTTCCAATATTTATATAGAAAGTTGAAAAATCACCAAAGACAGAATACAGAATATTATTTCTATTATTACTGTTATTCCTTGATAATGAAATAGATTTCCAAAATACTTTTTCTGCTTCATTTAACTCTTCTAAATAATAAAGACAAATCGCATATCTTATACTACAATGTATAGTAAGCAGTATCTCATTATTTTCTTTCTCATAAAGAATCAATGCCTTATGATAATAAGAACTTGCTTCTTTATATAAATCGTTACGATAATATGAGTCGGCAGTTGTCATTTCAATCGCAGCTAAAAATTCTGCTTTTGTCGATTTTATTATAGCGTAATTTCTGGCATGGTCAGTATAAATTAATGCTTCGATTGAATTGTCAGAATGATCCACCAGCAAAACACTAACTAGATAATAAATATGTGCCACTAGGTCACTCATGTCATTTGATTCAAACACTTTAATTAATTCAGCTGCATCGGCACTAATCTTTTTTATCTCTGTTTGCTTTTCGTCTTGGGGTAATGTAGACAGTTTGTCGTGGAGTCCTTTCCATAGAGCATCAATAAAATCAATAAACCTTTTAGGTACGATAACATTCTTAATATCAAAACCGAATTCCAAATAGACTTCTAAGATCCGAACTAAATTTCCAATTTCAGGATCTTCTACGATACCGTAACCGAAGAACATTTGTTCATAATATGTAATTAAGTCTTGTTCACTAAATGGTAAGCTCTCTTCAAGGAAATCTTTCTTTAAATCATAATGAATTTTTAAAGCGACTTTGAATTCTTCAGGATCATAAGCATGAGTTGCAAATATTAAAAGTATATGGGTAATAATTCTTAGTTTAATTTCAGAGTTAAAATTAGATTTCTGTATAACTATAAACACTTTTATTGCCAGCGATAATTCTTTTTCTCCAAAATCAAGTCTACGGTATGCTTCAAGAAACACATCCGCAAATAAAACATAATATTCATCATGTGTACTATCAACTACATTTAGTTCTAGTAGATAGTCTAAAGTATCTGTGGCATATTTTAACTTGGCATCACTTATATCTTTACTTAACAACTGACCTAGTATAAATGCTGCATTCATAAAAGTATTTTCAAAATCTCTAGCAAGAAGAAAATAGTGACAAGCGTTTGTTCCTTCGTTGAAACTAATAATTTTATTTACTGGGGTTAAAAGAAAGTTTGCTAACTTATTATAGAAATATTGTTTCTCATTAATCGCAAGGTATTTGTCTCCAATGTCTTTGTACAATTTGGGAATTTTATATTTTTGTGAAGATTCAATATCTAGAATTTTATTTTTTAATTTTCGAAACCTGATACCGAAATCGTCAATTATAGGAGGCAAGGTTGAAAGGAAATATGCTTTTTCTTCATTAAAATATGGAAGAAGAAGACATAACCTACCAAACAACCTTTTATCAATTGGGTCAACTAAAAATGATTCTTCAATTCTAACTGCAATACTATTTAGTAATTTTTCAAATTCTGGAACATTTTTCCATCCCTTTAATATTTCATGCAAAACATCTTGAGTTGTTATGCCGGTCTTAATTTGAGATTTAATCAAAGAGATTAATCCATTAATAATATCTGGATGACCTTGGCTATTAGTGCTAATAAAACTGATTGCCCACTCTGAAATTGTTTCAGTCTCAATTCCATTCTGCTGAAATAATTCTCGTATTTCTTTTTCATTAAATCCACTTACTGCTAATTCATTAGATAACAAGTGAAGATGACTAAATTTTTGAATAGTATCTTTTTCTTCAGATATCAGAATGATTTTTATTATCGGAAACTTTTTAGTTATACTCATCAACAAGTTTTCTAAATATCTTGAGTTGTTTAGCAAATGAATATTATCTAAAACAAATATATACTCTTCAGTTTCAGACCATTTCCTTGTGATTCTTTTCGAAAATTTATCATTTACATATTCAACATCGCCTACAAAATTTGCTTCTTTTGATTTGTTTTGTATCAAGGCCTTAATATCGCTCAAGAAATTTTCATTATTTTGAGAGTTGTCTGTTTTAAGATCATACCAGTAATAATTTTCGGGAAATTGTTTTTTAACATAAAGACTTATCAATGATGTTTTAGAACTCCTTGTATAACCATATACAAATAAGGTGTTTTTATGATCTAGTAAGGAATTAATTTTTTTCAAAAAAGAATTTCTGGATATATAGTCAGCAGGTATTTCAGGGTGAGTTTGAATTTCATGAAATAATAATCCACCTTCTTGTTCTGCAAATTTATTCTGTTCATAGAGAATGTCAGCAATTTTTTCTACTTCTTTTGTGTTTTTATCTATAGAACTACTCATTGCAGACATTCCAGATTCAAATCGATTTTGATTTTGTAGTATTTGAGTTGATAAATTAGTGATTATGTTCAAATTTGAAGTTCTATTGATACAATTTATAAACTCCGCTTCAATTAGATAAAAGTCTTCCTCCGCTAAATCAAGAAGTTGAATTAATTTTTTTCTGCAATTCTTATATTCATCCTTCATGAAAAAAGAAATAGCAGCACCGAAGGTTTCAATATCGATTTTCCTATTAAAACTTGATAACTTTCGTTTTGTTATTGATTGAAACGCATTTTTGAAACAGTCAAAAGCTGTAGACTCATATGTAGTTAAATCACCATACTTTGATTTGATTCTTGAGTATAATTCTGAGAATGTGACTATATTTGCACCGAGACCTATAAGTGTAACGAGTGTAATTTCCATTACAATCCTATTTTAAGAATTAAATTGAAAAGTGGAATATTTTAATATCAACAAAATATATAAATATTTGTATTACTTCAGCAATTATGAGTGCTTTCAAATTAGTAAGATATGAACAAATTGTCATCCCTTAAAAACATTGGACCGCAAAGCGAAAAATGGTTGAATCAAATTGATATCAATACAAAACAAGATATTGAAAAACTTGGCCCGGTTAATATTTATAACATTCTAAGAATTCAAGACTTTCCAGTAAACAGATTATTGGTTTATGCACTTCAAGGCGCAATACTTAATATTCATTGGAATGCTCTCCCTCCCGAAGTAAAAGAAAAATTAGATAAAGAAATTGAAGAGACAAGGCTTTAAGAATGCATTCGTGTTTCCATTTCATTAGTTTTCATTCATGAAGAAATTATATGTAGGCACAGCCGGTTGGTCATACAAAGATTGGATCGGAAGTTTTTATCCGAAAACACAGTCAAATGATTTTAATTGGCTGGAATACTATTCTCAATTTTTTAATTGTGTTGAAGTCAATTCCAGCTACTACACTTACATCAATCCGAAAGTAGTTAATAGCTGGATAGAACATACCGTAGATAAAAGTGATTTTCTTTTTACAATTAAACTTCATCAAGATTTTACACATAAAAAAAATTTTACGAATGAAAACACAAAAGCCGTTAAACTTGTACTGGATCAACTCGCAAGAGAGGGGAAATTAGCCGGACTTTTAATTCAGTTTCCCTATTCATTTTCACTTGATAAGTCAAATGCAAATCACCTTAAAAAGTTAGTCGATACTTTTGCTGAATATGAAAAGTTCATTGAAGTAAGACATCAGTCATGGTTTATAGATCGTTTTTTCGATTTTGTGAAATCAAATAAATCTTCATTGTGTGTTATTGATCAACCGGTGTTGGGGAAAGCAATTGAATTCAGACCAAATATTGTTGGTGAAAGTTTATATTTACGTTTTCATGGACGAAATGAAAAAGCCTGGAGTCAGTCAATTAAGAATTTTGGTAAGAAACGGACCTATGAGCAGCAAAGCGCACGTTATGATTATCTTTATTCGCCAGGTGAATTAATTGAAATTGATCAAAAGCTGAAAGAGGTTATTGATACGGTAAACAAAGTAATTGTAATAATGAATAACCATCCGCATGGAAACGCCGTTGCAAACGCACTTGAAATGCTTCATTTATTAAGTGATAAAATGAAAGTAAAAGTGCCTGAGAATACTCTAAAAGCTTACCCGAGGTTGAATAAGATAGTCGCTTAGTTTACCCACCAATAGAACACAGATGCTTTTAAATCACTCTTGATTTTATCTGATTTTGATTTTGAATTTGTTTAGAATTTAATCAGAGGAATGGAACGCAGATCATTATGATTATTATGATTAATTATGATTTTAATCAGCGACTATCACAAAAATCAGTGTCCCATTGTTTTTATATATAAGCTCTCTTCAACTTTTCCTTTCCTAAAGAATTTACAAGGTGTACTTCGTCAATTGTAATATCCTTTTCCGCATCACCGAAGAAATCTTTGCTTGTTCTGTCCTTTTGTGTTATCGATTGAGCTTTAACTGCGGAGAGAACCTCCATTCTTTCAACAATAATATTATTACCGCTTTCGGCATCGACTTTGCCTTCAACCAAATACGGACCCATCGACATTGTAAGTTCCGCATACTTCCGGTATGCTTCGGGAAAAATGACTGCTTCGAATGTTTCGGTTTTATCTTCAAGTGAAAGGAATTTCATTATCCCGCCTTTGCTTGTCACCACCCGCTTCGATGCCATATACCATCCGATCATTTTAATTTTTTTGTTGTGATACTTATTCATATCCGCAGCTTTAACAATATCACTTCTGTTTATTTCATCAAAGAAATCCAACGGATGATGCGAAACCATATAGCCGAATATTTCATATTCATTGTAACATGTTTCTTCTATTCCGAATTCTCTATCGGTTGCAACTTCTTTTTCGAGTTTACTTGTGCTGTTAGCGAAGAGATTCATATTTCCATCTTCAACAAGTTTTTTATTGTAGAAATAAATATCTAGCAAACGAAGAAGTGTGGGGCGTGTTTGCTTGAACGAATCCATCGCACCGCATTTTATTAATCGTTCTGCACTTTCAAAACCGAGATGAACACGCGAAAGAAAATTTACAAGTGATGTATACTTTCCGTTTTTGTTTCTTTCTTCTAAAATTTTATCGGCATAACCTTGCTCAAAATTTTTAACGGCAACAAACCCGATTCTTACTTCTTTATCTTTTCCCGTATAATCATACCCGCTTTCGTTTATGCACGGAAGAAGAACCTTTAAACCAAGCCGTTTACATTCGCTTATGTAAACCGCCGATGAATAATACCCGCCGCCGTTGCTAAGCACGCCTGCCATAAACTCGGCAGGATAATATGTTTTTAAGTAAGCAACTTGATAAGAGAGCACGGCAAACGAAGCACTATGCGCTTTACAAAATGCATATCCCGCAAACGACTCAATTTGATGCCAAAGTTTTTTTGCAATTTTTGGGGGATAACCTTTTTCTCTGCAGCACGCAAAAAATTTATCAACTATTAACTGCATTGCTTTGTGAGAGCGCATCTTCCCGCTCATTGCACGCCGGAGTAAATCGGCTTCTTCAAGCGAAAGCCCGACAACATGATGGGCAATTTTAATTACATCTTCTTGATAGATCATAACTCCGTAGGTTTCACCGAGATATTCTTCCATTTCGGGAACGAGATATTTTCTTTTAGTAGGATTTTTATGCCGTTCAATAAATTCTTTCATCATTCCGCTTTCGGCAACACCGGGACGAATAACTGAGCTTGCCGCCGTGAGCATTTCAAAATTATCGCAGTCAAGTCGTCGGAGAAGCGAGCGCATTCCTGGGCTCTCAATATAAAAACACCCAATAGTTTTCCCGCTTCGTATTAAATCATTTGTCGCCTTATCGGTAAAAACCTTGTCGTAATCGAACATGTTGAAGCCGGTTTGCTGAATGACTTGCGGAATACGGTTGAAAATTCTTTCGAAATTACTTGAGTTCGACAGTTTATAATCCGACATATTCAGCAAAACTGACTTGCTACTTTCGGGCAATTTGTTAATATTAGTAGTGAACATTTGGACACTATAATACGAACTGATTTTGAATGTTTCAAGAAGAAAAAACGGAGAATTTTGAGTGAAAAGGGAGAAAATGGGAGTCTTGGTCTCATAATTTCATTCCGGCTTTGAGCCGGAATCTAGTTTTATACTGTGTGTTTTGAACTCATCCCCCGGCCTCTTCTCTTTGAAGAATTAAAAATATTTTGTCAACAGTTTGTAACCGTCGGCTTTACGCCGACGCAAATTACTTACGCAGACATAAAGTCTGCGGTTACTTTTATTAGTTATGAAAACAATATTCCACTTAGATATGGATGCATTTTTTGTTTCGGTTGAACGAAACTTAAACCCTCTGCTTGAAGGTAAGCCGGTAATTGTTGGTGGTAACCCGAAAGGCGGACGCGGAGTTGTGGCTGCTTGCAGTTATGAAGCACGGGCTTACGGACTCCATTCCGCTATGCCTATTAAAACCGCTTACAGATTATGTCCGCACGGAGAATACATTCGCGGACACGGAAAAGAATACAGCCGTTACTCAAAAGCAGTGAAAAGAATTTTACAAAAATATTTTCCGACGGTTGAGCGTGCTTCAATCGATGAATTTTATCTCGATTTTACCGGCTGTGAAAAAATGTATGGTCAACCGGAAATTTTTGCTAAAAAAATACAAAATGAAATTTGGCGCGAACTTCATCTCCCCTGCTCAATCGGAATTTCAAGCAATAAATCGGTTTCAAAAATAGCATCTGATTATAAGAAACCGAATGGTATTACATTCGTACCCCACGGAAAGGAAAAAGAATTTTTAGCTCCGCTGCCCATTGAGAAAGTACCCGGCATAGGAAAAGTAACCTTTCCGATTTTACGCGCACGCGGGTTTAAGACAGTCGGTGATATTGCCAACGCATCTCAAGACTATCTAACTACTTTACTCGGCAAGTACGGCATCGCACTTTGGGAAAAAGCCAACGGTGAAGGAAGTACTCATTTTTCAACCGAGCACGAACGAAAAAGTATTTCGAAGGAAACGACATTTGGGGAAGATATAGTCAACAAAGAAAAAATTGAATCGATTCTTTTTGAACTTGTTGAGGAAGCCTGCCAATTATTGCGAAATGAAAATTGGCAGACCTCAACCGTGTCAATAAAACTTCGTTACTCTGATTTTGTAACATGGACGCGTTCGAAGTCGCTTCCCGCTACTGATGATGATAAAACAGTTTACAATGTTGCGGTTGATCTTTTCCGTAAAGCATACACAAGAAGAGTAGGTATACGGCTTATCGGAATTCACTTGAGCAAACTTGAACACTTTACCGAACAAGAATTACTTTTTGAAGATGAAGAAACATTACGCAAACGAATGCTGAGAGCCGTAATGAAAATCCGCGACAAGTTTGGCTTTGATGTTATTCATATGGGGAAAATGTTTGAAGATAAAAAATGATAACACTACACACACATTCAAATTATTCATTGCTTCAAGGAACAATTCCCATTGAAGAGCTTATTTCTTTTGCTAAGAAAGACGGGAATAGATATGTGGCATTAACAGATACAAACGGAATGTACGGACTCATTCAATTTGCAAAACTTGCACAAGATGAGAACATTAAACCAATACTCGGTGCTTTGATTGATGATCCTCATGAAGAAAATTTATCCGCCCTTTTTCTTGCAAAGAATAATGCGGGCTATTCACATCTTTGTAAGATAATCACAACCCTTAAACTAAAAGATGATTTTCATTTAATAGATTTATTTAATGAGCCGAGTGATAACCTGTTTATAATTACATCATCGCTGGAGTTACTTAAAAAAATTGAATTTACCCCGGAATTACTTTCGAATTTGTTTGTTGAGTTAGTTATAACCGAAAAACAAAAAAGAAAAACCCGCGAGCTGTACGATTTTGCAAAAGCTAATAAATTACAGATAGTTGCAACACATCCGGCATATTTCTTAAAGAAAGAAGATTTTATTCTGCATAAAACCATCACTGCAATTCGGCTTAATACAACAATAGATAACCTTAATGAAGAGAACTTGGTTGACGAAGAGTTTTACCTAAAAACCAATGAAGAACTAAAACATGATTGGCGTGCATTACCGGAAGCTTTGTGGAATGCCGAGCGAATTGCACAAAATTGCAATGTTGATTTGGAATTCGGCAAACATAAATTTCCAATCTTCGAGCTTCCTCCGGGCGAAACAGCTTTTTCCTTTTTGTGGAAAATCACTTTTCGAGGTTTGGAAGAAAGATTCAAACCGATAACCGAACAGGCTGTTAAGCGACTTCAATATGAGTTGGAAGTAATTGACGAAATGGGTTTCTGCGATTATTTTTTGATCGTTTGGGATATTATACGCGAAGCAAAGCGCCGGGGTATGCTGCACATCGGAAGAGGTTCTGCAGCAAATAGCCTGGTATCTTATTGTCTTGGTTTTACCGAAGTCGATCCGATTAAGCACAATTTTTATTTTGAACGCTTCTTAAATCGCGGAAGACTTTCGCCGCCAGATGTTGATCTCGATTTTTCTTGGAAAGAGCGTGATGACATCATAAAATACGTTTTTGATAAATACGGTTATAATCATGTTGCAATGATTTCCACAATGGTAACGTTTCGTGCACGTTCTGCATTTCGCGAAGTTGCGAAAGTCTTCGGTGTATCTCAATCGGAAATTTCCACATACAGTAAATTCATTCCGTGGACGAGCGCAAAGAATCTGGATAAACTTTCGGAAAAATTCCCTGAAGCAAAATCACTAAATTTTAATAATGAACCATGGAAAACAATTATAAAAATTGCATCTCAGTTATCCCGCTTTCCTCGTCATTTAAGTATTCATCCGTCGGGAATTGTAATTACAAAGGAGCCAATCACAAATTATCTCGCGTTGGAGTTTGCAAAAAATAAAGGACTCGGATTAATAATTACACAGCCGGATATGTATCCACTTGAAGATTACGGTTTAATAAAAATTGATCTGTTAAGCCAGCGCTCACTTGGTGTTTTCAAAGATGCGATGAATAAGATAAACGAAGATTTTAACAAAGGGACTGTAAAGGTGACAAACATAAAAGATTTTGTTTAATTTTTCTGTACACTCTAGATAAATTACACTAAGAGCTATAAAGAAAACCTAATACAAGGAATGACCTTCGAAGATCATTCCTTTTTAGTAACGAACTTTAAAACTTACTCCTCATTTGGGGGTGGGGGTGGCGGTATCTCTCCTTCCGGTGGGGGCGGCGGTGCTATCATAGCCCATGGATTCAAATCAGTATTCCAGGTTTCTGCTTTAATTTTCAATGTGCCGTCTTCCTGAATTTCATAAATTGTTAAATATTTACCTGAATCATAAAAAGGTTCGGACAACATTTGAATTTCCATTTCGTACTCATAGCTTCCGATTTCAACGACAAAATCTCCGCTCTCCCAAACAAACTTTGTATTTAATTCAAATGAAAGCCAGTTAACATCATCATCCTTTTGTTCTTGAGCTGATTTTAAAATTTCCTCCGTTCCAATCATCATAGGCATATAACTTGGTAATGAAATACCGTCTTTAACATAATACTGGATAGTCGTTTCCGGCGTACCGTTCATAACTGCTTCGATCATTGCTTTGTTGATTTGATCAATCTGACCTTGCCATTTTTCGGCCTGAGCAATTGTCAAAGTTGATAACACAACAATTAGAAAAATTACTCGTTTCATTTATACTCCTAAAATTTAATTAGAGGTGAGAATCTGATTTGCATTCTAAGAAGTTCTAAGATTATAATCAACTAAAATGATTGTTAATGAAGAGTTGCTTGTTTTTGTGAATTACAAAGTAGAATTCTGATTCCATCAGTTCAATAAACTACCGAAAACATTAATCGGTTTAAAATTATCAACAATTATTTTGAGAAAATAAAATTTGATTATTACTTGAAGATTTTAAAAATCCTTGTACACAAAAAAACTTTTAATAGTATATTACGTCTTATTTGCCGTTTGATTTTTAGAACAAATAGGTAAAACGAAATGATTAGAATAGTATCAATATTCTTTTTGGCAGTGGCAACAAATTTCGCACAAGTTCAATTGAGCGGAAATTTACAATCTTATATTGACAGCATAATTAGTAATATGCCCGATTCGGTGGGGGGAAACGAATATCAACATCCGGATGTAAACGAACAAAACGACTGGGCAGAAGTTATCGACAGTATTTTAGCGGAAAGTTATTCTGCCGCACATACACTTGCATTGTCTTTAGAGTATAGAGTTATTGAATATACAGATAATTCCGTTTCACCGAATGTTACTTATTATTTACTCCAAATGGAGCAAAGCGGTTCTAACTATTGGGGAACATATATTTTTAATCCGAACCCTCAAAGAGCACAACTTGTAATTCAAAGTCCTCACCCCAAGAAAGATTATAATACAGGCAAACAAGGGTTTTATATTTTTAGGGAAGTCGGTGCGCGTGCATTTTTCTTAAGCGGAACAAGCAGATGCAGCAGCAGTTCTTATTCAATTTGTGATGGAACCACAAGCGTTTGCACAGGAAGCAGTGAAGATTACAGAATGTCCGATCAAGCACATACTGATGACGGGACCTTCCAAATTACAACCGAAAGAATGCTTAACAATAATTCTGACTTGATATTCATTCAATTACATGGCTTTTCAAAATTATCGTCTGACCCATATGTAATAATGAGCAACGGAGTTCAAGACGACGCTCCGCCGATTGATTATTTATCTAATTTAAAAGATAATCTATATGCAGAGGATACAACTCTTACTTTTAAGATTGCTCATATAGATACAACATGGGATAGATTACTCGGTACAACAAATACGCAAGGAAGATTTATTAACGGAAGCGGTGATCCGTGCGATGATAAGGCTACTGTTAACACAGGACAGTTTCTTCATATTGAACAAGAAAGATATAAATTACGTAATGACCAAGCAGGTTGGGAGAAGATGTCAAATGCAATTACAGCTACTTTTCCTGAGGTACTTTTGCCCGTTGAATTGACAACATTCACAGGTGAACTTCTCGAAGACAAAACAGTGTTGATAAAATGGGAAACAGCAACGGAAGTAAATAATTACGGCTTTGATGTAGAGCGACGATCCTCGTCGCTAACGGAGTGGGATAAGTTGGGATTTGTGCTTGGTCACGGTACAACAAACTCACCTAAGAATTACGAATTTACGGATTTCGAATTGCCGAATTCTGATGAGGTAAGTTACAGACTAAAACAAATTGACAACGACGGTACATTCTCATATTCAAAAGTAGTAACGGTCGATTTAACAAATATTACTTCTGTTGATGATGAGCTTGTATATGAATTTGCGTTAGAACAAAATTATCCGAATCCGTTTAATCCAAGTACGAAAATCTCATTCACAATTGCTGACGTAGGGGACGAATATATTCGTCCCCTACATACCCGTTTAATTGTATATGATATTCTAGGTAGAGAAGTCGCAACATTATTAAATGAAAAACTTAATTCTGGGAATTATGAAGTAACCTTTGATGCAAGCCATTTAACAAGCGGAATGTATTTGTATAAATTAATTTATGGTGATTTTGAAGCAACTAAAAAATTATTATTGGTCAAGTAACCTGAGAATTTCTGGATAGTTTATTCCAATATTTTTTAATTTGCATTTAGCTATCCTGTATAGCATTAACATGCGATTGCAAAACGCCCGGAAATAAGACATATTATCTCAAAAGAAATAACAAATTACAATTTTGACTTACAAAAATAGTTTGGAGGTTGCTTTGAAAAAAATAATAATTCCATTTGCTTCCGTTTTAATCTTTCTATTTACCGGTTGTGGTCATACAAATGAGCTTGCTAATTATGATTTGCAATCAAAAACATTTCATTTTGAGGATGGAGTTGCTGGCGGCGCCCAGCAGGTACAAGTTGATTTTACTACTCCCCTCGGAACTAAAAAAGGTCTTTTTCAATCCGGTGGATTTAGTGCGGCGTTAGATGTAGCGGAAGCTGTCGGTTCGGTTGTATCGGCGGTCGTATCATCGGAGACTTCAGAAAAACTTGTAAAATCTGTTGATCCTGCGCAGATGGCTTATTATATCTCGGAAGGTATTGAAAGAACTCTCACCCGCTTCTACGATATTCAAAGTGTTGAAACACAAGACGAAGCACCGATGTTTATTGTTGAGACAGTACTCACTAAATGTAAACTCGGCTCTTCCGATTTAGGTGTTAGTATTCTTGTTGAGGCAACCTCACGTATAATTGACAGGAAAACCGCTAAAATTGTTTGGGAATATGAAGGAACAAACATTGTCCCGATAAGAAAGTCGACAGGTAGTTTTGATAGAACAACCAATACCGTAGCAAGCGTAATTGGTGCTGCTCAATTAGCTACATTATCGGAAGAGGAAATTCAGAATAGTGTTTACGATGCCGCTGCCGGAGCCGGTGCTTTGATCGCCGAAGTCTTAAGAGAAGATATTTCAAAAACAAGATAAATTTTATTCTAAAAAGCTTTTTGTAGAGACGGCTTATTCGCCGTCTTTACAAATAATATCGAAATAAACAAGAATATTTTTCGACTGATTTTACTTATTACTTCTTTTTAACATTCTTATCATTTCATCAAACGAATATTGATCTGCATATTTTTTAATTCTTCTAAATCCTTCACCGTAAACAGCATCTTTATTATTTTCAATATTATGCAGAATATATTTTGAGTAATCATCCTTATATTTACGTATGTGAAGAAATGCAGCATACTCTGCACTTCCCTCTGATAAAAGTAAGTCTAACTTATCAGAACAATTTAAGTACTGCCAAACATGCATTAACTCATGAGCAGCCGAGGCTTCAAAATCTTTTTGGGGCATTCCGGACAAAAGGTAGACAGTAAACCGACGCGATGTAATTTTTCCATTTGATTTATAATACGTATATTGAACGAATCCTCTTGTATCTCCGCTTTTTTCTTCCTTAGAAGTAATTTGCTCCAGTTCGTTTTTATCTACTAATCTTAACTCGATCCTTTTGTAATCTATTATTATCCCGCTTGACTCAAGAGATGCTCTAACATTTCTGAACACGTCTTCCGCTTTGTAACTATTTCTAATAGATGTCGATTCGCATAATTTGCAAATCACTCTTCCGTCGTTATATTTTGATCCCCCTTTTGTTAAATGTGCAGAAATAAATCTGCCGCAGTAATCACATTGTGCGTCGTTTTGTAAATGATAAGAATGATATTTATTCCCCCAGTAATCGGAAAAATATCGACCATCAATTAATCCGCTGCATAAATCACATCGTAACTGAACATGATCGGCAAAACATTTTTGATGATACTTATTGTTATCACTAACGATAAACTTACCGTCAATAGCGAGACCGCAATAATTACATTTTATTCGAATATGATTTTCATAGCATTCATTGTGATAATTTTTCCCTTCAAATGAAACATATGAGCGTTCAATAGATTGATTACAGTAATCACAATTAATTGTTTGGGATAAAATTATTGCTGTAATGAAAAACACCGATAATATTTTTATTGCGACATACATAGCAAAAGCAAATTACGTTATAACTGTTTTTTATTCAACTGGTATTATCATACTGTTGGAGAATATATTAGACTAGTAAATTGTTATAAAATAGTGGGGCTAATAGACCAATTTAACTACGGCTGGCTGGGGAGCTGCAGCTAAAGTTTCCCGGTCTGATGTCCGAATAAATGCCTTTATTTGATTCCCTCTAAAAAAAACATTAACTTAACGAGTGTTCACAAATAATTGGGGTCAAAAGATGAAAAAGGGCGAAAAAACCAAAAAATTGATCCTCTCACAATCACTTCAATTGTTTTCAAAGAATGGCTTTTCCGGAACATCTGTTAGGGACTTATCTTCATCTGTCGGATTAAGAGAAAGCGCAATTTATAATCACTTCAGTTCAAAAAAAGCTATTCTTACCGAAATTGTTGAGAAGTTTGGGCGATCAACCGCCGGACTCAATTTGCTCGACGATGAACTCATTAATATGTTAAATAAACCACAAAAGTTCATGCAGACTTTTTCGGAGAAACTATTAAAAAAATGGAGCGATATTGAAGAAATACATTTTTTTAATCTTGTTCTAAAAGAAAACGATACCGAAATCAACGGAATAAAAATTTCGGTTAATTCATTATTGGAAGATGCACAAAAAGTCTGGGTAATGATTTTTACCGAAATGATAAATCATAAATTCATTAAGAAAGGTAACCCGGAAATTTTTGCAAATGAATTTATTGCTCCTTTATTTTTTATCCGGATGAAATTTTTATTGGATGAAGACAACATTGACTTAAAATCTGCAATCAAACAAGCAAATGAACATTCTGAATTTTTCTGGGAAAGTATTAAACGATAATTATGAATGCAATTCCAACATTAGATGACATTCAAGAAGCCGTAAAAAGAATCAGTGTAGCGGCAAATTATACACCGATCTTAACGAGCAAATTAATTGATGAATTTTGCGGCTGCAAAATTTTCTTCAAGTGCGAAAATTTTCAGAAGGTCGGGGCATTTAAGTTTAGAGGCGCATACAATACAATCGCTTCACTTTCAAATGAAGATTTGCAAAAAGGAGTTGTTACACATTCATCCGGTAATCATGCCGCAGCTTTAACATTGGCAGCAAAATTGAACAAAACCACGGCATATATTGTTATGCCGAGAACGGCACCGGAAATCAAAAAGAGAGCCGTACAATCGTATGGAGCAAAAATTACTTTTTGCGAACCCACACCAAAATCACGGGAAGAAACAGCACAAAAAATAATTGACGAAACCGGAGCGTACTTAGTTCACCCATTTAATAATTATTCGATCATAACCGGACAAGCAACCGCTGCTTATGAATTAATTAACGATTCCGATAAACTTGATTATATTCTGACTCCCGTTGGCGGTGGCGGTTTGTTAAGCGGGACATCCCTTTCAACAAATTATTTGTCTCCTCATACAAAAGTTATCGGCTGTGAACCGGATGGTGCAGATGATGCTTTTCGATCTTTACGCGACGGAATAATTTATCCTTCCGAAAATCCAAAAACTATTTGTGATGGATTATTGACTTCTCTTGGTGAAATAACATTTAAGATTATTAGTAAATATGTAGACGAAATTATCACTGTTGATGACGAAAAAATTATTGAAGCGATGCGATTAGTTTGGGAAAGAATGAAAATTATAATTGAACCATCTTCTGCAGTACCGCTTGCCGTTGTTATGAATAATAAATCAAAGTTCGAAAATAAATCTGTCGGAATAATACTAACAGGCGGGAATGTAGATTTGAATAAACTTCCTTTCTAATGGAATCTATAAAAAATTATAATAACCAAATTGTTAGAGACCTTGCTTGGGTAATCGGGTCATCTCCCCTAATATTTAACAATAACAACAATCAGCTTTTTCTTGAACAAGAATTTTTTGAAATAGAATATAAAAAGTTCAGCCCTCATTTAGATGAACTTGATAATAATCCTAAAAGATTAATTGAACACATAAATAATGGAAACAACCATTTGCTTGGCAAGTGTTTTGAATCATTGGTTGAGTATTGGCTTAAGTTCAGCACGGATAAGCAATTACTTTCTCATAATCTTCAAGTTTTCAAAGGGCGAAATACAATAGGAGAATTTGATTTTGTTTACAGAGAATTATCCAATAATAAGGTTTACCATCTCGAATGTGTCGGCAAATTTTATATCGCTCAAAAGAATATATCTGATCAATCTAATTTTATTGGTCCAAATGCAATAGATAATCTGGAAAGAAAACTGAATAAATTAATTAACGAACAAATATTATTAAGCAGAACAGAAGCCGGAATGGATGCTCTGCAGCTTGAAGACATAAATCAAGAAATAAATCCGAAAATATTTTTCAAAGGTTATCTCTTTTATTATGCCGATTTATTTTTTAATAATTCGTTTATAATTCCAAAGGACTCAAATCCGGATCACCCAAAAGGTTGGTGGATTTACACAAAAGATGTTGACTATTTCCTTTCACAAAGAAACAGTAAGTGGATTGTTGTTGAAAGAGCAAATTGGATTTCGAAAGTAATATTATTTGATGATTCTTCAATTTTATCAAACAAAAAATTAGCAAACAAATTGAAAAGCTATTTTTCTATTAACACTTATCCCCTTTTGATTTCTGAATTAAAAGAAAATAATGATAATTATTTCGTGGAAATATCGAGAGGATTTGTTGTTAACAATACTTGGCCGAAAATAAATTTATAATTTACTTTGCGTCTCCGAGTCTTAGAGATTAGATAATGAAAAACATAACCATAAGATTCTACGAAGAACTAAACGACTTCCTTCCAGCAGTGAAAAAGAAAACTCGATTCAACTATGAGTTTTCCGGGAGAGAATCCGTAAAGGATTTGATTGAGTCAATCGGTGTTCCTCATACCGAAGTCGATATGATACTGGTTAACAAAAAATCGGTTGATTTTAATCATATAGTTCAAGACAAAGACGATATAAGCGTCTATCCCGTTTTTGAATCTTTCGATATAAAAGATGTTCAGCATCTTCGTCCCGAACCACTTAGAAATCCGTTATTCGTTATCGATGTTCATCTCGGCAAACTTGCTCGTTATATGCGCATGCTCGGTTTTGATTCTCTTTATGAAAACAATCTTAATGACGAATTGATTGTTGAATTATCATTAAAGGAAAAGCGAACAATATTAACCCGCGATGTTGGTTTGCTTAAACGGAAGAATATTACTCACGGTTATTATATAAGAAACATAAATACGGAAAAACAAATCGAAGAAGTTGTAAAAAGATTTCAATTGGAGAAAATGATAAAAGAATTCACTCGTTGCATCAATTGCAACGGACTACTTAACCCGATAGAAAAAGAAAAGATAATCGAAAAACTCCCGCCTAAAGTAAAAATCCATTACACGGAATTTTTTACCTGCTCAAATTGTTCTAAAATTTATTGGCACGGAAGCCATGTTGAGGATATGACGAAAGTAGTTAATAAATTTAAGAGAACTTAAGTATCTTTATCGGCGTCTTAATTGTGTCTTCTAAATATTGTATTGGTAACGGTTTATGTCCTTTATAATGCGGTTAACTCTTGCTTTATTTATTTTCTTCATAGTCGAGTTTTATTTTTATAAAAGATTTAAAAATTCTTTTATAACCATATTTCCAAACTTCAACAAAACTAAGCTTAAGAAAACAATCCGATTAATAATAATTTTTACAAATCTATATCCGGCTATACTTGTAATTTATTTTATTTATTTGATGATAAGCGACGCAAGCAGAATGTCGGCTATTGAAAATTCATTTTTCGATTGGCTGCTTGTTTATCCTTTTTGGGCTTCGGTACTAATCATTGTTCAAAGTATTGTATTTCTTCTTCCAATAGACTTAGTACGATTAATAACTTTCCCATTATATAAGAATTACAAAGAAAGTGTAAAAAGAAAAATTTCAATAATTACTTTAATGATAATCGGTGCATCTTTTGTTTACGTGCCTTTACGAATAGCTTATGATTATAATTATGTTTCAACAAGAGTTACAACATTAGAAATTGATAACTTACCGGAAGATCTAATTGGATTCAAAATTGCTTTAATTGCCGATACTCAAGCGGATTGGTATACCGACGAAAGACGATTAAATAATTATATCGAAACAGTAAATGAAGCAAATCCGGATTTAGTTTTAGTAGCTGGAGATATAATTACAAGCACACCCCGGTATATTCAGGTGGGTGCAGATGCATTTAAAAGTTTATCTGCGAAATATGGTGTTTACACATGCGTCGGCGACCATGATAATTGGGCTTATAGAGATGATCATCCAAGAAGCTTAAGAGAAATTTCCGCGGCACTTAAAGCTGCCGGTGTTGAAATGGTTGATAACGATAAACGAATTATACAAGTTGGTTCATCCACAATAAAAATTGCTTTTGCTACATTTACTTATTCGAGACGAGTTGATCCCGCCGAACTCGAACTGCTTGCAAACGAAAATCACAAATATGATATAAGTATTTTTCTTACTCATCAACCGAATGAATCCTTAATTAGTTTAGCTAATCAGTTAAGTTATGATCTTTTCTTAGCCGGGCATACGCACGGTGGACAGTTAACAATTTTATTTCCATTTATTGAACTGACTCCAACTTTAATGGAGACAAAATATGTTAAAGGTGATTTTTATCTGAATGGAATGAAAATTATTGTTAACCGCGGACTCGGTATGTCGGTAGCTCCGATACGATACAACTCCACACCTGAGGTAACAATTATAGTACTACAAAATAAAGAATAACAACGGGGGAATTGATGTTCAAATCTGTAAAATTATTTTTAGTTCTTGTATACGTAACAACTCCAATCTATCTGCATTCTCAAGAAATTTCTGAGCAAACAAAACCAAAACTTACTATTGAACAAATCATGCAAGATCCCAAATGGACCGGTGCGGTATCAAGTACTATTTGGTGGTCTGAAGACGGGGAACAAGTTTATTTTAATTGGAATCCCGGCGATGCTGAAGCCGAATCAACTTATGTTGTTAATCGTGACGGTAGCGGATTAAGAACATTATCATTGGAAGAAAGAAAAAAATTAATTCCGGAAAGAGGCGAATACAACAATGACAGAACTAAAAAGGTTTATTTGAAAGATGGAGATATTTATTTGCTGGATATCCTGTCTATGAATATTCAACAAATCACTAACACAACCGAGCGCGAAACATCTCCGACTTTCTCTTTTGATGAAAAGAAAATTTTGTTTGTTAGAAACAGCAATCTTTTTTCAATTGAACTTGAAAGCGGGTTGCTTAAGCAATTAACTGATTTTAGACAAGGAAACAAACCGAAAGACAAATCCAAAACCGATAGAGAAAAATGGTTGGAGAAGGAAGAGTTATCGCTTATTCAAACATTGAAAGAGCGAAAGGAAGAAAAAGAGAAGAGGAAAAAGGAAGAAGAGTTGTTAGCCCCAAAACGACCAAAAGAAATTTATGTAGGAAATAAATCGGTTGATAATATTTTCCTTTCACCGAACGAAGACTTTATAACTTTTATTACTATTGAATATCCAACCGATAATAAATACACAAAAGTTCCTAACTACATTACCGAATCCGGTTATACCGAAGATATAACCGCGAGAGTAAAAGTCGGCTCACCGGAAACTAAATATGAGCTTGGTGTTTACGATATTAAGAACGACACGGTTTATTTTGTTGATCAAAAGCAAATCCCCGGTATATACGATAAACCCGATTTCAAAAGAGAAAATGATGACGATAAATACGACGAGCCGAGAGAAGTTTATTATTATGGTCCTTTCTATTCAAATGACGGAAAGCATTCTTACATTTTAATCCGCTCGATGGATAACAAAGATCGATGGCTGATGCATTTCATTCCGTCTAACGCAACACTTACTTTATTAGACAGACAAAGAGACGAAGCTTGGATAGGCGGTCCAGGTATTTCCGGTTGGAAAGCAGGAGATACTCATCACGGTTGGATGCCGGATAGCAAACATGTTTGGTATCAATCGGAAGAATCCGGTTACTCTCATCTTTACACAATAAATGTTGAAACCGGCAAGAAGAATCAATTAACGGAAGGAAATTTTGAAATTACCGGAACCGCAAGAAGTAATGCAGCCGGAACCGGACCTACAATTTCAAACGACGGTAAGTGGTGGTATTTTGTTTCGAGTGAAATAAGTCCGTTCGTTAGAGATTTTTATAAAATGACAATTAATGGTGGTGAACGAGAACGAATAACTTACCTGCATGGTAATCATCAAGTTTTTATTTCGCCCGATCAATCAATGCTCGCAATCCGGTATTCGGAATCAAATAAACCATGGCAATTATATTTGATGGAAAACAAGCCCGGTGCTGAAATGAAACAAATAACTTTCGGCGGAACAGATGAGTTTCATTCTTACCCTTGGATAAAACCCGAAATTATTTGGTTTGATTCCGAAGACGGTAAGAAAGTCCCGGGGAGAATTTATCATCCGAATGAAGAAAACAAAAATGGTGCTGCTGTAATTTTTGTTCATGGTGCTGGTTACTTGCAAAATGTTCATGATTGGTGGAGCAGTTATTCCCGCGAATATATGTTTCATCATTTGCTTGCCGATGAAGGTTATACACTATTAGATATTGATTACCGCGGAAGCGCTGGTTACGGAAGAGATTGGCGAACTGATATTTACAGACATATGGGCGGAAAAGATTTATCCGATCAAGTTGATGGTGCAAAATTTTTAATCGAGAATTATAATATTGATCCGGATAAAATCGGAATATACGGAGGTTCCTACGGCGGATTTATTGTTTTAATGGCAATGTTTAATCAGCCCGATATTTTTAAGTCCGGTGCAGCATTACGTGCAGTTACCGATTGGGCGCATTATAATCATCCATATACGGCAAATATTTTGAACACTCCGCAAGAGGATACCTTAGCTTACAAAAGAAGTTCACCGATTTATTTTGCCGAAGGTTTACAAGGACATTTATTAATTTGTCACGGCATGGTCGATGTAAACGTTCAGTTTCAAGATGTTGTCCGGTTAACACAAAGATTAATAGAATTAGGAAAAGATAATTGGGAGTTAGCCATTTACCCGATGGAAGATCACAGTTTTGTTGAACCAAGCAGTTGGGTTGATGAATATAAGAGAATTTATAAATTGTTTGAGAAAATGTTGAGGTAGAAGCTGAGAGCATCAGAATAATTTTTTAATAACTATTTTTTGTCATTCCGAAGGAGTCGTTTTTGACGACTGAGGAATCTCAAATTAATGTTTTACAAAAGGATTTGAGATTCCTCACTTTACTCCGTTTCGTTCGGAATGACTTAATTATATCATGAAATCACATCACATTCAAACTACAAAAACAGCCAGATATTATACACTGGGCGAATTAAACGATTCGACTGATGAAATTGTTTTTGTATTTCACGGTTATGAACAGTTAGCAAACGATTTTATTCAAAACTTTACACCTATTCAGTCAGACAATCGATTTATAATCGCACCGGAAGGATTGAACAAATTTTATGTCAAAGGATTCCGCGGTAATGTCGGTGCAAGCTGGATGACTAAGGAAGACCGCGAAAGCGAAATAAATGACTACCTAAATTTTCTAAATAATATTTACTCAGAATATTCTTCGCAAATTAACGACAATACAAAAATCACTCTATTCGGATTTTCACAAGGGTGCGCAACCGCATCGCGCTGGTTTGTAGATAGTAATTTTAATAATACCGAATTAATTTTATGGGGAAGTTTTATTCCGCCGGATATCAATTACGATAAACTACGTTCAATACTAAAAACTAGGTTAAAAATTGTAATCGGCGATGAAGATGAATTTATTTCCGAAGATAGAATTAAATCAGGTGAAGAAATTTTAATAGAGAAGAACATCATCTACGAGCTAATAAAATACCCGGGCAAACATAAAGTTCAACCCGGGTTATTTAATCAACTAAAACTATTTTAATAAACTATTGTTCGGCTAACGGTTTGTTTTTCTTTTTCCACTTCGGAATAAAAATTATCAAGAATAATATTATAATTACTAAAATTGCGATGTACCAATAGATTGAAGTTTCGCTATCGTACAACTCACTCCATTCATCAACCGCCTCTTGAATTTCATCCCGCTGCTGAACAGTTACCATCCCGTTATCAACTAAGATGGGGATCCAATCGGTTTTTAAACTACGCGTCCAAACCAAATCTTCAAAATTATTAAACTCATTTTCGGAAGCATCTAATTTGCGTTCATTAATATATTCTTTCATTACACGAGTAAACTCGTTTCCGTCTTGAAACCGGCTTACTTGAACATTATTCTCTCTCAAAGTCCGATGCACTCTTTCCCAAATTTGTGCATCAAGTTTTTGATTCCACTGTGCAAAAAGATTTGTAATATATGCAACTTCGCCTGCTCTTTGTCCACGTTCTATATAAACATCTGCAAGCCGCGGTCCCATTTTCTTCCACATATTATAAAATCGAACTTGATCTTCTTTTAATTCTCCCAAATCTTGGGGATCAAGTTCGGTTACATTAAGAAAATCCATGTTATCCCTAACAGTCTTTTCGATATTATAAAACAAGTTTCCCGTTTCAATCTTATCGAATATGTTTTGCTTCTCCGCAGCATTTAATGACATAGGGTGTTTAATAAAATCGGAAAGTAAACTATCGACTATACTCCTTACAAGTTCATCTCTTTGTTTAAGACTTTTTCTCAAATCATCAACTAAATTTCTTAATTCGGTTAAGGATTTTGTATCCTTACCACCGATTGCTTGATATTCTTTAATTCTTGAAAGAAGGTCGGCGTTTCTTTCATTCATGATTTGTATTTCGCTTTTTAATATTAATACTTCTTCCTGTAGTTCGGAAATTTGGGAAAGACCAACTCTTCGCGATTCAATTTCATTTTCGAGTTTAGTAAATGTTGAGGTATAATTTTCCGGGTATAAACTCTTGTCCAATAATTCTTTATCGTCCTCATATAATTTTTTAAAGTAATTAACTATCGTTTTTAGTGAATCAAGTTCCTCTGCTGAACTCGCGTTATTAATTTCGCCTGATAGTTGAGTAATCCGTAATTTAAAGTCCTCAACTTTTTGATAATCTGATTGTGCAAGCAAAACATGAGTAAATACTACTAACACGATTAATAAAATAGATTGTTTAATTTTCATATTTATTTCCTCTTTAATCCTTTGCTGTCAATAAGATACGACACGCCGTTGCTGATCAATTCAATATTCGGCGAACGCTGATTTAATGCCGGATTAACAACACCTTCTTTACTTATAAAAATTTTATTGACTTGTACTAAAGCGCCGTTATCGACTTCAAAAACATATACATTCATAAATCCGGGCGAAGTCATAACATAATAACCTAGTTGATCTCTAATAACACGCAGTTCTTTATTTGCTATTTCTGTTGTTTCTCCAAATTCAGCTCTAAACAAATTTGAGGCATTAAATTCGGTAGTGAATCTCTCAATGAAAACATTGCCTGAATCGTCTGTTGTAATTACGCTTTCAATCGGCCAGGCAAAATTAGCCGGCTCCAGTTTCATCGAGCTGCATGATGCTAAAAAGAACATTAGCATTACTATAAAAATTATTTTAATTGCCTTCATATTTCTTCCTTTTTGAATGACATTGTTTTAATGTAATAAAGAAATTTCTATTTACAAACCGTCAATTTAATTAAAACTAATATTTTACTTAACAACCGACATTTTTTTTGTTGTTGTCTTACCATCCGCTTTAAGTTGATAAAAATAATTTCCCGAAGAAAGATTTGCTCCGTTGAATTCTACTTTATGATTTCCCGGTAAAGCATGTTTTTCAATAAGTGTTGAAATTTTTCTTCCAAGAACATCATAAACTGATAATGATACGTCGCTTTCTTTCTTCAATTCAAATTCGATTGACGTTTGTGGATTAAATGGATTAGGGTAATTTTGTTTTAGATCAAAACCAAGCGGAACAGAAACATCGCCTCTGATTGAAGTAGGAATATTTGTGTTATAGACTTCGTATTTATAATTAACAAAAGTCGGATAATCGTATACTGCATAACTGCATTCTAAAATTTGATCATCATCAGCATCCCAAATAACAGGATAACTGTAATAATAATTTGCATCATTTTTCTCGAAGAGAATTTGACCGTTTGTTATATCAAATATCTTAAATGACTGACGATAAAGTTCGGGTGATCCATAATGCGATAAGATATAAAACTCAACGATATTATCGCCGGTTAAGTCAACACCTAAAGAGTAGACTAAACACTCAGCCTGAATTTCTTCCGGTGTAAAGTTGTATTGATATTGCGGCGTTGACGAATAATAACTATCCATAATTTTAAATGTGGTTTCATCAATCAAATAAAACTTGTAATCCCACTCCCCGCCAATTTCCGAAAATGCAACCCATCCGGAAAAAAAATAGACTGAAGTAGAATTTGAACTCCATTCTTGCTGCCATTGGGCGGTTGTATTAGAATATAGACTTACTACTATTGATAAATAAAAGAGCATTTTTTTCATTTCATCACCTCTTAATGCTTTTTAGCATATACAAAACTACAAAAAAAAGCATCACCAAAAATTTGATGATGCTTAATTGCTATACTTCGTCTCAGATTATGTTTCTACAAATCAACAATAGCCATTAAATAAAACCACGTGGAAATATCATCTCCGAATCTTTCTTTAAATATTTCTCCAGGTACAAATAAGGAAGCACCGCTTTCAAATGTTAAATAAGAATTGTATTTATAATTTGCAACAATATCGACTTCCGTACCAAATCTATTTGTTGTTGAACCATCAATTAAAATATAATCCGCATCGGAATTAAAAATATGCAATGCAGTTTTTATCGACAACTTTTCGGTTGGCTTCAATCCGGCTTTTACGTGTATATCCACAAGTCCTCGTCCGAAAGTATATCTCGGAAAATAATCCATGTAACCAAGGTATTTATGCCCCGCACCAAACCATCTATTAAATTCTTTATATTTGTCATCTGTCAAATCATCATCGCCGCTGTAAATTTCAACTCCGGCTGATAAATACGGTTTAACAACATTATTAAAAGTGTAAGTTGCATTATAACCAATAAAATAAGCCGACAAACTTTTTGGACCGTTTTCTCTTTCGTCACCGAATTGTGAAATAAACTCTGCAGTGTGATTGAAACCGTTTATATTTCCATTTAAGTAAGCACCCACAGCAGACATATTAAACGGATAAGTCGCAGCGGCAGATGAATAATAAATTACAAACGGCTGAAGTTTATGTTTTTCTATTATCTCAAATTCTCCAAAGGCTCCTAATACATTTTGGTCGAGTGAATCTTCGGGGAACCCGCTTTCTCCGACTCTAAAAGCAAATAGATCTAATTTCATCTCGCATGGAGTACAAAAATCAATTTGTAAAACAGCACCATCAAAACTTCTGCCGATATTATTCCAATTATTGCGCGCTATAATTCTTTCCGTTCCATATGGAGCCTGCATTCTGCCGGCTTTCAAACTAAGCGGTAAATCGAAAAGATTATCTATCTTGAAATATGCTTGGTGAATATCTACATTCTTCAGATTCGATATTGTACCGGGTTCTTCACCAAAAGTTCTTGCATCCTGTAATTGAAAAAAAAGTGTCAAATCATCAGTAGGAGTAAATTGAACACCTAAACGAGAACGCATCTCGGCATAAGTATCAGGGGATAAATTGCTGTCAAAATTTTTGTTGTCAACAATAAACCGTGGTCTTAATTGAGCAGAAAATTTAAGCTGTTCTTGCGCGGAAAGAGTAACAATAAACAATAGAATTAAAGAGTAGATATATTTCATTTTACACCATTTACAAAATTATAATGGCGAAATATATCCATTCTAATTGTCTATTAACAACACCACATGTCAATTTATTGTTTTGAAACAAAAACTATGGAAATCATAAACTCATTCTTAACCCGATAAATAGTTCTCTTCCGGCTTGCGGAAATCCGTATTCACTTTCGTAATATGTGCTAAATATATTGTTTGCTCTCAGATAAACTAAATAGTGTTCAAACAATTGCTGTGATATTCTTATGTTTGTTATAATAATGTTATCCATCTTCACAAATTCTCTTGTATCAGAGTCTACTCCGTATTTGTTTGCGGTATAAACTAACTCTCCTCTAATTGTAGTTCCAAATGTAAATCCATAATCTGCAGTTAATGATAGCACATGTTCAGGTCTGTATTCCAATATATCGCTTTCTCTATTTTCCGATACATTCTTTGCATCTAAATAAGTATATGCTAAATTCACACTAATGTTCTTTCCGATATATCGAAAAGCTATCTCAGCTCCTTTCATCTCTGCTTTCCCGATATTTTGATATTGACGCAATCCCCCTTCTAAAAATACCAGGTTTATCAAGTCATCAATTGAATTGTAGAATAAACTTCCGTTTATCATTATTTCGCTAGTGTGTTGATAAACAAACCCCAATTCACTGTTGATGCTTTTCTCTATTTCAAGATTAGGATTTGCTAAGTCTCTTCCTGCTGTTTGACTGTAAAATTCTTTCAGCGTTGGAAAACGGCTCTTCTTTGATCCGTTTATATGTATTGAAAGATCTTCAGTTGCTTTATAGTTTATTCCTATAAACCCGTTTAGTGATGAACTATTTTTTCTTAACTCCCCTTCATTTGCATAAATTGGGGTAAGTAAATCATATCCCAATCCAACTACTGCAGATAATCTTTGAGAAAGATTTATATCTTGCTCTATTCCCGTGCTCATTACCGATGCTTCGTAACTCGAAAACCCTTCGTTAAAGTTTCCTTCTTCCTTGTGTACATCTTTTTTCCATGCGAATGATAATCTCGTTATTCCGAGTTTTAGTGCATCGAAGTCACTTATCAAATTTAACCCTATTGAATGATCGTCATACGTAGAACGGAATGCATATCTCATTGTTTGAGTTGTAAATGTGCCGTCGTCATAAGAATCAAGTACATTCTTGTATGTATCGTAAAATAGATTTCCTTTTATTCGTATTATATTACCGAAGGTTCTGCTGAACATTAAGTTGTTTGTCGTTTTCTTCCATTCGGTGTACCTCCAGTAACGCGGATTTTTTGTGTACACATCTGCCGGTACTCCTTTTTGATTATCTATTATCATCAAAGAGTATGCTATATTAAAATTATATAGATTATTAACCCCGAGTTTTATCATTCCCCCAAGGTTTTCATATTGGCTGTTATCTCTTATTCCGCCGTTTTCGTTTCTGTAGTTTTCATTTGTCGAGGGAATCTCGTAACCCGATGATTTGGTGTATCCGGCATGGATGTTATAGTAAAAATTGCCTATCCCTCCGCTTGTGCCTATTGCTAAATTATGTGATGAACCCGATTCCATATTTAGAGATATTTTCTGTTCTTGAGAGCTTTTTGTTACAAAGTTTATTGTTCCACCCATTGAGTTTGCTCCGTATGCAAGCGACGGCATTCCCTTCGATACTGTTATTTTCTCTATCGAACTTACCGGTAGATTACTTAAATCGATCATACCGCTGTAGGGTTCGTAGATAGGTACACCGTCTAAAAACACCGCTACTTGTCTTTGTTCATATCCCCGCATATAAATCTTTGATTCGTTTTTTGATGTGGTTGTTATGTGTAACCCGGCAAAATATTTTAATGGCGAGGTTATATCTTTATTGTCATAATTCTCAATTGTCATCAGATTAACATCAAATACAGAGGACGATTTTACCAATCCGCTTTGTTCGGAGGTTACTACTACTTCTCCTAAATTATAGTGTTTAAGCGTGTCTTCTTGCCCATTAATTGACATGCAGATAATTGTCATTAACAACAATATTGTTTTCATTTTATTTCCTCGTTGAATCTATTATTAGCAATTAAATTTTCGGATTTATGCAAAAGCGGATATATCATTTTTGCCGTAAGTTCGGCGGGATTTTTTAGTAAGGTTCTTATCGAAGTATTTTCATTTCTTACTTTGTTAAATTCTGATTTAATATTCGGCAGTATCTCTTCGGCTTTATGTAAAACATTATCAAATTCTTCCAATCCTCTCCGTTTCCAAAATGCTTTTATGTTTTCTCTGTTTGTTCTTCTGTTTAGTAATGTAATTGAACTTATTATTACAATTGCTCTGCAGAACATTCCTAGTCCGTTTATTAATGACTCGGTTGAAAATGTAATTCCGAATAGTTGATTATTCTGTTCACCCATTATCATCGGCTGAACTATTACTACTATCGTAAACAAAAAGTAAATCGATTTCCTTCTGAATATTTTTAATAAACTTTTATCTATCGTTGTATAGAATATCATTACAAATATTGATAGCGGGATTACAATCTTTGTCGGAAGAATAATTGCCGATAAAACTACAAGTCCGATTAAGTATTTCATTTTTCGTTCTCCATTAATTTCTGTATTTGTCTGCCGACAGAGTACCCGAACGAAGCCGATACCGCTCCGAAGATTAAGTGTATAACCGGCACTGTTAGTAGTGCAATTATTACAACATTTTCCGATAGACCGATTTTATTTGTAAAACTCAGAACAAGTTCGTAGTAAACCTTATATATATCTATTCCGAGAAACACGGCTTGCATTATCAATCCATGTAGTAAAGTATAAACCATTATTGCGGCTCCGGTTATCACTGACGTAATTCTGTTGAAACCGACTCTGTTTAGAGTGATTTCTGCTATTAGTGATTCGATTAGTATTGCTACAAACGGTGTAATGTTAAAGCCAACGCCGAGAAATAGTCTGAAGGTGGCTGTTACTATCCCCAGCATTATTAACGATCCTTTATAATTTAGAACCGATCTTGCAGAGACAAGTATCAATATTGCGGCAAGCGACATTATTGCACCGCGGAAAGGTATCTTTGATGCATGCAGAAATGTACCTATTGAAATTTCCATCAAACCCCAAACCGCGGCAAATACTGCCGTGTTAACCAAATTGCTTTCCGATAGTTTTTCTATTTTTAATAGTTGTGGCATTTTCCTCTTTCTTCCCTACTCACCTCTTTATGTTTTCCCCTTCTCTTGCCGGTGAAGGGGGAAACGGAGGAATGAGTTTAAAACAAAAAACCTCGTCCGGAGACGAGGTTTATTTTTATTACCGTTTTACTACGGTAATAGTGTTTACTTTGTCTCCTTTCCAATTCATTCCGATTCGATCTCGGAAATCGGGAGGTCTGATGATTTCTCACCAAACCCTTCGGCTTTTTATCTTAGAATTATCCTTAGATATCAAGCTCGGAGTAATAATTTATTTTTAACTAATTCTTTTTATTCTAAAGTTCTGTTAATCCATTTTTGTTAATAATTACTATTGCTTCAATTCTTTTTCTATACTTATTTCATCCTGTACATCTTTCATAGAACTTTTTAATTCTTTTATTCCTTTACCGATTCCCTTTGCAAGTTCGGGTAATTTTTTACCACCGAAAAGCAAAAGTAATGCAAACACTATTATTAATATTTCAGTTGCTCCTAACGAACCAAACATTATTATTCCTTTATTTTTTATTCTTCCTAACGAATGAAAACGATAACGCTTTATTACCGGTTACTTCACAAACTTTTATACATCTTCCGCAATTGAAACAATACGGATATAGATTTTTCTCCTTTGGGTTTAACTCAAGCGGACAATCATTTCCGCATGGTTCAGCTTTTGCAGCACAATCACATACGTCTTCATTATGATTGATATGCATTGTGTATTTTGTTCTAACTAGTGATAACGTTGCCCCTACGGGACAAACATATTTACACCAATATCTTTTACCGATTATTAATTCAAAAAGAAATACTAATCCAAATATTAAAGCACTTACCCCAATTCCCAGTCCAACAATTACCGCAAATATTTCCGAAGAAATTATGCCCGGCATAGATATCCATGTAAACAAGGGAACTCCCAAAATTAACGTAATCAGTATAAGGGATACATAGGTAATCCAATGAACATATGGCTTGGGATTAACATTACTCTTTCTTTTTCCATTAAAAAATTTTTTTTGAATTTTATTCAGCCAGCGCAGTTCAAATAATTCAAGAAAAGTATTGTATGGGCACATCCAGCTACAGAATACCTTTCCAAATATTAATGCCAATGCTATCGGTATTAGAGCTGCGATTAATAACGGCACATAAAATTCTTTTGAAAGAACAATAGTTTGAACCATCATAGCGGGATCAACAATATCCAAATCCCAGAAGCTTATCGAATACATATTCCCGATTATGTACCTGATATCAAGTAAAATCAATATCGGTATTGCAATCAAGAACAGAAGAGAAAATATCTGAACCGCTTTTCTATATTTATTAAGATTTCTGTAAAACTTTTCCGAATTAAACATTATGATAACTCTTTACAATAATAGCCGAACCTTCAATAGGGCAAACTTGCTCGCAAATACCGCATCCCACACAATGTTCTTCAACTACTTTTGGATACATTTCATCTTCAAGAATAATTGCTTTGCGAAAGATGGGACAATTCTCAAAACACGCACGGCAAATTACTCCAATAAATGGCAGACAAGTTTTTTCATTAATGTATGCCATTCCCATTCTAACTTTTTCTTTTACAATAAGGTCATTATCTAAAGCACCGGTTGGACATACCGGCGGACAAAGCATACATAAATAACAGGGGACATCTCTTGCATTTATTATTGGCGTACCGAAACTCTTTCCGTATTCTATTCCGGCAGTAATTATGCTATCGTAAGGACAAATTTGAAGACACTTATTACATTTAATACATTTATTTAAAAATTCTTTTTCCGGAACAGCCCCCGGAGGGCGCAAAGGTGATACATCGCTAACAACTTTTTCAATATAATTGAGAATGAAATTCAGCATTTTGAATATTTATTTTAGTTCACACTCTCAACTTCTATATCTTCATCAGCCGAGACAAATGTAGGATAAGTTCCGTAAACGCCATCAAACTCTGAATTTATATATCTTCCTAAATCTTTTAATTTATCGTCGGATTCAGCTTCGACCAAAATAATAATATTGCTTTCTTTATAAACACCATGTGTTGTAACGTTAGGTAGTTTTTGTAACTCTAAAAGTACATCATTTACTTTTTCAGGGTCTGTTCTAACAATCATACTTGCAATAATCATCTTAATACTCCTATGGAATAAATATTGGGGCTGCTTGTATCAGCCCCAATAAAGGGTTAACTATGCTTTTTCCAATCTACAAGCCGCAACTTTGTACTCAGGTTCTTTTGAGCCCGGATCTACAGCATCAATAGTAAGAATATTAGTTAAGCTTTCCGGCCAATGCCAAGGGACAAATATTGTTCCTTTACGTGGTCTGTCTATTACTTTAGCTTCAACAATAAGTGAACCGCGTTTAGTAACCATTCTTACTTTGTCTCTTGTCGAAATTCCCAATGCTTTCGCATCTTCAGGGTTTATTTCTACATAAGGTCTTGGTGCAGCTCTTACTAATTCCGGAACTTGACCTGTCATAGACATTGTATGCCATTGTTCAAGTATACGACCTGTTGTAAGTGCAATCGGGTATTCGGGTGAAGTTTGTTCTTCTGGACCTTTATCCGGTCTAGCAAATATTACAGCCTTACCGTCAGATTTTGTGTAGAAGTACATTCTTTTTCCGGCAGCTTTATCTTTCGGGAAGTATGGATCGCCTTCGGTAAATCTATGTCCGGTACCAGGATGATCTTCTGAAGGAACAGGCCATCTTAAGCCACGGACTTTTTTAAGCCGTGCATAAGTTGCACCTGTTAAATCCATATCTGTTCCTTTTGTTGTCTTGAGATATTCATTCCAAATTGCTTCTGCGGTTGTAAAGTGCTCGAAGTTTTTGCCGTAGCCCATACGTTTTGCAATATCAACAAGAATGAATGCATCCCATCTTGATTCACCTGCAGGCTGAAGAGCTTTAGCCATATGTTGTGATCTTCTTTCCGTACAACCGTATACACCTTCTTTTTCACCCCAAAATGCAGCGGGAAGAACTACATCTGCAATTTGAGATGTTTCGGTTGGATGGAATGATTCTGCAACAACCATAAATGCGTCTTCCATTCCTTTCAGATATTTATTTAAGTTAGGAAGTGATTGTGCAGGACTTGTGCAAAGAATAAAAATGCCTTTTATATCACCAGTACCCAATGCTTCAAACATCGCAACTGTATGTTTACCGGGAGCAGGTTTAATGTTTTCGGCAGGCACATTCCATATTTCTGCAATTTCTTTTCTATGTTTTTCGTTTGCAACAACCCGGTGTCCAGGTAATAAATGAGATAAGCCGCCGCCTTCTCGAACACCGCCGCAAGCATTCGGTTGACCTGTTAACGAGAATGAATCGCATCCGTCTTTACCGATCTTACCGGTTAATAAGTGTAAATTGTGAATAAGGTTATTTAAGAATACTCCGGCAACTCTTTGGTTAACTCCCATACACCACATTGTCATAACGCGTGGAGTTTCACCGAATAATTTTGCTGCTTTAACAATATCTTCAGCTTTAACGCCGCATTGTTTTGCTGCATATTCAGGTGTAAATTTTTCTAAGAATTTCTTGTAATCTTCATATGTAATCGGATTAGTTCCGTCACTGAAGTTTACGCTGTCTTTAATGAACTGTTCATCCGCGTAGCCATTATCAATAATTAACTTTGCCATTGCATTCATAATGGCAAGGTCATAACCCGGAATAACTTGCAAGTGTAAATCTGCAATTTTATTTGTCGGTGTTTTTCTCGGATCTATAATGACAACTTTAACATTTGGATTTTGTTTTTTACGTGCAACAATTCTATCGTAAACAACCGGGTGTGCTTCTGCGGTATTGCTTCCAACCAGCAAGAACATATCGCATTTTTCAATATCATCATAAGTGCCGACAGGTTCATCTGCTCCAAAAGTTGAAATGTATCCACCAACGGCACTTGCCATACATAAGCGCGGATTTCCTTCAACGTTGTTTGTTCCGATATGACCCTTGAATAATTTGTTTGCAACATAAGTCTCTTCGGTTTCCGCTTGTCCGGAACCATAAAAAGCAAGAGCATCCGGACCATATTTTTCTTTAATTTCAGTAAATTTTTTCGCAACAAAGTCTAAAGCTTCATCCCAAGTAGCACGTGTAAGTTTACCGTTTTTGCGAATCATCGGATACATCAAACGATTCTTTGCTGTAATCATTTTGTTAAGGTAAAATCCTTTAACGCATAACAAGCCTGCATTAACAGTATTATCTTTATCGCCTCTTATGCCGAAAGGTTTACCGTCTTTAACGCCGAGCATTACTCCGCATCCCACACCGCACAATCTACAAACCGATTTATGCCACATAACACCCTGGCTGTCTTGCATAAATTGGTCTTTATCAATACCGGTAGCAGCAAACATTTTGCTGTTGAAGACGGTACCAACTCCAAGAGTTGTAGCAGCGGCGGTTAATGCAGATGCTCTTAAAAAATCTCTTCTACTTAAACTCATTTAGTTTCCTCCAATAAAGCTATTAATCATTGTGAAATTTTAAAGTATGACCATTATGGCAATCGAAACAGCTTTTGAATTTCGAAGAATCGAAAGAGACAAGCTGACCGGCGTGACATCCGCCGCACTGTGCATCACTACCTTTTGCATAAAACGTCTCTTGACCATCTCCATGACAAATATAGCAGCCGAAGTTTACCATACCGTGTCTACTGGTATACCAATCATTATAAACTTCAGGTGTCCTTTCAGAATGGCATTCTTGGCAGCCAAGGCTCCAATCAACATCCGGATGTTTTTCGGATTGTTGATTAGTAATGAAACCTAAAGAGACGATACCTAATGCAAGTATAAAGAGAATTACTAAATAGATTTTTTTCATCATCCCATTCCTTGTTTATTAGAATACAAAAGTAATTGTGGTTTTCAATTCGTATGCAGCTTTATCAAATTTGTCATTACCGTTAATTAAGTATTGTGCACCGGTTCCCGGAATAAAATATCCGCCCATAAAGGATAATGTAAGTTTGTCCATTAGTTTATAATTTGTTTTAAAATCGATTTCCATTCCTATATCATCGGCACTTTTTGTTAAGTCAGGTCCGGCTGCTGTCCATGCAAAAATAGGTTGAGTCGCTTTAAGGTATGTGAACGAAGTAAAGAAATCCCATTTAGGCGTAATTTTGAAAAGCACATTAGCTTGAATAGCAGTAGTGTTTTCTAGTTCTCTATAAGCCCTGATATTCGGAGCTCCGAGACCTTGCGGTGTAATTCCTTCTTCATCAGGCATAATCGAATCTTCCCAAACTTCGGTTAAATAAAAGAAGCCTGCGGTTCTTAATTTATTAACATTACCTTTTCCTGAAGTCGGATCATCATCGCCTGATCCCATCCCCGCAACAAGTCCTAAAGTTACAACATCGGAAACCGCATAATTCATTTTAAGATAAACGTTATAACCATCAAGATCGCCGTTATTGATATCATATTTAAGTGGATCGGTTTTACTTCCATCCGAAGTATTTAAGAAACCAGCGTGTGTTTTGTTATCAATTTCATCTTTACCAATTAAGTAGTTAGCTTCGTAAACAAGAGTTAACTTGTCAAGTTTAGTTGTACCTGCAAAACCAAAAATTCCTAGTGAGGTAACTTGCGGCGAGAATCTCGGTCTGTTATAGTGTAATCCGTCAATTATATATGCTGTTGAGTCTGCAATACCGGCATCATTGTAATACATACCGTAAATCTCGAGAGATGTAGTATTAAATTTAGTATTAAAAGAAGCTAAGAATAAGTTTGCATCTCTTGGATCATTATGACCATACGGAAGTGCTCCATCGGGTTTTACATCAGAAATTCCGTTTACTCCTTCGGAAATTTTTGCCCAGCCTAATTTTAAATTGCTGCCGCCGAGAGAAATATCCCCGGTAATACCGTCATAATTGTTATCAAGAACCATTTTGTTTCCTGTTGACCAGTTAAAACGACCAACAGTAAAAGCAGTGCTTAGCGGATGGAAGTTGAACCACAAATACGCATGATCAACGTGCAGCAAATAATGTGTGTCTTTGTTATCGAAAAGACCGCTTGCTCCCCGGTAAGTAGGCGGTTCATTATCAACACCCCACCAACCTTGACCCAAATCTAATCTTGTAACAGCTTTGAGATCAGGTCCATAATTAGCGGAAAGATTCAACCGCAGCATTTGAACAATGTAATGGTCTTCGTAAGGAATTGCACCGAGTCTAAAATCATTCTGAAGCTGTCCCCATGCAGTGTAAACACCGTTAAGCTTAAATTCGACTTTCTTTTCATCTTGAGCTGATAAATTAAGTGTCATTAGCACGAAAAGAACTAAAGTTAGTGTAAGTACTCTTTTCATCTATTACTCTCCTTGTTTATGAAATGGTTTTTAAGAAAGAAAAAGAGACAATAATAGTGCCATATAAGTCCCAAGTAAAAGAACACTATAATTACAGTTTCTATCGATTTTACGATACCAATAACCGATTAAGCGGGGCGAAAAAGCGTCAGCAGACAAACTTCCGTCAGAGTTAGGCTATGCCGAATTTTTTCATTTTATCGCGAAGTGTTGTTCTCTTGAGTTTAAGCAGTTCGGCTGCTTTGGTTTGATTTCTTTTAGCTTTATCCAATGCCCAGCCAATGGCTTCTTTTTCTATATTTTCAATAACTGAAAGAATATCAACAGAGTCATTGTTATTAAAGGAAATAAGATTTGCTTGCTTATCGCCGCAAATTAGATCAGCCGGAATCATATCTTTTGTAATTTCTTTATGTTTTGTAAGTGCAGCAATACGGTATACTGCATTTTCAAGCTGGCGTATATTCCCGGGCCAATCATAGCAAGATATTAATTCCAATACCTCGGGCGAAAATTTCAATTCTTCTTTTCCGCTTTTTTGTAAAAAGTGTTCGACAAGAAGAGGTATATCTTCCTTTCTTTCTCTTAACGACGGAATTCTAATCGGGATAACTCTAAGTCTATAATACAAATCTTCTCTAAATTCTTTTCTCTTAACTTTCTCCCATAAGTCAACTTTAGTAGCACAAATTACTCTAACATCAACTTTGATAGGCTTTGTACCGCCTACTCTTTCAAATTCTCTTTCTTGAAGAACACGTAATAATTTAACTTGAGAACTCATTGGAATATCATCAACATCATCAAGAAAGAGTGTGCCTCCGTCAGCTAATTCGAATCGTCCTTGTTTTTCTTTGTATGCACCGGTAAAAGCACCTTTTTCATGACCGAATAATTCGCTCTCTAAAAGAGATTCGTTTAGAGCTGCGCAGCTTAATTTTATGAATGGTTTATCTTTTCTTTGACTGTTATAATGAATTGCATTTGCAACAACTTCTTTTCCCGTTCCGCTTTCTCCTTCTATAAGTATCGACATTTCGCTGGTGCTTATCATTTCAATCTGATCGAAAAGTTCAATCATTACTTTTGATTTGCCTATAAGGTTATGGAAGGAATATCTGTCTTCAAGCTTTTTCTTTAATGATATGTTTTCATCAAGAAGTGATTTTACCTTTTCATATTTTTGAACAAGCAATAAGAGTTGATCAGACGAGAACGGTTTTGTAATATAATCATATGCGCCTTTCTTCATTGCTTCGACTGCCGATTCAATTGTACCGAAAGCCGTAATCATAATTACGGCGATTTCATTGTTAATTGATTTTACTTTCTCAAGGACTTCAAATCCATCCATTTCCGGCATGCGTATATCGGTAATAATCATATCGACATTATTTTTTTCAATATAATTTATTGCCAATAATGAAGATGCAAATGATTCAACTTTGTAACCGGCTTTTTTTAAAGAATCGGTCATAGTAATTCTTTTTGTTTTTTCATCATCAATAACAACAATTTTCATTTTTTCACCGTGTCTAATATTTCGATGTTATCTTTAATAATCTCATTCGATTCTTCAAAATGAGGAAGTGTTATAATAATTTCGGTTCCCTTATTTATTTCACTTTTAATATCAATATTGCCGGCATGTTCGTTAATAACATTATATGCAAGATATAACCCTAAACCGGTACCGTTATCTTTCTGCTTTGTTGTGAAGAAAGGATTAAACACCTTTATTCGATCCTCTTCGGAAATCCCAATTCCCGTATCTTTAATGGATATTTTGATGTTCTTATTATTGTCAGCAGATGTGCTGATTGTTATTGAACCATCACCGGAAATTGAATCATAAGCGTTAAGTATAAGATTGACGAATACTTGTCCGAGATAATGAGTTTCCCCAAAAATAAAAAGCGGTTCTTTATGAAATTCTTTTGTAATAGTAATTCCTTTTTTCTTCAGCTTAAATTTTGTTAATTCGATCGCATCTTCAATTATATCATGAATGTTAACTCTAACTTTTTCGTTGGTATGCGGTTTTGCATAATCGAGAAGACGTCTAACTAATACTTCGATTCTAAAAAGACCTTCAAGTGCAAGTGGAAGGTAATTTTCAGCTTGTTCTTTATTGTCCAAATCACTTAATACCATTCTTAAACAATTCTGAATACCGTCTAAAGGATTATTAATTTCATGAGCAACACCGGAAACAAATTGACCAATTGCCGCCATCTTTTCGGAATGCATTAATTGAAGTTGGGCAATTTTTAGTTTCTCATAAGCATTTTTAATTTCTTTTGTTCTTTCTTTTATTTTTTTCTCAAGTTCTTCATTTGCCTTAACAAGCTGCTTTTCCAATTCGACCTTTTCGGTTACATCTTGACTGGCAAGAACCACTCCTCTGAAATTTCCATTTTCATCTTTAACAACACTGTAATTATTATCAAAGTATTTTCCTTTTGATTTTATCATTTTATGTCGTGTTGCATATTCGCCTGTATGAAAAGCATGAAGGTCATCTAAAACTTTTCCATGAATTCGTTCGGAATGACATTGAAGAATAGATGTTCCTAATCTATCCTCGCTGCAAATACCTCTAATATCTTCGCCGGCTTTATTAACGAAAGCAAATTTGTGGTCTTGATCTACATATACAACTCCAACTTCAAGACTGTCGAGGATGTCAACTAAATTTTTCTTATCCAAATACTTTGAATCGGGCATTTAGCCTCCTTATAACAACAATAGAACTTATTCTGTTTTAGAAACAACCAAAAATTATTCCAAAGAGAAATATACAAAATTCCGCAATTTTAATAAGATATACAGTTCCGATTTATTGGTGAATTTCAGATTTGAGAAAAGAGAACTACTTACTTAAATAAATAAATTAAGCAGTTTTTTCAACTGTTTTGAAAGTAAAAATGAAATTATTCCTACCACGATTCCGATTAATATATTAAAAACACCAAAAATCAAAAGAATAATTTCGAGCGGAAGTTGAGATATTGGATCAAGAAGAAATACGCCTCTAAACATATTTTTATATGTCGTAAAAATATAAGTTCCCCAAACCATGCCATGTGCAATTAAGCCGTGTGCAAAAGTATAAAGCAATAAAACAACACCGGTTGTTATTGAAGCTTTTTTAAAATCTTTCATTGTAGAAAAAATGATTTCCGCTAAAATACCTTGAACAGCTACTGCAATAAGTGCAGAATGGAATATAGTACCAAAATAAGCTGCTTTTAAAATTGCTGCAACAAAAACAAGAAAAAGTAATGACCCTATAAAGTTAGCTTCTCCTCTTGTTAAAACAATGAAAAGAACGGCAAAAGATGTTAAGACAATTCCTCTAATTGGCAAGGTATAAGAAGATATAAAATCACCGACAAAAATTTCAGATATACCCCAAAGAATTGCAAAAGCAATTATAAAAATAATTTGTTGATTTCTTTTCATGGCAGTAAACTCATATAGTTATATAATAATGAATTTTATTTTTATAATCATGCCATACAAAATATAAGGCTCTCCGGCAAAGGACCGGAGAGCCTTGCTTATCCCACAAACAGGTAGACGTTTTCTAGCTTAGTATCTCCAAAACGGCTTCCCTGGCAATTTCAAATCTACTGCTTGTTTATTAAATGCTTTTGAATCGATTACGTTTCTATCTAAATAGAATTGGTATAGACTATCGTTATCTTCTTTATACTTTGTACCGTCAAAATGTTCCTTATTGTTGTATCTGGATAACCAGAGATGCCATTGCTTATCCGATAACAACCCTGCTTGATGAGCAGCTTCAACATTTTGGTAAATTCGTTCCCAGTAATCAGGATAATTATTATAAACAAATGGAGTTGTATTAGCATGTGAATTTATTCCCCACGCATTCCCTGGAATATCATAAAGAGCAAAAGGAATAAATTTTCCGGGATGGTTTGAGTTGACCCATCGTTTAGCTTCCGGATCTCCCTTTTCGGCAGCCCATGTTAGCATTTCAACTAAAGCTTTCTGCATATCCCATACACCGTGCCATTGCGTATAATCCGCACCCATCATAATCGCACCATGTCTAAAACGTCTACCTTCATGATGCCAAGCATTATACATCATTTCTTCGGGAACTTCATCCCAACCTGAAAGCACCGGATCAGAATAAAATTTTCCGTTGAGTTCCAGTCTACTAATAATTCCACTATTTGTTAATTTCTTAGTCCAATAGACGAATTCACGTCTCATCTCGTTGTATTGTAAATTAACAAGATCAGCAGTCAACATATACACATCAACAAAATCAGGAGAGTGACAACTTTTGCAGACCGATTCCATTCTGCCTCGTTTCATCTGCCAATCGCCAAGATTTTCTTCATCCCAAACGGTTCTATAACTCCAAGGCGCTTGAGATTCCCACGCAAGCCGGGCGCTAACGTTATGAGTCATCGGTTGATTTCCATCGGAATCCATATGACATGTAGTACAAACCGGGATGTCAATTGGTATTTGTTTGTAGTCATCTGATCTGTAGGATAAATCGAGATGTTTTTCCGTTGCTCTAAAAATATTACCGTGCTTAGATTCCAGATAAATTTCAATATGAGGGTGATCCGGACCAACATGACATTCGCCGCATGTTTCCGGCTGTCGTGCAACGGCTTTGCTGAATGTATGTTTCGGGTGACAAGCATCGCATTCTCCAACACTTCCGTCAGGCCACATTGCACTAATATTATGGCATTGCTCGCAACCGTGTTTTGTTGCAATTGGAAACTCAAAAACAGCTCTGTCTGCATTGCTTATTAACCAGAATTGATGAGCATGTTTACTGTTGGTAAATTCAGCAACTTCTTTTTCATGACATTCAGCACAGTCTTTAGGAGTTGGATGTTTAGCTACAAGCAAATCGCTTTCCGGACAGTAAAATGCATCGAAATCATTTTTATCGGCGGTATGACAATCAACACACCCAATATTTTGCTCGGCATGAACACTCTGTCTCCAATGATCAATAGCTTTAACAGCTATCCCTTTGTTGGTATGACAATCAACGCATCTTTTATTAACTCCGCTTATTTCAATAACCGGTGAGTATGAAACCGATTGTTTCATTTCTACACCGGCAACAATAATAAGAATAACAACAAGGAGAATACTAAAAATCCCCACTATCATTTTCTGTGTTTGTAATGAATCTTTTTCAGCCATCTAAGAACTCTCCGTTAATTACTTTTATAATTAATAAACTATCATTTCATATATAGTGAAGAATAAAAACAGTAAGGCAAACAAACTACCGAAGAAGTAATGTAGTTTTACGTTTGGCAATTTCCTTCTTAAAAACTCATCTATAAAAGGCCAGAATGTCCCTATGATTATGAAGACTGTTATAAGATAGATACCAAACTTAACCGGCAAGAATTTGAGTAATGAATAAACTCCGTAGAAATACCATTCCGGTTTTATATGATTTGGTGTTACCGCCGGATTTGCTTGCTCACCCAAGCCTGCGGGAAGTATTACCGTTAATGAACTTAGTACGACAAGTATAAATAACCCGACTATAAGCGTATGATAAAAATGTTCAGGGAAAAACGGATAAGTTTTTTCTTCGTTTTCTTTACCTTCAAGTTTTGATACACCATGAAGTCTTACCAAAACAATGTGCACTGCTAAAAGCATCAACAAAAATAACGGCATAAATATTATGTGTAAGTTATAGAATCTTGTTAAAGTATTTGCCGTTACTTCAGGACCGCCGCGAAGAAATTCAAGCATCATTGTTCCGACTAACGGGATTTCTTTCAGCATATTGGTACCGACGGTTGCAGCCCAATATGAAAGCTGATTATAAACAAGTGAGTAACCCGTAAAACAAAGAGTAAGAGTTACTAAAAAGATTAATACGCCTATTACCCAATTTAACTCCCTCGGTTTACGATAACCGCGGGTAAAGAAGACTCTAACCATATGCAGGAAAATCGCTATAACCATTAAATTAGAACCCCAGCGGTGCAATCCTCTTATATAAAATCCCATTCGTACTTCTTCGGAAATATAGCGAACACTTTCAAATGCCTTTTCGGGTGAAGGGATGTAATAAAATGTTAACAATACACCTGTTACTAATTGAATTAAAAATAAGATAAGGGGAGTTGCACCAAGTGCATAATACCAATACTTCATGTGCGAAGGAATCGGTTCTTTAAATATTTCATTTACAGCATTAGCTGTGCTTTCTGTGTTAACCGGGAATCTTTCAAGAAACCAGTCTTTAACTTTGCCGCTCATACGATTCCTCCGGTTGTTTCCTCAATCCACATATAAACTAAGTTCTTGTCGATTTCCACTTTGAATTCTTCGAGAGGCTCCGGTGGCGGACCGCTTACCACATCTCCCGATGGGCTAAAAATTCCCTGATGACATGCACAGTAAAATCTGTCACGGTGTCCTTCCCATTTAATTTTACAGCCGAGATGAGTACAAATAGCAGACAAAACTTTGTACCCGTCATTTGTGTGAACTAAGAATAGACTCCTATCGCCAATATTAACTTCTTTTGCTTCACCAATTTTAAGTTCGTCAACTCTTCCGACTAAAAGTTTACGAGATCTTTTTTCTTTTTCTTCGGGAAAGATGAACTTTATGCCGTGATGAAGAATTACTCCGGCGCTTGCCAACAATCCCCCGCCGAAAAGAGATTTACTTATAAATTCTCGCCTGCTTTTCTTCTTATCGTTATTATCCAACTTTAAATCCTCCTGGGATATTTTGAATAACTATTACTAAGAGATGTGAATATCCCAATATTTATGCCATGAGGATTTTTTCTGAAAAATTAGGAAATCAATCATAATAGATAGATTTAGTTGTTTGAATTAATTTATAGATTAGATTAAAATTCGTCAGTTTACGGATTTACGTCTATTATAAATATTTGTGGGTGGGTAGAAAATCTTCCCCGGAATCTCAAAGATTCCGGGGAGTAATAACAACTTAATACTCTATCAAAGTACCTTGTCTTTCTTTTGCAATTCTATCCCATTCTTTTGCGGATGTGTTAAGAAGTTCGTGTTTTTCTTTTCTTAATTTTTCCATATCAAGACCGATATATTTTTGAGCTTTTGCTTTCGTTGAAACATCGGGCATTGCAATGGGATAACTAACACCATGTTTAACAAGCACAAGCGCTAATTCTTTGCGAGCTTGTTCTGCTTTTTGGATCCCTGTTCCAAGTACTCTTAAAGCTTCGTTTGGGGAATGGAAACCCGCACCGTTAGCCGCTGCAACCCAATCCCATCTCCATTGTGAATGTCGAATTAACTGCAGAGCTTTTTCCATTTCCTTATCGTTTGCACCGTTATCCCATGCGGTTTTTGCTTCTATATGTGCTGCAGCTAAAGCTTCTTCCAACAATCCGCGTAATTCCATAATTTTATCCTGTCTCGTATAAATCATTTGAATCATCTTATCGGTGTTTTCTCTATGACAAACAAAACATGAATTTTCTACATTGTTGAGGGGTGATTGAATATGATGATCGGTAAATTTAACGCCCCCTTCGGTTTTATAAGGCATGTGGCAATCCGCACACGAAACACCTTTTTCGGCATGTGTTCCGGTCATAAACAATTCATAATCGGGATGCTGTGCTTTAAGCATCGGAGCTTTACTTAAAGCATGAGTCCAATCAGAAAAATTAATCTCATCAAAATATTCTTCCATATCGTCGGCGCTGAACCCTTTATCCCAAGGGAAAGTTAGATAATTGCCTTCACCTTTGAAATAATATTCAACGTGGCATTGAGCACAAACAAGCGATCTCATTTCGTTATGTGAAAAATCCGAAATCTTTTTACCTTGTCTTTCAAAAGCTTCGATTAATGCGGGACGCGTAATTCTTAAATTCATTGTCTTCGGATCGTGGCAATCTTGGCAACCGATAGGATTTATGATTTGATGACCTCTGTCATACCAATTAACTTTATAAAATTCGGCAACGCCTTCTTCAGCCATAACCCTTGGAACATCAGTGCTTTTGCAAGTCCAGCATGTTGAAGGCATTGGACGGTCGTCTTTTCCGCCGGTTCTAAGTATCTCTCGAATATCTTTTATTGCGTGAGCGTGACCTCTGGCTTGATTATATTCTTTTGCAAAACCGTATCCAGCCCACATAATTACTAATTCCGGGTAATCTTCAAGATAATCTCTGAATACAGAGCCTGCATATTTACTTGCAAAATTGGTATCTAATGTTTTGCGGTAAGTTTCATATTCACGTGGATAATTTTCTCCCCATATTTCATTTCTCGGTTCCCATTCGGGAAGCGGTTTAACGGTTTGAAGAGTTAATGCTTCGCTTCTTCTTTCAACAATAGATGAAGCAAAAAGACCTATTAAAAATACTATAACAACGGTAGAGAAAAACAATAACCATCCTACCCATGGTTTTTCTTTAATAATGTCTTGAATCGGTCTCATCGAAAGTCCTTTAGTTTATTGTTATTAATTTTCTTTTGCAAAAAACTTTTTCATCCAACCGGGTGTAATTTCTTCGTACTGCGGAGTTTGGGCATACGGTGTTGATGATAATCCCTTAACTCTGCCGTGAGGTACTTCGCGGTGGCAATCCCAGCAATAACCCGGTCTTTGATCTTCAACGCTTCTGTTATTAATTGCTCTTAATCCGATCGGATGAATTTGATTTGAATGACACCGGACACAATTTTGCTGTACTGCTTCCATACCGGCACTTTTAATTCTTATAACTTGGGGTTCTAATCTGAAAGTGAACATAGTCGCATGTCTTAGTCCGTCCATTGCTTTGAAATAATATGTTCTTACAATATGATCTTGCGGAACATGACAATCGTTGCATGTTGCAACTTTAGCGTGACTGCTTCTTTCCCATGTTGCGTATTGAGGAGTCATAACATGACAATTAATACATGCCATCGGGTCATCGGATAAATAAGAAACAGCATTGGAAATGTAGAATATATGAAGCCCTATCCCGAAAAAGATACCAAGTAAAATAATAACCGGAAATCTCCATCGCGGCGGTGGTTTAAAAACATGTAATATTTTAGATAGAATGTTTCTCTTCTCAATTTTTTGTTGAGACATTTTCATCTCCTGATTCTGAAATCTTATTTAGCTTTTTAATATCTGCCGTACTTCTTGGATGTCCCAGGCTTTGAATGTTTTTGTTATGAATTACGTACTGTTCTTTTGTGATATTATTCTGCCAATTTCCCGTAAGCATGCCTAAACCAATAATAAAAATATAAATACCCGCAACTCCAACTGCAACCCATTTTTTATTAAAGGTTTTTTTTGTGAATTGCGGTTTCAACTGAAGCGTATCTTTAACGGGACAAACATCAACACAGCTCATACATGTTGAGCATTCATCCGAAAACACTGTCTTAACACTGTCAACCTTTATAAAAGAAGGACATGCTTTATTACACAAACCACAATCAATGCATGAGACCGGGTCGCGCTTGATTTTATTGGGACTGAGCAAGGTGAATATTCCAAGCAAAGCACCGTACGGACATAAATACCTGCACCAAAAATTTCTAACAATTATAGAAAGAACAAATAAAACTGCAATTACAATTAAAGCAAACCGCGAAATATCCGCAAAGAAATAATACATCTTTACATCGGCAACCATATTATAAGGAGTGTCTAAAAAATACTTTAAAGATGCGGCAGTCATTGTAAAGAAAATTGCATAAACAAAATAAGCAAGCATCAAGTATTTTAGGCTTCGCAGCGGGTAGTCCAAGAGTTTCGGAATTTTGATCCGTTTCTTAAAAAGTTTTTTGGATACTTTATCGCCGAAGTCACCGACGAGTTCTGAAAGAAATCCGATTGGACACATCCAACTGCAAAATGCCTTACCGAAAAAGAACGAAACAGTTATTATGCCAATTAAAATTACAAATCCTGCCGGGTGTGCTTGATGTATTTCTCCCGTTAAAAAGAAATAATACAAGCTCATTAAAGCACTTATCGGTAAAAAGCCTTCAACTCCGGGTGGTCGATAACCGACACTTGACGGATTCCCGCCTTCTAATGATTCAACAAAAAAGTGAAATTCCACCCCAATCCAAACGCAAAGGAGTGCAATGCCTGCTTGAACCCAAAATCTATATTTTTGTACCGGTTGTTCTATATTTCTAATGAACTTCTTTTTTTCTTTCATTTTATTGTCCGTGTATAATCAGATATATATTTCCGATTAAAAATTATTATAAAAGGAATAATTTGTCAATTGAAATCGATGAAAAATCGCTCTTTCAAAAGATATTCAGTATTATATAACCGTATTTTGTTGCAAAGGACACCGATGTTCTTTATTTTTAATCAGAATTAATTTTCTTTTTATAAAAGGATCAAAAATGTTACGAGAAATAATTAAAATAGATGAAGAACTTTGCGACGGATGTGGTGATTGTGTCCCCTCCTGTCATGAGGGCGCTCTTCAAGTAATTGACGGAAAAGTCAGACTAATCAGCGATTTATTCTGTGATGGACTTGGTGCATGCATCGGTCATTGCCCGCAAGACGCGCTAACGATTGAAAAAAGAGAAGCCGAGCCATATAACGAAACTAAAGTTATGGACTATATTGTTAAGGGCGGGCCAAATGTTATCAAAGCACATCTTGAACATTTGATCGATCATAACGAGTTGGATTTTGTAACCGAAGCCATTGAATACCTGAATAAACATAGTATTCCCATCCCGGAATTACGAAAAGAAAAAGTTGAACATGCAGGTTGTCCCGGGTCAAAAGAAATGTTATTCGAAAATTATATTGATTCGGAAAGTGAATCCGGGCAAAGACAATCTTATTTAACACATTGGCCTATTCAATTGCATCTTGTTTCACCTGAAGCACAATATTACAGGAATGCACATTTACTGCTTGCCGCAGATTGCTGCGGATTTTCTTATCCCGATTTTCATAAAGATTTTCTCCAAGGAAAAAGTCTTGCAATTGCCTGTCCGAAACTCGATACCAATAAACAAGTTTATTTTGATAAACTTATAACAATGTTGGAACAAAACCGATTAAAAACTATTACTGTTTTAATTATGCAGGTTCCGTGCTGCAGCGGTTTGGTACAATTGGTTCAACAGGCAATTGAATTTACCGGGAGTGATATTGAAGTTAATGTAATAGTAATCGGTATTGACGGAAAAATTTTAAAAGAAACACAAATAAATTAAAATAATCGAATGGGGCTAAAGCCCGTATAATTTGTTGCAATTTTCTCCATCCATTGAAGTGGACGGCAATAATAATTTACTTGTGCAACACACTCTAAAGCCAACGGATAATTTGATTCGGAATTATTTCGGGCTTCAGTCCCATGAAAATGAAAGGTAACAACATGAGTGAATTCATAAACAACAGCGAACATAGAGTAAAAATTCTAAAAGAGCTTATACTCAAACTACATAAAGGAGTCTCGGTTGAAGAGACTCAAAAAGAATTAAAAAAAGTTATGGGTAAAGTCCCCTACGGAGAAGTAGTTCAAGCCGAAGAGGAATTAATTAAAGAAGGATTAGACCGCGAAGAAGTTTTGAAATTCTGTGATCTTCATTCCGATGCGTTAAAAGGTAACTTGATGAGTAAATTCTCAAAAGAAATTCCCGAAGGTCATCCGGTGGATGTTTTCATAAACGAAAATCGTGAAGTAGAAAAAGTAATCGAAAATATTCGTAAACTTTATCCGAATGATAATAGCGAAAGAAATCCTAAAGAAATCTTAAATGAGATCAACAAGGAGTTTAACTTATTGATGGACATTGAAAAACATTATGTAAGAAAAGAAAACTTAGTCTTCACCTTTTTAGAAAAACACAACATTACCGGTCCGCCGATGGTTATGTGGGGCAAACATGATGAAACAAGAGCTTTGTTAAAATCGACTTTTTCTGTTTTCGAAGAAAAAGATAACATTGACATAGAAGCATTGAACGGTTTCAAAGAATTCATGTTTGAACCGGCACTTAAATCAATCGAAGAGATGATTTATAAAGAAGAAAACATTCTCTTCCCGATGTGCATCGATACATTCACCGATATAGAATGGTATGAAATTGATCAGCAGAGTGATGAAATTGGTTTCTGCATATTCTATCCCGAAAAAAGATGGGAACCTGAATTTGATACAAGAGCAGATCGATTCGAAAAAGAAGAATCCAAGTTCAAACTTTCGACCGGAAGTTTATCTACCGAAGAGTTGGAAGGAATTTTCAACGCCGTTCCGCTTGATATCACATTTGTAGATAAAGATGATAAAGTTCGGTACTTCTCTCACGGGACAGACAGAATATTCCAAAGAAGCAAAGCAATTCTCGGAAGAGAAGTTCAATATTGTCATCCGCCGTCAAGTGTGCATATAGTTAATCAAATTTTGGATGACTTCAAATCCGGCAAACAAGATGCCGCAAAGTTCTGGATAAACTTTCACGGTAAGTATGTTCATATTTCATATTTTGCTGTTCGAGATAAAGAGAGAAATTATTTAGGCACAGTTGAGTTAACTCAAGACATTGCCGAGTTCAGAGAATTAGAAGGTGAAAGGAGAATTTTGCAGTATGACAATTAAAGAAGACATAAAATTAGACATAACACCGAAAACTTTAGTCGGTGATTTACTTAAAAATTATCCGCAGCTTGAAGATAAACTAATTGAGATTGCACCGGTTTTTAAGAAATTGAAAAATCCGGTTTTGCGAAGAACGGTTATAAAAGTAACAACATTAAAACAGGCGGCGGTTGTAGGCGGAGTTTCTTTATCATTATTAATTAACGAACTACGAAAAGCTGCCGGTTTGGATGATTCCGAAATTGAAGAAGATGTTTTTGAAAGCGTCAAACCAAAGCCGGTTTGGGTTGAAGAAAATAAAATAGTTAAAGAATACGATGCCCGCGAAGATTTAGAAAACGGTAATCATCCCGCGGCAAAAGTAACAAAAGATATTCTCGAATTAAAAGAGAATGAAAATTATTTATTAATCACTCCTTTCGTTCCCGCGCCGTTAATTAAGATTATGGAAGACAAAGGATTTGAAACATTCACCGAAAAGGTTGAAGAAGAATTTGTCAAAACGTTTGTGTGTTTGAAGTAATAAATCTTAAGCCGCTAATGCGCGAATGAAATAGAAGAATTGAATAAAAGTTTTTACGTAACAAATTCCTTCAACGCCGAAGCATTATTATATTTCTCTTCCTTGGAAGAATAAACAAAGGTTACGGTTTTATTTTTCTTTATCAATTGTTTTAATTCGTTCAAGGTTCCCGATTTATCTTTTAATTCATCTTTATATTTTTTCTTAAACTCATTCCATTTATCAAAGTTACTGTGATACCACTTCCGCAATTCTTTGCTCGGTGCAACATCTTTCATCCACAAATCAATTTTTGCTTTTTCTTTTGTTAATCCGCGAGGCCATAACCGGTCAACTAAAATTCTAAAACCATCTTCTTTTGACGGTTCGTCGTAAACACGTTTTGTTTTTATCATTGTTACACCCTGATAAGATTGTAATAGGTTTATTTTTTGTTTTGCAATATCATTATTCCAAATATAAAATTCTGTTAATCACAATGGATTGAAATGAATAGAATTCGCAGTGGTTTTCTACTTAACCGTATTTAGGGACACAAAATTTTAATTAATTCATTATCTAGTTTCACTTTAGGCAGCATAAATCAACTTGGAATTAGAGGGGCTGTTTTGTAATTTTTTCATGTAGTTTTTATTAATAAATGAAAAAATCATTACGAGAGCCGTAAAATTAAGTGTCATTCTTAAAGCAATATAAATCTTCCCTTAAGGTAATTGAAGCAGAAGAAATAGTGGACTTGCTTTTTTTTCGTCCGATTGCTTTTCTTTTTGTTAAGTTAATTTATCCAACCAAGATAACACCCAATCAGGTTACAATAATTTCTATGTTATTTGGAATAATTGCCGGCGTTTCGATTGCTTATGGTACGGTTAATTCCATTGCCTGGGGAGGAGTTTTTTTTGCGCTAAGTCTCATTTTTGACTGTGTCGATGGTCAGCTTGCCCGTATTAAAAAGAGCGGAACTCCGTTCGGTAGATTATTAGACGGGTTAATAGATTATATATCTTCCTTTTCTGTTTTCATCGGTATCGGGTTTTGGGGGATGGGGCTGTGGACAAATCCTTTTCATTGGTGGGCTATTGTTATAATTACAGGCTTGACTTATGCAGTTCAAGCCGGGTTAGTTGATTATTATAGAAGTGAGTATATCTCAAATGCTGAAGGCAAAACTAATTTTGTTGAAAGTGAACTTGCCGAATTTCAAAAAGAGTATGATGCGGTAAAAAATGCCGGTGAACAACCGGTCAAAAGATTTCTTCTTTCTTTATATATCATCTATTCTAAAATGCAGAATGCAAAAAGAAAAATGATTGAAGAGGAAACCGCAATACCTGCCGAAGAATATGTAAAACAGAATACATTTCTAGTACGACTTTGGAATTTAAACGGACTTTCAACACACGGTTTTGCATTAATTATTTTTGCTTTTTTGAACAAGCTCGATTGGTTTATCTGGTACATTCTTTTCTTCGGAAATCTTTGGACATTCTTTATTTGGTTAATACAAAAATCAAACGATAAAAAAGTAGAGAAATTATTTCAAATAACTCCCGATAATATTCGATAAATAATTTCGATTTATTATTTCCTACTAATGCGGGTATATAATTGCATTAAATAGGATTATGGGATTCGAGCTTGTACAGGAAATATCTCTTGGAGTAAACCATGAAAAAATCAACGCAACTAAAAAGATTATTGACAAGCCCCTCTCTTGAATTCATCATGGAAGCACATAATGGTCTTTCGGCAAAGATTGCCGAGGAAGCCGGCTTCAAGGGAATTTGGGGCAGCGGTCTTTCAATCAGTGCGTCTTTAGGTGTTCGCGATAATAATGAGGCAAGCTGGACACAAGTGCTTGAAGTAGTGGAGTATATGAGTGATGCTACTACAGTCCCCATTTTACTTGATGGAGATACCGGATATGGTAATTTTAATAATATGCGCCGGCTTGTGAAAAAACTAGAACAGCGAAACATAGCGGGAGTATGTATTGAGGATAAACTATTCCCAAAGACCAATAGTTTTATCCGTGGTGAAAAACAACCTCTCGCCGATATCGAAGAATTTACGGGTAAAATTAAAGCAGGCAAAGATAGCCAGCTTGACTATGATTTTTGCATCGTTGCACGTGTTGAAGCACTAATAGCGGGTTGGGGGCTTGCCGAAGCACTTAGAAGAGCAGAAGCTTATCGTCTTGCGGGTGCAGATGCAATTCTTATGCATAGTAAAATTTCAAAACCGGATGAGATCCTTGCTTTTATGAAAGAATGGGGAAACAGATGTCCGGTTGTTATCGTACCGACAAAATATTACTCTACACCGACACAAGTTTTCCGCGATGCTAAAATTAGTCTTGTAATTTGGGCTAATCATCAACTTCGTTCTGCAATTACTGCAATGAAAGAAACAGTACAGAAAATTTATACTTCACAATCCCTAATTGAAGTTGAAGACAAAGTTGCACCATTAGCCGAGGTCTTCCGCTTACAAAATGATGAAGAGCTTCAGCAGGCGGAAAATATTTATCTCAAAACACCCGAACACGAGAAAATAAGCGGGATAATTCTTGCAGCGTCGCGAGGTGTTGAGTTAGCTGAATTAACAGAAAATCTGCCTAAAGCAATGATAAACATTAACGGTCAGCCGCTAATTAAAAAAATGTTAGAACTTTTTAACGAGCGTGGAATTAAAGATCTTTCAATTGTACGCGGCTACAAAAAGGATGCATTCACATTTCCTAATATCAATTATTTCGATAATGACGACTACGCAACTACAGGTGAATTAGTATCTCTCTATAAAGCACAAGCAAAAATCAGCGGTACATGTATTATAACTTACGGTGATATTCTATATCGTAAATTTATTCTTTCGTCCTTATTAGATGAAACCGGAGATATTGTTATTGTAGCAGATGCAAATCTCGAAAGGCGTTGCTGCGGTAATAAAGGTGATTTTATTATTTCTACGCGTCCTTATTCAAAAGAATTTTCGGAAGAGCCGGTTTATCTAAAGCAAATTCAGTTTACAGAATTGCAAAAGCCGGATCAGTTTGACGGCGAGTGGATTGGTTTAATAAAGACAACTCAAAAGGGTTCGGATATATTAAAATCAGCTTTGCAAAAAATGTCCGAAAAAGAAAATTTTAATAAAATGAAAATGCCCGACCTGCTTAATCTACTTATTGAAAAAGGGTCACAGATAAACGTAGTTTATATTGATGGTCACTGGCTTGATGTTGACAACCTTAATGATCTTAGCAATGTTATGGCATATCATTAATTAAAACGGGGAATTTTTTAAAACATATTTATTCAATCTATCCGGTAAATAAAATGATTAAAGCAAATGAATTTTTAGATGAATGTTTATCGCTTGGTTTTAATTTTTTTACGGGAACACCGTGTTCCTATTTAAAACCTTTTATCAACTATGTTATAGATCACGATGAATTTCATTTTGTTGATGCTGTTAATGAAGGTGATGCTATTGCCATTGCCGCCGGAGTTACAGTTGCAGGCAAAAGAAGTGTTGTAATGTTTCAGAATTCCGGTTTCGGAAACGCCGTTAATCCGTTAACATCACTAACTGATACTTTCCGCATACCGATGATGGTTATTGTAACTTATCGTGGAGAACCGGGCGGGCACCCCGATGAACCGCAGCATGAATTAATGGGACAAATACTTACTGATTTGCTTGATGCAATGAAATTAAAATGGGCTTTCTTTCCTAACGAAAGCGGACTGATTAAAAATGCTTTAAAAGAAGCTAACGATTATATGCTCTCCGAAAATAAACCTTTCGTTTTTGTTATGAAAAAAGATGACGTAAATCCTTATGAGCTGCAAACTAAAAGACAGGATAACATTTTCCGTTTTTCTATAAATCATAAGGATGAATTTCAGTTTGCATATAACGAAAGAAGCACTAGAACAGATGCATTAAAATCAATTCAATCGGTTGCCGATGATAAATCTGTAGTGATTGCAACAACAGGCAAAACCGGAAGAGAATTATTCGAATTGGATGATAAAGAAAATCAACTATATATGGTCGGCTCGATGGGATGTGCCCTTGCATTTGGATTTGGAGTTGCTTTTGCAAAACCAAATTTACACGTATTCATAATCGATGGTGATGGAGCGTTACTTATGAGAACCGGCTCTATGGCTACCATCGGAGCTTATCAACCGCGAAACCTTAATCATATTCTTCTTGATAACGAAGCTCACGATTCCACAGGCGGACAAAGTACTGTATCGCATAATGTTTCGTTTGCTTCAATTGCAAAAGGATTCGGTTATAATCACGCTGTTTCTACTGATGATCTTCAAACATTTCAACAATATCTTACTTCAAGCAAGTTGAAAGAAGGACCAACCTTTATTCATTTCAAAATCAAAAAAGGTTCTCCTAAAAATTTGGGAAGACCCGGAGTAAAGCCTTACCAAGTTAAAGAACGATTAGAAAAATTTATCATGTCGAAATAAAGGAAACTATGAGCAGAATAAGATGTGCGGTAATTCTTGCCGCCGGAATCGGTTCACGACTGCGTGCCATCCATAATGACAAACCAAAAGGATTTCTTCAATTAGGCAATAAACCGATTATCGAAGAATCAATTGCTCGTTTAGTTTATGCGGGCATTAACAAGATTATTATTGTTAATGGTTATCAGAACCACTATTACGATGAACTCAAAAAAAAATATCCTTTTGTACAAACAATAAAAAACGAACTCTATGAATCTACCGGAAGTATGTATTCTTTATGGATAGCTAAGGAATTGGTACACGAAGATTTCTTACTGCTTGAATCCGATTTGTTATATGAATACAATGCCCTGCAAACTCTTTTGAACGATGAACGGGAAAATGTAATTCTTCTCTCCGGAAAAACTAATGCGGGTGATGAAGTTTACGTAGGTGTTGAAGGAAACCAAATTGTAAATATGTCAAAGCAAATTGATGACATAAAAAATTACGGCGGTGAATTAGTTGGTATTTCTAAAATTTCATTTGACTTGTACAAGAAAATGAGTGCTTATGCCGAAACACAGTTTGATACAAAAATAAATTATCACTATGAAGATTGTCTAACGGATTTAGCCGCGTCTAATGAAATAAATTTTAATCTGATTGATGATCTCGCTTGGATTGAAATTGATGACGAACAGCACCATAAACGAGCTGTGGAAGTAATTTATCCTCTAATAAATAAGAGAGACAATGAAATTCAGTTAATTAAAAAAGTTCATAGAAATGTATTGCTTAACCCCGGACCAGCAACAACTACCGATACGGTTAAATATGCTATGGTTGTCGAAGATATTTGTCCGCGTGAGCTTGAGTTTGGCGAGCTTGTTGAAAATATCAGAAGGGATTTAGTGAAGGTTGTTCACGGCGAAGGCACTCACGAAGCAGTATTATTTGCAAGCTCCGGAACCGGAGGCGTTGAAGCCTGTCTTACTTCGGTTATACCCGATAACAAAGTAGTGTTGATTATAAACAACGGTGCATACGGTAAAAGAATGCAGCTAATTTGCGAAGGGTTCGGTATAAAGCTGGTAAAATTTGATGTTCCATACGGTGATGCAATTGATCTAATAAAATTGGAAGAAGAAATTCTTCGGCATAAAGATGAACTTTCGCATATTGCATTTATTCATCACGAAACAACTGTGGGAATATTAAATCCCATCGATAAAATTTCTGCGATAGCAAAAAAATTTAATCTCGAAATTATTGTTGATGCAATGTCTTCCTATGCAGGCATTCCAATTAACGTTAAGAAAGATAACATACACTTTTTAATCTCTTCGGCTAACAAATGCATACAGGGAATGGCGGGTTTAAGTTTTGTTATTTGCAGCAGCGAATCGTTAATTAAAACAGCAAATTATAAACGAAGGAATTTTTACTTCAATCTTTTTGATAACTATACTTTCTTTACCAAGAACAAACAAATGCAATTTACCCCACCGGTTCAAATTTTCTATGCATTACGGCAGGCAATTAACGAATACTTTGTTGAAACCGAACAAGGACGCGCAAAGAGATATGAAGAAATGTACGATGTATTGTATAAAGGAATGAAAGACCTCGGATTTAAGTTTTTGGTTGAAAAGAAACACCACGCTAAATTGTTGACAGCCATAATTGAACCGGATGACCCGAACTATAATTTTAATAATATGCACGATTACTTAATCGCAAAAGGATTTACTATTTATCCGGGCAAAGGTGCTAAGGTCAATACATTCAGAATATCAAACATAGGACAAATCTATGTGGAAGATATTCGGCAATTTTTAATTGAATTAAAAGAATACCTGCAAAAAAATAAAATCACCGTTAAATAATTATGCCCATATTTATTAGTTTGTTCGCGGCTAAAAAAAGGGAACTAGTTTCGGGAGGCACTGCTTTTATTCGCCCAATTCAAAAGCAAAAGCGTAAGCCGCTAATGCGCGAATAAATTAGCGTATTCGCGGCTAAAAAAGGGAACTCGTTTTTAAGTGCTATGCTTTTATTCGCTCAATTCAAAAGCAAAAACGTAAGCCGCTAATGCGCGAATAGAAGCAACCCCTATTTTTTATTTACATCCATCACTTTTACGAAAGAAAAAATTCACAATTATCTCAATTTTTCTTTAATTTATAATTAAATAAATATGTGAGATAAATGCCCGCACCTCAAATCATTTCCGAGCTTGTTGAACGCTTCAAGTTCAATATCAACGATTACAAACAAGGCAGCTATAACGAAACCCAAGTCCGGCGTGAATTTATCGATCCTTTCTTTAAAGCACTTGGCTGGGATATTAGCAATGAAAAAGGTTATGCCGAAGCTTATAAAGATGTAGTTCATGAATATTCACTAAAAACAAAAGACAAAGCCGAAGCACCCGATTATCTTTTCAGAATCGGCGGTACGAAAAAGTTTTTTGTTGAAGCTAAAAAACCGAGCGTAAATTTAAGAGATGATATCTCACCGGCATTTCAATTAAGACGATATGCATGGTCAGCTAAACTTCCTTTAAGTATTCTAACCGATTTTGAAGAACTTGTAATTTATGACTGCAGAATTCAACCGAAGAAAACGGATAAACCATCGACCGGTAGAATTAAATACTACTCCTTTGAAGAATACATTGAAAAGTGGGATGAAATTGAAAGCATCTTTTCACGCGAAGCTGTATTAAAAGGTTCGTTTGATAAATATGCCGAATCGAATAAAGGGAAACGCGGAACCGCCGAAGTTGATGATGCATTCTTAAAAGAAATTGAAAACTGGCGTGAAATATTAGCCCGCAATATTGCATTGCGTAACGAACACTTAAGCAATCGCGAATTAAACTTTGCTGTTCAGAAAACTATCGATAGAATAATATTCTTACGCATCTGCGAAGACCGCGGCATTGAAGATTACGGGCAGTTAATGAATCTGCAAAACGGCGCGAATGTATATCGTAGACTACTTCAAATTTTTACGCGTGCCGATGAAAAATATAACTCGGGACTTTTTCATTTTGAAGATGAGAAAAACAGAAACGAAGAACCCGATAAGATTACCCCGGCAATTTCTATTGACGATAAAGTTTTAAAAGAGATTATAAAAAATCTTTACTATCCCGATAGCCCTTACGAGTTTTCTGTTTTACCTTCGGATATATTGGGACACGTTTACGAACAATTTCTCGGTAAAGTAATTCGTTTAACAGCCGGGCACCGCGCAGTTGTTGAAGAAAAACCCGAAGTTAAAAAAGCAGGCGGTGTTTATTATACACCGACTTACATTGTTGATTACATCGTTAATAACACGCTCGGTAAAAAGTTGGAAGAAATTGAAGCAAAGATAAAGCCGGGTAATGATGCATCAATAAAAAAAGCATTGAAAGAAGCATCGGAATTAAAAGTGCTCGATCCCGCATGCGGTTCCGGTTCCTTCCTTATCGACGCATACCAATACTTACTCGATTGGCACTTAAAATTGTATTCCGTAGAGACATCCCGACAAGTCGGGACTGTGTCTCTGCAACGCAATTCGCCCGTCTATCAAACAAAAGATGGTGATTACCGTTTAACAACCTCAGAAAAGAAACGCATTTTGTTAAATAACATTTACGGAGTTGATATTGACAGTCAAGCTGTGGAAGTAACAAAACTTTCTCTGCTGTTGAAAGTTTTGGAAGGCGAAACAGACGAAAGTTTATTTACTCAGATAAGTTTATTCCGTGAAAGAGCTTTACCGGATTTAAGCAGCAATATAAAATGCGGCAACTCGTTAATAGGTCCTGATTTTTATGAACAAACCGAACTCAACCTCGATGAAGAAGAACACTACCGAATAAATGTTTTTGATTGGAATGAAGAGTTTAAAGAAATTATGAATGATGGTGGTTTTGATTGTGTGATTGGAAATCCACCGTATTTGAAGATAACAAAAAACTCAGTCCCAAATAACATTTTGCAATACTACGAAGATAATTATGTAACGATAGCAGGTGGAAGTTCTAAGAATCTATTCCAATTATTTGTTGAGAGAGTATTAACACTAAACCCAACACATTTTTCTTTCATAGTTCCTGAAGCTTTATGTACAACTTCAAGTAATGGAATGCTGAGAAAAATAATCCTTGATAAATATTTTATAGATTCAATTTGCTACTTTGATAACTTTGTCTTTAAAGATGCAACAATAGGAACGATAATTTTTGTATTGAATAAGTCTTCAGAAAGGAATGAGTATGAATTAATTAATTTACTTTCTACTGGTGAGTTTAAAATAAAAAGTACTGTTGAATACAAAGATGGAATAAATGAATGGAAGATAAGATATAATCCTAATGTAGAATTATTAAGAAAGTTGGAGGATGGAAGCAACCTACTTGGAGAAATTGCTGTAATGTCAAAAGGAATGGTTGTAAAAGATAGGACAAAACATCTTAGAGAAAAAAGGCGAAATAAAGATCTTCCATTTTTACTGGGCAAGTCTATCAGTAGATACAAAATGCAAATTAAATATTTCACAGATTATGATGAACTAGAAATAATCGGTGGGACAAGAAATTTGGAAAAACATACAAACGTCCCAAGGATTCTTATAAGAAGAACAGGCAATGTTATTTGTTGTGTTTATAGTGAGCAAAAATCGTTAATTGAAAGCACTTTGTATTTGTTGTGGTGTGAAAATGTATCTTTAATATTTCTAACTGGTTTATTGAACTCAAAATTGATGACTTTTTTTCTACAAAATGGATTACTTACCAATGAACAAGGTTATCCCCAAGTATTAATGTGGCAATTGGAAAAATTACCTATTAAAATTCCTTCGTTCAAAGATATAAATAAAATTGAAATCAAGGTTAAGCAAATAATCAATCTTAAATCGTCAATAGACAATACCAAAACCCCTCAAGAAAAGAAAAACCTCGAGAGACAAATCGCCGCGTTGGACAAACAAATCGACAAACTTGTTTACGAACTATACGGTTTAACCGAAGACGAAATCAAAATCGTGGAGGAAAGTGTGAAATGAAAATTAATTTCTTTCCGAACGGGCGCTTAAAATGGTTGCACTTCCAATATCATTTTCAACAATCTTAATAGCATCTGAATTTTGGAAAGTGTGCATATACGCATGATGAACGGTTAAAACTAAATCTTGCAACTTATTATCTTCTTCCAACATATCAATTTTTAATCCTAGATTAATCAACTTCTCAACATGTATATGCCTACCGTGTGAATAAGTTTGTTCCGGATCAGAAAGATATTCAACAATTTTTTTAACAGTTTCTTCTTTAGAATCGATACCTTTTAACATATTTCTGGACAGCCATTCTTTAGCTAATTCTTCGGACCAAGTAACTGCATTTTGACAGAGTGCTAAGTATGTTGGAGGAGTTTTTTGCAGTTCAATTTGCCAATAAATCACATTTTGATTCCGCTCTAAGTCTTCTTTTGCTTTTTTATATTCTGCCAAGACTAATTTTGCTGATATTCCATTTATATGAGGATCAATAGGGCCAAGGTTTGACTGTTTTCCCATATGTATTAATTTTCCGGCACAAGCAATTAAAGTGCCTGCAGACATGGCTATTTGAGGAACGAAAATCTCGATATTATCTCCAAACATTTTATAAAGATAATCCACTATTGACTCAGTTGCGGCAACATCTCCACCCTCTGTATGAAGAATTAAATCTAATCCTTTTTCACGATCAATTTTATGTATTGCAGACATAATCATTTCTTTATCAGAGTCCTGAATTCCTGTATCGAACCCTTTTTTGGTTAGAAAAGCTGAATAATACGCTATCGTGTTTCGTTTACGATGCTGAGCTAACTTCTTTAAATATTTTTTTCTGATGTGATCTAACGGTGAGGAGACATTGTTAATTTCTTTAAATAAGTCGTTCCAATTGGGCATAAGCTTTAGTCTACAAGTTGTTTCTTCGAATCATTCGTGGTGTAAGTAGAAATTTTACTTCCCTTAATGAAAGAAGGGAGACTAAATCTTCTGAAGTTGTGGTGATAAAAATATAGTGGTCGAGACTCGGATATATTAAAATTTTGGAACAAATTCTTTGCTTCCTTTTCTAACTCAATAGCTTTTTTGGAAGGCTTACTTGTAATGGGTTTCATATTTTTACTTATTAATTGTGTATAATTCTAAAAAATTTTACAATTAAATGCAACAATTTGTTTCTCAATAATTTATCGAGAACCAGGTGTAGTAACTTTGCGACGGACCAACAAATCGACAACCTCGTTTACGAACTATACGGCTTAACCGAAGACGAAATAAAAATAGTAGAAGAGAGTGTGAAATGAAATGGATTAGCGAATTCGCGGCTAAATAAAGGGGACTCGTTTTATGCGCTATGCTTTTATTCGTTCAATTCAATAAAGGGAGGTTATTTTGGGTGATCTAATTTATAAAGAGGAAAGCTACCAGATAATCGGCAAGTGTTTTGAAGTTCACAATAATCTTGGTCCGGGATTTTTAGAAATTGTATATAAAGATGCTCTCGAACAAGAATTTAATATTGCAAACATTCCTTACGAGAGAGAAAAAGAATACATTGTGAATTACAAAGGGAAATTATTACCCCATAAATTTTACGCTGACTTTGTTGTTTTTGATAAAATCATTCTTGAAGTAAAAGCCGTCTCCGGTATTCCTGACGAATTTATTGCCCTTGCGATCAACTATCTAAAAGTATCGAATAACAAATTAGCATTACTTGTAAACTTCGGCGAACTAAAACTCAACTATAGAAGAATAGTACTTGACGAAAAAAGAAAAGAATGGGAATGAAAAGCGAAAAGCGTAAGCCGCTAATGCGCGGATAAATTAGCGTATTCGCGGCTAAAAAAAGGGAACTAGTTTCGGGAGGCACTGCTTTTATTCGCCCAATTCAAAGGCGAAAAGCGTATGCTGCTAATGCGCGAATGAATTAGAGTATTCACGGTTAAACTTTCTTTATAATGATGTGAATTCTTTTTCTCCAAACAGTTTCATCGCTTGTGAAAAGAGAATGTTTTCTTCGCGGAAGATATGGAGTTTCATCGTTTCAATAATTGCAATACCCTGTTCATATGCAGCTTGAAATGTAATTTCTTTTGAGCGTTGATCGGGAAGACGAGAACCAAGTCCTAAAAAATTAAATACAATTGCCGCTGCTTGAGCAACTTTAATATGTTCGTCTTCAATTACATTTATACCCGTCAAAGAAGAATCTTTTGAATTATGTTCTCCTATTTCAACCAACTTTTTTTGAAGTAATGGAAATAATTCTTTCTCTTCTTTATGATTATGAACCGGAACCTTTTCATCAATAAAAGTAAAAAAATTTTTAAACCTTTCGTCAATCTCTTTATCGAATATCCAATTATTATTCCGCCACTTTAATAACGCTTCCTCAAATCCGTTCAACACATTTGTGAAAGCTGTGTGTTCATCTACAAGTTTTTTTAGATAAGGATGAAGTTCCTTGTATGGAACAGGTTCAATATTTTGCGGATCGTAAGCATCCGGCGGATCGAAAGGCGACATCTCTTCGCCGGAATCCTTTTCTACAAATCTTTTTAACTGATCGCCTGTCTTATTCATAACATATCCTTTCTATGGATTTTTAATCTCAGCATTTTTACGAGTATAATACCACCAATTTAAAAACAAGCAGCCAATATAATAGAGAGCGAATCCATACATTGCGTATTCCGGTGTACCGTTTTCTATTTGTTGACCGAAAACTTTCGGGATAATAAAAGCTCCGTAGGCAGCTATTGCCGAAGTCCACCCCAATACTGGTCCAGCTTGTTCTTTGCTAAAAATATTCGGAATACTTCTGAAAGTTGAGCCATTGCCTATACCGGTTGTGAGAAACAAAATCATAAACCCGGTAAAGAACGGTATCCAATAATCTTCGGGTGTTGGACTTGCTTTAGCTTGAATGATAAAGTAAGCTACAAATAACGCGGCAATAATTTGCACAACAGTAATATAACCGGTTACCTTAGCACCGCTGTTTAGTTTATCGGATAACCAACCGCCCACGGGACGAATTAACGCACCGAGCATCGGACCTATAAAAACCCAAAATAAAAAATCGGGTGCGTTTGGATTTATATAAGATGGATCAGCTTCGTTCGAATACACGAAAATATCTTGAGACAATTTCGGAAATGCTGCCGAAAATCCGATGAACGAGCCAAACGTCATCGTGTAAATTACAGTCATTATCCAATTATGTTTATTATTAAAAATTGCGAATTGTTTGTTGAGATTTGACCGTGTCTCACTTGGCGTAGTGTATTTCATCAACGCAAGTGTAACTATAATTACAAGAGGTAAAACAATCCACATATTAAGGTCAACACCGACTAACAGAATTGCACCGATTGTAGTGGCAATAAATCCAAGTAAAACGAGATATAAAGATTTTGCTATTCCCTGTAAAGTACCTGGTAATATGGGAGTTCCGGTTATTACATTGTTCATCCCGAAGTAAGCTGCAATTGCGGAAAGAGTTAAGAACGGAACCCAAATCCAGCCTGCATTTTGAATTCCCGCAAGTCCCTCATTTGAAACTATTTCACCGGCATGATTAACCGCGCCAAAAAGAAAAATCCCCGTAACCCACGGGATTGCAATCTGCATAACTCCAACTCCAAGATTGCCAATTCCGGCATTCAACCCGAGCGAAGTTCCCTGAACTTTTTTAGGGAAGAAGTAACTTATGTTGCTCATTGAAGAAGCAAAGTTTCCGCCTCCTATACCGGAGAAAGCGGCAAATACTGCAAAAGTAAGATATGACGTATTGACATCCTGCAAAGCAATCGCCGTTCCGATAACAGGGATTAACAAAAGCGTAGTCGTAATAAAAATTACGTTTCTCCCGCCGCCGAGCGATATTAAAAACGAATTAGGAATGCGAAGCGTTGCACCTGCAAGTCCTGCAATTGCCGGCAGGGTATAATAAAGCGTGTTGATCTCTTTTAACTTTTCTGTAATTTGGTCCGGACTCATACCATCTGTTATCATCCCGAAATTGTAACCGTACTCTTTCATCTTTGCCGCAATTATACTCCACATCATCCAAACGGCAAAAGCGAGCAGCAGTGCGGGAATTGATATCGCAAGATTTCTGTATGCAATTTTTTTCCCTTCGGAATTCCAGAACTGCTCGTCCTCAACTCGCCAGTCGTTAATATTAATCGGAATCAATCTTTTCACCTTTAGTTTTTCGTTTGATAATGCTGCTTGGGACGCATATCAATATGTTCTAATACTTCCTGAGTCTTCTTCCATTAATTTTTTCTATATATAATTAAGTACTTATCATATACTATTAATTCACGCTTACAGCTTCTTCTTGCACAACATATTCATGTGAATCCATTTCTTCGGAAAATGAATCTTTCGGTTCTTTTAAGAAAATCAAACAATACAAAAAACTAAGCGCTGCACCACCTGCAATTATAAAGAAAAATGTTTTAGCATCAACCATAGAATAGATTACTAAATAAACAACGGCACCAACATTACCGTAAGCTCCTGCCATTCCGGCTATCTGTCCAGTCATTCTTTTTTTAATTAACGGTATGATAGCAAACGTAGCGCCTTCGGCTCCTTGAACAAATATCGAACATAAAATTGTAATAACAACAGCAACAACAAGCCACCACATTCCGTCGAAGGTAGGAATTAAAGTAGCGGTACCGGTAGAATCAACCGGACCCCAAGCACTAATATTAGCCATACCTATAAAGCCGAGAAAAATTCCGAACATATAAATCAATATGACCCGTTTCCTATTTTTTAATTTATCCGAAATTAATCCGCCGAGCGGACGTGCAAATAAATTTACCACTGCAAAGGAAGATGCTAAAAGTCCGGCAAATGTTGCAGTCATTACATATTGTCCTTTTGCATTGGTCAAATTTTGAAATGTAATTTCGAAAAACATTGGAAGCATTGAAACAACTGCAAGCTCTGCGCCGAAGTTTGCAAAGTAAGTACTGTTTAATGCGGCAACCGAACTCCAAGGATATTTATCGTCTTCAGGTACACCCTTTTTTAATGAAGGAAGATTTACTTGAAGTGTTTTTATAACGTGAGCAATAAATATTAATGCAAGCAATACAAATATTGTGTTTAACATGCCCTGTGTAATTAGTGCTTGTCCGTCAATTTCTATTGTGCTGATCCTCCACGCTAAAATTCCCATTGCACCTACTAACGGGAAAGACCAAACAAGATATTGAGCTAAATCAAAGTAGGAAGTTACTTTCATAGGTTCGGTTTTCTTTGCACCGGTAAACTTCATACCGTTCGGCAGATCACGAACAACAAAGAAATAAATAATTCCGTACACCAAGGAAACAAGCCCGTTAAAAGCTAAAGCCCATCTCCAGCTATCGGCATTAAGACCCAGCCAATCTTGGAAAAAAGTTATTGCAATCCAGGGCAGTGTCATTGCTGCCCAAGCCGAACCGAAATTTCCCCACCCTGCGTAAAAACCTTCTGCCCTGCCAATCATATTAGGCGGGAACCACTGGGCAACCATTCTAATACCAATAACAAAACCGGCACCTATTGAACCCAAAATTAATCTTGCAATTAAAAGCTGTGTAAATGAATCTCCGAATGCGAAAAAGAATGTCGGTATAGACATTGATATCATCAATCCTGAGAAAATTAGTCTCGGACCATACTTGTCAATCAATGCACCGACGACAATCCTTGCCGGAATTGTTAATGCAACGTTACAGATTGCAAGTACTTTAATATGTTCCATTGTTAACTGGTTCATGCTTTTCAGCATTGTAGTTGCTAACGGAGCCATATTAAACCAAACATAAAAAGTAACAAAGAACGCAATCCAGGTAAAATGAAGGACTCTAATTCGTTCTTGTGAAAAATCAATTAGCTCGGGTTTTTTCATAATCTATTATTATTTGTGATGGTTACAAATTGATACCGGCTCAATTATTTCTCGGTTTGTGTATAGTCCAGCTTGTTTGGGCATTTCTAATCTTCTTTCTATCCCAATACCAAATAACTTTTTGATACGGACGCCATAAATAACTAAGCGGAAAAACAAGAACGTGAACAAGTCGTGTGAAAGGAATTATCATAAAAATTACAAACGCTAATATGATATGAAGCTGTATTACAAACGGTAGCATAGCTACCGCGTCAATTTGAGGATTGAATGTGAATATTGAAGTTAAGTAGGGAGATAAAACAGTTGCGAACCATGACGAACCCCATCTAAATCCGTATGCTATCCATAACCCTAAGAATATTTCGACAAGTAAAAGTACTTCGAGTATCAAATCCATATAGTTTGTTACTTTGCGAAGACGGTCGTTTGTAATTCTTCTATAGAACAAACCCGCCAACCCGGTTAAAGCAACAACGCCTCCGATAAATGCACTTACTTCAAGAATTGCCAATCTTACCGGGACTTGATTCCAAAGCAAGATATAACTTGGAAAAAGGAATGCAATTAAGTGACCGAAGAATACAAACAGAATTCCCCAATGAAATGGAACGGATCCCCAATAAAGCTGTTTCGTTTCCAAAAATTGTGAAGACAAGGTTGAGAATTTAAACTTGGTTGCTTTGTAGCGGTAAATTGTTCCCACTAAAAACATAAGCAAAGCTGCATAAGGCAGTGCGATAAAAAATATGTTATTGAAAGCATTCATAAGTTTATCCTAATTTTTCTATTTCCATTTCGGTCGAAATTTGACGGGTAAAACTTTTATCTTCGGTTGAATCCAAACCGCATCCGGGAAAATCTTTATTTAACATTAGCAATAAAGTTTCGATTGCATTCCGGTAGATAAGTGCGTGAACAATATCTTTTTCTATAATTACTCGATGATGTTTTTGATAAACTTTACTTTTCTTCTCTATATGTTTCGAATCGAACTCTAATGCGATTTTTGATAATGCCGGTTTAAGAAGAAGTGAAATAATATCTTCCAATAGATCGTTATCATTAAGTTTTCCTAGTAATCTTAAAACATTCGGTAAATGATCCGCCAACTCGCTGCTGCATTCGTTATTAACTTTTTTGTGCTCTTTACTTAGATTAACCAACAGCTCGCCTCTTTTATAATCATCACCAAAGAGAACATAACCCAAATCAAGAGTTGTTAATGCCTGTACGTCAAATGTACGCGTGTAAATCTCTTCCCATTTTTTTAATTCAATTGATGAAGCGAACTCGGAAAATTCAAAAAACAAATTTGCTTCTTCGTTATAAAATTTTTCCAAATGATTTTGCACATTTTTTATTTTGCCGCGTAATGTTTCATCAGGATAAGCGAATACATCGGCATATATTTCATAACTTTTGAAAATATCTCTGATATCATTCATATTATAATCCTCTTTGCGGAACTTCTTTAAATCCGAATCCCGTTGAACCTTTTGCATCGCCGGTGTATTCTAACATTTCGAGAGCTTGTTCTCTATGAGCCGGCGGAATGTTGAACCTATCGTCAAACTTTGCAAGCGATGTTAAGTAATAAATATCATCAGCAATTTCGGGAGTGAGTTTTACTTCTGTAAGAGTGTCATTTGTAACTTCTTTATCTATATCACCTACTGTAACACTTCTTCTATGTATTCTAACTGCTAATTGTTTTTTAAGAACCTGGATTATTTTTCCTTCCGTACCGGTACCGAATAAATTAGCCATATACTTAACCGGGAAACGAGCTTGTTCAACCGTCTGCATAATTGATTTTGAAGTTGTATCGTAACGATGATGTTTATCCCAAAACTTTGCAATCGGATCGAGTTTTTTTGCTTGTTCCGTATCATCAGTTTGACTTAAAGATGCCATAATCGGAAGCATCGGCGGTACGTAGAAAAGCATCGGTAAAGTTCTGTATTCTGCATGAAGTGGAAGAGCCAGTCCCCATTCTTTAACAAATTTATAAACCGGTGAAGTTTGAGCCGCTTTAAGAGTAGAATCTGCAATCCCGTTTTCTTTTGCATTACGAATTACTTCTTCATCGAACGGATCGAGAATTAAATTAAGTTGACTGTCAATCAATTCTTCTTCGGGGGCTGATGCTGCTGCTTCAATTTTTTCTGCATCATAAAGCAGCACGCCTAAATAACGAATTCTACCAACGCACGAATGCATACATGCCGGTGCATGTCCGGCTTCTAAACGCGGGTAACATAAAATACATTTTTCCGATTTACCTGTATTCCAATTGTAATATGATTTTTTGTACGGACAGGCAGTAACACACATTCGCCATGCTCTACAGACTTTTTGATTAATCAATACTACACCGTCTTCGCCTCTTTTATAAATTGCACCGGAAGGACAAGAAGCAACACAAGCGGGATTCAAGCAATGGTTGCAAATCCTCGGCAGATAAAACATTGCCATCTTTTCCAATTGAAACATTGCTTCGCGTTCGGCTTTCGACAAGTTTTTTAAGTTGGGGTCTTGTCGTGCATATTCGGGAGTTCCGCTTAAATCGTCATCCCAATTCGGTCCGCTTTTAATATCTATCGGTTTGCCGGTAACAAGCGAAACCGGTCTCGCGGTTGGTTGATCATCTCCAGCGGGCGATTCTATCAAATCAAGATATTTATAAGTCCACGGTTCATAATAATCATCAAGTACCGGAAGGTAAGGATTATGAAAGATGTTAAGCAGTCCTTTGTATTTACCCGAACCGCGCAGAGAAATTCTTTCTTCGCCGTTTTTCTTCCAGCCTCCTTTATAAATATCCTGGTCTTCCCATTTAGTTGGATAGCCGGTTCCGGGTTTTGTCTCGACATTGTTCCACCACATATATTCCGCGCCTTTGCGGTCTGTCCAAATATTTTTACATGCAATTGAACATGTGTGGCACCCGATACATTTATCGAGATGAAAAACCATTGCAATTTGTGATCGTACGTCCATGATTTTCTATTTTCTATTTATTATTGATTATTTATTATTTGTTGCCCATTAATTTATTGATGACTTTTGTTGAATGATTTTAATAATAATTCATCAATAATGATTTATAAATTACCTCGTTTGGATTGTTTTTCTTGAAGCAATAAAAATAGCTGTTAATTCACCAGCCTCTTTTATTAAACCTGCAATTCGTTCCTTTTTAATAAGATTTTCTTTCAGAATAAATTCTAACCAAAACAATGATTCATCTGCTTCTTCAATAACAATACTAAGTTTAGATGTAAAACTTGCTTTTGATTGAGCTAGACAAACTGCCCGATAATTTGCAGCAACAGAGGTTGATGCTCTAATCAATTGACCTTGCAGATGTCTGCCAAGCACTGTGTTCGGTAAGCTCAAAGCTAATTTTACACATCTATGTGCAAAATCTTGTGTTCGATTTTTTAATTCTTCTTTATTCATCTTTTTTCAATAATCAATCATCAATAGTAAATCATAAATCAAAAAACCACTTTCTCCATCTTCTTAACAAAAACATGAGTATCGCGGTTGACTGCCGTCGGACCCCAGTAATTAAAATGATAAGTGAATTGTCCGTAACCACCTGCAAGCAGATTCGGTTTTAAGTGTGTTCTTGTTATGCTATTATTTCCCCCTGCTCTTTTGTTACCGCGAATTTGGGATTTCGGAATTGTAATAGTTCTTTCAACAGTATGATAGACAATACATACGCCTTTCGGAATCCTGCTGCTTACAACCGCACGAGTACAGTAAACACCGTTATCGTTATAGACTTCTACCCAATCGTTATCTTGAATACCTAATTCATCGGCATCCTCCTCGCTCAGCCAGCAAGGTTCGCATCCTCTCGAAAGTGTAAGCATTCTTAAGTTATCCATATAAGTCGAATGGATATGCCATTTACCATGAGGTGTAAGACAGTTCAATGCCTTTGCTTTATTATCTTTCGATGTTTCTTTTAAGTCACCGTATGCTTCGGGTTTGGGTGAAGGTTTATATGTCGGTAAATGCTCGCCGAATTTAATATACATTTCGTGATCGAGATAGAAATGTTGCCTGCCCGTTAATGTTCTCCAAGGAACTAACCTTTCAACATTATAAGTAAAGGCAGAATAAGCTCTACCGTTATTCATTAATCCCGACCAAACCGGTGAAGTATTATATCTTCTCGGCTGTGCTTGAAGATCTTTGAAATCCATACGCACATCTTTACTTCCTTCGGCTAAATCGGATAAAACCAAGCCGGATTTTTCTTCCATAAAATCATAAGCACGTTTTGTTAACTCTCCATTTGTTAACGAGGAAAGATGAAGTACCGCATTAGCTGCAGAAACTGCTTCTTTTAATGATGGATAAATTTTACCGTCAACTTTTTCTTTCGGAAAGTGATTTGATGTTAACATTTCTTCATAAAAATCTTCACATTGATAATGATTGCCGTGTGCACCTAAACCTGATTTCTTAATATTATCACCGAGAGATATAAACTTGTCGTAGATCTTTGTGTAATCTCTTTCAATCACCGCAAGTTTGTGCATTGTTTTTCCGGGTATTGCATCACACTCGCCGGCGAACCAATCTTTCATTTCCGGCTGCGTAATTTCATCGGCTGAATCGTGTGAAAGAGGTGCCGCTATTATATCAATCTGCGGTTTATAGAAATGCTGCTTTGCCAGTTCGGTTGTTTTATATGCAACCGCTTTGAATATTTCCCAATCTGATTTTGATTCCCAAACCGGGGCAATTGCAGCAGAAAGAGGATGAATAAACGAATGTAAATCGGTACTATTCAAATCATCTTTCTCATACCAGGAGGCAGCAGGCAAAACTATATCGGAATATAAAGCAGAAGAATCCATTCTAAAATTAAGATCAACAACTAAATCCATTTTACCGACCGGGGCAACCTCGTGCCATTTCAACTCTTCGGTTTTATTCTCATCATCTTTTGCAATCGTGTTGCTGTGAGTTCCGAGATAATGTTTAAGCGCATATTCATGCCCTTTCATACTTCCGGAAATTGCATTCCCCCGCCAGATATACCACACACGCGGAAAGTTTATTTCATTATCCGGATCCGCAATTGAATATTCAATTTCTCTGCTTTTTAATTTCTCTAGAACATATTTCTTAATTTCTTCGGGATCGGTTGAACCGGCTTCTTTACTTATTTCCAAAGTGTTTTTATTGAATTGCGGATAGAAAGGCATCCAGCCCATACGTACCGATTTGAAAATCAAATCGCCCATATGTTTTTTTGTTAACTCGTTATCAGGTGCGGTATTATATCTTGAAGTGAGTCCGTCATATCGGTATTGACATGTATTTATATAATGCCAAATAGGAGTTTGCTGAAGCCTAGCGCCGCCAACCCAATCTTTTGCGAACGCAATTGCTCCCCATGAATCCGACGGAGCTAATTTTTCTTGTCCAACGTAATGATTTAGACCTCCGCCGTTTTTACCGACGCATCCGCACAACATTAAAGCCATTATACCGGCGCGATACATTAGATTATTATGATACCAGTGATTAATTCCCGCACCGATGATAATCATACATTTACCTTCGGTACTTTCGGCTGTGTTTGCCCATTCTCTTGCATAACTTATAACTGTTTTAGAATCAATACCGGTGAAGATTTCCTGCCATGCGGGAGTATAAGCAGCATCATTATCCGAATAATCAGCCGGGTAATCGCCCTCCAATCCCCGGCTGACACCGTACTGCGCCATTGTTAGATCGTAGACGGTTGTAACAGCAATTTTCTTTCCATCTTTTGTTTTAATAAATTTGATAGGAACACCGCGTTGTTGTTTTTTATTCAAACCGTATTCAATAAATTCTACTTGAAGTACATCATCGTTATTATCTATTAATGTTAGTAACGGATCAAACTTGGAATTATCCGATGAGTTTTCATACTTAAGATTCCATGAACCTTTTTCTTTATCCCATCGATGACCTACGCTGCCTTTCGGTACAACAATTTTCCCTGTTTGCGAATCGATGTTTAAAAATTTCCACTCTCCGTTTGAAATGTTTTTATATTCTTCAATTTGATTAGCTCTTACTAATCTATCTGGTTTATAAACTCCGTTATCATTTTTTAATTCAACAAGGTAAGGAGAGTCGGTATATTTTTTTACGTAATCAATAAAGTAAGGTGTTTTCTTTTCGTGATGAAACTCTTTAAGAATAACGTGAGTAACCGCCATCCAAAATGCACCGTCGCTTCCGGCATGAAGCGGAATCCATTGATCTGCATATTTTGATACCTGACTAAAATCGGGAGAAAAGACTACCGCTTTAGTACCGTTATGTCGTGATTCGGCGAAGAAGTGACAGTCGGGTGTGCGTGTCATATTTAAGTTAGCGCCCATAATCGCAACCATTTTTGCATTATACCAATCCGCACTTTCGCATACGTCGGTTTGTTCACCCCAAATTTCGGGTGAAGCATTCGGAAGATCGCAGTACCAATCATAAAAACTAAGATTAACACCGCCGAACAATTGAAGAAATCTGCTTCCCGCTGCATAACTCAGCATTGACATTGCAGGTATCGGAGAAAACCCGATTACTCTATCAGGTCCATATTTTTTTGCTGTATAAATATTTGCGGCGGCAATAATTTCAAGGACTTCATCCCAAGAAGTTCTTCTGAATCCCCCTTTACCGCGTGCAGTTTGGTATTCTTTTCTTTTTGCCCTGTTGCTCTGTAAATTTTCCCACGCTTTTAACGGGTCTCCGGTTTTAAGTTTTTCTTCACGGTAAGCATCGATCAAGGCGCCTCTTACAAGAGGATATTTAATGCGGAGAGGACTATATAAATACCAAGAAAAAGAAATACCGCGCTGACAGCCACGCGGTTCATATGGGGGAAGGGTGCTTTCCAGTAAAGGATAATCCAATTGTTGTGTTTCCCAAACCACTATTCCGTCTTTAACATGAATTTGCCACGAACATCCGCCGGTGCAATTTACACCGTGTGTGCTTCTTACAACTCTATCATGTTGAAAACGGTTGCGGTAAAACTCCTCCCACTTTCTCGTATCGGGAGAAATGATATCTTTAATCCAGCTCATAGACTCACTTATATTTATTAAAAATTATCGAAACGAATTAACGCTGTATTTTTTTACTCGTCTCCAATTCAATAAAAATATTAGGAAGACGATATTAATGCCGAAGATGGTAATTATTAACAAATTTATTTCACCGCTACTAGAAGCGGATTGAACTATTCCTTTATTATCCGTATAGTAAAGAAATGCAAGTATATCTTTGATCTCCTGATCGTTAAGCGAATTATCTTGGTATGAAGTTATCATTGCCGGGAAAGGCGGGTTTCTAACAATACCATCGACTCCGGCTGGACTAAGTCGTGTGAAAGCTGTTGTTAAATCTTTAGCCAACAAACCGCCGTTAAAAACTCCCGGTACTTGAACATTATGACATACAAGACAGGGGGCGCCCCGGTTTTGAAATTTTGCTCTTCCTTCGAATAAATCTTTTCCTCGTTGAATATCCGCATCTGTAACAGATGCCGCACTAAATATTTGTGCAGGTGTTCTGCGTGTTGTATCGCCGGGATCAGGACTATTTGCTGCAATATATTTTAGAACCTCTAAAGTTTCGTTTCTATTTATCGGCTGATCGGGCATTAGAATTTTATTGTATTGTTCGTAAACCGCAATTGCGAGTGAGTCGCCGGAGTTTATTAAACTTTGTGAAGATTGAATAAATTCTATTAACCAGCCTTCGTCTCGCTTAGTTGTGATATTGGCGAGGTCGGGACCGACTCTTTGTCCTTCACCAACTGTGTGACATGCAAAACATTTGTCATAAAATATTTTTTCCCCGGAAGATTGGGCATAAAGATTGGGAAGATACATTAAACTGACTATCGCAATAATTATTATCTTCTTTTTCATAAAAATTTATCCTGCAGATTTTTTATTTATTCCCTTATAGAGACGACAGTCAAGAAAAAATACATAATCAGAATATTTATTCTGTTTTTAATTTATGAGAATAATATATCAGACGCAAGTATTTCCGAAAATATTTTCGGAAAATATTATCTGATTTATCTAAAATCCATCTTTTTTCCGACATAAGAGATTTTTTCGGTCTAACCGAGATATGCGTCCTTTTTCAATGCGCTTCGTCTACTTAAGTAAATTTCTCGGGCGAATTAAATTGGAAGATTTCCCCGGCATCTATTCTCGGTTATTCGATTGAGTATATAAATCTTCACGGATCGGATTATCAGAGCAAGTACAGACAATTTATTCATCGAATTAAAGCAGAATATAATATAACTGATAAAATTAACGTAAGAGGAATTGTACAGCTCAATAATATTGAAATGCCTATTTTGAATGAATATGAAAGCAGAAACCCGATTTTTAATATTACGGTTTCGTGGCAGTATATGAGCGGGAGTTATATCTATTTTGTGTACAATAAACAAAAAATGAATTGGAATGATAGTTTAACACCATCAACCATAAATTATGACGATCACTCTTTTGCAATTAAGATCAACACGGTTCTAAATATTCTATAATTTACAAAATGAAACCATATGTCCATATTAGACGTCTGAAAGGTGTTCAAAAATAATGAACAAGCAGGATCAGAATTTTTTAATAAGTAAATACGCTATTTAACGGAGAAATATAAATGAGATCATTTTATAAATCTATCATCTTAATCTTATCGATTCTTGCCGTGTATCTTAATTCATTTTCACAACCAAAAGATTACATAGAAAAAGAACGTGCAGACGTAATGATCCTCGGTACATTTCATTTTGCTTACCCGAATCTTGATAGAATAAAAATTGAAGAGAAAGATCAATTAGATTTTTCATCAACGGAAAGACAAGAAGAAATCGAACAGCTTGTTGAACAAATTGCTCAATTCAAACCGACTAAGATTGCCGTTGAATTGAAAACTTGGTCACAACATAAAATTGATTCTTTGTACAATGAATACTTAAAAGGAAATTATGAACTTCCAATTAATGAAAGCTATCAGGTTGGATTTCGACTTGCGAAAATGCTGAACCACAACCGAGTTTACTGTGTTGATGCTTGGGGAAATATTAACGAATATTTTGAAGGTGATAATAAAAATGTATTCACTCCCAAAGAAGAAAAACTCTCCATGTTCGAAAAATTGAAAGCATACTCCGATTCTTTATTAACTGCCGATAAAGAAAATGTTGATGAAAGAAACTCTTCCATACATAATAAAACATTACAGGAAATTTTATATGAATCAAATCAGCCGGAAAAAATAAGCCGGGAACATGCAAGTTATCTTAACAATCTATTTCTCTTTGAAGAGAACGAAGGTGATTATGCCGGTGTAGATTGGTTATCGGCTTCTTGGTTCAATAGAAATATGAGAATATTCCGTAACATTCAAAGAATAACAGAAAGTGCGGATGATAGAATTTTTATCCTTTACGGTTCAGGTCATTTGTATCTATTGCAAAGTTTATTAGCGGAATCGCATAGATATAATGTTGTATCGGTGCTTGACTATATCAAATAAATAATTACTTTCATTAATCCAGAGACCATTCATTGTAATTATTAAATCAATTTGTTTGCTTTGGACTAATTTTACTATTTAAAGATTTGTTTTATCATTACGGTATTCATTGCCGGTTTGACTATTGTTCCTTATGTTGTTCCTAAACTTTGCTAAGTTTTACGAAATCCAAGATGAATTCTTTTATAGAATATTCTTTACTTATTTATGTACGCATTAAAACTCAACAAATATTTATCCCGAATTAAGTACAATAAAAAACTCAGTACTGATCTTGATACGTTAATTGAATTACAGAAGTGTCATTTGTTAAATATTCCGTTTGAGAATCTTGATATACACAACAGAACACCGATAACAATTGATGTAGAAAAGTTCTACAATAAAATTGTTGAGAACAAAAGAGGCGGATTTTGTTATGAACTTAACGGACTGTTTAACGAGTTATTGAATGTTATCGGATTCAAGACGTTCCTTGTATCGGCACGAGTATTTGACATCGCAGAAAAATACGGTGATGAGTTTGATCATCTTGCTGTTATAGTTTCGTTTCATAATGAACAGTGGTTAACCGATGTAGGCTTTGGCGAGTTCGCTTTTTCTCCTCTTAAAATTTTAACGGGCATTGAACAAAAAGACGAAAGAGGTATTTTTAGAATAAATCAATTTGATGAAGAATACATTGCCGTGCAGAAACAAATACCCGGCGGATGGAAAAATGAATATCTTTTTTCATTGATACCAAGAAACATTTCGGAGTTTTCTGAAAAGTGTTATTATCATCAAACCTCACCTGATTCACACTTTACACAGAAAAAGTTATGCAGTATTCCAACTCAAAACGGACGAATCACACTCACAGATAAAAGTTTGAAGATTACAAACAATGAAAGTATTGAAGAGAAAGAAATTAAAAACGAGGAACAGTTTTATCAACTGTTAAAGGAGTACTTCAGTATTGAATTCTAAGATGCAGCTTTGAATAGTATTAATGCTTTCGTAAAGTTGGAAATTGATTAAAACGCATGATCAACATACATCTGCAGAAACATTCCTTCTTTACCGAAAGCGGCATCTGCTCTAAGAATAAGATTATTCATAAAAATTCTGATACCGCCGCCGGCGCTCCACTTCATATCTTTATGAAGAGTCTCGATATTCCATTCCGGTGCAACTCTTCCAAGTTCTGCAAAAACTGCAAGCTGAAGCCAGTGTACATTAAGCTTTCGGGTTAACGACCAATGATCAAAAGGATTCCATGGGATTATTTGTCTATATTCGGCACCGTAATAAATTGCCGCTCTATCGTTAAACCTCCCTTCGTAATAAGCCCGGAGTCTATATCTTCCGCCGAGATACGCCCCGGTATAAGGCGGCGGACGGTGGTATTTTTTAATTAAATTCCCTTGAGGATCAACACCTTCAACATCATAACTATCCCAGGTTAATGTGTTGACTGTCCAGAAATCAAGCGCCAAAACTTTCGATAAGGAATTTTTACTTCCGAATATTTCGTGAAACGGAATATACCAACGAAGATCAGTTTCAATTACACTCCACGGCGCCATTGTATCGAGCCATCCGAAGTCTCTTCTAAATGCGAACTTCTGAAGACTGCCTCGAGTTGGGTTGACATAGAAATCCGTATTCTCCCTTGTCAATGCAAATTCAATTCCGTTGGTTGCAAATGCAACTCTCTTTCTATAAAAAGGTTTTATATCAATGAATGTTCTACCACTTACAAAAGGGTTCCAATGAGTTCCGCCCATTTCCCCCGATTTTAAAATTCCATTTTCAAGATCGGGCATAAAATACACTTGATCTTTACCGTGACCGATAGGCAGGAGAAACCTGAATTTCATTTCATACCATTGATCGGAACCGCTTACTTCGATATAATCATTTTCATCTGATTCATTACTACCCGAACGCGGTTTATTGGAATCAACGTTAATATTAGCGGGATCATCTTTATAAACTTTCAACACTCCAAAGTATCCGCCGAGAATATCTGGTGCGATATATATTCTTGGATAAAACGGCAAGTAAAATTCTCTAAATTGAATAAAGCCGTACTTAGTTCCGTTAGTACTAATCAACCCACCGGCATAAAGAGACATATTCTTCTGCGAAAGTCCTTGAATACCAACAAACCCTCCGGCAGCCCAGCCGAATATTTCACTGTAAAGAGCAAACGGCAGCGCGGAGATTACAATTTCTTTTTTTTCTTCTTTTAGAGAATCTTCTTTTTCTACATTGTCTGTAATCCCATACGAAGAAAAGTAAGATTGGTTATCATAACTTTGCGCTGTAATGCTAACAGAGATAATTGTTGTTAATATTATGAGTAAGTATATCATATCATATTTAGAATGAAAACTGCTCAAATCGAGACCGACCAATAGGTGATCTAATCATAGCATTCATATTCTTCAACACTATGCTCCACGCCGTTTGTGTCAAGATGTGTAATCGGCATTTCGTTCATTAATTCTCTAAGTGTGTTTTTCAACTTCATTGATTGAATAAACAAATCGTGTTCGGGAACAATATTTTCCGAATGCATAGGGCTCTTAAAGAATAACGACATCCACTCTTGTGTTCCTTTCATATTACTTCTTTGAGCGAGATCGGCTAAGAGGATAAGATCGAGCATTATTGGAGCAGCAAGAATTGAATCGCGGCAGAGAAAATTTATTTTCAATTCCATTGGGTAACCGAGCCAACCGAAAATATCTATATTATCCCAGCCTTCTTTGTTATCGCCGCGCGGAGGATAATAATTGATACGAACTTTGTGATAGTAATCCGAATAAAGCTCTTTGTATAATTCCGGTTGAAGTATTGTGTTCAAAACCGAAAGTTTGCTTTCCTCTTTTGTTTTAAACGAACCGGGGTCATCCAACACTTCACCATCTCTATTGCCAAGTATATTGTTTGAAAACCAACCGTTCAATCCAAGCAGTCTTGTTTTTAACATTGGGGCGATAACAGTTTTGATTAATGTTTGTCCCGTTTTAAAATCTTTACCCGCAACCGGAACATTGTTTTCAATTGCAAGATCAACTATAGCGGGAATATCCACACAAAGATTCGGTGAACCGTTAATAAACGTCGCTCCTTCTGAAACTGCTGCATATGCGTAAAGCATACTCGGTGAAATATCCGGGTTGTTGTTTTTCATACCACCTTCAAAGGCTTCAATTGTTTTATGAACATCTTTCTGCTCAATAAATATTTCAGTACTTCCTGCCCAAACTACAACTACCCTTTCGAGAGAATTCGCTTCTTTAAATAATTCAATATCGTCACGAAGTTGCTGCATTAGTTCATGCTTTGTTTTACCTTTCTTTACAAAATCTCCATTTAATCTTTTGACATAATTTTGATCGAAGACTGCTTTCATTGGTTTGATTGACTTCAACTCATCTGTGACATTGTTGAGATCGTTTTCATTCAATACTTTAGCATACTTTGCTGCATCGTAACAGTTTTCTTCTCTAATATCCCATCCACCGAAAACGAGATCATCAATTGAATTCAACGGAACAAAATCTTTAATACGCGGGAAATGATTATCGCTTCTTTTTCCAATCCGGACTGTTCCCATTTGTGTTAAAGAACCAATCGGCAGAGACAAACCTTTTCTAACGGCAAAGATGCCTGCTAAAAAAGTAGTTGATACTGCTCCGTTTAATCCTACGATTAAAACGCCAAGCTTCCCACCGGGTTTTTGAATTTCATAATTTTTCATTTTTCTCTCCTTTAGACTATCTTGTTGAGGTTAATTATATTTTTAAAATATTAGGTAACTCTTTAAGTGATTTGATTATTATATCTGCGCTGCTTGTATCCGAAGGCTCTTTCCAGCTTTTACCTTTAAGCCAGACGGTGGTACAGCCTAATTGTTTTGCGGGAACAATATCGTTTTCGTATGAATCGCCGACAACCATAGTTTCTTTAGCATTTGCTTCCAACCGGTAAAGCGCAAGTTGAAATATTTTTTTATTTGGTTTCCTTACCCCGACTAAAGTTGAATCAATTACTACTTTGAAGTATTTACGCAGATCAATTTCCTTTAATACTGTTTCAACATTGCCGTAATAATTCGAAACTAAACCGAGCCTGTATTCACTATCAAGCAAAGCAAGAGTTAGTTTCGTGATTTCAATATTGTCAAGAACGGTCTTCATACAATACCGGCTAATATTTTCAACAATCAAAAAATATATTTCCGAAAGAAGCTGCATATTTTCAAAGTATTTTAGTTGATATGTAATTTGTGTTTCGTAAGTCTTGCTTAAGCTAAAATATGGTTTGATCACATCAGCAATATTTCTTTCAGAATAAACGAAAGCATTTCGGAAATCTTCTTTCTCGACTGGTATTTGAAAATGTTGATATACCTTCCAGAATTTTTCACTCCAATGAATACCATCGGTATCGAGTGTGCCTCCGTAATCGAAGATTATATTTTTTATTTTTTTATTCATTTTATATCCGCATAACCGATTATTTCATTTTTAGCCGGTTTTGTTTTGCGTAATTGAATTAACAACAATCCAACTAAAATCCAGAAGAACTCTCTAATTCTATTAATTAATCCGATATAAATTCCGATTGCCGAAGTGAACTTCAATAGCCCCATTATAAAATACAGGCTTCCTTCACGCACACCCAAATTCATAGGGATGAAAAAGAATAAGTTCATAAACAAAGAAGAAAAAGCATTTATATAAATTGCTTCTTGAAAAGATATTTCGATTCCAATTGCTCGGAGGATAAATATAAATTCGATCGAAGCAATGAAACGTGAAGCAACTTCAGTAAATAAAGAAGTGTAAAAATCTCTTTTACTATTTTTATAGAAATCAACTATTTGATGATCGATAACCTTGAGCGTATCTTCTTTTAATTTTATTTTTTCTACAAGTTTTGTTGTAAATGGAAGTTTCGGAATGATTTTAATAATGCTTTCAAAGATTCCGTTTTTATGGCGTGAATAGAAAAACCATACGCCCAGCAGTGCAATTATAAATCCCGCGCCGAAAATTATTTGTATCTCTTTAGACAGAGTTAACGAGAATAGTACAAGTATAATTGCTGCTATCCAAAAGATAAATGACGAAAGAAAATGAAGCATAGAATAAAGTATAACAGAAGAAACAGCTTTTTGAGTACCGAGTTTATCTTTTAAAGCAAATACTTTATAAGGTTCGCCGCCAAGATTTACAACCGGCGTTATATAGTTAATTGCAAATCCGCTTAGTGAAATTGAGAATATATCTATGAATGATACTTTATCCTTATGCGGCTTCAATATTATCTGCCAGGCGAACGTATTCAATAAATAAACAAAGAACCAGACGCCAATTATCGGCACAATCCACCATCCGGTTTTTTCAACATTTGCAATAATATTTTCAAGACCGAATTCGTTTATAAGAAAAGCAAATATCAGCAGTCCGGCAATAAAGAATATTATTTTAATTTTTCTATTCATCGTTATCGCTTGTTAAAGAGCAATTAAGCGTTTATTAATTTCTTTATAAATAACGTCGCTGTTTTTTTCATGTTTTAATATGACATATACAAATAAAATGTTCAGCAAAGTAAGTTCGAATAGGAAATAAAGCTCCGGCAGCTTTATAAACAAAGTGAAGAATAAAAATATCATTCGTGTATTTGTTGTAAGAATATTGAAATATTTTATTAGCTGTTTGTTAAGCAAACGGTAAATGGATGATAATTGTGAGTGTGTACTAATATTCAACTTTTCTTTAGTTAGCCGATAAAGTTTGATAATGTTTTTCGAAAACAACTCCTGTTGAATAGTATAATTAAGATAAACTCTCATTAAGAACTTTTGCGGAAAGTTTTTCAGCCATCTTAATTCTTTGTAGTCTTCCTTTAGTTTAGTTGATTCATCTATTTCACCTATATTATTGCCGTGCACAAACATTAAGTAGTAATTACGATAATAATCCGCATAAGCAGATTGAAAAGAATGGCTGATACCGGCAATTAAAATAAAGAGGATGATAAAAGGATCGTATCCGTTGTTGATTAATCTGAAATATAAATGAATATAAATACTAACAAACCATAAATTTCCGCCAAAGCCGTCAAGGATTCTTCCGATTCTACTTTTGGTATTTGTAATTCTTGCCAATTGACCATCGGCGCTATCCATTGCATTGGCAAGAATTAAAAGTGCTATTCCGTAAAGGTTAAGAGTAATATCGTTGTAGTAAAAAAAATGTCCCGCTGCAACTCCGACAAATATGCTAATGATAGTAACTGCATTAGGAGTTAGCCCCACCGACTTAGATGCAAGCGCCATCACATAGCCTAAAGGTCTATAAAATATTCTATCTATTATTTCTTCAGTATCTTTTGCTTTATATGTTGATTTAATTGATTGCACTTGTACCATAGCTACTTATCCTTCTTATTCAAGTTAAGCGATTACTTGTTCTACCAATTTTTTGATTTCTGAAAACTCAACGGCTTTTTCATAAATAATTTTGGCGATGAACCTACTTGCTTCATCTCTAAAGTTTGCAAAGCTGGGCCAATCATTTACATCTATTAAAGTTATAAAGCCATCTTCAGAAATGATTGCGTCCCCACCGTATATATATAAATTCAATACTTGTGCGGATTTTTCAGCGAGTTCTTTTAAGTGTAGTTGATCGAATTTATAATGATTGTTTCCGTTAACGTAATACCATCTAAAAAAGTTCGTATCTCTAACCGAATAAAATTTTATAACATCGCCGTAAATATGTTCTTGAAGTACAGTATCTTTTATTCCGCGATGAGCAAATTCATTCAACAAAAAATTCAGCTCTTCATCGCCGTACACAAGCGATACATCTTCTCTATGCACAGCGTGAACATCTCCGCGTTTAACCCAAATCTTGCGTTCACCAACGTCATTTAATTTATAATTCTCATTAGATTTAGTTGATACAACTTTACTATTCGGAAAAGGTATTCCCGCCTTCTTTAATTTTTCAACCATATTAATCCGGTAACAGTTAATGCTTGCTAAAGGTGAGTTAATTATAAACATACCGCTTTCTTCCAGCTTAACTAACTGTTTCAAAGCATCATAACCGCGTGCCATACTAAAGATTACTTCTTCATCTATGTGCCCGGAGAGAATATCGGATTCTTCATAAAGTTTATAATCTGCTCCGAGCTTAATTAATTCTTGTGCAGTTTTAAGGATTATTAATCCATCGTTTGTAATTTGATTTGGTGAATAATCGGATTTTCTTCTTATTCCTGCCAATTGTAATTTCATTTTATCATCTCTAAATTTTATCAATTATTAGTTAAAAACTCTTCAGCCGTTTTAATATCAGCTGCGTGGTCAACATCAATAATTTTTGAAAATGGAAAAGCAAACAAATTGTGATTGTGGTTAACAAGATAACGTAAGAAGTTCCGGAGTCTGCTAACATTTTCATTTAATGCATTGTTAATTTCATAGCGAATATCTTTCTTGAAGAAATACATACCGCCTGTAACGAATTCGCAGTTGTTATCTTTATCACCGATGCTAAGTATTTTTGAATCTTCATCGATGTTTACATAAAGAGGTTTTTCGTCATCAATAAAATCTGTTACTGCTATAACCGCATCTGCTTGATTCATATTCATACTATACTTCATGAACTCTGCAAATTCATCTTCTCTAAAAACCGAATCGGTTGTTGTAAGAAGGAAAGGGGGTTCCAAAACCCTACTTACCTGCTGAAAACTGTGAAAAGAACTCGGTGTTGATTCTACAATTAAATTGAAAGGCTGTGATGAGTTATTGTTTAATAAATATTTTTCAAGTTCTTCCGATTCTTCATTAATAATACATGCTATTGAATCAACTCCGTTTTTAAGAGCTATATCAATTATTCTCTGTATCAATGGAATGCCATTAATTTCGACAAGAGGTTTAGGAATATTAACTCCTTCTTCTTTTAATCTAAGTCCTTCACCTGCTGCTATTATTGCTAAATCCATAACATTTTTCTCTTTTAATAAAGCTAAAACATGGTTTATAGAACGTATACAACTTCAACGTAGTGAAAATTTACTCCGGGATTTTTTTCATATAAACCGGCGTTCGATATGTGCTCAAACCTGTAACCTAAATTAATCTGCTTATTGGGTGAAATAGTTAATGCAATATGACTTTTGAAGTTAAAAGTCCCGCCAAGGTCAAAATCGTTAAATATATGATTAGTCATTAAACTAGGTTTAAGACCGGTTGAAACGGAAACAATATTTTCGAAATTAATTAACCTTAATGTTGGTCCCATCGAAAACAACAACGAACTATTCGTTTTATCATGCACAACACCGAGAGCCGTTTCGAAAGAAATATTTAACGGACCGAAAATATTATCCGCTATTGAATATATTGGCGGTTCGGTATGCAAATAGATTTCATATACAGATAAATCTAAATCTTTTTTATGGTTATCATTTATTCCTGTTCTTACACCATACTGTACTTGTTGTGCAAAGCTGTCGGTTAACATTATCATGCTCAAGAAAAAAATCATAATTACTGTAAGTATTGTTGTAGAATATGTTTTCATTCTATCTTTAAAGTTGTTTTGACTTAAAAAGCTTCTTGTATGGTAAAATAAACGTAAGTTCCTTCGCGCGATTGAGCAACATCTAAGCGCACATTTAAATGCTGTTCTTTATCAAGCATATATCTTAATCCCAGCCCACCGGCTATTTTAAGATCATTAACGCTGAACTTTGAAAATTCCGGGAATACTTGTCCAACTCCGATAAATGCCGAAGCACCTAATCTCCAAAAGAGAGGGCGTCTATATTCGGCTTGTACAGCCCACAAATTTTTATCGAGATATTTACCCATCGGGTAGCCGCGCATCATTTGATGACTACCGAGTTTAGGAAGCATTTGTATTGGCACGTCTCCTGCCGTGCTGTTAAATAAGGTATTGAGCGCAAGAATATGTCCCTTTGTTAATTCGATATAATATCTCGCATCTAAATCAAGCCGGAAAAAATTTACATCGCTGCCGAATGCTTTAGAATAAAAGAGCGCTTTCAAATCTGTAAAGGTTCCTTTTGTCGGGAAGAATAAGCTATCGCGATAATCCAAAATCATTTCAATACCTGCGCCGGAAGTAGTTACGCCTAATGCTCCGAGTAATCCTCCTTGCACAATAACACCGTCCGGTTCGTAATCGGATAAAACAAACTTTTCGAACCAGTAATACGGACCTATATAGAATCGTTTAACTACTGCGGTTAAGAAATCAACCTTAACTCTATATTGATTGTAGGTAACATCTTCTTTTACTTTAGTATTCGGATCGGGTCCGATTCCCCAGAATTCATCCGGTGTCCGGTAGAAGGAAATTTCGAGATCGAATCTGTAATCATTATTTCCGAAAAATCTATTAACACGAATACTTCCTTGGATTTGTTTTTTTGTAGAATATGTGCCGAATCCACCGACTATATCCGGGAAACGATTTGGGTTACCCGGTTCCGGATTATTGTAATAAAGAAATGCGGCGCCGAAAGCATAACCGGTGTTAGGCAAATAAAATAAAACGGGCACGGGATAAAAACCGTCTTTACTCACGGTTACATTTTCATCAAGTGATTGTGCCTTTACAATTGCTGTAAATAAAATCATGGTTAACAGTATATTTTTATAAAGTTTCAAGTGCAGTCTCTCTTAAATTGAATGCTTAACATAAAATCTCAGTGCTGAGTTTGAGCTGCTGTAGTTTTCGTAATATTTATAATCGCCGTAACGTTCATATAAAAGGAATTCTAAACCGAGGGCGGTTTTACTATACAATTGATAATTAATGCCGGCACTAAGCAGTCCAACAAATTCATTGCTTTCTGCACCTGAGAGTGTGTGTATCCAATAACGTTTATAGTTTGAAAAAACTTCCCCGAAATTCTCGAATAAAAATTTTATCCCGATACTTCCGCTTGCGCCGGGTCCAAGATTATAATCTTTCCCTTCTTCAACTGCATATTGTGAATTTGTGCCTCCCATTAATATTGCCGATATGCTTAAATTATTCTCCATCGTTAATGAATTTGAAAGTGGAACACGGTTGATCAATTGTCCTGTAACACTCGCGGCGGTTAATTTATATACATCATTTATAAATAAATCGATTTCTTTGTATAGACCTATTATGTTATCGGTGTTGTCAAAAAGTTTTAGTTTACTGTCTGTGATAACCCCGCTAGCAAATATTCCAACTATATCATCTCCTTCGGCAATATTAACTTCAGCGTGAAGTGAGAAATAGTCAAACGGTTTAGTGTGTTTATCAACATCAAACCGATCACTATAATTAAGATTAGCTCTAAGAGTTAAATATGTTTTGCTGTCATTAATGTTTTTACTGAAAAACACGGTATGAACCCCGGTAGAAGCAATCAGTTTGAAATCGGGTCTTTTATTAGGCGAACCCGGTTTCCACATATCACCTCGTATTAGACGATTAAAACCCTGCATAGGATTAATTACGGTTGATGTAAACTCACGGAAGAATCTTTCAAACCCGGTTGAACTTTCATCTATAATTAAGTTTGAAACACGATATGATATTTCGCCTAAAGTTATTCCGCTGAAAGATGTTGTAACAAGATCGTTATAAGAAGGAGGCTCGTTTTCCATAAAAAGCTCCCACATTAAACTTCCGCCGAATGTATATGGGGCGGACTCCCAAAAGCTTAATCCGTTTGAACGTGCGGCATTAAAATAATTTGCACCATGGAATGGATGAAGAAATTGATTCATTAAAAAATGATCTTCATCCCAAACAAACCCGGTCTTAAAATTATCTTCAATTGTTCTCCAGCTGATTTTAGCAAAATCTTGATCGAAGATATATGTGTTAACTGCACCGAGAGAAAGATTCAACCCGATAATTTCAACAGCGGGGAGTAAATAATTTTTCTCAGGTTGAGAGATTTCTTTTGTTTGTTCGCTATTAAAATTTTCCGAATAAACAGACAAACCCGAAGGCAAATTTTGATTATTATTTTGTGCAATTATGTCTTGAGAAATAAAGAACAAATTTATTATCACAAGAAAATTAAATGTTAGGTTATAATTATTTTTTTTCATTTTTAGCTATCCTTCAATCAGAAACTGTATTTAATCTTTGTGTATATCATATCGTTTTTATCGAATCTACCGAATTGTCCTTCATCACCGAAGAATAAATTTGCTCCTAGTTGAATTTGAAAACCATCAATAAAATCATAAGTTACTTTTGGACGAACAAGGGCATCACCGTTCTCCAAACCGATATATGAAAACAATTCTACATTAAGAGTCTCGCGTAAGAAATCCATTGACGCAAGAAATGTCATTGTGTTTTCAAACTCATCTTTAAGTAGATAATCGTTGTAATCAAGTATAGCTTGCTGAATGAATTGAGTGCTTAGTTTAAGATCACCAATGCTGTAATCAATACCGAGCAAATAGTGAATGTAATCTTTCTCTTCTGTTCCGTCTAAGTATTTCGGATTAGTAGATTGAAAATGTTTTCCGTTGTAGTATGCCCCTTCACCCCTAAGAACAACGGGACCAATTGTAGTACTGAAACTTCCGCCTAATGTTGTCAAGCGGTGATGTTCGGGTTTTAGTATAACCGAATCAACATTACCGTTTGCCGGATTTAATATTTTATCGGAATGAAAAGTCGGGTCATCATCCCAGGAGTATCCCGCCATTATTTCAAAATCTATTTCCGAAGATAGAAGTGAATATTTAGCAAATATTTCACTGTTGCTTAATTTATTTTTCACATCCGAATTTGAGTAATCAATACTGTAAGGAAGCGGATAGCTTGGCTTTATACTCCAAATGGAATTTTCGTCAGGCATTTGAGTGGGAGTAAAAACCGGAATCCAGACAAGTTCGAAAGTACTGTTGCCAGAGTAGTAATTGAATTTAAGCGAAGTTACTCCGACACGAATTTCGCTGAATTCCGGCAAAAGAAATTCCCGCATATCTTTTGGAGAAACAATATCGGTTATGAATACTCCGTCTCCTTTACCCCAAACTATCTGCTGTTTTCCTATCCGTATATCGAAAGAATCAAAATATAAATCCATATATGCTTGTCTAAATCCGAGTTCTAATTCATCCTCGGAATAATGATATAGAAACGGGTTTACTTTGAAATAAACATCACCCCGGCTATGCTCGAAGTTCAGATCAAAAGTATTCTGTATAATTGAATACTCACTTTCGCCTGTAGTTAGTGCACCGAGATATGTTCTCGCATAACCGCTTAAAAATAAATCTTGTGCGCTGACCATTGATGTCATCATAGCAAGCATCAATGTTGCTTTGATTAACTTTGTAACCATTATAAACCTCTCTTCATCATTCTTTCTGTAAACATACCGTCATCAATACCGATGTTGATTTGAACATTTTTCAGGTTCATTATTGTTCTGTGATCTTTTTGTACATTGTGCATTTCCGAATGAAGAATAACCCAGTAACCGTCTATCTTGTCATACTTTTCAACCGATAAAGTTTTCAAGTGATCACCGTCTTCGTCATAGAATTCTTTCTTCATTCCAATCCATTTATCTTTGACTACCCAGGTAACAGTACGCGAATACATATATCCTTTTTCTTTAGGAATACTTTCGACAACGTAGCAGTCTTCTCCGTTAAGTTTTTCTTCGCGAAGCAGTTTGTGAGTATCTTCAGAAGGATGTCGGTCACCGAGATCATCATAAGTAAAGTCGGAACCCATAAAGTAATCGCTTTTACTGTCGCTTGAAATTCGTTTTACTTTCTTAAGAGCCGGAAGATAAATCCATTGATCGTCGTCTCTTCCGGCTTCATCATAGCTCCAATTCATAAAAGAAGTGTTTCGTACATCCGCCGGGGAGAGAAAGAACATTATACTTTTTTCTTCTTTCCCGTAGTCCTTGCTGAATTGTTTTATCTCTCTTACTCTTTCACTACCCCGTGAATTTATTAATGTCATTGTTAAATCAGATGTAGCGTCATTACCGATTTCACGGTAATACACATTCTCAATTATTTGCTGACCGGTTAATTTTTCCTGAGCTTGAGATTCAAAGCCGATTACCGTTATCAGCATTGTCATCAGTAATATTTTTGCGAATTTCATTTCGATTCTCCTTTATTTATTTGTAATTCAATTTGATTTATCAACTTGTTTTCAATCTCTTTCGTCAATTCATCGGTATGAAGAAAAACTACTTCACCTTTTCCGTTTATCAATAAAATGTTCGGGTTATCCTCCGACAGTTCCCATTCCTTAAGAAGTATTTCTTTTTTATCAAGCACATAATTTTTCGTAGTATCCTCCTTTGCCCTTCCTTTAACCTTTCCTACGATTACAGAATTCGGTATCCAGGTAGCTTTTGTGTTAATGATTATGGTGGTGGATAATTCTTCAACGGGATAATTATTCTTATCAATCTTTTCAAGTAAAGGTTCTACTACTTTTTGTTGACTCGGCGATACGTAATAAATTAAGTTAATCTTGTTTGTAAGATCAGTGTTTGTCCAATCGCTTCCGTCAATGTTGCCTCCGTTTGTTCCGCTTAAGATTATATTCGGAAGATTTTTATGAATTTCAACTTGAGCTATTGTACTTGCTGTAAAAAGTATCAACGTAACTGCTAATAAAATCCATTTATTTTTAATTACACTTATAAACATATTTTTACCTTTTTATTTATAATTAATCCTTCTTGTACGGTATTCCCTCTGTGCATTTTGTGTAACAAGAGGGAGCATTACACTTTAGACACAGAGGAATACCGAGATAATTCTTTTTAATTATTACCATCTTTATGTTTTGCGCTATTTTTCTTTTTGAAATAGACATTAGATTTATATAGAACCAAGAACATAATAGTTACCGTACCGAGGAAGCTTGTAAACATATTGAGCGATACTAATGCGCCGAGCGACCTGTTCGGAGGAAATACTGAAAACAACAGAACTAAAAATCCGGCTATTACTACAATAGCATTAAAGCTTATTGCTCTGCCGGAATGATGCATTGTTTCTTTTATTGTTAACGATTTATCGCCGGACTCCAACGCATATATTTTATATCTTTCAATAAAGTGAACTGCGTAATCTATACCTATACCGACGGCGATACTTGAGATTAATGCCGTTGTTGTACTTAATGGAATATCAAGCAAACCCATTAAACCAAAAGAGATCGCTGCCGTAATTACGATTGGAATTGAACCAATAAAACCGATAGATAATTTTCTGAACATTAATGAAAGTAGAATGATTATCAGCAATAGAGATATGAGAAGACTTTTGATCTGTCCTTCTAGAATCAAATCGCTGAAAATTAACGCTTTATAACCCGAGCCTGCATAATTTAGATTTACTCCCAGGTCAGAAAATTCAGTGCGGTATTTTTCAAGTATTTCGATTGCACGATTGATTTCTTTCGAGTTATCACTTTTCAATTGAACATTAACGTTTGCCTGCTTGTAATCGTAATCAACGACCTTCCAAAGATTATCGGGGTCTCCGGACATCTCATACAGTAGAAGGTACTGCGCAATTAAATCATGAGAGCCGGGAATTATATTATAAGCTTCATCATCGGCGTGCATTACTTTGTTCATTCGTTTTAGGTAATCTGCAAGCGAAAATGAATTACCGACTACATCAAGCGATTCAACATCTGACTGCATTTTATCAATTAATCGCTGCACATCAGGGTCTTTAAATTTGTCATATTCTTCGGAGTCAAGAATAACATTAATTGTGTTGGTACCGCCAAAATGTTGATTGATAAAAGCATCGGTGAGAATTATGTCACTGTCCTTTTCGAACTTGTCCAAAAAGCTTGAGTTAATCCATACTTCATTAATTCCGATAATTGAGGCGATAATAATTACCGCGGTTACCGAGATAACAAGAGCCTTAAACTTAACCGCACCATCTGCAAATTTATAAGCGAGTTCGCCGCTCTCTTCTTTCGATTTTTCCTTATGAGCTTTTCTTCGGGGCAGACCGAATACAATTATTGCTGCGGGAATTAACACAAGTGAAAAAACCATTGCCATCATCACACCGAAAGCAGTAAACACACCGAAATATTTTATCGGATAAACATCGGATGTAAGAAGTGATATAAATCCTATTGCAGTAGTTACTGACGTCATAGCTATCGGTTTCCACATTCCTTTAATCATATCTTTTACTGCATCAATTTTATTAGCGTTGGGATGTTCAAATAAGAAAAGATCGAGATGACTGTAAAGATGTATTCCGTCTGCAACACCAATTGCAATAAGCATTACAGGTATCATGGTTGAGACGGAATAAATTGGAATACCAAATACAGCCATCAAACCGAAAGCCCAAATTGTACTGAATAACACGACAAGTAAAGTGAATATTGTATTTCGAACGCTTCTCATAACGAAATAAAGAACTAATATGATAACTGCTATTACAATCGGTACCATAATCATCATATCTTTTGGAGCGAGATAAGCAAGTGTTCCTTCCACAATCGGCACACCGGCAACGTGCAGTATTTCGGGTCCTTCGTATGATTTTGCTAAATCTAATATCTCATGATAAAATTCAATCGTAAAAACATCGTCGGCAATTTCGGCAACAATGAGTGTAATCTCTTCATTTTCGGAAACTATTCTTTTATATACCATTTCATTGTTTCTAACATCATCTCGTAATTTCTGCAGGGCTTCTTCTGTTTTGGGTATAGTTGAATAGAAATCTTTTACATCAAGACCTTCTTCCGTACCGACAATATTTTCGGCAGTATAAAGAGAAGTAACGTCATCTTTGTTAATCTCTTTCATTTGCTGAAGGTCTCGTGTAAGATCTTTTATTTTCTTTAAAGTCGCCGGATTATAGATTCCTCCTTTATTTTCAACTGCGATTAAAATCCCGTCTTTAATATTGAATATATCTTCCGCTTGATCGCTGAAAATGAAAGCCGGGTGATCATACGGCATATATTCATCAAGGTCTGTTTCCATTCGGGAATTTTCTACCATTCTATCAAAGAAGAATGCTGTTACGATGAGAATCATAACAAGTGCTGCAGCCGACCAGATTAAGTGTTTGTTTTTAGGACATTTCATAACTTACTCGCTTTAGTTAACATTAACTAACTTATAGTTTAAAAATTTCTTCCCCTTCTTTGTAAGGGCGCCGTTTAGTATGATCTTCAGTAATTGATCTAACTCGCCTGCAATGGGTTTCGCATTTCTTTTTGTTACTTCTGTAATTGCGCCGTAGATCAGCTTTAGGTATAGTTCGATGGGATAATCGTTTAGTACTCCTTTTTTAATTCCGCCTGTTATTAAAAGTCGAAGCAACGGTATAATATTATATTTCCGGAACCGTGCAACCTTTATCCATATTTTAGGATGTGTTCTCTTTAGTTCAGCGAGCGATATATCATCAAATACTTTTAAGTTCTCTTTGACCGCATCAAAGATCGTATAAAACTTTTCAACGAAAGGCGATTCATTTGAAACAACATAAATTACCTTGTAATACGCTTCACTCAGCATACTCATAATTGTTGTTTCGATGAGTTTATGTTTGCTTCCGAATTCTTTGTAAATAGTTTTTTTACTTACATTCAGATCGGCAGCAATATCATTTATAGAAATAGAAGAAAATCCTTCTTTCTGAAATCTCTTAACTAAATATTTTTGTGTCTTCTCTTTAATCATAACCACACGAGTAAGTTAACACTAACTAACTTTGTTGTTCAAAAAAAATTAATTTGTTATCATTTCTTTAATTGCACTAAATATACTATCCCCTTTTTTGGCAAGACTAAAACTAAATCCGCCCAGTCTCCATTCCAGAACCGTCAATCTAATGAATCCTAAAATCATTGTAATTATATCACTTGTTTCAATATCTTTAAATTCATTTGCAGCTTTACCTTCTTCTACGATTGTCATCAGAAGACTTTTGCGATATTTTATTATTCTAATAAGTTTCTGTTTTAATAAAGCACTTTGGCTGAAGATATCTTCCGAGAAAAGTACAGATGTCATTTCTTTGTTTTTTTGAAGAAAATCAAAATGAAATTGAATAAATCTCCTCAGTTTCTCGGTTGCCGTATCGCCGCCGGCTAAATACTCTTCAAGCAGATGATCGAATTCGCCGATGCGGGATAAGATTCCTAAAATTATGTCTTCTTTATTGAGAAAATGTCTGTAAATAGCAGGTTCGCTAATCTTAACCTTACCGGCTAATTCACGAATGGACAAAGATTCATATCCCCCTTCGTGAATAATATTTATTGCTTCATCAATAATAGTTTTCTGTCTTTCTTCCGTTGTCAATCGTGCCATATTTCTCTCATTAAATAATGTTTGTTAACACTCACTAACAAATATAATGTAATATGCCGGTCTTGTCAAGAAAAAAATAAATTAGTTTCTAATGGGGTCACTTCTTAATGACTCTTGAATTCTTAAAGCGTATGCCGCGAATGCGCGAATGAAGTATAAACAAATCATTTTCTGCAGTTATTATAAATTGTTTGAGTAAGAGAATAGCAACTTTTTAATTAGTATGTAATTTTGATATAGATTTATTATTATTTGGTTATGGGACTTACAATTCATTACAACGGTAAATTTAATCCATCCTCTTCACTCAAAGATATGATTGAAGAGGTTAAAGATATAGCTGAAATATATAACTGGAAGTACCATATTTACGAAACGGAATTTCCCGTCAATTCATTGGGGAAAGAAATTTACGACGGCAAAATTTATGGTATACATATTATCCCTCCAAATTGCGAGCCGCTGTATTTAACATTCCTATCAAGCGGAAGAATGGCAAATGAGATAGGCTTAAAATTATGGGGCAATGCAACCGACTCTAAGGAAAAAAGTTTCTTGTTTATGTTGTTTACCAAGACACAATTCGGCGGCAGCGAAATCCATAAACTGATAATTCATTTGTTGAAGTATCTTAAAGAAAAATACTTTGCCGAATTAAATGTTGTTGACGAAGGCAAGTATTGGGAAACGGGTGACGAAAGGTTACTAGATAAAATTTTTGAAAGATATAATAGATTTTTTGATGCAGTTGAAACAGCACTCAACACAATCCCGCTAAACCAAAACGAATCATACGAAGACTACTTTAAAAGAATACTCAAGATTATTAACAAGAAAAAGTGAATTTTAATCCGACTCATCCGCGCATTAGAGGCAAAGCAAAACAGCGGCGTGTTTTAGAGTAATTTTATTTTATACGTGAAGGATTACTTTTATACAATTAACATTGACAATTATCTTCAATTTACTATCTTGTTACGTTTCGAACTTATAGATTCTTTAAATGAAGAAATTGTTTTTCATCATATTATTCTTTTCAATTTTTTTTAGCGCTTCAGCAGAAATAGATTCATTAAAACCTTCGCTGAAAGTACCCGAAGCCAAAAGATATACTGAATCATTATTCACAACTGCAGGTAAATATTTAGATGAACCCTTTACTGTTTTTGTAATTGACAGCAACAAAAATCCCATTCCCTCTGCACCGGTTCTATTTGAACTGATTTCACATCCCGAAAACGAACATAAAACCAAAATTGAAAAATCATTATCGTTTACCGATTCAACAGGAAAAGCAGAAACGAATATAAAATTAGGCGAAACCGAAGGCACCTATATTTTTTCGGCTAGAATTAAAGATTATTACGGAGACGCTTCACAAGTTTATTTAACTGTTGTTGCACGGGAGAAAAGCTGGGTGCTGCTTCTTGTAAGCGGTATGATCGGCGGACTTGGTCTCTTTCTTTTCGGCATGTACATGTTAAGCGAGGGACTTAAAAAAGCTGCCGGCAGTAAAATGCGAAACATCTTAAATAAAGCAACCAACAATCGCTTTGTTGCTGTCGGTATAGGAACATTAATTACAATTATAGTGCAAAGCTCAAGTGCAACAACCGTTATGCTTGTTAGTTTTGTTCAGGCAAACCTGCTTACATTTGTTCAGACTCTGGGCGTAATTCTGGGCGCCGGCATCGGTACTACTATAACATTGCAATTAATTGCATTTAAAATTACCGACTTTGCGCTTTTGATTATCGGTCTTGGATTTATTCTTTACTTCTTCACTAAATCAAAAAAGATTAAGAGTGTCGGTGAAGCTGTTTTGGGATTCGGTATTTTATTTTACGGAATGCATATAATGTCGAGTGCTATGGTACCTCTTCGTACGTTTCCGTTATTTTTAGATATACTTTTACAACTTGAGAATCCCATACTTGGCATATTAGTCGGGACATTAATAACAGCATTAATTCAAAGCAGTGCGGCATCTTTAGGACTTGTGCTTATTTTAGGAATGCAAGGTTTAATAACTCTCGAAGCTGCAATCCCATTAATTTTCGGAGCTAATATTGGAACTTCAGTAACTGCAATTTTGGCTAGTATCAATTCAAACAGAGATGCTAAGCGTGTTGCATTTGCTCATACTCTTTTTAAAGTAGTTGCCGTAATAATATTCCTGTGGTTTATTCCATCTTTAGCTGAGTTTGTTAGAATAATTTCTCCAACTATTGATTCGATTGATTTTATATCTGATTCCAAGTTTGCATATATACCGCGTCAAATTGCGAATGCGCATACTGTTTTTAATTTACTCTCTACACTTATTTTTCTTCCGTTTTTAACACCGATTTCAAAATTAATTCATAAACTTCTGCCCGATAAACCCGAAGAAGAAATATCTCCTTACGAAACAAAATTTTTGGAAGATTCGCTTATTACAACACCGTCACTTGCATTGAATCTTGCAAAAGCCGAAGTATTAAACTTTGCAAAAAAAGTTAAAACAATGACGGAGATGATAATTATTCCTTTCTTTGAAGATAAACCTGAGATTCTCGACGAAATAAAGGAGATGGAAAAAGAAATAGATTTTGTTCAATATAAAACGGCAAAGTATCTTACAAAAATCAGTCAGCAGGATCTAGACGAAAGTACAGCCGAAGAATCATTCCAAATATTACAATGCTCAGCCGAATTTGAATTGATTGCCGATTTAATCTCTTCGAGGTTACGAATGCTGGCAAAGAAAAGAATTAAATACAATCTAAACTTTTCTCAGGAAGGAAAAGCCGAATTAAGCAAATTTCATTTGCAAACCGTTAAGCAGGTCGCTCGTGCAATTGATGTTTTTAAAGAAACTAAGTTTGAGCGGGGTAAAAAACTTGAGCGTAAATATCAAAAATATAAAGCCGGTGAACTTGATCTTAAACGTGCACATTTTGAAAGACTAAGACAGGACATTCCCGAAGCAATTCAAACTAACGAAATGCACCTTGAATTAATTGACCTCT